>ENA-OQJT01000023-OQJT01000023.1-human-gut-metagenome-genome-assembly--contig:-NODE-23-length-30070-cov-1.272818_pt1 | contig 30070 bp, 29 predicted proteins | sample MGYA00242612_ERZ504779 | MGnify/ENA primary metagenome ERZ504779 (study PRJEB26092, sample SAMD00036366) | human gut metagenome | host: Homo sapiens | study: EMG produced TPA metagenomics assembly of...
TCATTCGGCTGCATCATCGACACCATTTGTGATATCGTCTGTAACATCATCCACGCCATCCGTTACATCGTCAACCGCGTCATCTAGGATACTATCTCCATTCTGGTCTCCCGCATTATTTCCGGTATTATTACCATTTTCTCCACTTCCATCATGGTTTTCACCGGATGTCGCATCATTGAGATTGTCATTCGCTGTTCCTGTGTTGTTTCCACAACCAGCGAGACTGCAAAGCATCAGTACGCACATCACACAGACAAGCAATTTTCTTATTCTCCTCATTTTTTGTCTTCCTTTCAAATAAATATTGTGTCTTTACTATCTGCAATTTTTCAATATTTATTCAAAAGAAATTTTTTACAGTTTTGTCGCTTTGCTGCGAAGTTTCTCCATCGCTCTGGCTTCAATCTGACGTACGCGTTCTCTTGTCACATTCAGTTCATCACCGATTTCTTCCAACGTATGTGTTTTTCCATCTTCCAGACCAAATCTCAAGCGGATCACCTGACGTTCTCTGTCATTAAGAGACTCTAACAATTCCTGTACTTCTTCTTTTTGCACAAGCTGATTCATAGCATCTTCCGGCGTCGTTGCATCCTTATCTTCAACCATGTCACCAAGATTATTCTCCCCATCTTCTCCTACCGGAGTTTCCAGTGAAACCGGATTCTGAAGATATGACAAAATCTCTTTTACAAATTCCGGTGATTTATCCTTCATCTCTGCTGCTATCTCTTCCGGTGTAGCCTCTCTTCCAAATTTCTGCTGAAGATCTTTTGAAATTTTCTGTACTTTCTTCATATTCTCTGCAACATGAACCGGTACACGGATTTCTCGTGACTGCTGATCGATTGCCCGCTGCATTGCTTCTTTGATCCACCAGGATGCATATGTGGAAAATCGATTTCCTTTGTATAATCATATTTCTCTGCCGCATGCATGAGACCAATATTTCCCTCCTGGATCAGATCCATGAGTGTAATCCCTCTTCCAGTATAATGTTTTGCGAGAGATACCACCAGGCGTAGATTCCCCTCTTCCAGCTTTCTCCTTGCATCCTCATCTCCTGAAGCACTTTTACACCCAAGGTCTCTTTCCTCTTCTTCTGACAGCAAAGGGATCTGTCCAATCTCATTCAGATAGATTTTCAGCGGTTCTGTTACTTCTGTTCCTTCCGGAAGATTTAAGTCTTTTTCCATTCTAGTAATCCTTTCTATCTTCAGTCCTAAATATGTTTTTCTACGTCTCTATAATCAGCATAAACAATTATTTACAGTTTTTCTATAATCTGACCATTTCTGTACGACGACAGCAACCATTCAAGATCTTTAATCTGTTCTTTTAATTTCCTTCCAGCGTCGGTGTCACCAACAAGACGTCTCTCGTTCACTCTGGTCACTACTACCGTCTCTGAATGAATGTCATTTTCCTTCTTAATTGCTGCTTCTGTAGACTCAAATGGTTCATGTGCTACCAGAAGTAATCCATACGAATTATAAACCAGCGTGTATCCTGCAATTCCGGTTTCTTTCTGATATGCTCTTGAAAATCCCCCATCAATAACCATTACTTTACCATTACACTTGATCGGACTCTCGCCATCTTTTCTCTTAACCGGCACATGACCATTTACAATGTGTGTATCCTCTTTTGGATCCAATCCAAATTCTATCATGATATTATCCACAACTGTCTCATTTTCAAGCAGAGCATAGTATGGATTTTTCTTTTCTATATGTGTTTCCTTCTCTGCAAGGAAATATCTTTCAAAGGTCGCCATCTTGTTCTTTCCAAATAACGGTGAGTCCGGATGTAACCAGATATACCACATTGTATCTTTTCCATCTTCCCGCTCCTTTGGATCCAATGCAAAAAATCCTTTTCTCACATAACTTTCCAACACATCATACAAGGCCTTTCCACGATATTTCTTTCCGAAAATTTCTACTTCTTTCAGGTTCCCCTTCGCATCTAACGGTACACATCCATGATACAACAGATTATTGTTATATACCTTATACAAACCACCTTTCGCAAGAAGGAAACGCATATGTTCCTGCAATTTTTCACATCCCACAAAAGCATGCACCAGACGATCCATAATTTCTTCCTCTTCAGAAGTCAGTTTATATGGGTTCTTTGGATCTATTGTCGGGAAATTTGTATCCAGGAGCTTATATTCTTTTCCTTCCAGATTAATCGTACCTTTCTGATAATCAATCTTATGCAGTAACGCACGATTCTCCAGATGGAATCCTTTCTGCCTCTCTATAATCTGACCTTCTACTTTAAACTGAATAATTGAAATCGCTTTATGTATTCTCAGATTCATCTGCATCTCATCAGATTCCGGTCTGTCAGTACCTTTCAATTTAAAACATGTACATGGATCATCCTTGTACATCCTCATAGCAAATGTAGCCAGTGGAAGCAAGTTAATACCATAACCATCTTCTATAATATCCAGGTTTCCATATCTGGCGCAGATACGGATCACATTTGCAATGCAGCCCAACTGTCCGGCCGCTGCCCCCATCCATACAACATCATGGTTTCCCCACTGGATATCAACAGAATGATATTTCAGCAGCTTATCCATAATAAGATGCGGTCCCGGTCCTCTGTCATAAATATCACCGACAATATGCAGATGATCCACAACCAGACGCTGGATCAGTTCTGAAATTGCTGCAATAAATTCTTCTGCCCGTCCGATCCTGATGATTGTAGAAATAATTTCATTATAATAGGACTCTTTGTCACTGACTTCCGCTTTCTCGGTAATCAATTCTTCGATCACATAAGAGAAATCCTTCGGCAGTGATTTTCTCACTTTAGATCTTGTATATTTACTTGCTGCACGCTTACTTACTTCTATCAGACGATACAAATTCACTCGATACCAGTCATCCATATTCGACTCCGTCCGCTTCACCTGTCCATCTTCGCTTTCGGATAGTAAATCAATGTTGCCAGTGCTTTTTTTGTCCTTTACACTCATTGTATTACCAAAAACATCTTCAATCTTGCTTCTCACGGCACCAGATCCATTCCTCAGAACATGAGAAAAAGCTTCATCTTCTCCATGTACATCCGTCAGAAAATGCTCTGTCCCCTTCGGAAGGTTCAAAATTGCCTGCAGATTAATAATCTCCGTAGATGCAGCTGCAATTGTCGGATAAAGATCCGACAACCTGTCTAAATAACGGTTTTCCATATTTTTCATACACAATCTCCTCCAGACCCGAAATCTTCCCCTTACCGGGATCTATTTACCGGATCTTGTTCCCGCCGGTTTACCGGCTATTATTCATCCAGTACTAAAACTGAATAACATCCCCCATGTCATACATGCCGGCTGGCTGTCCCGCAAGGAACTTTCCTGCCTCAACTGCACCTTTGGCAAATACGCTTCTTGAATATGCAGTATGTTTAAATTCAATCACTTCATCTGTTCCTGCAAAAATCACCTCATGTTCTCCTACGATTGTTCCTGCACGAACTGCTGAAATACCAATTTCCTTTGCGTCTCGCTTCTTTCTCACCTGACTTCTGTCATATACATACTCGTATTCATTTCCCATTGCTTCATTAATAGAGTCTGCCAATGCAAGTGCCGTTCCGCTTGGTGCATCCAGCTTCTGATTATGGTGTTTCTCAACAAGTTCAATATCATAGCCTGCCGGTGCAAGTACTTTGGCAGCATCTTTCAAAAGTTTCAGTAACAGGTTGATTCCCATTGACATATTCGCAGACTTAAGAACTGCAATCTTCTCAGAACACTCATCTACCTTCTTTAACTGTTCGTCTGAAAGCCCTGTTGTACAAAGAACAACCGGAAGACTCTTCTTCACACAGTAATCTAACAATTCATCCACTGCTCCCGCATTGGAAAAATCAATCACTACATCTACATCCACATCACACTGTGTAATCTCTTCAAATACCGGATAATCATTTGGAATTCCTGTGAACTTGTCGACGCCTGCCGCAATCACTGCATCTTCTTCATTCTTCACAATTTCTGTGATCATGCGTCCCATTTTTCCATTGCATCCGTGCATTAATATCTTAACCATCTGTATCTTCCTCCTGTATGAAACCTCAAGTATTCCATGATTTTTCAGAACTACTGTCTATCAGCATTACCTGTTTTTCTTTCATCACACTCTTATTTTCCGAAATATCATATAAAAAAGAATATCACATTTGAGTTGTTATCTCAATATATGATATCCTTTTCACAAAGTTTTAAATAATGAAACAATCCACCCTTAGAATTCTTCCACACACTCCAGTTTACTGACGGAGACCTCATATGCGATTCTTGTCTCTGTTTGTGTCTCTGACAATTTCTTCACATACTCTCTGCTTTGGATTCTTCCGAATATTCTGACATGTTCCCCTACATCAAAGTTTGAAGCATATCTTGCATTTCTCCCCCAGCAGATACATGGAATATAATCAGATTTACCATACGGTCTGTTCACTGCCAGCAGAATATCTGCAATTTCTCTTCCAAGAGGTGTTTTTCTGTAGACCGGACGCTTACACATATATCCTTCAAGAAGTATATGATTTGTTCTTGCTCCATCCGGTTCTTCCTCGATAAATTCTATTTCTCTCGCAAACACAGAAAGAACCAGTCTGTTTTTTGTCTCCTCATGACGATTATAGGATCTGAACTGACCAGACACCATTAAATATTCTCCACGGCAATCCTGTGTTACGTCAATGAGACGTTCTGATATCATGACCGGAATCCGATCACAAGAGTTACTTAACCGCTTTACAAGAAGTTCTACCATATAGAAACCTTCTCCAAAGACCTCATGGCTGTATGTAAACTCTGATACCACCTCTCCAATAACTGTCACCTGGTTGTTTTCAATAATCTTATCTGACATAATTTATAATTCTCCCTTCCTCTGGCTGGTATTTTAAGTCATTACCTAATGTATGTCTTATTGTAATGAAATAGAACTATTTTTTACAGAAAAAACATTCGACCTTTTTCGTACTTAAAATCGAATTCAAACTTTTCTTGTAAATTTCATTTTTTGTGATAAAATAATGAAGTTATGTTACAGATAAATATTTTTTTATAATAAGGAAGAGTGTTTAGATTATGAAAACAAAACGTGAAGATGTGAGAAATGTTGCAATTATCGCCCATGTTGACCATGGTAAGACAACTCTGGTTGACGAGCTTTTAAAACAGAGTGGTGTATTCCGTGAGAATCAGGAAGTAGAAGAACGTGTCATGGACTCTAATGATATCGAGCGTGAGCGTGGAATCACAATCCTTTCCAAGAATACCGCTGTTCATTATAATGGTGTTAAGATCAATATCATTGACACACCGGGACATGCTGACTTCGGTGGAGAAGTTGAACGTGTTCTTAAGATGGTGAATGGTGTTGTACTTGTTGTAGATGCATTTGAAGGTGCTATGCCTCAGACAAAGTTCGTTCTGAGAAAAGCTCTCGAGCTGGAACTTCCTGTTATCGTATGTATCAATAAGATTGACCGTCCGGAAGCAAGACCTGATGACGTAATTGATGAAGTGCTTGAACTCTTTATCGACCTCGGTGCTTCTGATGACCAGCTTGAATGTCCTTTTGTATACGCTTCTGCAAAGGCTGGTGTTGCTGTCCTTGATCTCTCTGATGAAAAACAGGATATGAAACCACTGTTCGAGACTATCCTTGACTACATTCCTGCTCCGGAAGGTGATCCGGAAGCTCCGACCCAGATGCTGATCAGCACGATTGACTACAATGAATATGTTGGTCGTATCGGAGTTGGTAAAGTAGAGAACGGTACAATCGCTGTAAACCAGGATATGGTTCTTGTAAACCATCATGACCCGGACAAACAGCAGCGTGTAAAAATTGGTAAGCTCTATGAATTCGACGGACTGAACCGTGTAGAAGTAAAAGAAGCTACAATCGGATCTATTGTTGCAGTATCAGGTATCACAGATATTTCCATCGGAGATACTCTCTGCTCTCCTGAGAATCCGGAAGCCATTCCGTTCCAGAAGATTTCTGAGCCAACGATCTCTATGCAGTTCATCGTAAACGACAGTCCGTTCGCAGGACAGGAAGGTAAATTCGTTACATCCCGCCATCTGCGTGACCGCCTCTTCCGTGAGCTGAACACAGATGTCAGCCTTCGTGTAGAAGAGACAGAAAATGCAGACAGTTTCAAAGTATCCGGCCGTGGTGAGCTTCACCTTTCTGTTCTTATTGAAAACATGCGCCGTGAAGGATACGAGTTTGCAGTAAGTAAAGCTGAAGTTCTGTATCACACAGATGAAAATGGCAAGAAACTTGAGCCTATGGAGCTTGCTTATATTGATGTTCCTGATGAGTTCACAGGAGTTGTTATCGAAAAACTCGGTCAGAGAAAAGGTGAACTCCGCAACATGACTCCGTCAAACGGTGGATATACTCGTCTCGAGTTCCTTATCCCGGCACGTGGACTGATCGGATACCGTGGAGAGTTCATGACAGATACAAAGGGAAATGGTATCATCAACACAAGCTTTGAAGGATATGCACCATACAAAGGAGATATCCAGTATCGTAAGCAGGGATCCCTGATCGCATTTGAGACAGGTGAATCCGTAACTTATGGTCTGTACAGTGCTCAGGAGCGTGGTACTCTCTTCATCGGAGCCGGTGAAAAAGTATATTCCGGTATGGTCATCGGACAGAATGGTAAAGCTGAAGATATCGAGCTGAACGTATGTAAGACAAAACATCTTACTAACACACGTTCTTCCAGTGCAGATGAAGCACTTCGTCTGACACCTCCGCGTGTCCTCAGTCTTGAGCAGGCACTTGACTTTATTGATACCGATGAACTTCTTGAAGTAACACCGGAAAATCTGCGTATCCGCAAGAAGATTCTGGATTCCAGAATGAGAAAAACGCAGCACGATCAATAAATAATATTCGTGTTTGAAGCTTATGCTCGCGGATTAAAATAGCATTCATTAATTATCTGATAATTTTAAGACCGTCCTAAAGTTTTGAAAATTTTCATAATTTTAGGACGATTTATTGTATACAGAAAATCTTTTTCATGTTATAATGTAACCATGATACAGAAGTAATCTAATCATTCTTCTGTATAATTTGAACAAAGGAGTTGAGCAGCATGAAATTTATTATCAGCGGAAAAAACATCGAGGTAACACCGGGATTAAAGGATGCTATCGAACAGAAATTAGGAAAACTTGAAAGGTACTTCACTCCTGAAACAGAAATCAATGTAACGCTCAGTGTAGAAAAAGGACGTCAGAAAATTGAGGTAACAATCCCAGTCAAAGGAAATATTATCCGTTCTGAGCAGACAAGCAATGATATGTATGTTTCCATTGATCTTGTAGAAGAGATCATCGAACGCCAGCTTCGCAAATATAAAAACAAACTGGTCGCTCGTAATCAGGGACATCCTACATCATATGCTCCATCAGGGAACAGCTTCAGAAAAGAATTCTTTGATTCAGAAGAAGAGACAACAGAAGACGATGAAGTCCGTATCGTTCGTACAAAGAAGTTTGGTATTAAACCAATGTTTCCAGAAGATGCTTGTGTTCAAATGGAACTTCTCGGACATAACTTCTTCGTATTCTCCAATGCAGAGACAGATGAAGTCAATGTAGTATACAAAAGAAAAGATGGTTCATTTGGTCTGATCGAACCAGAATTCTCATAGAACAGTAACCATATTTATTCAGTATAAGTAGATTTATTGAATATAATATGACACTTACTTAAAGGAAATGAACCGCTGCCAGAATATCAATATCCGGCAGCGGTTCATTTCTATCTCACAGAATAACCTCTTCTATGAGAATCATTCTTCATCAAAAATCTTAATTCCATCTTCTGTCCTTGCAAACCAACAGGTTGTCTCCTCATCCAGAACCACCTGGCCGTTTGTCCCTTCCATCAGTTCAGCTCGCAGGCTGCCCATCTCATCTGTCGGAACAAACACTGTCATTTCAACCTTATCTGTGTAAACAGGTTCTAATTGATCCAGATTTCGATTTGCAATCAGATATTGAATTTTCCCCAAATCCGTATAATTCGTCTCAATCCCAAGTTTCACTCCATGAATCCTTGCGATGCTCTCACTGTTCTTCAATCCTTCGAGCGTTGCTGCTGTATAAGCCCTGACCAGTCCACCTGTTCCAAGAAGTGTACCTCCAAAATATCTTGTGACAATTACAAGTACATTCGTCAGTTCTCTCCCACGGATCACCTCCAAAATAGGCTTTCCTGCTGTCCCTGCCGGTTCTCCATCATCACTCATTCTTTCTGCCGCCGGATTCCTTCCTATAATGTAAGCCCAGCAATGATGTCTCGCATCCCAGTACTGCTTTCTTGTCTGCTCTAAAATCTCCATTGCTTCTTCTTCTGATGTGACCGGATACACCTCTGCAATAAATCTGGATTTCTTTTCAACAATTTCTCCATTTCCGCCCTTATATATTGTATGGTAGATTTCCATTTTTCAGTCTCCCATTCTTTTTTTTATTTTTGCTATATTTGAAAATATTTCTTTATCTAATATACCATGCTTTTCTATATAAAACTGTATTTTTTCTTAAGATTTTCAGGAAAATTTGAACTTTTCAAATTTACCTTTATTTACATCGGTAAATTTGATATAATCATAGAAGTCAATAAAGGAGGATATTATACGTGAATTACGGAAAATCGAATCTTTCTAGAAGAAAAAAGCAAATTTCTTCTAAAAAGAAAAGGAAAAAGAAGCGAGTCGGCGTACGTTTTTTCAAAGCCTCATTATTTGTTTTCTGCTTTTGATCGTCATTGGGGCAGCCGGAATTGGCATATATGTAAAAAAAGTGATTGACAATACACCGGAAGTCACTGCAAAGGACATTATGCCACAGGGCTATACAACGAATATTGTCGATTCCAATGGAACCTTGCTTGAGCAACTCAAAGACTCTGATTCTAACCGTGTTTACAAGAAATATGACGAGATTTCACCATACATGGGGAAAGCTTTTGTTGCGATCGAGGACGAACGTTTCTACAAGCATAACGGTATTGATATCCAGGGAATTATCCGTGCCGGTGTCAATGGTGTTGCACATGGCTTCCATTTCACAGAAGGAGCCAGCACATTAACCCAGCAGTTAATCAAAAACAATGTATTCCCTAATTTCATCAATGAGAGTAAGTATCAGCGAATTGAACGTAAAATCCAGGAACAGTACCTTGCACTAAAGATTGAAAAAGAGATGAGTAAGGAAGAGATTCTTGAGGCATACATGAATACAATCAATTTAGGACAGGGATGCCTCGGAGTTCAGACAGCTGCACAGCGTTACTTTAATAAAGATGCAAAAGATCTGACTCTTTCTGAATGTGCAGTTATCGCAGCAATCACCCAGAGTCCGTCAAATCTGAATCCGGTCAGCAACCCGGAGGCTAATGCAAAAAGACGGGAAAAAGTTCTGAAAAACATGAAGGAACAAGGCTCTATCACAAAGGATGAATACGATGAGGCAATGGCGGATAATGTATATAACCGCATTTCCGAAACAGCGTCAAATACAACTGCATCCAAACCTTACACTTATTTCATCGATGCAGTCATCAATCAGATCGTGGATGATCTTGTAACTGAGAAGAGTTATACAGAAACACAGGCATACAATCTGCTCTATAGCGGCGGCCTTACGATCAAAGTTACACAGGATGCTGATATTCAGGCCATCTGTGATGATGAAGTTGCTAATGTAGGGGATTATCTCAATGGTGATACAGAATATGGGCTTGATTACGCACTTACTATCCACAGGGCAGATGGTTCTTCTGAGAACTACAGTAAAGAACAACTTGCTTCCTATATTCAGAGTGCCTGGGGATATGACACTCCACTTCTCTACGGTTCCGAAGGAGCTGCACAGGAAGCAGTTGATGCATTTAAATCAACGCTCAATATCAATGAAGCAGGCGGAGACACTGTTGATGAAAGAATTGAGCTCTCACCTCAGCCGCAGACTTCTGTTGTTGTGATGGATCAGTATACCGGACAGGTGAAAGCTATCGTCGGTGGACGCGGCGAAAAGAATTCCAGTCTTTCTCTAAACCGTGCCACAGATTCTGCAAGACAGCCTGGATCCTGTTTCAAGATTCTTGCTGCTTATGCACCGGCACTTAACGAAGGAAAGATCACCCTTGCAACAACAATTGATGATGAAGAATATGAATATAAGAACGGACAGTCTGTAAACAACTGGGATAAAAAATATATCGGTCCAACACGTGTCCGTTATGGAATTGAACATTCTATGAATGTCCTTGCTGTCAAGACATTAACTGACTATGTTGGTGAAACAGAAAGTTATGATTATCTTCTTAATTTTGGATTTACAACGCTGTCTGAAGATGATAAATATTCACAGGCAAAAGCTCTTGGTGGTATCACGAACGGTGTATATAATATCGAGATGACAGCTGCCTATGCAGCAATTGCCAATGGAGGAACTTACACGAAGCCGATTCTTTACACACAGGTTCTGGATCATGATGGAAATGTTCTTCTCGATAACACAACCCCTGAGACACATGAAGTCTTAAAAGACTCCACTGCTTATCTTCTGACAAGTGCAATGGAAGACGTTGTCAACGGTGCCGGTGGAACCGGTGGTTCTGCAAGACTGAGCAACATGCCTGTTGCCGCTAAAACAGGTACCAGCCAGGAAAGCCGTGACTTGTGGATTTCAGCATTTACGCCTTATTATACAGCGTCTGTATGGGGTGGATATGATGAGCATAAGACAATGGACAGATTAAGCCAGAGCTGGCATCAGAAACTTTGGAAAAATATCATGGAACATATCCAGGATACAAAAGGACTTGAGTACAAAGACTTTGAAATTCCATCCTCTGTCGAAGAAAAGACGGTTTGTACTAAAACAGGACTCCTTGCCACAAGCAGTTGTCCTGCTATTACAGAGTATTTCTCAAAAGACAATGCTCCGACAAAGAGCTGCAGTGGTCACTATGTTGCCCCATCAAAAGATTCCAAGAAAGATGATTCTGAGAGTTCTGATGAGAACACACCTGCTACAGGTACCGATTCTTCCGGAACAACCTCATCACCGGATTCTTCCTCTGCTGGGACAACAACCGAACCTGCTGCCGGCGGAGACTCTGCTGGAACAACCGGAACAACTACAGGTGATACTTCCGGCAGCACTACTGGTGGCGACACTGGAAGCGGAAGTACCACTCAATAAGTAAATCACGCGCCGCAAGGCGCAACTGAAAAGGAGAGGCTATATAAAATGCCTCTCCTTTTCATATACCTATATAACTGATTGTTCTTGTTATCCTGTCTGTATCTCTCTGATACAGTATTCTGCTATCTTGTTTTACGGTTAATATATCTTGCTTTATATTTAGAATATACAATCGTCTGATCTTTATATAAACTATAATATCCGGAAACCGCATAGCTGATTGATATCGCGATCAGATAATATGCTGCTCCTGAAAATCCAAACAGTTCGAATGAAATCAGCATTGCCGTAATCGGACAGTTCGTCACTCCGCAGAAAAGTGCAACCATGCCGGCTGCAGCTGCTAACTCCGGTGAGAATCCAAATATTCCACCGGCAACACATCCAAACGTCGCGCCAACACTGAATGCCGGTACAATCTCACCGCCACGGTATCCTGCCCGCATCGTAAGCGCTGTAAGTAACATTTTCCATAAGAAATCGAGTGGTCCTGCTTCACCGTTTTCAATAGCTCTTGCGATCAATCCGCTTCCTGCTCCCATATAATCTTTTGTATTCAGACATATTGTGATCAGAATAATCACTCCTGCCGCGACTACAATTCTAATATACGGATTTTTCAAGTACTTTGTATACAACTGCCCTACTATTTTTAACAGAATACAAAATAGAATACTTAAAATCCCACACCCCACTGCGATCAATGCCATCTTAAGTCCTGTCTCCACAGTAAGTCCCGGGATAGAATGTACCGGAAATGTCTCCGGATCAATCCCCATTCCTGTTGCAAACTCTGCCGCAATGATAGCTGCGATCACACACGGAAGAAGCGCCGCGTAATACATTACCCCCACGCTCGCAACCTCCATTGCAAAAACTGCTGCTGCCATCGGTGTTCCAAACACGGCTGCAAACGCTGCACTCATTCCACACATAATCATCACATGGTGATCAAATTCATCTAAATGAGCCAGTTTTCCAAGCCAATTTCCAATACTTCCACCAAACTGTATCGACGCTCCTTCTCTTCCTGCCGAACCGCCGGTAAGATGCGTCAATAATGTTGACACAAAAATCAATGGTGCTGACAGAAACGGAACATCATCCTTTGATTTAATAGTAGCAAGTACCTGATTCGTTCCTCCGTCCTGTCTTCCTATCCTCTCATACATAAATACAATCAGAACTCCTGCAACCGGCAAAAGCATAAAAATCCAATTGTGTGTATCCCTGTATTCCGTTGCTGCCTTGATACATCCTGCAAATACTGCACTCGCACCGCCTACAACCAGACCTGTCAAAACAGAAAGCCCCATCCATTTCAGAAAATTCCACGTGTTCTGTCGGATCCTTTCATAATAATACTTTATTACTATTTTTGTATCGTGGGAATGTTTTCGTTTTCCCATCCCCGTATTTTCTGTATTTTCTTTTTCTTCCATTTACATTTCCCCTCTTGTATTTCTCTTTTGTTCCGAACTCTGATTGCTTTCTTATGTTCAGATAAAATCTCTTGCCTTATTTATTATAAAATGATTTTCCTTACCATGCAACACAGAAAAAAGGATGGTTTTCTCACGTTCGAACGTTTCTTGTTCGTTGTGTCAAACCATCCTCTAAATCAATTATTTTTTACCTCTGCCTTATCATTTCATTCTTTTTATACTGCTTCTTCTTTTGTATTCACACTCTTGGATTCTCTGTCCTCTTTGAATTTATCATAATATGCAAACATTCCTGCAAGGAGTGTTCCTGAAATAGAATGCCATGTACAAGATACTGCACAGATGATTGCTGACTCCGGTGTGGATGCAAACTGTGCTGTTGTTGTTGCAAGGTTTGTTGCAAGTCCTGCATTCTGCATACCTACCTCGATCGAGATTGTTCTCTTCTTCGCTGTATTCATTCCTGTGAGTTTACCAGCTCCGTATCCAAGCAGATATCCAAGTCCATTATGAAGAAATACTGCCACGAAGATTACAACACCGGACTCAAAGAATTTGCTTCCCTGTGAAGATACTACACCGCCGACAACGCATGCAAGTCCAAGTACTGCAATACCAGGCATAATTTTCTGAAGTTCTTTGAATGTTTTATTTTTTCCTAACAGATAGTTGAGTAAGAATCCTACTGCTACCGGGAAGATAACTGTTTCAATAATGGATACAAACATAGGTAATCCTTTGATTGAAATATGTGTACCACTTGCCAGCAGTGAAACCATAAGTGGTGTCATAACTGGTGAGAGCAATGTTGAAACTGTTGTCATTCCTACAGAAAATGCTACATCTCCACCACACAGATAGGACATAATATTGGATGACACACCACCAGGACAACATCCGACAAGGATCAGTCCCAAAGCGATTCCATCCGGAAGATTCAATGCCTTTGTCAGTGCAAATGCAAGGAATGGCATAATCAGATACTGAGCGATTGCTCCGATGCAGATATCAAACGGTCTCTGCGCAAGAATCTTAAAATCCTCTGTTGTTAATGTCAGACCCATACTAAACATGATCACTCCGATAATAATAGACTGACAGGTAAATTTATTGGATACCGGATCGACAAACAAAGCGTTGTTAACCCATCCCATCATTGTCGGGACAAAGAATGTCACTACTGCAATGGCAATAACAACCACTGAAGTATAATCTGATAAAAATTTGCTGACTTTTTGTAATGCTTTCATTACAATACCTCCTTAGGATTCTTGTTCACCTAAAATCTGTATTCTTCTTGAGATATATTCAAAAAAAGTCCCTTTCCAGAACTCAATCTGAAAAGGGACGAATATAATCCGCGTTACCACCCTAATTCCGCAAAAATTAATTCTGCGACACTTCACATACCAACATATGCTATCCATATAACGGTGGATCCCGGCGAGGTTTACTTGCAACATGTTCATCTGCTTTCAGCCCGCTTCTTAGAGAGGATATCCTTACCCGGTTATTGTCTGTTCACACCAGCCACAGACTCTCTGAAAATAATGACGGATACGGTTTTGTTCTCATCAACGAATTTTGGTGAACTGTATTTTGTTTACTCTGACATTATAGTCCTCTGAAATCAGAAATCAAGAGTCTATTTTAATCTTTTTCTTGATTTATTTTAATCTTTTTGTCGTAAAAATTTATTTTCAAGGCTTAAATTCATCTAAAAAAATAAAAGAATCATTGGAAAAAAAATTATTGTTTTTCCTGTTGTTTCCCCGCACTTTTCATGCTACACTGTATATAAGAATCATCGGATTTTAACTTTTCATTGCTTTCTTTTGGAAGTGATGTTTTTTTTGTGATTTTATCTGTTTTCTTTCATTATTTTATCTGGTAAAGGGGGATTAGGGAATGAGTAATGAAATAGCGAAAAGACGAAAGCGAACAATTGAAATGACTCAGGGATCTCTTTGGAAAAACATGTTTTTCTTCAGTGTTCCTCTTATATTTTCCCAGATTTTGGAAGTGATGTTCAACTTAAGTGATGTCGCTGTTGTCGGACATTTTGCAGATTACAAAGCACTTGGTTCTGTCGGCTCGACAACTACACTTGTCACACTGTTCACGGGACTTCTGATCGGGCTCGGAAGTGGTGTCAACGTCCAGGTTGCCAATAAACTCGGTGCCGGTGATAAGAAAGCTACAAAAGAAACCATTCACTCTGCACTCATTATCTGTGCAGCGGCAGGTATTTTTGTCTGTCTGATCTGTCTGCTTTTTGCAGGACCAATGCTTTCCATGATAAATACAAAGCCGGAACTGCTCGATCAGGCTGTTCTCTATATGAAAGTTTTTGCACTTGGTATGCCTGCCACGGCAATTTATAATTTCGGTAACGGCGTCTTAAGCGCCCGTGGGGATACAAAACGTCCAATGTATTACCTTGCATTTGCCGGAATACTTAATGTCATATTGAATCTGATCTTTGTTATCGTATTCCATATGGCTGCTGTCGGAGTTGCCACTGCCAGTGCAATCGCACAGTACGTTTCAGGAGGATTGATCCTGATCCATCTAATGCGCCGCGATGATATGTGTAAAGTCAGCCTGCGTAAATTACGCTATCATAACATTTATGGAAAAGGAATTCTTTATCTCGGTGTTCCATCGGGTCTGCAGAATGCGATCTTCGCGATTGCAAACCTTTTCGTTCAATCCGGTATCAACTCTTTTGATGCGATCATGGTTTCCGGAAATGCTGCCGCTGCGAATGCAGATAATCTGATTTACAATGTTATGTTTGCCTTCTACGTGGCCTGTTCCAGTTTCATGAGTCAGAACTGGGGAGCAGGGAATAAAGAGAGGATGAAAAAATGTTATTTCGTAGCACTTACCTATTCTTTCAGTGCAGGACTGATTCTCGGTGGATCACTCTTCTTCTTCGGACGGCCATTCTTGTCTCTGTTTGCTACAGAGTCGGCCGTTATTGCAGCAGGTATGCATAGAATCAGGATTATGGGATTCTCCTATGCATTCAGTGCCTTTATGGACTGTGCAATTGCCGCTTCCAGAGGAATCGGCAAGAGTATTGCTCCTACATTTATTGTAATCATGGGATCCTGTGTATTTCGTATTATATGGATCTATACGGTATTTGCTTACTTCCATACAATCCCATCTCTGTATCTGCTGTACATCTTCTCCTGGGGACTCACAGCAATTGCAGAAACCATATACTTTAAAGTTAGTTTCAAGAAAGTGCTTGCATAATAAATTTTTCAAAGAAAAAAGAGGGGATTTCACAGATATCTAACATCTGTAAAAATCTCCTCTTTTTGTTTCCACTATTTTTTCTGTACTTGTTATACTTCTATCAATCCTCAAGTACCAGCTTAGCCGCTCCACAGATTCCTGCATCATTTCCAAGCGTAGCGAGCTTAAACTTCACATTCTTATTTGCAAAGAACGCTTTCTCCATAAACGGTTTTTCAATAAATGAAAGCAGAACTTCTCCTGCTTTGGACACTCCACCGCCAATTACAAATACAGCCGGATCCAGTACTGCTGCCATATCTGCCATTGCATGCCCTAAGTAATTTCCCATTTCTGTCGCAACCTCTATCGCAACTTCATCCCCTTCCTTCACTGCATCGAAAACAGCTTTTGCAGAAAGGTCTTCTTTTGTCAGGATTGTTGCACGTGTCTCATGCTCCATCTTCTTTCTAGCAAGACGTGAGATACCTGTTGCTGATGCATACTGCTCCAGACATCCGTGTCTGCCACATCCACAAGTATCTGTCTCTTCCAGATTCACACACATATGACCAATCTCTCCACCTGCTCCGTTCTCTCCTATCAGGATCTTTCCATTGATGATAATGCCACCGCCAACACCTGTTCCAAGTGTGACCATGATCATATTGCGGTAACCAACACCGCCGCCTTTCCACATCTCGCCAAGTGCGGCAACATTCGCATCATTTCCAAATTCTGCTGTCAGTCCTGTCAGTTCTTCCAGCTCTTTCTTCGCATTCTTATATTTCCAGCCAAGATTTGCAGAACCGTTAACGATTCCATCTACCGTAACAGGAGCCGGCACACCGACACCAATTCCAAGAACCTGTTCTTTCTCAATGCCATGCTGCTCTAATTTACCATTGATCGCCTCTGCAATATCCGGAAGAATTGCTGATCCTTCATCTTCAGTTCTTGTCACAATCTCCCACTTCTCCACAATGGCTCCTGCCTCACTGAACAGACCAAGTTTAACCGTTGTTCCCCCTATATCAACACCAAAACAATATTTCATAACTCTATCTCCGTTTCTTTTTATATTTCACATGAGCATGCGGTACTCTGTAACAGATTTGTACCGCATGCTCTTTTTTCCCGTTTTATTTTCTTCTCTTTGCCAGATTCTCCTGCACACGTTTGTACAGTTCCTGTGCCGCATTATATCCCATCTGTTTCTGTCTGTGGTTAACCGCAGCAGATTCTACGATGATCGCCAGATTACGTCCCGGACGGATCGGAATATTATGGCAGACAACTCTGTTGCCAAGGAACTCTGTATATTCCTCTTCCAGACCAAGTCTGTCATATTCTTTCTCTCTGCTCCAGTCTTCCAGCGTAATGACCAGATCGATATTCTGAGTTTCTCTTACGCTCTGTACACCGAACATGGACTTTACATCCACGATTCCGATACCACGCAACTCGATAAAATGTCTTGTGATATCCGGTGCAGAACCAACTAATGTCTCATCACTGACTTTACGGATTTCAACCACATCATCCGTCACGAGACGATGTCCACGCTTGATCAATTCAAGTGCTGCTTCACTCTTACCGATTCCACTTTCTCCCATAATCAGAACCCCGACACCATATACGTCAACAAGCACTCCATGAATAGAAATGCACGGAGCAAGTTTTACATTCAGCCAACGGATCAGTTCTCCCATAAAGGATGATGTCTTCTTACATGTACCGAATACCGGAATATCATTCTTCTCCGCAAGTTCCAGAAAACTTTCATCCGGCTGAAGTTCATTGCTGAAAATAATACATGGTACTTTATGTTCCAGAAGCTTCTGATAAATCTCCAATCGTCTTTCTTCTGTCAAAGTCTCCAGATAGGCGCACTCTACATTCCCTATAATCTGTACACGATTCAGATCAAAAATGATCGAAAAAATCCTGCCAGTTGAAGTGCTGGTCTGTTCACATCCGGAACAAGAACTTCACGTTCTGTGATATCTACTTCCGGAGTGAGATTTTTCAGATTCATCTTTTCAACGATATCGGTTAATTTCACACCACTCATCTTGTAATCTCCTTTTCCTGTATCTCTTTTCGTTTCAGACATGCTGCCTTAATAAGCTCAAGAGATCTATGATATTTACTGCTTGCATAAATCCAACATTTCCCTACATGTCCCATCGCCTGTACATAAGTATATCATGATTTTCTTTTCGATAAAACCCTTAATCATGAAAGAATTGATAAACCGATTCTGCTGCCTTCTCATTCATTGACGGAAGCTGCGCCAGTTCTTCTACTGTTGCGCTCCGGATTGCATCCAGGCTCAGATAATGCCGCATCAATGCCTTTCTTCTGGCCGGACCGATTCCTTCAATATCATCCAAAACGGAATGTACCTGCCCTTTGCCACGCAGCTGCCTGTGGAACTCGATTGCAAACCGATGGGCTTCATCCTGAATTCTTGTGATCAATTTAAATGCTTCTGAATTGCGGTCAATCGGGATTTCCACATTATTATAATATAATCCTCTTGTTCTATGATTGTCATCTTTTACCATACCACATACCGGAATGTTGAGTTTCAATTCATCAAGTACCTGCAGCGCAATATTTACCTGACCACGGCCTCCATCCATCAAGATCAAATCCGGAAATGTTGTGAATTTTCCAGCTTCCGCATTCTCCTCACGTTCTTTTAATCCATGTGTAAAACGACGCGTAAGAACTTCTCTCATGCTCGCATAATCATCCGGTCCTTTCACACTCTTGATTTTGAACTTCCTGTAATCATTCCGTTTTGGTTTTCCTTTCTCATAGACAACCATAGAGCCTACCGATTCGAAACCATTTGTATTCGAAATATCATATGCTTCCATGCGGATGATCTGTTCCAGTCCCAGTAAAGATGTTATCTCCTTCACAGCACCGATCGTGCGGCCTTCTTCTCTTTTTAAACGCTCTTTATCTTTAGAAAGAACCATCCTCGCATTCTCTTCCGCCAGTTCTACCAGCTTTTCTTTTTGTACCTTTCTTCGGCACACGGATTGTTACTTTCTGCCCCTTCTTCGCGCTCAGCCAGGATTCAAGAAGTTCCTGCTCTTCGATTTCTTCCGGCAGCATCAGCTCACCTGGAAGAAAAGGGGTTCCTGCATAATACTGTTTGATAAAGCTGTTAAGAATTTCAGATTTTTTATCCTCTTCGCTGATTCTCAGATAGAAATGGTCCCTCCCGATCAATCTTCCGCCACGGATAAAAAAAGACCTGTACCACTGCATCTTCGTCCTGGCATGCAACTGCCATGACATCTCTGTCTTCTCCGCTGGAATCTGTAATCTTCTGTTTCTGAGCCACCTTTTTCACACTATTTAATAACTCTCTATATTCGATTGCTTTCTCAAATTCCAGTGCCTCCGAAGCGGCCATCATCTTATCTTCCAGATCTTTTAAAATTATATCAAAATTTCCATTCAAAAACCGTATCACCTCATCAATGGATTTCCGGTATTCTTCCTGGGAAATATATCCCTGGCACGGTGCCTCACACTGTTTGATATGATAATTCAGACACGGACGCTCTTTTCCAATGTCTTTTGGAAGTGAACGATTACAGCTTCTTATATGATACAGCTTATGGATCAGATCAATTGTGTCCCGCACTGCCTGTGAGCTTGTGTAGGGGCCGAAATAACGTGCCTTATCTTTCTTCATCTGTCGTGCAAGCATAATACGAGGGTATGCCTCTCCTGTTGTCACCTTGATGAATGGATAGGCCTTGTCATCCATCAGCATCGTATTATATTTTGGCCGATGTTCCTTGATCAAATTACATTCCAGAACAAGCGCCTCCAGTTCTGAATCGGTCACTATATATTCAAAGCGGCGGATATGTGTTACCATCTGTTCGATCTTAACCCCTTTATTCCTACTGCTCTGAAAATACTGTCGCACACGGTTTTTCAGGCTGATTGCTTTTCCGACATAGATAATCTGATCCGTCTCATCATGCATCAGATAAACTCCAGGTCTCCCCGGAAGCTTTTTCAATTCTTCCTGTATATTAAAATTATAATTTTCCATAGATTCTATTTCTTGCCTCTGCTACAGACCAGCTATGTTCTTCTGCAATTTTGGAAACATCATCATACTCGAGTTTTTCCTTCACTGCTCCATATCCGGATGCTCTCTTCACATGAACGGTTCCATATTCTGTCTGCACTTCGTCTATTTTCCGCTTAAGTCCATATCTTCTACAAAAATACTCTCTGACCCCAAGTGTTGAGGTGTGTTTGAATATCAGCTGTAGGAAATACTCTTTCTGTTCTGCCCTGCACATACATGTGAGCAGAATCCCCGGCCGGTTTTTCTTCATCTGAATGGAGGATGTGTAAACATCCAATGCGCCTTCTTTGAGCAGAAGATCTGTCGCATACCCGATTTCCTCCGAAGTCATATCATCCAGATTACAACACAGTTCCAGAATTTCTTCTTCCACCTTATCTTGCGTTTCTCCAAGGATTGCACGAACACAGTTCAGTCTTTCATACTCTCTTTTCCCAAAACCATAACCGATTTCTTCCATCTGCAGAACCGGCATCTGTTCATACTTTTTAACAAAATGCTTCAGAAGTGCAGCTCCTGTCGGTGTACAGAATTCTCCCTCCAGATTTCCTGCATACATTGGAATTTCTTTCATCAGATACGCTGTTGCCGGTGCCGGCACCGGAAGGATTCCATGTACACATTTCACCTGACCATATCCGACACGAACCGGTGATGCAAGAATCTGATCCACCTGAAGTTCATTCAGCAAATAGCAGACAGCCACAACATCCGCCACTGCATCCATCGTCCCAACCTCATGGAAATGGATTTCATCCATGCGCTGGCCATGCGCCTTCCCTTCCGCTTTTGCAATCAATTTATAGACCGCAACTGCGTCCTGTTTTACCTGATCTTCAATTTCTAACCGATTGATCAGACGAACAATCTGAGACATCGAATGATGTCCGTGTTCCTGTGTATGCTTCTCTGTTTCTTCTGATTTATGTCCTACATGCTCTTCTGTCTGCATATGAAGATTCTCTTCTTCCTGTCCTTTTACAAACACGCGTACCTGATATCCTCTGATTCCACATCTTGTACACGCCACCAACTGATATTTTACCCCTGGGATTTTCAGATCATTCAACTTTTTCACCTGTTTTACAGGTTCTGAAAACAACTGCAATAACGAAGCCGTCAGCATATCCCCTGCTGCCCCCATCCCACAGTCTAAATATAATGTCCTCATTCCTTTGTTCTCCTCTCAATGTGATTGATCCGGCTTGCAAGAAATCCCGCGCCAAACCCATTATCTATATTCACAACACTCACTCCGCTTGCACAAGAATTCAACATAGAAAGAAGCGCTGATACACCACCGAAAGATGCTCCATATCCACACTTGTCGGAACTGCGATCACTGGGCAATCCACCAATCCTCCAATCACACTGGCAAGTGCTCCTTCCATTCCGGCTACAGCAATAATGACACGAGCTCCCATTAATTCGTCGAGATGTCCAAGTAGACGATGTACTCCTGCGACGCCTACATCATATAAACGGACCACTTCATTTCCAAGTGTCTCTGCTGTTCTTGCAGCCTCTTCCGCAACAGGGATATCACTTGTCCCACCTGTTGCCACAACTATTTTCCCGTCTCCATCCTTTATTGGCACTTCGCCTATAAACCCAATCCGGCTGACTTCGTCATATTGAAGTTCCAGGCGTTCTCCCACGTAAATCGCTGACTCTTTATTCATTCTTGTGATCAGGACTGCTTTCTGTCCCTTTTCCTTCATTGCTTCTGCAATCCGGAAAATCTGTTCCGGTGTCTTTCCTTCTCCATAAATCACTTCTGCCACACCCTGGCGCATGGCTCTGTGATGGTCAATCTTGGCAAAACCAAGATCTTCAAAAGGCTCTTCTTTTAACTTCAAAGCTGCCTGTTCTACATCCATTGTTCCGGATGCTACCTGTCTTAAAAGATCTATCATTTCCTTTTGTTCCATCTTTTTCGCCTCATTCTAATTCTTCTTATCCAGGGTTTCATTCATACTTCCCATTCTGTACCCTGTTAGATCCATTGTAACATAAGTGAATCCGAACTGCTTAAATTGTTTTACAATATCCTCACGGACTTCTTCCTGAAGCAACTTCAAAAACTCTTCCGGCATTACTTCGATCCTCGCCATCCTTCCATGCATACGGACACGAAATTGCCGGAAGCCATGTTCAAGCAATAACTGTTCTGCGCTTTCCACCATGATCAACTTCTCTTTGCTGATTATTTCTCCGTATACAAATCTTGAAGCCAGACAAGCAAAAGATGGCTTTTCCCAGGTTGAAAGTCCCATCTCTTTTGACAATTCACGAATCTCCGCTTTTGTAAGTCCTGCCTCGCGCAGTGGACTTTTTACTCCTAATTCCGCCACAGCCTGAAGCCCCGGTCTGTAGTCGCCAAGATCATCCATATTAGAACCTTCTGCAACATAAGCAATTTCATTTTTCTCTGCAATTGCTCCAATCTTTTCAAACAGTGCATGCTTGCATAAATAACATCTGTTCGGTGGGTTCTGAGAAAATCCTTCAATCTTCATTTCATCCACCTGACAAACCTTATGACGGATACCTTCTTTTTTGCAAAATGCAATTGCCTCATTCAACTCTCTCTTTGGGAAGGAACCGGATTGTACTGTGATCGCCATCACATTATCTCCCAATACCTCATGTGCCACCTTTAATAAAAATGTAGAATCAACCCCACTGGAAAATGCAATCGCAACACTGTCCAGTTCTTTTATGTACTCTTTTAAATCTGCTAATTTATTATGTAATTCTTCCTGCATTTTTTCTCCTGTCTTGTTACTGTTCTGATTTTTTCTATCAATCGTAATTCTTTTCATACAAAAAATGCACTCAATCACAATTTCTTAAATTCTCGTAATCAAGTGCATTTATTATACTACGTAAAGTCCGGTTAAGGTCAAGTTAATTTATATTTCTCCGTCAATTCTATTTCGTTGTATCTCACGGTTTACAACTCCATCATTCCAGACATAATACATCCACCGGAAGCGCCTTTTTGTTTTAATTCTTCCCACTGTTTCTTGTCAAACTTGATTCCACCGATCGCATATACAGGAACATTCACCGTACTGCAGACATCTTTTAAGAATCCAAGCCCTCTCGGTGCCAGGCCTTTCTTGCAATCTGTAACATAAATATGTCCTGCTGTTATGTAAGACACACCAAGTCTTTCTGCTTCCTTTGCATCTTCCACTGAATGAACGGAAGTACCGATTCTTTGAAATTGTTCTTTCACATCTTCCGGAAGTTTCCTTAATTCCGGCAATGGCAGATGTACGGATGTACATTCCAGTTCCAATGCTGTTTTCCAGAACTTATGCAAAACACACGGAATCTCATACTTCTTGCAAACAGACAGAACTTCTTCTGACAGAATCCGATATTCCTCTTCTGACAGATCTTTTTCCCGCAAAATAATCGCCTGCGGTTTCATCTGACAAACCCGTTCAATCTGCTTCAAAAATGGTCTCTCACAAAGTTTTCTGTTACTGACAGCTATCACTTTCAAGCCCGTCTCCGATAAATCGTATTTTATATTACACATAAATGTAATCACTCATAACCGGCTGGAGATTATTTTTCAACAAAGCATCATAAACTTCATCTACAGAACGCTCATCTGAAATCTCGAACTGATCATCTCCCTTATCTTCGATATCATCCACATGACTTCCGATTCCAGTGCTGACTCCTGCTGAAATCTTGGTTGCTGCAATACTCACCAGATTGTCTCTGACACGCGCACACTCCCTTGTTGAAACTGTGATACTTGCAAATGGCATAAACAAGCGATATGCACAGACAACCTGCAGAAGCTGCGGCTCATGAACATCCATTGGATTAATTCTGTCATTATTGATGATCGGGCGAAGTCTTGGGCAGGAAAATGCAATTTCTGCATGTGGATATTTTCTCTGTAACAGATATGCATGATAGCCTGTTGCAAAAGCATCTTTTCTAAAATCATCCAGTCCTAAAAGCGCACCAAACCCAACTCCTCGCATACCACCTTTCACTGCTCTTTCCTGTGCATTGACACGGTATGGGAAAATTCTTTTATGACCTGCCAGATGAAGTGTCTCGTACTTATCTGAATTATATGTTTCCTGGAATACGGTTACATAATCAGCTCCACATTCATGCAGATACGCATATTCATCTGAATTGACCGGATAGATTTCCAGACCGATCACTTTGAAATACTTTCTTGCAATCTTGCACGCCTCTCCAATATACTCTACTGTAGATTTATTGCGGCTTTCCCCTGTCAGGATCAGGATTTCCTGTAATCCCGTCTCTGCGATTGCTGCCATTTCTTTCTCAATCTCTTCCGCATTCAGCTGTGCGCGGTTGATCTTATTGTGACAGTTAAATCCACAATAAATACAATAGTTTTCACAATAGTTTGCAATATAAATCGGTGTGAACATATAAACACTGTTTCCAAAATGTTTTCTTGTCTCCTTCTGAGCTGCCTGGGCAATCTCTTCCAAAAGCGGAAGGGCTGCCGGTGATAACAGCGCACGGAAATCCTCCGGGGTACGTTCCGAATGTGCAAGTGCATTTTTCACATCTGCTGCCGTATATTTACTATAATCATAGGCTTCCATTGCCTCAATCACCTGATCCATGATTTCTGAACCGATATCCTCCATTCCCGGAAGATACGTCATATGATCGATTCTGTTTTTCTTCTGATCTTCCAGTATCTCTTCACTTAAGATACTTTCATTGACATGTGTATCATTCATCTCAACCGCCTCCTAGTCTTCCAGAAATCCTGTTAATGGTGAAGATGCACTTGCGCCACGTTCAATCGTTCTTCCGAGCCCTGAAAGATAAGCACTTCTTCCTGCTTCAATTGCTTTCTTGAATGCCTCAGCCATCTCCTCGACATTTCCTGCTGTTGCGATTGCTGTATTCGCCATAACAGCTGCCGCTCCCATTTCCATTGCCTCACATGCCTGGGATGGACGTCCAATTCCTGCATCTACAATAATCGGCAGATCAATCTCATCAATCAAAATCTGAATGAAGTCTTTTGTACAAAGTCCTTTGTTAGAACCAATTGGTGCTCCAAGTGGCATTACACAGGCAGCCCCTGCATTCACCAGATCTCTTGCCGCATTCAGATCCGGGTACATATATGGCATAACTATAAAGCCTTCTTTTGCAAGAATTTCTGTTGCCTTGATTGTCTCATAGTTGTCCGGCAGAAGATATTTTGAGTCTCTGACAACTTCGATTTTTACGAAATTACCACAACCAACTTCTCTGGAAAGTCTTGCAATACGGACTGCTTCCTCTGCATTTCTTGCTCCTGACGTATTCGGAAGAAGTGTTACATTTTCCGGAATATAATCCAAAATATTCGCAAGTCCTCCTTCATTCGCACGGCGAAGCGCAAGTGTAATGATCTGCGCTCCTGCTTTTTCTACACATGCTTTTACAAGATCAAGTGAAAATTTTCCTGATCCAAGAATAAAACGTGAACTAAATTCTTTTCCACCTAGTGTAAATGTATCTTTCTGATTCATAACTTAAATCCTTCTTTCTTTTTTATTCATTTAGATGTCTTTCTATACATCCTCTTCTCCAAGAAGCAAACGCGTGATCATATTTGCTTCATGCCCTGCACAGATTGCAACTCGTGGAGCCATTAATCCATTCCCATAAGTCGGCTCTGTCACACGATCTCCACATAAATAAAAGTTCTTCATCATTCTCTTAGTACTGATTATATTGCTGCTTTCATAGCCTGCCATACCTGTTGCAGACACAAGCTTCTTCTCCGGAAAATGCTCCAGAATTCCATTCACCAGCATTGCTTTTGCTACCGGATTATCAAATGCTTCACAGACAATCTGAGCATCCGCAAACAGTTCTTTCAAATTCTCTTCTGTCACCTTCACACAATCTGTACGAATATCCAGATATGGATTAATCTTTAAAAGCAGTGACTTTAGCGCATCGGTCTTATACATTCCGATATGCTCCATGAAATACTGCTGCCGGTTCAAATTTGTAATATCCACTACATCAAAATCGATCAGATGCAGATGTCCTACTCCAATTCGTGCAAGTTGAATACGCTACATTAGAACCCAGTCCACCAAGTCCGGCAATCGTCACCTGACCGGCTGATAAAAGCTTCTGTTTTTCCGGCGAATGGCGTTCATTCAGCGCTGTTTCGATTTCTTCTTTGCTTAATATTCTTTCTGATGCCATCTGATATCAGCCTCCTCCTACAAATGTCACAACCTCCAGACGGTCACCGTCTTTGAGCATTGTCTCTGAATAGCTGTATTTCGGAAGAATTTCTTCATTCATTTCAACTGCGATTCTATTAATCTGGTAATTGTTCTGCTCCAGATAATCCGCAACACTCATTTCAGATGTCAGCTGGATCTGCTTTCCATTTACTGTGATCATAACTGCTCCTTTCCGGATAATTGAAAAAAGAGTTCATGAAAGAAATGTACCCGTGGTGGTGCACCCCTTCATGAACTCTCGCTCAATCTCAACTTACTCCAATATTTAATTTTCAATTTTTCCTGATTATAAAGAAAGAGAGATACCAACAAATGTATCTCTCTAAAGTACTGCTTTATACATTCCTACGTTGGCATTATCCAAATCAGGTTATGGGTCGAAGTTCTCAACTTCCTCTCAGCCTGGTACACAAGCTCCCCGTGTTTTCTTCACATGATTAGTATAGAAGCTTGTCTGATAGATGTCAACCGTTTTTTCTCCATCTGATACAAGAACTTTTCCCATAATGTGCCAGTCCAACATAACACACTTCTCCGGTCATCTCTGCATCATATTGTTTTTCTTTTATCTGTTCCAGTGCCTTTTCTGCAAGCTTTTCTAAATCGTCTTTTTCATCTTTGGTATACTTGAATTCCAAAATTAAATTTGGATATCTGTCATGTTTTGCATAAAGACAGATATCACTTCTGCCTTCTCCGGTTTCCCGATTGCTTTTGATATCATAATCCTTTCTAAGAAATGCACACATTCCAAGCGTCATCATATGGTAACTATTCTCATCTTTCAGGTCATGATAAGATGGCAATTCCAAAAGAACTCTCTGATACTCTTCTGCAAAACGTTCCATATCCTTTCTTTTAAGAGCATTTAACATCTTCTCCATATGTCTCTCATCGATTTTCAGATGACATGCTGTTAATTCTTTGAATACTTTCCACACTTCCAGATTAGGAACCCGAAGTCGGTAATAGTCCTCTTCGATTTCTTTTGTAATTGTTACAATTCCGGCATTTACAAGAAGTCCCCATAGATTTGCTTCGTCCATTTTTTCATAATAAGCCATTGAAAAATCTACTGTCACTTCTACTTCACCTTCTGTGACCAAGGCCTCATATTCTTTCTCAAAAGACCTTCCCTGTACTTCAAGTGCATTACGTAAAATACTGTTCTCGCTTGTATTAACCCAATAAGATTCCATCCTTCTTCTTGCCGCATAACACGATATTGACCATGGATTATATACATCTGTACTGCCAAAATGATATCCATCGTACATCTTTTTCAGCTCATCTGAAAATTCTGCTTTACAATAAGCAAGCAGCTCTTTTACTTCTTGCTCTGTAAAACCAAAACAGTCATCATAATCTTCGTCCTGCACTGTGCAGACAACTAAATTATTGAGACCCGAAAATATATTTTCCTTCGCAATTCTCTGAATTCCTGTCAGAATTGCCTTTTGAAGATAATCGTTGCCTTTCAGGGACGTTGCCAGAAAACGATTCAACATGGCTCTTACTTCATCATAATATCCTTCGGAATTTGCAGACATAAACGGAGTATCATATTCATCTAACAGCAAAAATACTTTTTCTCCATAATACGTACTCAGTGTCTGACAAAGAACAGCAATTGAACGAATTACATGATTTTCTATTTCTTTTCCGATGCATTCCTGACATAAACTGTTATAAATCATATTGAATTCTTTTACCTGGAATTCTGACAGTCTTCCATCATTAAGTATCTGATAAAAGCGCTCATACTCCGCACGTACAGTATCTTTCAATGCATAACAAAGAGATTCTGCATCCCCCGCTTTCACGTTAAGGAAAGACAAAAATACAACAGGATATCGATTCAGCTCCTTGTAGTGGACAGATTTTGTAATCTTTGTTCCACAAAATAAATCGGAGGAATCTTTTGTACAGTCAAGAAATTCTGCCAACATTGACATATTAAGTGTCTTACCGAACCTTCTCGGTCTTGTAATTAATGTAATCTGATACCAGGATTCTAAAAACTGTTCAATAAACTGTGTTTTATCCACATAATAGGCTTGTTTTTCACGCAAATCACGAAAGTCCTGTACTCCTATTGCAAGTTTAGGTTTTTCCTCTTGTATCCTAGATACATTGTACAGACTGCTGTCTTCCTTTACCACGTCACAACTTGCAACATAAGTTGGTTTTCTTCCAAATAATTCATCTAAGGAACAGGCTAACACCTCACTTATTCGTTCCAGTACTTCAAAGTCCGGTGTCCGGTTTCCATTCTCATAATTGGTATAAGTCGATCTGGAAATCCCCAGTTTTTCTGCCATCTGCGCCTGAGTGTAGACCCGGGATTTACGTAATTTTGTCAAATACTCGTTAAATTTTGTTTTCATAGAATCACCGCTTTTTTTCTTTTAGTATACGCTTTTATGTTTCATTTTGCAACATTCTTTTTTATTTATATACAAAGAAGGACAGAAAGGTTTCGCTTTGTTAACCTTTCTGTCCTTTTTAAATAGTTGCTATCTTATTTTCCTTACAGCATAGCTCCGAAATCTGTTACGATTGCCTGTCCTGTAATCGCCTTTGATTCATCGCTTGCAAAGAACAGGATTACATTTGCTACATCTTCTGCTGTACAAGATGGTGTTCTAAGATTACTGTGTGTTGACATTGCACCGATCATATCCGGGTCAAGTGATGCCGGATTTGTTCCTGATGTCATTGGTGTAATGATATTTCCCGGGCAGATTGCATTACAACGGATTCCTGTTGCCTGGAAACGAAGTGCTGTATGCTTTGTCACTCCTACGATTGCTGCTTTAGATGCTACATAAGCAGCTCCGCCACATCCTTTCACTCCAGCGATAGAAGCAACATTTACGATAGATGCTCCTGCCTGCATCTTCTGTGATGCAGCACGCATGCAACGCATAGTTCCTTTTTCGTTCGTCTCTATGATACGATCAAGATCTTCGTCTGAGAATCGATCGATTGGTTTCAGTCCTTCCTCAAGATTCCTGCATTATTCACAAGAATGTCTACCTTGCCATATTTCTCGATCACGAGATCCATCAGTCGCTCCGGATCTCCCTTCTTTGAGATATCTGTTGAAACAGCGAAAACTTCTCCTCCTGCTGCCTTAATCTCTTCTGCTACTTTCTCCAGTGCAGCCTCTCTTCTCGCTGTGATAACAACAGTTGCGCCCTCTTTTGCGAACATCTTTGCTGTTGCTTCTCCAACTCCTGAGTTACCTCCTGTAATAATAGCTACTTTACCTTTCAAACGATCCATTTCAAAGATCCTCCTTTGTTGTTATAGGTAAAATTATACAATTCTTCTTTCAGTATTTCAATCTATTTATCTATATTTTACATTTTGTTTTATGCTTTATATTTCATCCAAACAAATTCATAGCCTTTCAAAACTGGATCTTTCACTTCTACAATTTCACCATTCACCAGATTTCTAAAAATGCCTTCCTCCTGCATCCACGCAGTCTGTTCATTTTCGCTGAAATTAAACAGTGCAATAAATCGTTCTCCCTTATACTCTCTAAGGATTCCTAAAATACTATCATTGTGAACATCATAAGTATATACTTCCGCTTCCTGGGAAAAGACATTTTTCCTGTCTTCGGATCTGTTCCAATCGGTTCAACATCTGAAATAAT
>ENA-OQJT01000024-OQJT01000024.1-human-gut-metagenome-genome-assembly--contig:-NODE-24-length-29957-cov-1.096279_pt1 | contig 29957 bp, 35 predicted proteins | sample MGYA00242612_ERZ504779 | MGnify/ENA primary metagenome ERZ504779 (study PRJEB26092, sample SAMD00036366) | human gut metagenome | host: Homo sapiens | study: EMG produced TPA metagenomics assembly of...
TAGGAAACTGCATAGAAAAATTCACGCACCATCTCTGTATCCATTGTTCCAAGCACCGGTACTGTAAAATCTGCCTGGAAGTTCAGATACGGTCTGCCGGAAAGGTCAACTGCTCCAAGAGCAAGAACCTCATCCATTGGCAGTACAAAATATCCGTATCGCTTAATTCCGGCCTTATCTCCAAGTGCCTGTGCGATTGCCTGTCCCAGTACGATTCCTGTATCTTCAATCGTGTGATGGGAATCCACTTCAAGATCCCCACGCACCTTAACATTTAAATCAAATAATCCATGTCTTGCAAATCCATCCAGCATATGATCAAAAAACGGAATTCCTGTATCAATCTGATTCTTTCCCTGTCCATCCAGATTGATTGTCAGTTCAATATCTGTCTCTTTTGTCTTTCTTTTGCAGCTTCCGATTCTGTTCTGCATTACACTCACAGCTCCTTTTCTCTTATTTTTCAAATCTTACTTTGATTGAATTTGCATGTGCTGTCAGATGTTCTGCCTCTGCAAATTTCTCGATATCTGTGTGGATCTTCTCAAGTGCATTTCTTGAGTAAGAAATAATGCTTGATTTTTTAATAAAATCATCTACAGATAGCGGTGAGAAGAATTTTGCTGTTCCGTTTGTCGGAAGGACATGGTTCGGTCCTGCAAAATAATCTCCGAGCGGCTCACTGGAATATTCTCCGATGAAAATAGCTCCGGCATTACGGATCTTTGTCATCACCTCAAACGGATTCGCTGTCACGATCTCAAGATGTTCGGAAGCAATAGAATTTGCTGCATCGATTGCATCCTCCATTGTCTCTGCAACGAGAATATGTCCATAATTATCCAGGGATTTCTGAATAATCTCGCCTCTGGAAAGCTCTTTTACAAATGCATCTGTCTGTGCAGATACTTTTTCTGCAAGTTCCATACTTGTTGTAACCAGAATTGCAGATGCCATCTCGTCATGCTCTGCCTGAGACAGAAGATCTGCTGCCACGAAACGTGGATTTGCCGTCTCATCAGCAAGAACAAGGATCTCACTTGGTCCTGCGATTGAGTCAATGCTTACGAATCCATAAACCGCTTTCTTAGCAAGAGCTACGTAGATATTTCCAGGTCCTACGATCTTATCTACCTTCGGAATAGACTCTGTTCCATATGCAAGTGCTGCAATTGCCTGAGCTCCACCAACCTTGTAAACTTTATCTGCACCGGCCTCTTTTGCCGCAACCAGTGTTGTCGGAGTTACCTTTCCATCTTTTCCTGGAGGTGTTACCATGACGATCTCATCTACACCTGCAACCTTCGCCGGCATGATATTCATAAGTACAGAAGATGGGTAAGCTGCTTTTCCGCCAGGAACATAAACACCGACTCTTTGGAGCGCTGTCACTTTCTGTCCAAGAATTGTTCCGTCCGGTTTACTGTCAAACCAGCTGTACTGCATCTGTTTCTGGTGATAGTCTCTGATATTCACAAGTGCTTTTCTGATAATAGCGATCAGTTCATCATCTACCTGCTCATACGCTTCTACAATCTCTTCTTCCGTTACAAGGAGATGCTCTGCGTCCAGTCTGACTCCGTCAAATTTCTCTGTATAATCAAATACAGCCTCGTCTCCCTTTTCTTTCACCGTATTCAGTATTTCCTGAACACTTGCTTCAAACTTCCCATAGTTATTCGGACTTCTCTTTAAAAGGTCATCCAGAAGATTCTTCTTCGTATTCTCATTCAGTTTCTCTATACGCATTTGTCTATTCCTCCCTCAGAAGATTTCTTAATTTTGTGATCAGCTCTTTGATTCTGTCATTTTCCATTCGCATGCTGACCGGATTGACGATCATTCGCGCTGACAGCGGGCACACTTCTTCAAGTACGACCAGTCCGTTTTCTTTCAATGTAGAACCGGTTTCTACGATATCTACGATGACTTCAGATAAACCAACAATCGGTGCAAGTTCGATCGAACCGTTTAATTTCACAATTTCTACTGTCTGATGTTTCTTGTTGTAGAAATAATCTTTCGCAATATTCGGATATTTCGTTGCCACACGGATCAGTTCATGATGTTTCAGTTTTTCTGCTGCCTCTTCATATCCACACACACACATCCTGCATTTTCCGAATCCAAGATCCAGGACTTCATGGACTTTACGTCCCTCTTCGATAATCGTATCTTTTCCGACAACTCCAATATCTGCTGCTCCGTACTCTACATAAGTCGGCACATCCGGTCCTTTTGCAAGAAAGAATTTCAATCCCAGTTCTTCATTTACAAAAATCAGCTTTCTGGAATCCTTATCTTTCATTTCCTCGCATGTAATTCCAAGACGCTCCAGCATCTCCAGTGTCTTCTTTGCAAGTCTTCCCTTTGTAAGGGCAAATGTTAAATATCTCATTGATCTGCTCCTTTATTGCTGCTTTGTTTTCTTTTTTGTATTGACCAGCTTCTCTTCTCCTGTCTGAAGATTGACCACTTCAATCTTCCGGTCCTCTCTTAAGTAAAGCATACTTGCAACAGAAGAACGCTTTCCATACGCTTCAAAAGTTTCTCTTTCATCCCAGGAGTTTCTCTTCATCATCTCGACATTTTTTCCTTTTGCACGAAATGACCTCGCAAGAGAAATTGCCCACTGTTCCGTTGCATCCGTATAAACAAGCAGATTACGGTGTCCTGTCTCTACTTTGATCTTCTGACGATCCAGTGCACTCATAAGTTCATCCAGAATGATTGCGAATCCGATCGACGGTGTCTTCTTTCCAAACTTCTCAAGAAGGTGGTCGTAACGACCTCCACGTACAACTGCATCTCCGGTACCATAAGTATAGGCACGGAAAATGATTCCTGTATAATATCCATAACTTCCGCTCATACTCAGATCAAAAGTTACATGATCCTCTACTCCGTAAATCTTCAGCAGATCATAAATCTGGCGAAGACGTTCTACCGCAAGTCTTGCTGCTTCACCCGGAGCAATACGTCCTGCATCTGCAAGGATCTCCGGTCCACCTGTCAGTTCCGGAAGCTGATGAAACGCTTCTTTCACCTGATCGGCAATCTCATAATGATCGAGAATCTCTTCCACACCAAAGAAGTTTCTGTTCGCAATCAATGTACGGATCTCTTCTTTTTGTTCGTCTTCCAGATTCGTTGCCTCGAAAAGACTCTGAATAAAATCAACATGTCCGATACTTACCTGGAATTCTTCAGGCCCTGTTTTTTCTTAAGTCCGTCCACGACCATTGCAAGCATTTCTGCATCTGCCTCGATAGAGTCCACACCGATCAGTTCTGCACCAAGCTGCGTATTCTCTTTCAGGCGGCCACGGTAACTGGAATGGTTGATAAATGTGTTTCCTGCATAGCAAAGACGAATCGGAAAATTCTCTGTCTCAAACAGTGTTGCCACTGCTCTTGCAATGGACGGTGTGATATCCGGACGTAACGCCAGAATATTCCCCTCTCTGTCAAAGAACTTATAAAGATCTCTGATTGATGTCGAACCAATCTCCTTACGAAATACATCAAAATATTCAAATGTCGGTGTCTGTATATCCTGATATCCATATAAATGCAATACCGTATTCAGCTTTTTCTGCAATGCCAGCTTAACGGCACATTCTCTATTATAAATATCCCGAACGCCTTCCGGGGTATGTAACTTCTGCTCCATGTCTCGTTCACCTTCCTGTCTTTTCTTGGTTTTTCACTTTAGTGTGCTACCACGTTAAAACCTGTTTGTAATTATACGGACTTTGTAGGATTCTGTCAATCCCTCGTTTCCAAATCTTTCTGAATTAAATCCAGATACGGCACAAAATAGCCATTTTTCAGTTGAAAAAACCATTCAGGATCTAATTCTTCCAGCCGGACACTCTTGCGTCCACCACTCTGCGCGCGGTCCCAGAACTTACGGATCTGTGTATACTGCATATAATAAAGCTCATTTCTTGCTGTATAATAGATCAGAAAAAAAAGCAATCCCGCCCTGCCGTTCAAACTTTTCCATAAAGTCCATCTGATGCTCGTGTACATTCTGAAGTGGGAAGGTATCTACATTACACTCTTTCGCATCAAAACAAACCGGAATTCCCTGCACTGCTCCGATATAGTCTACCGTACTTGCTTTGTCGAAATACGCAAGTGTAATCTGTCTGTGGTCTTTATCCATACGTACCGGAGTGATCGGTGTCGGGATTTTCTGCATCAGTGCAAGTCCCATCTCACTGTATCTTTCATTCGAATGATTGATAAATTCCTCCAGTGTCGAACCTCTAAGTCCTCTCGAGTTCCATGTTGCCATCTCACATCACTCCCTGCGCTTTACAGATTTGTTCAAATAAGGCCGGGACAGGTGCTTTGATGATTTTTCCTGAAAGCTGTTTGATATCTCCCTCGCAGTTCTCCGGGAATTCCAGACGGTAAGCATGCAGAAGCTGGGAACGAAGTCCGTATTTCTTTTTCAAAGCATCGTTAAATGACCGGTTCCCGTATTTGTAATCCCCTGCGATCGGATGGCCGATGGATGCCAGATGTGCACGGATCTGGTGTGTCTTACCGGTAATCAGATGCACTTCAAGAAGTGTTGTTTCTCTATTTCGTGCAAGCACCTTGTATTCTGTATGGATTGCTGATGCCTCTTTCCCATCTTTTGTCTGTTCAGCCGGCTTTTTCTGACTCACCGTAACTTTATTTGTCTTTTCATTCTTGACGAGATAACCATGAATCCTCTGATTCTCTTTTACCTGCCCTTTTACCAGGCAAAGATAATATTTCTTAAGTGTACGGTCACGGAACATCTCGCTTAATCCCTGTAATGCCTGCAGTGTTTTTCCTGCTGCCACGATTCCGCTTGTATTTCTGTCTAAACGGTTACAGACAGACGGATGAAATGTATGCAGTTCTTCTTCCGTGATTTTCCCATTTTCCAACAGATAATCAATAAAATACTCCACAAGAGAAGTATCCGTCGGGGATGCCTTCTGGGAGAGCATTCCGACCGGTTTATTGATAAATACAGCAGCCTCATCTTCATATAAGATATCTAACTGTACCTTCTTTCCCGCTGTCTGTTTTCTTGCAGAGGACGCTTTTTTTCTTCGAAAACTGTGAATGATCGATAAAGTTCTCAATCGTCTCTTCCGCAAGAAATAACTTAATCACATCCCCCTGTTTCAGCTGTTCATTTCCAACTGCTTTTTTTCCATTCAGGGTAATATTCTTTTTTCTCATCATCTTGTAGAAAAAACTTTTTGGCGCTTTATTGAGATACTTTGCAAGGAATTTATCCATGCGCTGTCCTGCCTCATTTTTCTGGATGCTGATCTCTCTCATCGTCTTTTCCTCTTTACATTGATATATTCAGAATAAGATTACGGATTTCCTGTTCTCTTGCTTTCGTATCTTCCTGCTCTACTACAGCAATATTTTCAAGTCCCTCCACGCGGGCCAGAAACGGTGTATACTGATTTAAGATCTTAACAGTAAAACCTGTGTACTGATTCTGCGCAAGGATTGTCTTGATATGCTTTCCAAGTTCATCTGTATTTACTTTCTCATAATGTGTGTATCCGTAAATGTTGTGTCCCGAAATTACGATACAGTCTGCTGGCATGATATGCTCTTTGCTTGTAATTATAAGATCATAACAAACTGTTAAATGTTTTGATTTTCCTGCGATTTCCTTCGCCTGTGATAGTTCAATTGATTGATATGGATAACGTGCGATCACACCTACAAGTGCCTTTGATGCCGGAAGACATCCAAGGATAGCAACAACTGTCAGAAGATTCAGCCTCGTATGTGTCTGCCAGTAACCAAGAGCAAAAATTGCCAGAACGATTACAAAATAAATAACCGTTCTTAAAATCTCCACTTTTCTTTTATAATTCAAATAACCTGGTTTTCCTTTTTGTATTTTCTTCATTTTCATCCTATTCTAAATTCATATTTGCTGCATACGCACGAGAAATCCATGCGGCAGCAGTTTTGTTCCAAAGTAAGTTAATTTCATTGGGATTCCATAAACGGAGACTGACTTCCCGGATCTGCAGTCCTTCAACGCCTGATGAACCACTCTGTCTGCCTTCGCCATTGTCAGTTTCTTCAAGATATTCTGCGGTTTCCCGGAAAACTTGAAAAACTCCGTATCAACCGGACCCGGGCAGACTGCTGTGACGACAATTCCTTTTTTTCTCAGTTCTTCTCCCAATGATCTGGAGAAGCTTAAGACATAGGACTTCGTTGCCGCATATACTGAGAAATACGGTTGTGGGCAAAATGCAGATGCGGACGCAAGATTGACGATCCTGCTGCCAGCACGCAGAAATGGCAGACACAGCAATGTCATTCTTGTAAGAGACCGGCAGTTTACATCCACCATATCTGTCTGGATCCGGAATTTTTCAGACAAAATCTCTTCTACACTTCCTGACTTGCCAAATCCTGCTGAATTCACAAGCATTCGTAAATCCGGCTGTTCTTTCTCAAGTGCATCTCTCAATTCCTTATATACCTTTTTCTTCTGAAGGTCACCTGCAAAAATCCGAAGAGGAACTCTGCTTTCTTTCGCAAGCGCTTCCAGACGCTCTTTGCGCCTGGCAATCACCCAGATCTCATCCAGATTTTTATAAAAATATCCAAGCATGACGTACAAATTCTCTTCCCATTCCCGAAGATGCTCCAGTTACGATTGCAATTTTCATCCTGCTTCCTTTCTTGAATCCTGTCTGTCAGATACTTAAATGTACCTATTTTCTATTCTTCTTAGAATGAACATTTCTGATAGATTTCTTCTTATTCTTCCCCTCAACTCTTCCTCTGTGTTCAGAATTGTTTTGTCTTTTCTGACCATTCGAACCTTTTGATCCTTTTTTCGGTTCCTTTCTGCCGGCTTTTTTATCATTTCCTGAACCACGCATCTGTCTCGGTCTCACAAGACATTTCGGTCCGAATCCGATCAGATCAGATCTTCCTGCTTTATGAAGTGCTTCAATCACCAGATCATACAGCTCCGGATTACGATATTGGATCAACGCTCTCTGCATTGCCTTCTCATGCGGACTCTTCGGAACATAAACCTTCTGCATCGTTCTCGGATCTACCCCGGTATAATACATACAGGTGGAAAGAGTTGATGGTGTCGGATAGAAATCCTGCACCTGCTCCGGCATATAGCCAAGATCACGACAGTACTCTGCAAGTTCTACCGCTTCCTTCAGAGTAGAACCAGGGTGGGAGGACATCAGATACGGAACCAGATACTGTTCTTTCCCGATTTTCTCATTCATCTTATAAAACTGTCTTGTAAACTCTTCATAGACTTTGTGCTCTGGTTTTCCCATCAGAGACAGGACAGGCCCTGCCACATGCTCCGGTGCTACCTTCAACTGTCCACTGACATGATATTCACACAACTCTCTTAAAAACTCCTGCTTCTTATCTGCGAGCAGATAATCAAAGCGGATTCCTGAACGGATAAACACCTTCTTAACTTTTGGAATATCTCTCAACTTTCTCAACAGACTGACATAATCTCTGTGATCTGCGTCCAGATTCTTACACGGAGACGGGAACAGACACTGACGCGTTTTACAAACGCCATGCTCCATCTGCTTTTTGCAGGATGGATGCCGGAAATTTGCTGTCGGACCGCCAACATCATGAATATATCCTTTAAAGTCCTTATCTTTTGTAATTTCTTTTGCTTCTTCAATCAGAGATTCATGACTTCTTACCTGGACAATTCTTCCCTGATGGAACGTCAATGCGCAAAAACTGCATCCTCCAAAACATCCTCTGTTGCTGATCAGACTGAATTTAATCTCCTTGATTGCAGGAACTCCGCCTTTTGCCTCGTAAGACGGATGGTAAGTCCTCTGATAAGGAAGAGAGTAAACATCATCCATCTCCATCTGTGTCAGTGGTGCTGCCGGTGGATTCTGTACTACATACAGATGTTCAGAATACGGTTCTACAAGACGTTTTCCGTTAAATGCATCCGTATTCAGATACTGTGTGTAAAAGCTGCGGGCATAATTCATCTTGTCCGCTTTGAGGTCTTCAAAGGACGGAAGGATTTCCGCATCATAAATACTGTCTAATGATTTTGCTTTTACAACCGTACCGGCTATATACGTGATATCCTCAACCGGTATCCCGGCATCCAGTGCTTCTGCAAGCTCTACGATTGAATGTTCTCCCATTCCATAAGAAATCACATCTGCACCCGAATCGAGCAGTACAGAACGTTTCAGCTTGTCTGACCAGTAATCATAGTGTGCCATTCTTCGAAGACTTGCTTCGATACCGCCCAAAATGATCGGTGTCTTTTTATAAGTCTGACGAATCAGATTTCCATATACTACGCAGGCATAATCCGGTCGTTTTTCCCATCTCGCCGCCCCGGTGTATAGGCGTCTGTCTTTTCTTCTTTTTTTGGATACAGAATAATGATTTACCATAGAATCCATATTTCCTGCAGAGACAAGAAATCCAAGTCTTGGTTCTCCGAACACCTGCACGCTCTCCGGCTTACGCCAGTCCGGCTGTGCAATAATCCCAACACGATATCCTCTGGATTCCAGAAGACGTGTAATGATTGCGTGACCAAAAGATGGATGATCGACATAGGCATCTCCTGATACATAGACAAAATCTACCTGATCCCATCCTCTCTCTTTCATCTCTTCTCTGGTAATTGGTAAAAAATTTCCTTTCATGCTTTCTCCCTGTTTAACGTAATAATGAACAGTCACGCAATGCTTCCAGTTCCTGTCCTGTTAATTCTCGATATTCTCCTAATGCAAGCCGCGGATCAAGTATAAGGCTCCCCATCTGCAGGCGTTTCAGATAAATAACCTCTTTTCCGACTGCATGGAACATTCGTTTCACCTGATGAAACTTTCCCTCTCTGATCGTCAGTCGGATTTCGGAAATCTCTTCACTTTTCAGAATTTCCAGATAAGCCGGAAGTGTCGGTTTCTCTTCCCCGATTTCAAGTCCTTCTGCAAATCTTCTCACATCTTCTTCCGTAACTTTTCCATCGATCTGGCGAAATAGACTTTATCTACATGCTTCTTCGGTGACAAAAGCTGATGTGCAAGTTCGCCATCATTTGTGATCAGTAAAAGTCCCTCTGTGTCTTTATCTAATCTTCCGACAGGAAAGAGATCCTTTCTCTGCTTTTCATCAATCAAATCTAATACAGTACTGTCATTTTTATCTTCCGTTGCAGAAACCACCCCGGCTGGCTTATTTAACATGTAATATTCATATTCTGCATAAGCAACCATCTGTCCCTGGTAAAACACATGATCTTTTTCGGTGTCAATCTTGATCTCCGGACGTTTTACCGTCTCTTCATTAACTCGAACCTGTCCTTTTGTGATTGCTTTCTTTACTTCTGTACGTGTTCCGATTCCCATGTCTGCCAGATATTTATCCAGTCTCAGTTTCATGAGTTCCACCGCCATCCCGGAAGGTACTTATTCTTAAGCATCTGATTCACAAGCTTTCCAAAACCAAGCGGATATCCATCCACACAGATCAGATACCATCCCTTGTCTTTCGGCTTCACAAGATCCTCCACATCCAAAGTCTCGCCTTTCAGATATTTCATAACGCGTTCGTCTTCTAATGGAAGATCGATCACCTGATCATATTCTTCCTTTTTCAGATTCATCGCCAGTGCCTGACTCGGCTCAAAACGATTCTTCTTCAGTTCACCCATCAGTAGGCCTGTTCTTAAGAAACGGATTCCACGAAGTGTCGGAAGTCCTTCCGGCATATAATATACTTTCTCTCCACGCAGATCCATGCGAGAGGAATCGAATTTTCGATCAATATGACCAAGAAATTCTTCCAATTCTTCCGGAAGCTTCTTGTTCTTCCCACTCTCCGGAAGTCTCTTTCCTTCTTCCTGTTTTTCACCCTTTTGAAGAAGTGCGAGGAAATGCCCTTCTCCCTTCATACGATGAGGGAAAATACGAACCGTCTTTTCAAGTTCCGGATTCTTGCTTTCTGTCACCTGCGGCATTCCATCTGCAAATCCTTCGTAACCTTCCATCTCACAGATCTTAAATTCCGGGTATTCCTGAAGAAGATATTCAATCGTCTGTTCATTCTCTTCCGGTGAAAATGTACAGGTGGAATAAAGCAGCATTCCACCCGGGCGCAGCATCTGGGCTGCCTGTGTCACAATGCTTCTCTGGATCTTTGAAAAAAACTCCGGTCCGTGTTCTTCCCATGCTTTCACCATCTTTTTCTCTTTACGGAACATGCCTTCCCCGGAACAAGGTGCGTCAATCAAAATCTTATCAAAATACTCTGGGAAATAAGAAACAAGCTTTCCAGGCTCTTCACTTAAGATGAGCACGTTTCCGATTCCAAATAATTCAAGATTCTTCAAAAGTCCCTTCGCTCTGGAACTGCTCAGATCATTCGCAGCCAGTACACCGGTTCCTCCAAGCTTTGCCCCAAGTTCTGTGGCCTTGCCTCCAGGTGCTGCACAGACATCAAGCACACGGTCTCCCGGCTCTACCGGAAGACGATCTGCCGGTGTCATGGCACTTGGCTCCTGCAGATAATAAAGTCCTGCGAAATAATATGGATGTTTCGACGGCTGGATATTATCTCCGTCATAATAGAATCCATTATGGATCCACGGAACCGGCTCTAACGGCCAAGGTGCGATCTTCAGGAAATCTTCCACAGAAATCTTCGCTGTGTTCACGCGCAGACCATAGTGACGCGGTTCATCATAACATGCCGTATATGCTTCATATTCAGAACCAAGAAGATCCTTCATTTTCTCTTCAAATACTTTTGGTAAATTCATATTTATTGTTTGCTCCTTTGCAATATCAAGATCAAAATACTTTACATTTAACTATATCATATTTCCATAGCTCCGGTATAGTTTCTTTTTCTTTTCATAGAATATTTTTTGTAAAAGGAGGTTTCCTATGCTTTCTGGCTCTCGTACTGCTTTCACTGTTTTTTACGATGCTGCTCTTTCCTGAAACTGTATTCCGGGGAGCTTGTGATGGCCTGCTTCTCTGGTATCAGATTCTGATACCAACCCTTTTTCCTTATCTTATTGTCACAGGACTTTTGTTGAAAACAGACGGTGCTGCTATTGTCTCCCGTCTGCTTTTCCGTCCTTTCCATCTGCTCTTTGGAACTTCTTTCTATGGAAGTTTCGCTGTTCTGTCCGGGTTTTTATGCGGTTATCCAATGGGCGCAAAAATCATTGCCGACCTTCTTCTTCAAGGAAAAATTTCTCTTGAAGAAGCTTCTTACCTGCTGTCCTTCTGTAATAATGCAAGTCCATCTTTCGTTATTACTTTTCTTGTTTTAAATACAATTCATCAGAAAGCTTTCTGCATTCCCGCTTTACTGCTTCTTTTCGGAACTATGATCCTCTTAAGCTTTCTTCAACGGATTCTAAGACATTTCATCAAAAATAAAGATTGGATTTTCCCGGAAATGTCCGAAGTTTTCACACAGGAGAATTCCATTTTTTCAAAACCACTGACGCACAAAATGAATTTTTCTGTCTTAGAATCCTGTATCCTGAACAGTTCAGAAACGCTTGTAAAAGTCGGAGGTTACCTGATGATCTTTTCTGTACTTCTTGCATTATTGGAACTTCTGCCGATTCGTTCACCTGGTTTTCTTCTCTTGAAATCTTCTCTTGAGATGACAAACGGAATTCTTCTCCTGTCTCAAAGTCTTTCCCACCCCCAGGTTCTTTATCCGTTGCTTCTCGCACTTACCTCTTTGGTGGATGGTGTTCCGTTGCCCAGACACAATCCATGATTGCCGGTACAGGACTTAAACTTTCTTCTTATATAATACAAAAACTGACCGCCGCACTGGCAGTCAGTCTTTTGACATTTCTCTATCTGAAATTTTTATAATACAATGTAATGACTACCTCAGGTCTCCCTGTCCATTCTCATCATAATATCCGTCATCGGATGGAACTTCAAGTTCTGAACGGTTAGAGCGGACTGTATCGTAGCACTCCTGTAAAGAATTGATCAATCCGTCATACTTTGTTGTATAACTGTCCAAAGTATGTCCGATAATGCTTTCTGCATTTGCAAGAAGATCATCTGTATACTGGATCGCACCAACACGAATTGTATTTGCATCCATTGTTGCGTTATCAAGAATCTCCTGTGCCTGTGCTGTTGCCTGAGTTACGATCTCATTTGCCTGAGCATATGCCTGCTGCATGATCTCATGCTCACTGACAAGCTCTGTTGTCTGAACCTGTGCTTCCTCGATCATTGCATCTGCTTTTGCCTTTGCATCAGCAAGAATCGCATCTCTGTTCGCAATAATCTTCTGATAACGTTTGATCTCATCCGGTGTCTTCATGCGAAGTTCGCGAAGTAACTCATCCAGATGTTCCTTATTTACAATAATCTTTGTTGTAGACAACGGCTGAAACTTACAATCTCTGTCTATATATTCTTCAATTTCTTCAATGATCTGTTCAATACGGCTGCTCATTGTTACACTCTCCTTTTTTCTTTCATCTTTTCTCTGAGTGCGATCTCGACGGCTTCCGGCACAAACTGTGATACGTCTCCCCCAAAAGCGGCAATCTCCCGCACTGTAGTCGAACTTAAGTAAGAATATTCTATACTTGTTGTCAGAAACATGGTCTCTATATCAGGCTTCATCCTCTGATTCGTCTGCGACATCTGCAGCTCATATTCAAAATCGGTAATCGCACGTAATCCCCTGATAACCACATCTGCACCTATCTGTTCCGCAAAGTCTACCAGCAATCCATCAAATGGTATAATCTCAACATTCGGCAGATCTTTCGTCACTTCCTTTAACATTTTAACACGTTCTTCTACAGAAAACAACGGCATTTTTGCTTTATTATTCAGTACTCCGACAATTAATTTGTCTACGATTTTACAAGATCTGCAAATGATATCATAATGTCCACGGGTAACGGGGTCAAAACTTCCCGGATAAATTGCTTTTAACATACTTCTTCCTTTCCGGCTTTCTCAATAAATACATGCTTGTTTGTCTTATATCTCTTCTCTTTGATCAAAGAATATCCCAATTCTGGAAGATATCCAAAATCTGTATCTAACGAAGCTTCTACGATGATCACCGTATCTTCATAGATCAGATCCGATCCTGCAAGGTATTCCAGAACTCTTTTCTCAAATCCCATATTATACGGTGGATCCATGAATACAAAGTCAAAAACCTTTTCACCTTCCAACTGATATAATGCGTTCATCACATCCTTTGTCAGTGTAAGTCCCTTCTTCTCCAGACGTGTGAATTTCAAATTCTCCTTGACACATTCCATCGCCTTAGGATTTTTCTCTACAAATACTGCTTCTTTTGCTCCCCTGCTGAGAGCCTCTATTCCGATTCCGCCACTTCCTGCAAACAAATCAAGGAAAATACAGTCATACATCTGCGGACTTATCATATTAAACAAAGTCTCTTTGATCCGGTCCGTTGTCGGTCTTGTCTCTATCCCCTCAAGAGTCTTCAGTTTTAGGCTTCTTGCGCTTCCTGCAATTACTCTCAAATATCGACACCTCCTGTCATTAACTATGGTGAATTTTAGCAGAAAAAAGCACCCGGGTCAATGCCGAGTGCTTTTCTCTTTTTCATTTCTTGTGTTCTTTTTACTGTACATGACAGTTTTTGAACCGCTTTTCTGTCTGATGCAGACCGCTTCTGCAGACGATTTTTTCTTCGCCTGTTACTTTTCTGCCATCTGCTTCTCCTGCTGTTCAATCATCTTTTTAACCATATAACCGCCGACAGAACCATTCTGTTTTGATGTGAGGTCTCCATTGTAGCCATCTGTTAACGGAACTCCCAACTCGGATGCTACTTCGTACTTGAACTTGTTCATAGCTCCTTTCGCCTCAGGTACTGCTGTTTTGTTAGATGAACGACTTGCCATGATCTTTTTCCTCCTTTTGCATTTTGTAACTTTACTATTTAGCTTTGTTACGCTGTTAGTATGTGGAGGAAAATTAATTTTAAACTGGTAACTTCTGGCAATCACTGATGCAGCCGAATTGCTCCATTGCTGTACAATTGCTGTAATCCGCAAACATCACAATGTTGTTTCCAGCATGATCTCATCCAGTTTTATCCGTAAATGTTCTTTCAATTTGCGATGCTCAGGAATTCCAGTTCCGGATCGTCCAGAAGAAGTCTGTCTGCCTCTTCACTTGCGTTTTGAAGCAGCTTTGCATCTTGAAATACATCGGCAACTTTAAAATCAAGCACACCACTCTGCCGGATTCCAAAAAGATCCCCCGGGCCACGCAATCGGAGATCTTCACTTGCAATAAAGAAACCATCATTTGAATGATTCAGGATATCTAACCGTTCCTTCGTTTCTTTTGATTTCGATGCTGTCATGAAAATGCAATAGGACTGATACTTTCCACGACCAACCCTTCCTCTCAACTGATGAAGCTGCGCCAGCCCGAAACGCTCTGCATTTTCGATCATGATCACTGTCGCATTCGGCACATCAATTCCCACTTCAACAACTGTTGTTGAAACAAGCACCTGGATTTCATTTCTTCCAAATGCATTCATCACTTCATCTTTCTCTTTTTCCTTCATCTTTCCATGCAGAAAGCTGACATTGATCGAATCCCCTAATGTTTCTGAAAGCATCTCGCAATAATCGATAACATTTTCCGCTTCCATTGCTTCACTTTCTTCAACCATCGGACAGATCACATAGCACTGACGTCCTTGTGCTACCTGTTTTCTTATGATTCATAGGCCTTCGGACGGTATCCTGTATCCACAACACAGTTTTTGATCGGAAGACGGTTCTTCGGGAGCTCATCGATCACAGAAATATCCAGATCACCATAAAGAATAATTCCAAGTGTTCTCGGGATCGGTGTCGCACTCATTACGAGAATGTGTGGCAGGTTTCCTTTACCTGCAAGCATTTCTCTTTGTTTTACGCCAAAACGATGCTGTTCATCCGTCACCACAAGTGCCAGATTGTGATAGATTGCTTTCTCCTGTATCAATGCGTGTGTTCCTATAATAATTGATGATTCCCCACTCTCAATCCGGGCATAAGCTTCTCTCTTTTCTTTTGCTTTCATAGATCCGGTCAAAAGTTCTGCCGCAGTGGGATCTGATACTGTTCCAACATGTCTTTGATATTTTCAAAATGCTGTCTTGCAAGTACCTCTGTCGGTGCCATTAACGCTCCCTGATAGCCGTTCAATCCTGCAAACAGTAATCCAAGAACTGCTACGATTGTTTTACCTGATCCAACATCTCCCTGAACAAGTCTGGACATGACATATTGACTTTTCATGTCTTTCTGCATATCATCCCATACCCGCAGCTGCGCAGCCGTCAGTTCATACGGCAGTTGTCTCAGGAATTCGCTGATTTGAGGCTGATCTTCAAAATGGAATCCGTTCTTCATCCTGTCCTGTGTATTTTTAATCTGGCGCAGAGAAAGAATAAAAACAAGAAATTCCTCAAAAACGAATCGTTGTCTTGCCGCAAGAAATGCTTCTCTATTCTCCGGGAAATGCATCTCCCGCACAGATTGTTCATAAGGCCGGAAATGATATTTCTTCGTAAATTCATCCGGAAGAAAGTCATCCTGTTCCCGCACCTGTTCTAATGCCTGACGTAGTGCTTTGATTACTGCATTATTTGTCAGACCTGCTGTCAATCCATAAACAGGCTGCATGGTGTTGATCTTTTCCTGATAACGGACTGCCGGATCGTAAATCTCCGGATGTTCCATCACAATGGAATCTCTTTTCTTCACAACCCTGCCGCGGAGAACAACTGCTCCTTTTCGTCCAAGTGTATTTCTCAAAAACGGCATTCGAAACCAGATTACCTTTATTGTTCCTGTCAGATCCTTTAAATATGCAGTCGTGATCTGTCTTCCTTTTCCCGGTGAAACCTGCACACGCCCAAAAACACTGCCGCAGATCGTGCAGACTTTTCCTTCCTCCACTTCACTGATCGGAACCGGTTCTCCAAAAATCTCATACCCTCTCGGATAATAATGAATCAGGTCATCCACTGTGTAAACTCCGATTTTTTCGAAGAGCTTCTCCGTTTTTTCGCCTACACCTTTGATTGTTCCAACTCCTGCTTTTTTACTCATTTATGTCTGTCTCCTAAACAAAATAACCGGAACACTTTTCCCAAATGTCCCGGTCTGTTCCTGATTTTATTACAGTGCTGCTGTTCTGTTTCTTTGCTGACAGTTCTCTTACTCAACAGAAAGTACATAATAGTAGATTGGCTGTCCGCCGGAATGTACATCAACATCTACATCCGGATATAAATCTTCAATCTCCTGTGCAAAGTTCTCTGCACTCTCCTCCTGTACATCCTGACCATAATACAGACTGATCAGCTCTGTGTCTTCATCCACCAGCTGTGCAAGCATCTCTTTTGTTGTCTCTTCCACAGACTGTCCGACAGCAAGAATTCCACTGTCTCCGATTCCCATGATATCTCCCTCATGGATCTCTTTGTCATCAATGTGTGTATCACGGACTGCATAAGTAACCTGTCCTGTCTTCACATTTCCAATTCCTTCGATCATTGCTTCCAGATTCGTCTGTGCGTCTGCATCCGGCATATAGTTAATGATCGCAGTAATTCCCTGCGGAACTGTCTTGGAAGGCACAACAATAATATCCTTATCCTCTGTCAGTGCCTGCGCCTGATTGGCAGCAAGAATAATGTTCTTGTTGTTCGGAAGGATAAAGATATGTTCTGCGTTCACCTGATCGATCGCATTGAGCATGTCTTCTGTACTTGGATTCATTGTCTGACCGCCTTCGATAATGTAGTCAGCACCAAGCTCACGGAAAATCTCATTCATTCCTTCTCCGATAGAAACTGCAATAAATCCGACTTCTTTGCGCGGCTCCGCCTTTTTCGCTTCAGCCTGCTGTGCAGCCAGTTTCTCCGCATCTTTGATCAGTCTCTCCTGATGCTCTTCTCTCATATTATCAATCTTCATACGTGAGAGCTGTCCGTATGTCAGCGCTTTCTGGATTGCAAGTCCCGGATCATTCGTGTGCACGTGAATCTTAACAATATCATCATCCGCTACGCATACGATAGAATCTCCGATAGACTCCAGATATGCTTTGAACTCTGTCTCATCTTTCGCTGTGAATTCTTTTTCCAGCATGATGATAAACTCTGTACAATATCCGAATTTAATCTCTGTTTCTGCCTGTTCAGAAGGCTTCACCATCTTTGTGCCGGCACTTGCCTCGATCGCAGAATAATCAATCTCTTTTCCCTGGAATGCATCGTATGCACCACGCATCACTTCCAGAAGTCCCTGTCCACCGGAATCTACTACGCCTGCTTCTTTTAATACCGGAAGCATCTCCGGTGTCTTTTCAAGAACTTCCTGCGCATAGTTGATCACTTCTGAAATAAATGTATCCAGATCTTCTGTTGTCTCTGCAAGCTCTGCCGCTTTCTGGGATGCTCCCTTTGCTACAGTAAGAATTGTTCCTTCCTTCGGCTTCATAACAGCCTTATAAGCAGTTGCAGTTGCACGTTCACATGCCTTCGCAAGTGTAATTGTGTCAATCTCTTTATGTTCTCTGATCTCCTTTGTAAAGCCACGAAGAAGCTGGGATAAGATAACTCCGGAGTTACCTCTTGCTCCACGAAGAGAGCCTGAAGAAATTGCTTTTGCAATCGCCACCATATCAGGATTCTCCAGCGCCTTTACTTCTTTTGCCGCTGACAGGATCGTCAGTGTCATATTTGTTCCTGTATCACCATCCGGCACCGGAAATACGTTCAATTCATTAATGAACTCCTTCTTTGCCTCAAGATTCGCTGCTCCCGCAAGAAACATCTTCTGAAGCAATTCGGTGTTTATCGTTTTAACAGCCACAATTGTTCCTCCTTAATCTATCACTCTGACACCTTCAACGAAGATGTTGATCTTATCTACTTTCATACCAGTAAATTCTTCTACCTTATATTTTACATTATTCATAAGGTTGTCAGAAACTGAAAGAATATTCACTCCATAGGAAACGATCACATGAAAATCAAGCGTAATTACATTATCTTCTGTGATTTCAACATGAATTCCCCTTGTCAGGCTTTCTCTTTTCAAAAGATGTACAAGGCCATCTTTCATATTAACTGCTGCCATTCCTACTATGCCAAAGCACTCAATTGCCATTGAGCCTGCATATTTTGCAATGACTTCAGGATTGATTGTAATGATTCCAAGATCTGTACTCATACTTCCCTTCATCATATATTCCCTCCAATTCTATAGGTTCTTTCCATATATAACATGACTATTATACTATTACTTTTTGTTTTTTACAATACAGTTTTGATTTTTTTAAAATAACACTTGCATTACTCGAAAGATTCTGATAGAATATCATTGTTATGAGTCTAAAAGACCAGTTTAGATTGTTAGGAGGTGCAGTCATGGCTAAATGTGCTATTTGTGAAAAGGGTGCTCATTTTGGAAACAATGTAAGCCACTCTCATAGAAAATCACCAAAAAATGTGGAAATCAAATGTGAAGTCTGTAAGAGTTAAGACAGAGGGCGGTTCTCAGAAAATGTACGTTTGTACTTCTTGCCTGAGATCAGGACTCGTTGAGCGTGCTTAATTCTCGTTTGATGATTCAATATGACACGGTATAAAGAACTTTATCTGTTTCTTCGGATAAAGTTCTTTTTTTATCTGCAGAACAGACAATATGCCAGTACAATACCAGTAATTGCGATCACAGTTCCCCATAAGACATCAGAAAGCAGCATCATGACGATCATTCCTGCTGCAAACCAAAACAATGCAAATCCAAAAACTTTCTTCACAATACTGCTCCCAATATTTTCTATATTCTAGTAACTATTTTTATTCTGCATCCAGAATATCTGCTACATCTTCTTCTGTTAATTTTTCATCTTTTGATGTAAAACGGTCTACCACATCAGGTACCATATCCAAAAGTTTTGTAATTGTATCCTGATTCTTGATATTCACAAGTTTCGTCTTTCCATCCTGAATAACGATCACAGCACTCGGTGTGATCTTTCCACCGATTCCACCGCCTGCTCTGTCTTTCTTTTCAGCGTTAAAAGAACCTGCTCCAATACCAAAAGAGACATCTACCAATGGAAGAATGATTGTTCCGTTGATATGGATCGCATCTCCGACAACTGTCTTTGATGAAACAACGCTGTCCATTCCCTGAAAGAGTGATTCTACTGTTTCTTTAAATTTGTTTCCGTCTGCCATAATCCTGACTCCTCTCATTTTATATATTTTCTAATGTGTTTGTAGGTAATCTTCACATCTTTATTCCAGAATAGCTTCCATGCAGGAACAGCAAAGTAAATAACCCGGATCTTCCCTTCTGCAGATGCATTTCCCTCCAGCTTTCGTTCTTCAAAATCCGGCTGAATCTGAACATACTCACCAATCAGTCCGTAAATGCTCCCCAGAAAAGCTAACATATATCCTGTCCAGGAAGGATCACTGAATCCAAATGTAACATTCGCCTGAAGCTTTTTAGGCTTCAGAACATGTAACAGATGGCATAATTCTTTCTTCACTGCCTCGAATGCCCGTTGATGATTCTCGTAAGTTAAAAAAGCGGTCAGAAATTCTTTTTTCTCTCCTGCTTTTTTTATAGTACCACAGAGTTTCTGAAATGTATATTTGATTTTTTTCAATTTAGATTCCGTCTGTACGTTTTCGGGCCTGCGCTCCTCTCGAACTTTCGTCTTTTCTGTCTCTGACTCTTTTTTTTATCTCTGGCTCTTTTTCTGATGCTTTCTCAATTTTCACATCTTTTTCCGGTGGATTATTCTTTACTTCCGTCTTCTTACCTTCCAAAGGTTCTTTTTCCAACGGCTCAGGAACCACCGGCTTCTCTGACGTTTCCTTTTGTTCCTCTTCCGAACTGTCAAATTTCTTCCAGGCAAGACGAAACTTCCATTTTAATTCTCCATGTTCATAAGACGCTGATCCGGAAATCAGATGAAACAGCCAACTGACCTTTCCATATGCCACAAGGGTATCAAGTGTATTCTCCCCTTTTGCAGAAAATCTGTATTTCACCGGATAAAACAAGATTGTTAAAATCAGTAAGAGTAAAATTACGAGCAAAAAAAAGAAGAATCCATCCAATTATTTTCAGTATAAGAAACAGGATATGTATCATACGCTTCGAATCTCCTTTTTCTCAAACTCTTCCTGACGATCCAAAAGGAACTTTCTCAAGTTTACCTCTCCCGTCTTCTCATATGCTTCTTCCGCAATCCTTTCGATCAGACTCAATGCGCCATCATACCCATTCGCAATTCCAACAATAAATAAAGATGCATTGTCAAATATATGTTGCTTTAAAAGAAGCGACGAATAATATTCTAAATGGTTCTGCTTTCCCTGTGAAAGCGTAATTACATAGACAGAAGGCTGCAGTTTATTTTTCTTGCAATTTTTTTTATTAATTTCAGTTTTTTCTTTTCCCAGCCTTCGCTGACATATAAATCACAGAAAAATTTTGTCTGCATCTTTTCTCCTCTCATTAGTTGTAATAGGCATCTAAAATATCCCCGGCGATTGCTACTGCTTTTCCGCTGGAACTTCCATCCGAACCTTCTGTGATCACACTGATTACCAGATCCGGATTATCCACATTTGTAAATCCCATAAACCAGGAATGTGTCTTTTCTCCATCTGACATACTGTACTCTGCTGTTCCCGTTTTTCCTGCAGCAGTATAGGATCTTCCTTTTAAGACAGATCCTGTTCCTTCCTCTACAACAGCTGTCATATACTCTTTCAATTGTGCAGCTTCATCCGATGTCATGACCTTCTTATAACTTTTCGGAACATTCTTTCGTATCTGGGAGCCCGTATAATTCGTCACACTTTCCACAAGGTATGGCTGCATCATGGTTCCACCGTTCGCCACTGCCTCGGCAATCAGTGCCATATGATATGGACTTACGGTTGTCTTTCCCTGTCCCATTGCCGTCATCATTACTTCTCCCTCACTGGAATTCTGATCCAGTGCAAAGGAGCTCTTCGCTGTATTCAGTACACCCGGAAGCGATTTATTGAACAATAAATCTTCCGCCGTCTGACGGTATTGCGTCAGATCCAGGCCAAGACCAATATTGGCAAAAGATGAATTACAGGAATTTGCAAAGGAACTTCTCAGATCCTCTGAGCCATGTGCATTTCCATTAAAGCAGTGAATTGTAATATCTCCCTGTGAAATCTCTCCATTACAATCATATGTATAATTCGGATAATCACTGTTCTGACGCATAAAAGCAAGTGTTGTAACCACTTTAAACGTCGATCCCGGAGCATAAGATCCTTGTGTCACACGATTCAACAGCGGACTGTTTTCTTCATCTGAATTCAATTCTGACCAGTCACTTAAAATATTATTCGGATCATATGCCGGTTTGGAAACCATGGCGAGAATCTTTCCCGTACTCGCCTCCATTACAATTGCCGCACCTTTGTTTGATCCAAGCGCATCATAAGCCGCCTGCTGCAGATTTGCATCCAATGTTGTTACAACTGTATCTCCTCGATTCTTCTTTTCACTGAATTCATTCTGCAGTTTTTCAAGAAAGAATGCATTTGATGTCAGAAGCTCAAAATTCTCTACCGATTCCAGGCCCGTAGTTCCAAGTTTGGAATTACTGTATCCGATCACATGAGCAAACACTTCTCCATAAGGATACTCTCTCGTCTCTGATCCATCATCCCCAACGACTGTCTGTGCAAGCACATTTCCATTCTTATCAACAATGCTTCCTCGTATAATCGTATCTGCATAAGCATCCTGTCTTTGATTATATGGACTGTTCACTACAAGTTTTGCCCGCACGACCATAAAATATACAAGATACCCCATCAACGCGATAAAGAGAATCACGAAAAAGTAAGTGACTCTAGCGAACTCTTTGTTCCGAACGCGTTCTCCGCTGTCTTTGCTGCCGCTGTTCCGGGACATCCTCGAATCTCGGTCTGTTTTTTGTTGTTTTCTTACCGGTCGTTCTTCCCGATTCATTTCTTAAATCCCTTTCTCTTTGTCTTGCTCTGTCTCTGTTATCTCCATCATATTCTCTTCGTCTGTCACGTCCATCCTGACGGGATCTTCCTGATTTTGCATTCGAACTGCTCTGGCGGCGTCTTTCATTCTGCCTGCTGCGGTTTCTCTGTCTTGCGCGCCGCATCTCAATCTGATGCTCTTCTTCTGCTTCTTCATCTTCTCTGACAATGTAGAGCCCCTGAATAATCCCAAACATGATCATCGTACTTAACAGAGAACTTCCACCATAACTGACGAATGGAAGTGTTACTCCGGTTAACGGAATGAACTTTGTCACTCCTCCGATCTGCAGAAATACCTGAAAAATATAGCAGGTTCCCAGACCAAGTGCTACTAATTTATAGAAGAAATTACGCAATTCCATCGCAATATTCAAAAACATCACATAACAGCTGACGCATACAAGGATCAGACACAGTGTAAAAATCAGTCCCATTTCTTCTGTCATTGCAGAGAAGATCAGATCCGTCTCTGCAACTGGAATCGTATCCGGCTGACCACGGAATAACCCTGTTCCAAACCAGCCGCCACTTCCAATCGCAAACAACGACTGGGCAATCTGATACCCCCCTTCGCTATAAGCTGCAAACGGATCCTGCCATGCCGCAACTCTGACCTTAATGTGGGAAAACAGATGATATCCAATCACTGCAGCTCCACACCCTGCTGCCACACCTGCAATTGCATATAACGGCTGTCTTGTCGCAACATATAGCATAACCAGATACACAATAAAATAGATTAATGCAGCTCCCAGATCTGTTGACAATACAAGAATCAGAACATGTGCTGCCGCTATCGCAGTCGTAACAACAACATTCTTAAATTCTGTCGATTTATTCAGGCTTGCTGCCACAAAAAATACAAACAGAATCTTAACAAACTCAGAAGGCTGCAGACTCACAGGTCCAATATTGAAACTCAGCTTTGCTCCTCCAAGTGTTGCTGCAAACAATGCAACGATGAGAAGTGCTGCTCCTCCAACTGCTGCATAGATATAAGTCCAGTTCTCCAGGAAAGTCATCTTCCGGATCAGAACCGGAACAATAAGACCAAAAACAATACCAACAACAACAAATACCAGCTGACGGATTGCAATTCCATAAGGAGACTTACTCTGTGTGGAAAGCCTTGTGATCATGATCATTCCCGCTGTGATCAACATACACATATTATTGACAACCAGTCTCGAAACATTCGGGTAGATCAGATTGTATAATAAGATGACTGCCATCACAATCACTGCCAGTGCACCATATATGAACATCATCCTCAGATCCTGCGTTGCAAAATACATTGCAATAAATGCAGTGATCTGTATCATAAATAGAAGTACATCCTGACGGATCAATACTTTGTTTTCCTCATCTTCATAACTTCTCGTAAAGATTGAAAAACAGGAAAAAGTATATGCCGCCATCAAGATGATGATAAGGTATTTTGATACCTGAATAATAATATTAGCCATATTTCACCTGCTTCAAATAATTCCTCTGTTGAAATGTCCTGTTGTAAAATCTGTATCTTCTTTTCCTCTGGCAACAGTTTTTTCATCTGTTACAAAAAATGTATTCAGAACTGTTTCTGTCTGTTCTTTATCTTCCAGAGTAAACTGGATACGGCGCATCTTTGGATACAATTCCTTCACTCTGTCCCATTCCTGTCTTAGATTGATCGGATTTTCCGTATAAATCACATTATAACAGAGATCACAATAGTTACGCGCAAAGAATTTTTCGTCTCTTCTGTCTTGAAGCACTCGTACTCCCGGTTTCTTAGAACAGCCTGAAGTTGTTCTCTCAATACACTGTGCAGATACCATAACCGGAATTCTTCCGTAAACAAGAAGTTCACCGTTTCTGATATCAAGTTCTCTTAGTTCTCTGCTGTTAAGCTCCAACGGAGCTGTAAAATCCTCAACTTTTTGCTGTTTCCAAAATTCTTTGCCATACTGATTAAAGATATATAGATTATGGTCTAATATAATCTTTTTGTCAAATCCTCTTTCTTTTAAGAAAAAGAAAGCTTCAAAATTTCGAATAACAACGCCGTCAATTGGCAATTGATTAAAGTTTTCAAATTGTCTTCCAAACCATTCCTGCGCATTCTCTCTGAAAATATGTGGAAATACCAGATACAATTCAACTCCGCTTTTTCTCCAAAAATCAATCCTCTCTCTGACATGTGTGTCTGAAAAACCTGTGCCAAACAACCGGAAATCTAATGCAATCCGGCCAATCCTTTGAGTTCCCTGTCCATAAAGTTCCTCTTTCTGATTCAAAAAGCTGAACACGGTCTCTAACTGTTCCTCTGTTTCAATAAACACAGAATATCTGTTCAGATTTCCATTTCCTGTCTCTTCTTTAAATGTTTCTACCTGTGTCGTTGAAGGATTACATTCCCTGTAAAAAGCAGTTGCGATCTCTCTTCTCAATCCATCCAGTGCTGCTCTTCTTAAACTATTCAGCTGCTGCATCGGAAGAAATGCATCCTGATCCATAGATATTTCCAGATCTTTCAGGAAAAATAGCGTACCACCTGTCTTCGCAAGCTGTGTGCGAATTCTCTCTTCCTCCAATGGGCGCTTCTGTGCACGTTCAACTGCATGTTCTGTATATGCTGTATAAGAAAATTCCCTGCAGCAGACCGTAAAAGATGCCGGATATCCAACCTGAAGACTCAAAAATCCATAAATCTCCTCCTGCCGGTCTTCTTTCCTGTATTTCTGATCCAGACTCTCAATCAGTTCTTCATTTCGGATTCTTCTAAAAACAAAGCCTTCTTTGAAACGCATCCCCTTCGGCACAAGAAAACGTAACTTTTCTCCCTTTGTGATCTTCTTGCCAAGTGTATAATTATCTTTCCCGCTACCGATTTCAAGAACATCATGTGCATGCAGATCTGTCAAAGCCTGAGCTGTGACCTCACGTCCATTTTGCGACAGACATCTGGCTGCTGCTACTCCGGCATGATTCGGACGATCCAGTGCCAGCATTTCTCTTCCATTATGCTGCTTATAATATCCGGTATCTGAATCACCGCGATTATAAAGATCCATCAGGTTTTCGCGGTCTTCCGGTTTCACCGTATAACCACTTTTCCCTTTTTTTCAAATATAAATCCACATATTTCCGATACATAGCTGTTACTGCTGCCACATATTCCGGTTTCTTCATGCGTCCTTCTATCTTAAATGAGTCAATCCCGGCTTCAACCAGTTCCGGAATTAATTCCAACGTACAGATATCCTTCAGGCTAAGAAAATATTTCTTCTGACCATCTACTGTATAAGGAAGTCTGCATGGCTGTGCACATTGACCACGATTTCCACTTCGACCGCCGATCACACTACTCATCAGACACTGTCCGGAGTAACAATAGCAAAGTGCTCCATGAACAAAACACTCTACTTCAAGGTCCGTTGTTTCATGAATCTGTCGAACTTCTTCCAACGAAAGCTCTCTTGCCGGGACAACTCTTGCCGCCCCCTGACTCTCTAAAAACTTCGCTCCTGCCGCACCAGTGATTGTCATCTGTGTACTCGCATGGATATCAAGATCCGGAAAATTGCTTCTGATAAATTGGAATACACCCGTATCCTGAACGATCACCGCATCCAAACCTTTCTCATATAATGGTGCCAGATAATCATACAGTTCTGCAATCTCATGATCTTTTAATAATGTATTTACTGTAAGATAAAACTTCTTCCCATAAATATGAGCACGCTCAATTGCTTCGATCAGCTCATCCTGTGTAAAATTGTTTGCATATGCTCTTGCTCCAAAACGTGCTCCTGCCGCATAAACGGCATCTGCACCTGCATTCATTGCTGCCTGAAAACATGCAAAGGATCCCGCCGGAGCCAGAATCTCCACCTGTCGGTCTTTTCTCATTCTTCTGTCATTATCCTTCTCTTTATTGTTATATTCACATAATCTATGAGAAACACGCTCCGCGAGTTTCTCAAGTTATCGCGACAATCGCCAAGGTCTTGTGCAAGTACGGACTTTGGCTCGTTGTTCGCGTAAATGAAAAAGGCTGCCAAAGTGACAGCTTTTCTCATTTACCTTCTTCGGTTTTTCATCTCTGTCTCGAGCTTAACAATCTGCATCTGAAGGTCATTATTCTCTTCTTTCATCTTTGCAAGCTCTTTCTCAGCATTCTCAAGTTTGATCTGGGCTGAAATCAATTCATGCTTCAGATCATACATCTCTTTATCCTTGAGTTCGATATCGCTTTCCAGGGAATCTCCCTGTTTCTTTGCTTTAAAATAATCATCTGCAATATTAAGCGCAAGAAGGACATTCCTTGTGTCTGCACTCTGTTTTCTGTATCCTTCACTGTTCGTACATTCTGTGATTTTATGATTAAGATAGGAAGATACTTTCTGCAGATACTCTTCTCCTTCAAAGCCACTGAGAGTATAGACTTTTTCCTCCGATTAATACTTCTGTAAAATGTTTTGCTGAACTCATAGCTTCCTCCTCGAGTTTCTATTCTTCTATTATAGACTATTTATCCTCAAAAACCAACTATTTTTCTAGAATTTCTATACTTCTCTCGGAATTCCAAGATGTTGGTAAGCTAATTCTGTTACAACACGACCTCTTGGAGTCCTCTGAATGAATCCATTTTTCAACAAATACGGTTCGTAAACATCTTCTAATGTGCCTGCATCTTCTGAAATCGATGCGGCAAGTGTCTCAAGTCCTACCGGTCCTCCCTGGAACTTCTCAATCATTGTGATCAGAATGTTACGATCAATATGATCCAATCCGAATTTATCCACGTCAAGAAGATCCAATGCATAATTTGCTACTTCTTTTGTGATTACACCATCATATTTAACCTGTGCAAAGTCACGCACTCTTTTCAGCAGACGGTTCGCAAGTCGCGGTGTTCCCCTTGATCTTCTGGCAAGTTCCATAGCACCTTCTTCTTCAATCTCTACACCCAGAACATGTGCAGAACGCAGAATGATCGTCTTCAACTCTTCTTCATTATATAACTCCAAATGATGTACTACACCAAAACGGTCTCTGAGCGGTGCTGTAAGCATTCCTGCTCTTGTTGTTGCCCCAACCAGTGTAAACTTTGGAAGATTCAGACGAACAGACCTTGCTCCCGGTCCCTTTCCGATCATAATGTCGATCGCATAATCTTCCATTGCCGGATAAAGCACTTCTTCCACCTGACGGTTAAGTCTGTGAATCTCATCCACAAATAACACATCATGTTCCTGAAGACCATTCAGAATTGCAGCCATCTCACCTGGTTTCTCTATTGCCGGTCCGGAGGTAATCTTCATATTTACACCCATCTCATTCGCTATGATTCCCGCCAGTGTTGTCTTACCAAGTCCCGGCGGTCCGTAAAACAACACATGATCCAGCTGCTTCGCCCCTTGCTTTCGCTGCTTCTATGTAAATACTAAGTGTCTTCTTTGCTTTCTCCTGTCCGATATATTCTGATAAAAGCTGCGGTCTTAACTGCCCCTCTATCTTACTGTCTTCTTCCAGATTCTCTGTCGTTATAATTCTCTTCGCCATAACCGACCTCTCATTTCATAACTCTTTACTTCAAATTTTTATATCTGATCAGAGCAGATTCTTTAACGCTTCTCTCAAAAGATCTTCTACACTCGCACAATCAACAGATACCTTCTTCACTGCACGTAAACTCTCTGCGCTACCATAACCAAGTGCTGTCAGTGCCTGTACCGCTTCTGCCTGCATTCCGGTATCTGTCGCCTCAATTTCTTTTGACTGTTCACCGCCATGTGCTGCCTGTTCCAAAACATCCTCAATGCTCATCTTATCTTTCAACTCCAGAATCAGCTTTTCCGCAGTCTTCTTCCCAATTCCAGGAGCTGATGAAATTGTTTTGACATCTCCGGCCAGCACGGCAAAACGAAGTTCATCCGGAGAAAGGCAGGAAAGAATATTCAGACCGGCTTTCGGTCCGATCCCGCTGACACCGATCAACAGTCTGAAAACCTGAAGATCTTCGCCTGTTAGAAATCCATATAATTGCATTGCATCCTCACGCACGTTGAGATATGTATGAATTTTCACTTCTTCCCCAACTGCCGGAAGCATGGATAATGTCTGCTGCGACATATAAATTCCGTATCCGATTCCACCCGCTTCCACAATCGCTTTCTGCTCCTGGACTGCTGCCAGTTCACCTCTAATATATGATATCATTTTCCTCTATCCTTTTCCCGCTGCACCAAAACCGCAACGCTTCCATAATAATTATACCAGAGAAATTCCCTGGATCCTTTTTAAAACTTCTTTTGCCACAAGTCCGATCAGCAGCCCGGTCACTTCTCCTGCCACTAACAAAACCGGCAGATAATACCCCACCTGATATGTCTGTACAACAACCATTGCAACAAGAAGCTGCCCGATATTATGTGCTGTACCTCCGCCAATACTGACTCCGGCAACACTGAACCTGTCTGATTTCTTAAGGAGAACCATAACAAGGAAACTCAAAAGTCCTCCTGATAAACTATATAGAATACCAAACAGATTTCCGAACATGAAGCCCGATAAAATAATCCTTGTCACGGAAAGTGTCAGTGCCTCTTTTATCCCCATCTTGTACAGAACAAGAACTGTCATAAGATTCGCCAGACCAAGTTTTGCTCCCGGTATTCCGAAATTAATCGGAATCAAAAGTTCCACATAGCTAAAAATCAATGCCAATGCTGTAAATACGCCAAATATCGCTACTTTTCTACCGCGCAATCTCATCCACCTCCGGTTCCTCTCCGCCACGGATCGTTACTACAGTCTGATTCGGCAGACAGATTATACTTTCCCCGTCTCTTGAAATTGCTCTGTGGTTTACACAAATCTGATCCGGACAGTCAGCATCTTCCATACGAACCTTTCCGTCCTTTATGAGTACTTTGTTCTTATCATTTACATCAATTTCCTGATCCTGTTCCAGGCGGTATCTTCCATACAACTCGCCATTTACCCGAATCTCTACTTCACTGTATTCATCTGTAGTTTTTAAGAGCTGTAAACCAAACGTTAAAACAGCTACAAAAAAAATAGCTGCTGCAAGTATCCAGTCATTCTTCTTCATTCCGCACCATCTTTCTTCCATAATGGTTTTGCTAATTCATCATAGCACAACCATATTTTGAATGCAACCACATGTTCGATTGTATTTTTTATTCAAACCTCGTTATAATAAACACATCATTCATTTATATTAAGAACGGAGATTTTATGAAACACAAAAAAATACTGGCTTGTTTCCTTGCATTTTCTTTTCTGCTGACCGGATGTTCCACAAAAGATCAGTCACAGTCGCTTTCTATGACAGGAACCTATTTCGACACCGTTGTTAAGATCGAAGTCTGGGGAGCAGATTCTAAGATCATGGATGGCTGCAAAGATATCTGTGAGAAATATGAACAACTCTTAAGTCCTACGATCGATTCCAGTGAAATCAGTCAGATCAATCAGGCACAAGGCGCCTCCGTTTCTGTATCGAAAGAAACTGCTGATTTAATTGAACTGGGAAAATATTATGGGGATCTTTCCGGCGGAAAATTTGACATCACAATCGCTTCTGCCAGTGACCTTTGGAATTTTCACAATAATGCGGATCATAGCATCCCTGACGCAGAGCAGCTGTCCGAAGCAGTTACTCATATTAATTATAAAACTATAGAGGTCAACGGAACAACGAATAACCATGTCAGATCCTTATGCAAAAGATTGATCTGGCGGTATCGCCAAAGGCTTAATATTGCAGATCAGGTAAAG
>ENA-OQJT01000026-OQJT01000026.1-human-gut-metagenome-genome-assembly--contig:-NODE-26-length-29738-cov-1.079903_pt1 | contig 29738 bp, 33 predicted proteins | sample MGYA00242612_ERZ504779 | MGnify/ENA primary metagenome ERZ504779 (study PRJEB26092, sample SAMD00036366) | human gut metagenome | host: Homo sapiens | study: EMG produced TPA metagenomics assembly of...
CCTGTTTTCTTATAATTTTCTGAACTTTTTTTGCAATTTCACATAGCTCTGAATAGTTACACAAAGCTGTGGAAGATTTCACCTTCTGGTTTTACGGTAAACGAAAGCCGTTTGCCCGTCCGCGGATGCTCCAGCTCGAGATGATGCGCGCACAGCGCCAGAGATCCTTTCTCTTTCGCCCCATATTTTGCATCCCCCGCCAGCGGATATCCCGCATGGGAAAACTGGACGCGGATCTGGTGGTGGCGGCCCGTTCCGAGGTGGATCCGCACCAGGGTTCGGTTCTCCTGTGTCCTTATCACTTCATATTCCAGCACCGCTTTTTTCGCTCCGGCGGTGCCTGGCTGTACGACGCGGGATGTGTTGCTCCGTCCGTCTTTTACAAGGAAATCCTCAAACTTCTGCACGCCCTGTTTTTCGATTTTTCCCTCACAGACGGCGAGATACTCTTTCTTCATCGTCCCGTCCTTCACCTGCCGTCCCAGTTTTCCTGCGGCGTCTTTGTTTTTCGCAAACACCAGCACGCCCTCAACCGGCTGATCGAGCCGGTGAACGACCGCCAGATATGGAATCTGAGTCCGCGCCTGACCCGGTGTTTCCGCCCTTGCCTGCTTCGCCAAATAATTCAGCAGCGCATGCTCCAGATCCATCTGTCCCATCCGCGCATTCTGCACTGCCATACCCGCGTGCTTGTGAACAACAAGAATATCGTTATCTTCCATTAAAATATCTTCTCTGCAAAATCCAGCCACTTTCTTCTCCTGTCCTGACTTCTTATTTTCGATACACGGATTTCTCCGCTGTTATGCTTTAAGAAGTATGCACCATTTCCGCCGCATCTGTCAAGAAAAACATGCCCGGCGGACGAATTACACAACACAGAAAGCGATCGCCATACCAATCATTTTTTCTGATACAGCGACCGCTTTTTCTTTATTTTCCATATTCAGTTTTTTCTCTACTTTCAAGGATTTTCACTGGTTTTCTTTCTTTACCGATCTGTGATCTTTGTTTTCGCTTTCGTTTGATATTTCAAAGATCGTTTCTCTTCCATTTCCCTGTTGTAGATTTTCTTTTTTTCGGGAAGATGTTCTTTTTCAGAGGCTTTTCCTTTGCGGTTAAGATTTCCACTCCGAAAATCTTTTCCTTAGGATTTCCTAAGATCTGCTCTGATCTCATGTTTATCAAAAGGTTTTCTTTCGAACTTCTTTTTGTATGGATCTTTATCTCAGGTTTTCTTTCCTTTCGGAAGTCTCTCATCTTAAGAACATCTTCCTTTTCCCTTTTTTTCCATTCTTCTATAGAAGATTTCTCGTCTCTTTCTATGAAAATGGTTTGTTCTCTTGAAAAGGGGATCCCAAGTCTTTCTCTTTGTACCTCTTGGTTAGGTTTTTGTTTTCTTGTTTCTTTGTGATTTTAATATAACAGATCCGTCAGCATTTGTCAACACATTTTTAAAATATTTTTACTGTTTTTTTATATCACTTTTCCTTTTCTTAATTATTGTGTTTATTTTCTGAATTTTATATTGTTTTCTGATATTTTATTTCAAATAAGTGCGCAGAAAAAGAGCTATGAAACAGACTTTTCTCCTGCCACACAGCTCTTTCTCAAATACTTATCCTCTATAATAGTTGATCAGGCATCCCTTGCGGATGATTTCTCTCTCATCATCGGTCAGCGCGCCTAACGTCATCTCGAACGGAACAAGTGCTCCGTCTTTTACAACGTACGCTTTGATCACATCGGCTTTCTCTTCCACTGCCTTGCGGATCTCCGGTACAAAGATGTAATCTCCGTTTGTAAACGGCAGATCTCTCTCCGGGATCAGGAATGGAAGCATGCCCCAGTTGATCAGGTTGGAGCGGTAGCGCTTCGTTGCATACTCGTTGGCGATGTTTGCCCAGCCGCCTAATACCTTCTGGCAGGAAGCTGCCTGCTCACGCGCAGAGCCGTCGCCCGGTTTTACAGCGAAGATGGTGGATCCGACACCGACGTTTGTCTTGTCGATATCCGGGTACTGGGTATGGATGGCTGCAAAGACCGGTTTCAGTTCCGGAAGTGCCTCTGCCGGGCAGTTTCCTTCCTGGATGGCTTTCTCTGCGACCTGTACTTCTTTTGCACGTCCCACGTAAGCCGGATCTTTTCTTGACAGGGTGAACTCTGCCAGTCCGAGCGGGTTGGAACGGAAGGAAGAAGTCTCGCCGGATGGAATCAGCTCGTCGGTTGTCGTAACCGGATCGTGGATCTCGGAAACAACCTTCAGAATCAGGTTCTCGGCAAGCTGCGGCATAGCCGGCCAGTCTTTGATGTTCGGTCCGAACTGGATTTCTACAGACGGATCTGCCACACCCTTGCTGTCGAAGACACGGTTCTCGTAAATCTTCTTGTCGAAGTGGTATGCCGGTTTCGTGTATGTTCCGGTGAACTCGTCTGCTGCGGTCAGGAATCCCTTGTTTGCTGCGGTTGCTGCAATGGAACGTGCATCCATCAGGGCAACGGAAGAAATCTGACCGTTCTGGATCTTGGATCCCTCGCGGTTCGGGAAGTTTCTGGTGGAGTGACGGATTGAGAACGCATTGTTTGCCGGAGTATCGCCTGCGCCGAAGCACGGTCCGCAGAATGCGGTTTTTACGATCGCACCGGTTTCCAAAAGGTCTGCCAGTTTTCCGTTTCTTGCCAGCTCCATATAGATCGGGGTACTTGCCGGGTAAACACTTAAGGTGAACGCATCGTCGCCAATGCTGTGGCCTTTCAGGATATCGGCTGCGTCGCAGATGTTCTCAAATCCGCCGCCGGCGCATCCTGCGATGATTCCCTGGTCTACCAGGAGTTTTCCGTCGTGTACTTTATTTTTCAGAGTGAACGGAACTTTTCCGTCGAGGCTGATGGCTGCTTTCTTCTCTACATCGTTCAGGATGTCATCGAGGTTTGCTTTCAGCTCTTCAATGGTATAAACATTGCTCGGATGGAACGGCATCGCGATCATCGGTTTGATCTTGTCGAGTTCTACTTTTACAACGCCGTCATAGTAAGCAACCGCGCCAGGATTCAGCTCTTTGTAATCTGCGCTTCTGCCGTGGATCTGATAGAACTCGCTGATCTTCTCATCGGTTCTCCAGATGGAGGACAGACACGTTGTCTCGGTTGTCATAACGTCCACACCGATCCGGTAATCTGCGCTTAAGGAAGATACGCCAGGTCCTACGAACTCCATAACTTTGTTCTTTACGTAACCATTTGCAAAGACTGCACCGATGATGGCAAGTGCAATATCCTGCGGTCCTACGCCCGGCTGCGGTGCGCCTGTCATGTAAATTGCGATCACTCCCGGCATAGCGATATCATATGTTTTGGAGAGAAGCTGTTTTACCAGTTCCGGTCCGCCCTCGCCCATGGCCATGGTTCCGAGTGCACCGTAACGGGTGTGGGAGTCGGATCCGAGGATCATTTTTCCGCCGCCGGCAAGCATCTCGCGGGCAAACTGATGAATTACTGCCTGATGAGGCGGTACATAGACGCCGCCGTACTTTTTCGCACAGGTAAGACCAAACATGTGGTCATCTTCGTTGATGGTTCCGCCGACTGCGCAAAGGGAGTTGTGGCAGTTGGTCAGCACGTACGGTACCGGGAATTTTTCCAGTCCTGACGCGCGCGCGGTCTGAATGATTCCAACAAAAGTAATGTCATGCGATGTAAGTTTGTCAAATTTGATCTGCAGATTTTCCATGTTGCCGGAAACATTGTGGTCTTTTAAGATTCCATAGGCAATGGTTTCTTTTGCAGCATCCGCCGGACACGGCACAGCGCCGGTACGCGCTTTGAGTTCCGCGCGGCCTTCTTCTGTATCCGGGATGATATCGATTCCGTTGACAAGGTATGCACCTGTGTTCAGTAATTCAATCATGTCGTTCCTCTCCTCTTGTTGTTGATAAAATGTCAGGGTCAAAAAGTCTTTTGACCCCTTCGATACCCGGATTGCTCCGTGCTTTGCACTCCCGCAATCCTGTACGGCTCTGAACGGTTTTACAGATTTTCGCTGTTGTTCATATACGTCATGTAGCTTACGACCATCATGGCAATTTTAAAGGTCAGCGCATCGTCAAATTTACGAATGTCGAGTCCTGTGCTCTTCTCGAGCTTCTCCAGACGGTACACCAGAGTATTTCTGTGTACATAGAGCTGACGGGATGTCTCGGACACATTCAGGTTATTTTCAAAAAATTTATTGATTGTGGTCAGTGTTTCCTCATCGAACGTATCCGGCAGATTTTCGCCGAAGACTTCGGTCATAAACATTTCGCACAGCGGAATCGGGAGCTGATAGATCAGACGGCCGATGCCGAGGTTGTTGTACGGTACCACGTTTTTGTCTGCGTAGAAAATTTTTCCTACTTCGAGTGCCATCTTCGCCTCTTTGTAAGAACGCGATACACTCTTGATCTCGTTGACCGGATTTCCGTAGGAAACGCGCACCTGGGACATGGCCTCCGCATTCAGCATATCCACCAGCATTCTTGCGGTCTGGTTCATATCCTCGAAGGTGTCGGTATCCTTCAGTTCTTTTACAATGATAATGCTCTTCTCATCGACTGCGGTGATGAAATCTCTCGGTCTTGAAGCAAAGAGGCTCTTTACTGTCTCCTGTGCGCTGATGTCTTTTTCCAGCTTCGTCTCTACCATGTAAACAACGCGGCGTACATCTGTGTCGATGCGAAGCTTTTTCGCGCGGTTGTAGACATCCACCAGAAGAAGATTGTCGAGAAGAAGGTTCTGGATAAAGTTGTTTTTGTCCAGACGCTCTTTGTATGCAATGATAAGATTCTGAATCTCACATACGGCAACCTTTCCGATCATATATGCATCGTCGCTGCTTCCTTTAGAAATCAGAATATACTCCACATTCTGGTTGTCATATACTTTAAAATAATGATATTCCTGTACAATCTGGCTGTCCGCAGCGGATAATACAAAAGAACGGATGCTTTCTGCATCAATCGCGGTTTCCGGGAATGTGGTCACCAGCAGAACACCATCCGTATTCGTCACACATAAATCAATTCTCGTAATATTTCTTAATTCATCAAGGGTTTTCTGTAATACCTGACTTGATACCAAATCTGCCACTTCCTTTCTCCTGGCGTATTTTACTCCAGGGTGCATCTTATCTATAACTATAGCTTATTTTTTTCTCATTGGCAACTATTTTTTGCTTCGCAAAAGGAGGGCGGTGCATATGCAAAAAGGACCGGCATCCGAACGGATGTCGATCCTTTTCTCTATGTTTGCGCATACGCGCTGATGTTCATATGGATTAGTTGGTAATGGTGATCTCTGTCTCTTTGTCGAACAGATGAACTTTCTCCATATCCAGAGCAAATTTAACGGTATCGCCGCTTCTTGCAGTTGTACGAGGATCTACGCGGGCTGTCATTGGGAAGCCTTCGCAATCGAAGTACAGGTAAACTTCTGCACCTAACAGCTCGTATACGTTGATCTTGCACTCAACTACGCTGTCTTTGGAAGTTTCGATGAACATCTGAGAATCATGTACGTTCTCAGGACGGATACCCATAACAACGGTCTTTCCGTCATATCCGCCGTCGATAACAGCTTTTGCTTTGGAAGCCGGCAGTTTCATGTTGTATTTACCAACAGTAAGAGTTACATCGTTTCCGTTAACTTTTACTTTTGCATCCAGGAAGTTCATCTGCGGAGATCCGATGAATCCTGCAACGAACAGGTTGCCCGGTGCGTTGTACAGGTTCTGCGGGGTATCTACCTGCTGAACAACTCCGTCTTTCATAACAACGATTCTGGTACCAAGTGTCATAGCCTCGGTCTGGTCATGTGTTACGTAGATGATGGTAGCGCCCAGTCTCTCATGCAGTTTAGAAATCTCGGTACGCATCTGTACACGAAGTTTTGCATCCAGGTTTGACAGAGGCTCGTCCATAAGGAATACTTTAGGATCACGTACGATTGCACGTCCCATAGCAACACGCTGTCTCTGACCACCGGAAAGAGCTTTCGGTTTACGGTCAAGCAGTTTCTCCAGGTCAAGGATTTTAGCTGCTTCTTTAACCTGTTTGTCGATCTGATCTTTCGGAACTTTTCTCAGTTTCAGACCGAATGCCATGTTATCATATACGGTCATGTGCGGATACAGAGCGTAGTTCTGGAATACCATTGCGATATCACGGTCTTTCGGCTCTACATCGTTTACTACTTTATCGTCAATTTTCAGAGTACCATCGGAGATCTCCTCAAGACCTGCGATCATACGAAGTGTTGTAGATTTACCACATCCAGATGGTCCTACGAAGATGATAAACTCTTTGTCAGCGATTTCCAGGTTGAAGTCTTTTACTGCTTCAAAACCGTTCGGATATCTTTTTGTAATGTGCTGTAAAGATAAACTTGCCATTTTTGAATCCTCCCTAAATAAACATCATGCGTTTTATTATGAGTTTTGCATTTGCATCTCTCTTGCTTATGGGACTAGTATACCTTTTCTACCCGCATTCGACCATGCCACAATTACACAAACTTTCCTCCGGCAGATTGGCAATTCTGCTTTCGGATTTTCTCGAACCGTTCTCTTCTGTCCACTTTGCACAAACAAAATGTTCACTCTTATACAAAATGACGAAACGAAAAGTTTATATTCTCTTCATTGCATTTTTCTGAAAAATTCGCTATACTTTTCTATGATGTCTGCCAGCCGGAACGTTAATCGGCGGCACACTTAATTCAACAGAAAAGGGGAACAAATTATGAGTTTTTTTCAGCCTGGACAGTAAGTTCTCGCAGATTATGGGCCGTGTCTTCGACCTGATGATGCTGAACATTATTTTCCTTATTATGTGTATCCCGATTGTGACAATCGGCGCCAATTTCACAGCAATGTACTACGTCACGCTGAAGATGATCAAAAATGAGGAGACGTATATCTTCCGTACCTACTGGAAATCCTTCCGCGAAAACTTCAAGCAGGCAACTGCCATCTGGCTCATCCTGCTGGCGGTTCTGATTGTTCTGATTCTTGATCTTCTGCTGGTCATGAGAATGCCGGGTACCATCACCTACCTGCGTTTTGTTTTCCTGGTACTGATCCTTTTCGAGGCCATGGTACTTTCCTATGTATTTCCGGTATTGAGCCGCTTTGACAATACTGTAAAAAACACGATCAAGAACTCCATCCTGATGGCAATCCGCCACCTGCCGTGGACCATCATGATCCTGCTCGTCAATCTCTGTCCGCTGCTGATCTATGTATTCTCCACGACAAAGATTGTCAGCTATCTGATTCTTCTGATGTTCCTTCTGGGCTTTTCCACGGTAGCGCTTGGATGCTCCTGGTTCTTTGTAAACAAAATCTTCCCATTCTATATGCCTGAGGAAGAAAACGAGGTTCTGACACCGGAAGAAGAATCCTTGCGGGCACTGGAAGCAATGGACAGACCAAGCCCGCTGACTGAACGTTCCGATGACGCTGCTCCGGCTGAAACTACCGATGCTGCAGAAACTGCTTCGGAAGAGGAATCTGCAAGCCCGGCTGAACAGACAGAAACAGACGAAACAAACGAATAAATAAACTGCATTTCATAAACAACTCCCCGCCGGGAACCGCATCTGCTGCGTGTTTCCCGGCGGGGAGTTGTCGTTTTCTATTCTCTTTTATTTTTCAACACTTCTCAGGCATCCTGCTGTGCTTCCTCCTGTACCGCTTCCGGTACGATCATCGGAGGCATCGGTTTTTTCTCCTTTACAGCTTCATCAAACGTAATCGTAACCTTGAACAGGTCGCCGTCCAGATAAATGTTGAAGCTTCCATGCTGCAATACCGTCAGGTTCTTTGCGATTGAAAGACCCAGGCCGCTGCCCTCGGTGCTCCGGCTGACATCGCCGCGGATAAAACGCTCCGTCAGTTCATCTGCCTGGAAGTTCAGCGGGTTCTCGGAAATGTTCTTAATCGAGAACTGAATCTTTCCGTCTTTTTTGATGGCATCCACATAAACCCGTGTTCCCGGCATGGCATATTTGCAGACATTTACGTACAGGTTCTCAAGCACGCGCCAGATGCGGCGGCTGTCCGCACGGATCAGAAGCGGTTCCGGCTGGAGAATACAGATCAGGTCGAGATTGCGGCCTTCGAACCGCTCCGCAAATTCTCCGTTCACCTGCTGTACCAGTTCATTCAGGTTCAGGTTCATGAATTCCAGTTTAATATTTCCGGAGCTGATCTTCGATGCCTCGACAAGGTCCTCCGTCAGCTGTTTCAGGCGCTGTGATTTTTCGTCGAGTACGCGGATATAATCTTTCGCTTTCTCGTTTTCAATATTTTCCCGTTTCAGCAGATCGACATAATTAATAATAGAAGTAAGCGGTGTCTTGATATCGTGGGATACGTTGGTGATCAGATCCGCTTTTAAGCGCTCGCTCTTCATCTGCTCCTGCACTGCCGCTTTCATTCCCTCTCCGAGCGAATTGACAATTCCGGCAAGCTGAAGGTTGTCTTCCCCCTGCAGCTCCGTCAGGTCAATCTTGTAATCCAGATCGCCCGCAGCAATCTCTTTTAAGCCATGTTCAATCTGTTTTCTTCCGGATGCCTCGCGCAGCAGAAGAAGCAGCACTGCGGCATCCATCACCAGGGTAAGGAATACGCCGAACATTCCGAAGCCGCAGCAGAGAATGATCTGCACGCCGCAGAAAACGCAGAACATAAGGATCGTTCGCTCCGACTCCTGTCTGCCTTCATAGAAGGTTCTTCCGGCAGACACGATCCGGTGGCCGACGCAGTACAAAAACGACTGTTTCCAGACGTTGCGTGCTTTGATCCGGCGCACCAGTGAGCAGTACGGAATCAGTGTGATCAGAAATCCGGCGAGGATGCCCGATGCGGCCACCAGCTTCGCCATGTATCTGCTTCATTTCCATAGGATCCGCTGTAGATGTAGTTTCCGTCAAAATTCTGGATATAATGAACGCCGCCGTAGGAAAGTTCGATGCAGACAGCAACGATTCCAACTGCTCCCATCACAATCAGGATGGCGGCTGCAGCTGCGATTTCCGTGTACCACTGATCGAAAAAGTAAAGGCGGATTTCTTTGTTTTTTCCATTTCTTCCTGCCTGCAGTGTGAACAGGACCAGGCAGACCAGCGTTCCGATTCCGCCAACTGCAATCATCAGAAGAAGGAGCTGCATTTTCGGAAGCCACTGGCTGTAGATCTCACTGTACTGGGAGAAATAGTCGCTTGCTGCCAGATCCGGATCCAGTGCAACAAAGATCTTCTGATAATTATCTGCAATCTGATTGTTCAGTAGATAGCTTCTCGCTGCTTCCACGGCCGGGCTGTTTTTTCTTGTTGCATAAGAACGGACTTTGTCGGCACCGCCGGTCCGGTCAACAGCAAAGGCGAACGGATAGGGCGATTTCTGCGCAATGGCTGTTGTGTAACCATTTTTCCAGGAATCCACATTCGTATAGATATTTCCTTCTTTATCCTCCAGACAGTACCAGAGATTGGCATCGTCCGCATCGACGCTGATGCCGCTCTCCTGGTTTTTAAAAGCAGCAACTTCTTCCGTGACCCCGGAAAGTGTCATATACAGATCGCGGATGGATACCTTTTTCAGATTTGCCGCCGCGTACTCATAGAGGTACGTTCCCGCTTTCGTTTTCTGCGTTTCCAGGCTCATTCCCTGATCGTATAGATACAAAAACTGGGAGGAAACATCAGCAGGATCAATTTTTTTCTCTTTCAGGCTTTTCACTGCATTATCGGAAGGAAAGTAGACCTCGCCGTCCGGGGAAAAGCTGTCAAACGTCTCTGCATCTGCCGCGCTCAACTTCTTCGGTGAGTGCGGCTACATCCGTCTCTTCTGTTTCCTGGCTCACGTCAGTTCCATCTTCGTATGCAAGATAGGCTTCTTTGTCAATTCCGGCATCGTTCGTCGCATAATTGTCCGCAGTATACGCTGCCACCTCATTGAGGTCTGCGCTGCTGCCGTCATCGTACATCTTGACAAGCTGGTCAATGGTGTACGTTGTACTTATCCCGCCGCTTCCCTCTCCATCGGTTGCAAAGGCACGGTAATCAATCTCTTTTGTTCCGTCGTATCGACCGTTTGTGCCGAATTTACTCATATCATTATAGTAGCTCATGACGTTATGAAGCTGCCGCTGCACCAGTGTGCCGCATGCGGTGGTTTCTTCAAACGCATACTTTTTTGCTGCCGCATTCGGCGTCAGGCCGACGCTGGAAAGCATCAGTGTCTGAATGCCCCCGAACAGCGCACTGGCGGCAAAAACGATCAGCAGAAGAAAAACGATCAGCTTCCCCGTCAGGCTGTAGAGTTTTCGTTCTTTCACAATTATTCACTCCTTATTATTGTTTCTCAATCTTATACCCAATTCCCCATACAACTTTCAGATAGCGCGGCTCCTTCGGATTGATTTCGATTTTCTCGCGGATGTGACGGATATGAACCGCAACTGTATTATCCGCACCAATCGCTTCCTCGTTCCAGATACTCTCATAAATCTGCTCAATCGAAAATACCTTGCCTGGATTTTTTACCAGCAACAGGAGAATGTTGTATTCGATCGGGGTCAGTTTGACTGGTTCGCCCTCGACGCTGACTTCTTTAAATCGTCATTGACGAGAAGCCCGCCGACCTGATACACATTTTCTCCGTCGTCCGCCGGAAGATTTCCAAGTTTCGTGTAGCGCCGCAGCTGAGATTTCACCCTCGCCACCAGCTCGAGCGGGTTAAACGGCTTCGTCACGTAATCATCCGCGCCGATGTTCAGTCCCAGAATTTTGTCTACGTCCTCTGATTTCGCAGACAGAATAATGATCGGAATACTGCTCTTTTCTCTGATTTTCAGCGTCGCACGAATGCCGTCCAGTTTCGGCATCATCACATCAATAATCAGAAGCTGAATTTCCTCCCTCTCGAGCATCTGGATCGCCTGCATGCCGTCATATGCTTTCAGCACATGATAGCCCTCCTGGGTCAGATAAATCTCAATGGCGTCTACAATCTCTCTATCATCATCACATACTAAAATGTTGTACATTTCTTCTTTCTCCACCTTTCATTTTTTCTTTTCCGGCACTTTTTCCGCGCCGGACCTCCCACATGATTCAAAGATGATTGTACCGCAAATTCCCTCAAGTTGCCAGATGTCTTTTGTTTTCATCCTTACTGTACCAAAGGAATCTTTAGGTCCGCAAAGGAAAATCTTAAGTTTCTATAAAGTTTTGTCTGTGAATTCAGAGCTCAAACATTTTTTAGACAATTGCAATTATTTTCTTAGCACATCCTGCTTGCCGTCTATGCGGATCTCAATAATTTAAAGATCATCAACGACCGGTACGGGCATGAAGAAGGGGACTTCTCCATCCGCCTTGTCGGACAGTTTCTGCAGGATTCCATCGGCAAACGCGGTGTCTGCGGACGCATCGGCGGCGATGAATTCGCATGTCTTGTTCCGTGTTCCGACGAAACAATGTCCAGGGATCTGTACCGGACGCTGCACTCCGCATTCGACATTTTTAATAGAACGAGCGAAAAAGCATATAATATTACCGTTTCCACCGGCTTTTATCTGCTTCCGAAAGACATGGATTCCACACTTCCGGAGATGCTCGCGCATGCGGATGCAATGCTTTACGAGGAGAAACAGAAACGAGATAAGAATGTTGCGAAAAATTTTACCAAAATAGGAATTGATTTTTTTCTGGAAAGCAGTTAGAATACTTGAGGGATGATTTTTGAATCCCGTATTTCAAGCGAAACAGACCGGCAAAAACGGCTGTTTGATCAAAAAATTTCTAAAAAAAGGCAGGTGAACAGAATGGATAGTTGTGATTCTCATGGGCGAAGTACCAGCATAGGACGGGAACCGGAAAATATGCAGGATGACGGCCATCCTTCTGTCCTGCTTTAATCTTAAATATTTTCCCTTCTTATCCTATGAAAACCCGAAGTAAGACACATGATCCAAACCAGTTTTGAAACGTAATTCTCTGGTTCTTTTTTCGTGTGCTTTTACTGCCCTGTGAGGGTTCCAACATGCTTTTTCGCACCGACAGCACGCATGTTTTTTTCTGCTGTCAAAAAAAAAGAATGGAGGATAACGAAAAAATGGAAAAACGAGTACAGGATTATACCCAGGAGATCCTGGATACAATCCGCAGTAACTCTTCTCCGGCTGTCATGGGCAGCCGCCTGGAAGATTACCACGAAAATGACCTGGCAGATGTTCTGCCGCTTTTAACGGTTCCGGAGCGATGCAAACTGTACCGCATTCTGGACACGGACATGCTGTCCGATATTTTTGAGTATGCTGAATCCGACAACGTAGCCGAGTACCTCGAAGAGATGGATGTCAAAAAAAGCCGCTTCCATCCTCTCCAAAATGGAGACCGATGCACTGGCCGAGGTTCTGCAGAAACTCGACAAAGCAAAGAAAAAACTTCTGATCGAACTGCTCGATCCGGAAGTACGCCACGATATTGAGATGATCGCCTCCTTCGATGAAGATGAAATTGGTAGCCGCATGACGACAAACTGCATCATCATCCGCGAGGATCTGAATGTCAAACAGGCGATGAGCAACCTGATCGATCAGGCCGCAAAGAACGACAACATCTCTACCATCTTTGTTGTCAATGCGCAGCAGAAATTTTACGGAGCGATCGATCTGAAAAACCTGATCATCGCAAGACGCGACGAGACGCTCGAGGATCTGACCGTAACTTCTTACCCGTACGTATATGCAGAGGAGCCGATCAACGAGTGTATCGAAGAACTGAAGGATTATTCCGAGGATTCTATTCCGGTCCTCGACAATGACAACCGCCTGCTCGGTGTCATCACATCATCAAACATCATCGACCTGGTTGATGATGAGATGGGTGAGGACTACGCGATGTTCGCAGGTCTGACCGCAGAGGAGGATTTAAAAGAGCCGTTAAAAGACAGTATGAAAAAACGTCTTCCATGGCTGATCATCCTGCTCGGTCTTGGCATGCTGGTTTCTTCTGTAGTCGGTATTTTCGAACAGGTTGTCACAACCCTTCCGATCATCATGACCTTCCAGTCCCTGATCCTTGACATGGCCGGAAACGTTGGTACCCAGTCCCTGGCTGTTACCATCCGTGTCCTGATGGATGAGTCCCTGACCGGAAAACAGAAATTACAGCTTGTTTTCAAGGAAATGCGCATCGGTTTCTGCAATGGTCTTCTGCTTGGTGTTCTGTCCTTTGCTGTCATCGGACTTTTCATCTTCTTATTCAAGGGAAAGACCATGATGTTCGCATTTTCCGTTTCCGCCTGCATCGGCATCGCACTGCTGCTGGCAATGCTGATTTCCAGTGCCGTCGGCACCTGCATTCCGCTGTTCTTTAAAAAGATCCACATCGATCCGGCGGTTGCTTCCGGTCCGCTCATCACGACGGTCAACGACCTTGTCGCTGTCGTTACATTCTATGGCCTGAGCTGGCTGTTCCTGATCGAGATGCTGCATCTGGCAGGCTGACCGCGTAATCTGTACCGTAAAACAAAAGATGCCCTTTTAAGAGGCAGATATCAACTTTTTCTGGTTTCGGAAAAAGCTGATATTTGCCTCTTATCTTTTCTCTTCCCTTCTTTACATTCCGAACAGAAACCGATATAATAGCAGGTAACGGTGCTTTTATGCTTTGACGTTTCACAGTGCCGCAAATATTTTGAAATGAGGGTTTTTGAAAACATGATTGTCAATCTCATCACCACAGTCTACAACTTTCTCTGGGGCGATCTTTTTACGATTCCGCTCCCGGGCGGCGGCAGTCTCGGAATCTCCCTTCTGATTCTTCTGCTGATCCCAACCGGCATCTATTTTACGATCCGGACACGTTTTCTTCCTATCCGTCTGTTCCCGGACATGATCCGTGCCCTGTCGGAAAAGAAAAATGAAAAAAGCAGCCTTTCTTCTTTTCAGACACTGATCGTTTCCACCGCAACGCGTGTCGGTATGGGAAATCTGGTCGGCGTTGTCGCTGCAGTCTCCGCCGGAGGCGCAGGTGCTGTGTTCTGGATGTGGGTGACGGCTATCATCGGCTCGTCTACCGCGTTTATCGAAGCTACGCTCGCACAGCTTCACAAAGAAGAAGATCCTCTGTACGGCGGCTACCGCGGCGGTCCTGCCTACTACATTCACGATCTGGTTGAAGACCACCTCAAGAAGAAAAAACGATACGTTCTGCCGGCTGTTCTGTTTGCCATTGCCAGTCTGATCTGCTGGTGCGGTATCAGTCAGGTAATCAGCAACTCCGTGGCTTCTTCTTTTAAAAATGCATTTTCCATTCCGCCGCTTTACACCAGTATCATGCTGGTGATTCTTTCTGCAATCATCGTACTGCGGAAAAATGCAACCGTAAAGGTGCTGGATTTTATAGTTCCTGTCATGGCAGTCTGCTATTTCTTTATCACACTGTTTATCATCGCAGTCAACCTCCGTCAGATTCCTTCTGTGTTTGCACGCATTTTTGAGGAAGCCTTCGGACTTCGTCAGATGGCAGCCGGCGGTTTTGGTGCTGTTCTGATGAACGGTGTAAAGCGTGGTCTGTTTTCGAATGAAGCCGGTTCCGGCTCCGCTCCATGCGCCGCTGCCGCCGCAGAATGTGACCGCCCGGCCAAAGCAGGCCTTGTACAGGCGCTCGGCGTTTTTGTTGACACAATCGTCATCTGCAGCTGCACCGCAATGATTATGCTGCTTGCACCAAAGGATCTGATTAATGGCCTTTCCGGCATGGATCTCTTGCAGACCGCCATGCAGTATCATCTGGGAAAATTCGGTGTGATTTTTATCGCACTTACGCTGTTTTTGTTCAGCTTTTCCACGTTCCTTGGCATTTTGTTCTATGCAAGAAGCAACGTTGCCTACCTGTTCGGTGACAAGTGGTGTTTCCAGACCGCTTACAAGGTTCTTGCACTTGTAATGCTGTTTATCGGCGGTATTGCCGCATACACTTTTGTGTGGGATCTTGGTGATGTCGGCATCGGGCTGATGACAATTTTCAACATTATTGCACTGTATCCACTTGCCGGGGAGGCGCTTTCCGAGTTAAAATCATATGAGGAGTCGAAGAAATTGTAAATCCTGTGGATTGCTGTTTCGGACCGAAAAAGGGGTTTTAGAAAAAGGAGGTTTTTACACATGATCATTGAACCATCAAACTACACGTATGAGACAATGCCGGACTACACGGACGCGGTAGACGGCGCCGTGGAAATTCCGGTGACCGGAGAGGAAATTGAGATCCGCTATGCGCATGAAGTTGTCTACGACGAGGCGCACAATCTTCATCTGGAAATTTTCACACCATTCCAGATGGCGCACCCGGAGCGCACCTGGCCGTGCATCACATTTATTCAGGGATCCGCCTGGATGAAACAGTATGTCTACCAGAAGGTCGGCATGATCGCCCGTCTGGCGCAGCGCGGCTACGTTGTTGCAATCGTCGAATACCGTCACAGCGGAATCGCACATTTCCCAGCGCAGATCATCGACGCAAAAAATGCCGTCCGTTTCCTTCGCGCGCATGCGGATGAGTATAAGCTGAATCCGGCGCAGATGTTCTTCATGGGAGATTCTTCCGGCGGACAGGTTTCCTCCGTTGCCGGCATGACCGCAAAGAGTGGAAAGCTCGATGAGCCGATCAATAAGGAAAGCTGCGAGGTATGCGGTATTATCGATCTGTACGGAGCTGTTGATGTGACACTGCCGTACGGCTATCCGACAACGCTGAACCATCAGAAACCGGACAGCCCGGAGGGCATGCTGATGGGCTATGACATCACCGAGCATCTTGAGGAGGCTAAGGCAGCCTGCTCCAAAACATACGTGAACGAGAATTTCCCGCCGATGCTGATCGCACACGGCACGAAGGACACGATGGTGTTCTGCCAGCAGAGTGTCGATCTCTACCACGCATTAAAGGATGCCGGAAAAGATGTACAGCTGTATCTTCTTCGCGGCGCAGACCACGGCGGTGCAGCATTCTGGACCGAGGAAATGATTACCGTTTACGATAACTTCTTCAAAAAATGTTTGGGTGAATAACATGAGAATTGCTTACTGCGAAGATGAACCGGCGCAGCGTTCCCGGATGGAAATGCTGCTCCGCACCTTTGCGGAGCGAAAAAGGCTTTCTCTGACCGTGGAAGCCTTTTCAGACTCCGCCGCTTTTCTGTTCCAGTATCCCGGCTCGTATCCGTTTGATCTCATCTTTCTCGATATTGATCTCGGCGGAATGGACGGCATGGCGCTGGCGCGGAAAATCCGTGAAACGGACAGTGAGGTGCCGATTCTCTTTCTGACGAATCATAAAGAATATGTTTTCGAAGGATATGAGGTGCAGGCGTTCCGGTATCTCTTAAAGCCGGTGACAGAGGATACACTGTTTCCGCTGCTCGAGGAGCTGCAGGCGATGCGCGGACAGGAAAAGCCGCATCTGCTGCTTTCACTTGGCGGGGAGACGCAGAAGCTGTTTCTCTCCGACCTGCTTTTTGTGGAATCCGATAATCATTATCTGACGCTGCATACAGCCGCCGGAATGGAAACTTTTAAGAAAAATCTGTCGGAGTTCCGCGAAGAACTTTCTGCCGCATGGCAGGCTTCTGGTGAGACGGGGGAATGTTTTGCGGCCGCACACCGGAGTTATCTTGTGAATCTCGCTCATGTGGAGCGGATCACGCGGACGGAATGTCTCTTGTCGGACGGAACAAAAATTCCGGTCAGCCGCGGATGCTATGCATCACTCAACCAGGTGTTCCTGCAGTTTTACCGGCCGAATGCGTTTTAAAGGTTTTGCATTTTTTAATTTCCAATTCCGAACGAACCGAGGTGATGTTTCATGGCGCACATTCCTTTTTTATCCCATTATCTGGAACGCAAAAATATCGAATACCAGAACCAGCTTCTCGCCCGCCAGGTCGAGGAAGTGCAGAATATCTATCTGACAATGCGCGGCTGGCGCCATGATTACCACAATCATCTGCAGTCAATGAAGGCATATGTTGAGATGGGACAGTATGATAAGCTGCAGGAATATCTCGGGCTGCTCGAAAATGATCTCGATCAGGTCAACCAGCTCTGCGACTCGGGGAATGTGAATCTCGATGCGATTTTAAATTCCAAAATTTCACTCGCCGAAAAGAACGGCATCCGCGTGGATTACAAGGCAGCCTGCCCGGCCAATCTTACGGTGAGTGATATTGATCTCTGCGCGCTGATCGGAAATCTGATTGACAATGCGGTGGAAGCATGCGAGGGCCTTGCGGATCCCTATATCCGGCTTTATATTGGTGTGCTGAAAAACCAGCTGTATATTTCCGTTACGAATGCAACAAAGGATACTGTGCGGAAGCTGGACAGCGAGTATATCACCACGAAGCGCGGAAATCACGGGCATGGGCTGAAACGGATCAATCTTGTTGTGGAAAAGTACGAAGGATATATCAACCGGCAGAACGAGCCCGGCGTTTTCGTGACGGAGATTATGCTGCCGCTGTAAAAAGCTCTTTCCAGAATTTTTTGATTTTGTCCGATGATTCTACAGAAAAATTTTGCAGAACGTGAACACTTTTTTTGCTGTTCGCGTTCTTTTTTGTTCCATTTACGTACTTTTCCCCCGTGTTTTGCATGAATATGGTAGGATAACTACAGTTCACGAAAGACATGTGACAGAGGAGGTCTTTATGTATTCATTATGGTCTAACTACATTTATATTCATCGGGAGCTGTGGCATTACAGCAAAAAGCCGTTTCTCTTTCAGGCACTCGAAATCGTCTCACAGGTGCTCACCGGCTTTTTCGGGATTCTGCTTCCTGCCGGGATTCTCCTGTTTCTGGAACAGAGCAGCGGCTTTTCCGGATTTGCACTTGGAACGCTCGTTCTCTTTCTTTGCTATGCCGTTGTTTTTGTCAGCCACACCTTTCTGCAATCGCGGAACGCCTGGCAGTATACCGAATTCCGGACCGGCTTTTTTACGCGCCGCCTTCTCTGTCATTTCATGCAGATAGATTATGCGGTTCTGACAGAACCAAAAACGCTGCAGCTCGCCGAAAAAGCCGTCGGAGCCACCTGCAGCAACTGGGTCGGCGTGGAAGGCATGTTCCGATACGATGTCACAATTTTATTCTTCGTTTCTTGGGCTGATTCTCTACGCAGGACTGATCGGAACCGTCCATCCGGCTATCATTCTTCTGCTGCTTGTGCTCTCGGTTCTGCAGTTTCTCAGCTACCGCCGCGCGGCTTCTTACGAAGTCCGCCGCAGAGACGATCTGTCTGAAATTGAAGTATCGCAGCGCTATTTCCAGAAACAGTCGTACAACACATCCGCCGGAAAGGATATCCGTCTGTATCAGCTGAACGGATGGCTCGATGGTGTTTATCGCCAGCTCAACAAGCGGTATCAGAAAATTCTGTTCCGCATCCGCAGCGCCTACTTTGCAAATGATCTGCTGACACTTACACTACAGCTTCTGCGCGACGGAATCTGCTATGGCTTTCTGATTTACCGTCTATCCCACGGCACGATGACCGTATCCGGCTTTGTGCTTGCGCTCGGTGCCGTCTCCGGTTTTTCTTCATATTTTAACGAGATCACCGCCGCGCTCTCCAAATCCGTGCTCTGTCTCGAGCAGATCCGCTGGCTGCGGGAATTCTTCGATCTCCCGTTCCCTGCAGGCCACACGCTGCCGTTCCGGCCGGAACTTGCGGAAGAAAAACCGCTGGAAATCTGCTTTTCCCACGTCTCGTTTTCCCATCCGGGCGGCGATAAAAGGATCCTCGATGATGTCAGTTTTACACTCCATGCGGGCGAGCATACGGCACTTGTCGGCATCAACGGCGCCGGAAAATCCACCATTGTCAAGCTGATCTGCGGGCTATATCAGCCAACGGAAGGGAATATCACCATCAACGGCATTCCCCTTGGCAGTCTGAATCCGGCACAGTATTACAAAGCAATCGCGGCGGTCTTTCAGGACCCGTTTGCACTCTCGTTTTCGATTGCAGAAAATGTGAGCTGCTCCCCACTGGAAGAGACCGATCGTAACCGTTGCCGAGAAGCACTCATCCGCGCCGGACTCTGGGAAAAAATTGCAAGTCTGCCGCAGAAAGAAGAAACCTATCTTGGCAAGGATATGGCGGACGACGGCATTACGCTTTCCGGCGGTGAAATGCAAAAACTGATGATGGCGCGGGCACTCTATAAAAATTGCCATCTGCTCCTGCTCGATGAGCCGACGGCTGCGCTCGATGCAATCTCGGAAAATAAAATGTACGAAACCTACAGCACACTGCTGAAAAATAAGACTGCGCTTTTCATCTCGCACCGTCTTGCATCGACACGCTTCTGCGATACGATCCTGTTTCTCGAAAACGGAAAGATCAAAGAATGCGGAACCCACGATGAGCTGATTGCCCTTGGCGGATCGTATGCGCATATGTTTGAGGTGCAGAGCCAGTATTATCAGGAAACGGAGGAAGATATCTGATGAAAATGAAAGAACGGTTTCATGCCATCTGCCGCTTTTTAACTATGGTGAGCCAGGGCAATCACCGCGTGCTGTTCTGGCTTCTCGGAAGCGCTTTTGCAGCTGCAACGCTGCCGTATCTCTCCTTGTTTTTCTCGGCGCGAATTTTGAATTTACTGCTTGCAAAGTCGTACCGCGCCTGTCTGTATACTGTTGTCGTCTTTCTGCTTACGCAGTATGGGCTGGGATTGTTTGAAAAAATCTGCCGTCAGTATCTCGACGGCCAAAAAGAACTCTGTCTTGCACGCACGGAACAGAAAATCACCGCAAAGGCGCTGGAGCTGGAGTTTGAGAAATTCGAAAAACAGAGACGATGGATGCCATCCGGCGCACCAACGTCTCCTCCATGGGATCGGGAAATGTGGGTGACCAGCTCATTGTCATTCATACGCTGATCACTTCCCTGCTCTCGGTTCTCTATGCCCTGTTTTTCCTGCTCCGTCTGTTTCTTCTGTCCGACAGCAGCAGGAATAACTTTTTCACCTCGCCGTTTTCGATGCTTGCACTGCTCCTGCTCTGTGGTGTGCAGCTTGCACTTTCCTCCCGCATCAACCGCAGGAGTACGCAGAAAAAGATAGAGCTGAACCAGGGCAACGACCATTCCAACTCGGTTGCCAATTATCTCGTTAATGTGATGCTTGAAGAACGGCGCGCGGACGATATCCGCATCGGTCATCTCGATCATTTTCTCGACGTACAGTTTGGAAAAGCCATGGAACACTTTCTGCCGATGTACCTCGACTTCGCCCGCTTCTCCGCCATCACAGACGGAAAAAACGCGCTGCTTTCGCTCCTTTCCAATTTCGCTGCGTACCTTGTGATCGGCGCCAGGCTCTGTACGGCATTCTCCCCATTGGGGATGTTCTTCTGTATGCCGGTTCCGTGACACGCGCCATGAGTGATCTTCAGACATTTCTCGCAACCGGATCGGAGTTCGACTATATCAATTCCTATCTCTCGACCTATGAGGATTTCATTGCGCAGCCGTCTATGGCCTACGACGGTACACTGCCGATTGAGAAACGCGACGACGGCCAGTACGAATTTGCGTTCCACGATGTCTCATTCTCTTATCCCGGTACGAATATTCCGGTACTCGAACATGTGACACTGTCCTTTGCCGTCGGCGAAAAAACCGCCCTCGTTGGCCGTAACGGAGCCGGAAAGACAACACTCATCAAGCTGCTCTGCCGCCTGTATGAGCCAACTTCAGGTTACATCACCCTGAATGGCATTGACATCCGCAAATATAGCTACAAAGAGTACACGCAGGCATTCTCCGTCGTTTTCCAGGATTTCCACCTGTTTTCCCTCCCGCTCGACGAAAACATCGCCGCCGGAACCGAGATTGATGAAGCTGCTTTGCAATCCTCTCTTGCAAAAGTCGGTCTCACCGACCGTGTACAGCAACTCCCGCAGGCGTCCGCACCCGCCTTTACAACAACAACGGCTCCGGTGTCGACCTTTCCGGCGGCGAGGCCCAGCGCACCGCCATCGCCCGCGCCCTCTACAAGGATGCCCCGTTCGTCATCCTCGACGAGCCGACCGCAGCCCTCGACCCGATCGCTGAGGCTGAAATCTACGAACAGTTCAGCCAGATGACCGCCGGCAAAACCGCTGTCTACATCTCCCACCGCATGAGCAGCTGCAAATTCTGCGACCGCATCATCGTCCTCGACCACGGCCGCATCGCCGAAGACGGAACCCACGACACCCTCCTCGCAAACCACGGCATCTACGCCAATCTTTACGAAACCCAGGCCCAATACTACACCTGAGTCCTCACCCTCCCGTCCCCCACAACGTAAATGGGAGTCAGAAAAACACAACCCCTGGCAGTTCGTGCTAAGAACTTCCAGGGGTTGTGTTTTTCTGGCTCCCCTCCACTTATTTCAGGAATGCAAACGGCTCCTCATCATGAATAAAATGCATCAGATGATAAGAACACATAATTGCTACATTTTCTTCCTTTAAGATTCTCTTTGCCTCCTCGCGGTCAGCAAGGACAACTTCGATCACTTCGCTCTCTTCGAGGTATTTGCGGCTGATCTCGCCCTCGCACCAGCCGTAAACGGCAGAGCATGCTTCATCGGTCAGGCCGATTGTGGTGAAGAACGGTTTCTCGTAGCAGGGATCTACTTTCAACGGGTGAAACGTAAGACCGGTCTCCTCATGCATCTCGCGCACGGCAGCCTCATGGAACTCCTCGCCCGGTTCCACCAGGCCTGCCGGGAATTCGTAGATGTAGTCATCAATGGAAACGCGGTACTGGCGCACCAGGACAATTTTGTCGCGTTTTTCCCCGTACAGACTGTACATCAGCACACCGTCCGGCGTATTTTTCCTTGTTTTAATCTTCATCTGCTCGATGGATTTTGCGCGGGAAGCCACGTAATAGCGGAAGTGATGGTTTACTTTGTTTGTCCCTTCCACCAGGTAAAGATTTACGAACGGATTTTCCGTCTGTTTTGTGATTTTTTCAACATTCGGCATAAGTAACAACCTCTTTCTTTTCTCTTTTACTGGTCAAAATCAGTCTCAAACACGCCCTCCGGGGTGCGCATCGTCAGCACGCCGAGGTTGAATTCATCATCCATCACCGTGATGTGGTACTCGAAAATCACATCATCATCAAATTTCGATAATACCACATAGGAACCTTTCTCTTTTCCCTCGATCTGGTCGCAGATGTCATCGTAAACATCGCTTCCCGAAATCGGCCGCGGATAGCCGGATTCTTTGATTTTCTTTTCAATCATTTCATATAATTCGTTCATGTTCTGCCCTCGTTTTTCTTTTTATCGGTTATGTTTCATTGTACCACGAAAAGACCCGCGGGGACAATCCATCGCGGCGATTCACCGTGAACTTTTTTTTATTTTCATACATCTTCTGGTCCGCCTGTTTCATGATGACGGATTCCGAGTTTTCCATGTTTTCCCGGACCATTCCGCCGACGGTGCCGTTGATTCTGTTGTACGCCGTCATGATGCCCTCTGCGCCGCTCTCCTCAATACATCTGCGGAACGGCTCGAGATACAGCTCATATTTATTCCGCGGGTCAATCGAAGAGTTCTTCCAGCCGCGGCCGACCTCGGTGTTGTTTCCATAGAAGTGTTTCAGGGCTGATGCACAGCGCAGATATTTTTGGATCGTCGCCCTGCATTCCCTCGATGTAAGCGCCGGCCATTTTTCCGGTCAGCACAGGGTCCTCGCCGTAGCCCTCCTCGTTTCTTCCCCATCTCGGATCACGCTCGAGGTCAACGGTCGGTGCCCAGCGGCTGCGGGAAGGATGTCGTCACGTCCGGCTTTCCATTACGATCTCAACCGCCTCTTTCACCAGCTCTTCGATGCGGTCGAATTCGTTGTTTTCAATCATCGTATTTTTTACCATCCAGCTTCCGCCGCATGCTGCGATGCGGTCGTATGCCAGGTATTCTCTTACATTCTGCGGGTTGATGCCGCCGGTCGGCATGAATTTCATCATGGTGTACGGTGCTGCGATGGCACGGATGTATTCAGTCCGCCTGCTGGTTCTGCCGGGAAGAATTTCACCATGGTGAGCCCAAGACCGATTGCCTGCGCCATCTCAGTCGGGGTCACGATGCCCGGGATCACTGGTACTTCGTGTGCCTGGCACCATTTTACTACCTCCGGGTTGAGGCCCGGGCTGACGATAAATTTTGCTCCGGCTTTCACGGCGCGGTCCGCCTGCTCGGTTGTGAGCACAGTTCCGGCTCCCACCAGCATCTCCGGGAATTTTTCGCTCATAATGCGGATGGATTCTTCTGCCGCATCGGTGCGGAAGGTCACCTCGGCGCAGGCAAGTCCGCCCTTGCAGAGAGCTTCGGCAAGCGGCTCTGCTTTTGCTGCATCCTGTAAAACGACAACCGGCACAATGCCGTATGTTCCAAGCTGTTCGAGAATCTGATTCATGATAGCTGTTCCTCCGTTTTGATCTTTATCTGAAATTTATTCTGCATTCTGTTTTTATTTTATTCCCTTGTATCATAACCGGACAGGTTATTTTTTTCTATTGTGCGGATTGCCGAATACATTGTAAAACTTGCTGTTTTGTGATATGCTGGGAATTGTTGTTATGGTTCAAAAATATCATTTTTTTGCAAGGATGCTTTTATTATGAAAGAAAAACTGCAGACGAAATTTGCCACCCGGCAGTACATGATTTCGGATACGTTTGAGTTATACTATTACAGCACCGACGATGTGCCCGGCGTAAAAGAACATACGCATACGCATTATGAGTTCTATCTCTTTCTCGAAGGGGCGATCTCACTAGAAATCGACGGAGTGCTCTACACACCGACGCCCGGCGATCTTCTTCTGATTCCGCCCGGCGTGCCGCATCATCTGGTGATGCACGACCTGTCTGTGCCGTACCGCCGCTTTGTGTTCTGGGTCAGCGCCGCTTTTGCAGAACAGCTCCGCGCCCGTTCCGCCGACTACGTTTACCTGATGGAATACGCTGTCGAAATCAGAAATATCTGTTCCCGCTCGATTCCGTCGAGTTCAACACGATCCAGTACCGCACCATCCGACTGATTGAGGAAATGCGGTCCGATCATTTTGGAAAAGAGACGCAGATTTTTCTCTACGTCAGCGACCTGCTGATGCAGATCAACCGCACGGTGTATGAACAGCACCACCCGCTCACCCGGAAGGCGCAGCTCTCGCTGTATGAACAGCTCTGTTTCTATATTGATGAGCACCTGTCCGAGGATCTGTCGCTCGAACGGCTGGCGGCGGAACTTTTTGTGAGCAAATATCACATTGCACACGTTTTCAAGGATGAAATCGGCATGTCGATCCACCAGTACATTTCCAAAAAGCGGCTGGCAAGGTGCCGTGAAGCGCTGCTCGGCGATGTACCGGTCACGAAGGTGTATCTGCTGTTCGGATTTCACGACTATTCGAGTTTTTACCGCGCGTTTAAAAAAGAGTACGGGATCTCGCCGAAGGATTTTAAAGAACTGCATACCGTTACCAGCGATTAACACGGTCGTTCCAAATGCACTGTTCACTTTGTACTTTTCAGGAGGATTTTTAATATGTTTCAGATGTGGGGAAAATTAGTGGAAAACAATCATATTCTTCAGGATCTTACCGTCTGCATCGACGATGAGGATACCAGAACGCACAAGGTCTTCCGTGCGCTCGATGAAATCTGTGATGCCTGGAATCTGGCGAAGCGATCTGGCTCGATACGAATATTTCGGAGTTTAAACGGAGATCGAAAACGCGGTTCACACAGGATAATTTTATTGAATCGCTGGAGTTTGATTATCTGGAAATTCAGATTACAGAGGAATAATGTTCTCTCGTTTTTGCAGCAATAAAGCAAATGCAAAAGCCGGGCATCCGGCGGAACTTGGAAGCGGCTGTTCTTACAGTCCCCTCTGCGGTTCCGTCGGATGTCCGGCTCTTTTTTATGTATTTTGTCCCTGGCTTTGTACCCCTTTTATACCACGCGGTTTTCCATGCCGCCTTCCAGGTACGAAGCAATATTTTTCTGCACCAGTCCGATCAGGCGCGTGCGGGCTTCCTTCGATGCCCAGGCGATGTGCGGCGTGATGTACAGGCGGTCATCGTCCGCCATTTTCAGCAACGGACTGTCACTGCGGATCGGCTCGCTGGAAAGTACATCGAGCGCTGCTCCGGCGATCAGGCCCTCGCGCAGGGCACAGCAGAGGTCACGCTCATTCACGATCGAGCCGCGGCCGACGTTGATCAGAATTGCGTTCCGCTTCATGTTGGCAAACGTTTCGATATTCATCAGGTTCTCGGTCGCCTCATTTAACGGGGCGTGGATGGAAACCACATCAGAATCCTTCAGCAGACGATAGAGATCGACCCGCTCGTAGTCCGGATCGTCGTGTGCACCGGAGGTGGAGTAATAGATCACACGGCAGCCGAATGCCTGTGCAATCGAAGCCACTTTTCTGCCGATCGCGCCAAGGCCGATGATGCCCCACGTCTTGCCCTCCAGCTCGGTGAACGGTCTGTCCATGCAGGTGAAAAGACTGCTGGCGGCGTAGCTGCCGTTTTTTACGTAATCATCGTAATAACGGAGTTTTTCTGCCAGATAGAAGTACATCGCAAAGGTGTGCTGGGCCACGCTGACGGTGGAATAGCCGGCGACGTTCGTCACGGCGATGTTGTGGCGCTTCACATAATCGAGATCGATGTTGTTGATGCCGGTTGCGGTGACGCAGATCAGTTTCAGGTTCTCCGCGCCGGACAGGGTGCGGCTGCACATGCGCACCTTGTTGCAGATGACAATATCCGCCTCCCGCACACGCTCCGGGCATTCCTCCTCCGTTGTTTTTTCATATACTGTCACTTCTCCAAAACGGGAAAAGCCGGACAGATCCATGTCCTTTCCCAGTGACTCTGCCTCAAGAATTACAAGTCTCATGTTGGTTCCTCCTTTTGCAGATGATGATTCTGCTTTATCCGGGAAAGCAGTGCCGCCTGTCTGTTTTGAAAGACGGCACTGCCTGAAATATTTTTATCTTAGATACCTGCGGACTGCCTATTCGGAAATATGGTCATGTCGATATGCCATGCTCCCCGGCCTGATCCCCTGGTATTTACACGTATTCGCTGATAATTTCCCTCATCAGCTTCTCTTCCTCGGGCGTCAGCATTCCGGCAAACCTGCTCTCGGCCGCGGCGGTCTGGCGGATGCCCTCCCTGACTTTCGAAATCCTCGCTTCTTTTTCCGGATCTGCGAACAGTTCATTCCGCTCTTTGGCGGACTCGCTTCCCGCAGTCTGCGGTTTTGCTTTCGCCGCTCCGGTTCCTGCCTGTGCCATGGTTTCCGCCTGCACCGGCTGCCGTTCGGTCTGCTGTACGGTTTCCAGCACCGCACTCTGTTTCGTCGCTGCAAACTCATTTTCCAGATAGTCTGTCCAGCCGTTCAGCAGAATTTCCTCTTTTCCGCCGAAATCCAGACAGAGCCGGAAAAAGACAAGGCATCCGGCGAGCGCGGTGCCCGTTCCGAGGTAGCGCATCAGCTCCGCCTCTCCATAACGGTATCGGTAGATCGCCCACAGCGAAAGAATCGACAGCGCCAGAACCGTGAGGATCATATTCTGGCTTCCGCGCAGAAGCGTCGGGACTGCCATTCCCGCTGACCTGCCCTGTGCAATCTGGCTGCGCATAAACGCCCCGGCATTCGAAAAGGGATGCGCTTTTCTCTGACACGTTTCCAGCACCGACCTGGTCCATTTCGACTTTGGTTCCTTCAGCCTTCCGAGATCGCGGATGGCCCGGGTGTAGAAACGGTTATTCCAGAACAGGCACCACACACCGGCGATTCCTGCTGCTATCATTGCGTATAAGAACACATTTTGTTTCACACAAAACTCCAGCATTCTTATTCCCCCTGATGATTTTTGAATTTGCCTGTTATGATCATATGCCGGTGCTTCCGTTGCGGTGCATCGGCGGATGCCGCGGCAGAATTTGCGCGCACAGGATTCTTCCGCTGGCATATCGGCAGTGGAGACGTGTTACAGTTCCCAGGTACCTGTGAACTGTAACATTCGCAGCCCTCATTTAAAGTTTTGCTTCGCAAAAGGAGGGCTGCTCACACCTGAATCACTTTCTTACGCAGCAAAACAGCAAGTGTTTTACTGCTGAGCAATCCGTAGTGAGAATCTTCTTGTTCCGATGTGCCACAGTATAGCACCGCCGGAAAAATTTGGAAACAAAAAACGTTCGTCAAATTCTTTGTGATTCTGTGCTTTTTCGCGTGAATTTTTATTTTTCGTTCCTTCAGGGGACTGCTTTCGTGCCGGTTCGCCTGGTTTCGCTGGTTTTCGCCTGCCCGTTTGTCGATTTTTTCTTCTTGCTTTTTTTAGATTACAGGCGTTTTACCATTTCCTGCAGCAGGTTGACACAGTGGCGGGCTGCCTCGCTCTCAAAGGTCGGGTAGTCCATTGTTGCGCTGTCGTCTGCTTTGTCGGAGATGGCGCGGAGTACGACGTATGGAATCTTGTTCAGATAAGCGCCCTGCGCAATCGCAGCGCCCTCCATCTCGGCGCAGGAACCGTTGAATTCCTCGATCAGATGGTTTTTCACTTCTTTGCTGGAAATAAACTGGTCACCGCTGACCACGCGTCCGCGGAATACCTGGATTTCCGGATTGACTTCCTTGCAGACTTCCTCTGCCACCTCTGCGAGGTGCTCGTCTGCCGGGAAGCTCAAAACGCCCATCTGCGGAATCTCGCCGAGCGGGTATCCGAAGATGCGCACATCCATGTCGTGCTGAACAGCATCGGTCGAGATCACGATATCGCCGATGTTAATTTCATTCCGCAGGGAGCCTGCAATTCCGGTGTTGATGACACAGTCCACGCCGTAATCATCTACAAGAATCTGGGTGCAGATACCGGCATTTACTTTACCGATTCCGCTGCGCACAACAACCACTTCTTTTCCGTTCAGGTAACCGTGGTTGAACTCCATGGATGCTTTCGTGCGGATTGTAACATCCGTCATCATTTCCTTTAAGCTTGCAACTTCAACTTCCATTGCACCGATAATTCCAATTAACTTCATGTTTATGATATCCTCCAATAACTTTACATGTACTCTCCGATTCTTTCTGTTCTTGCTTTTATGAAATCATTTTTGTCAGCGGTCAGCCGCTAAAGTAAGAACGGAAAACTCCGGGAGTCCATTTTCTTTTCCTTCTGGTTTCTTTGTAATTCCTGTTACAGTATACAATAAATTTGGGATCTGTGGTATCTTTTTTCTTTGCTGTTTTCGTAATCTATGATATAATAGCAGGAACCGAAGAATTATCGTGGCTGAAGTTCACGATAATGTTCTAATTTTTTATTCACAAAGGAGGATCCTATCGATGGAATATACAACAAAAGGTACCTGTTCCAGAAAAATTCTGTTTGAGGTAGAAGACGGTAAAGTACACAACGTACAGTTCGTAGGCGGATGCAACGGAAACACACAGGGTGTTGCAAGACTCGTTGAGGGCATGGACGTAAACGAAGCCATCTCCCGCATGAAAGGCATCGACTGCAACGGACGCGGAACATCATGTCCAGACCAGCTTGCAAAAGCACTGGAACAGGCTATCCAGAAATAACTTTTTTTACGCTTGCTCTTTTTTATTATAATAACTCCCCGGGGAATGCTCACCCCGGGGAGTTTGTAATTTATCCACTTCTGTTTTTTCTTTTCTGATGCAGCACAGCTTCCCTGCCGCCTGCTTTCTTCCGGTTTTTCTTCTATATTAATAGCACAGTCTTTCTTCCAGCCACCGGACTGCTTTATCTGTCCCATTTGTCGCAGAGACTGTTGATCTGGTCAGCAAATTTGGAAAGATCTTTTGTTGGCGCCGCCTTTGTTTCTTGTAATAACCGTAAGCAGCCGCTGACCAGCCGCAACGAGGCGGTCGAAGACGGCATTTCCGCTGCTTCTCGTGCGCAGGGTTCCTGCATTTGCGGCACTTTCTTTCTGGATCGGAATGCCGACAGTTTTCTCGATAAATTCATTTTCTTTCAGATCAAATACGGTTCCGGAGAACGGAGCCATCGCCGGATAACGGAATTCATCCCACAGTTTTTCTGCAAAAAGTTCCGTCACCTTATCCTCTCCGTGCGTCACGAAAACGCGGTCCGGTTTTGCCCGCAGACTGCCCGCCATTGAGCAGTCCTTCCTGATCTGCGTGGCCACTCATGCCCGGGAACTGGATGATGTGCGCGTTCACATGAACCTCTTCCTGGAACAGTTTCACTTCCTTCGCGCCTCCGATCAGCGCCCGTCCCAGTGTACCGACGGCCTGATAGCCGACGAAGAGAACCGTACTCTCCTGCCGCCAGAGGTTGTGCTTCAGATGATGCTTGATTCGGCCTGCATCGCACATGCCGCTTGCGGATATGATGACCTTCGGGGTTTCGTTGAAGTTGATGGCTTTCGACTCATCGGATGTAATCGAGAGCTTTAAGCCCGGAAACAGAATCGGATTAATGCCCTGCGCAAGGAGCGCAGCTGCATCGGAATCGTAGCACTCTTTCTGATGATCGCGGAAAATATTGGTTGCCTCAACGGCAAGCGGACTGTCCACGTAAACCGGGAATTCGCCGTGGC
>ENA-OQJT01000027-OQJT01000027.1-human-gut-metagenome-genome-assembly--contig:-NODE-27-length-29477-cov-1.129915_pt1 | contig 29477 bp, 30 predicted proteins | sample MGYA00242612_ERZ504779 | MGnify/ENA primary metagenome ERZ504779 (study PRJEB26092, sample SAMD00036366) | human gut metagenome | host: Homo sapiens | study: EMG produced TPA metagenomics assembly of...
GTCACCTCCACAATGTCCGCATCCGCCGTGATGTGTATCGCCTTCCTGAAGCTTCAGCATTGCGCGTCCTTCTTCAGATTTGTACATCTGGCTTCTCTTCATCGCCTGATCAAAGTCAACAAGGTGTCCGTCGAACTCTGGTCCGTCAACGCATGCAAATTTAATCTCATCTCCAACCTGAAGACGGCAGGCACCACACATACCTGTTCCGTCTACCATGATCGGGTTCATGCTGACGATAGTTGGAATCTCAAGTTTCTTTGTTAAGAGACAGACAAATTTCATCATGATCATCGGTCCGATCGCAACGCAGACATCGTATTTATTTCCGTTGTTTACAAGTTCTTCTACCATAGTTGTAACCATTCCGGCATGTCCGTAGGAACCGTCATCTGTACATGGGTAGTAATTACCTGCAACAGCTTCCATCTGATCTTCAAGGATCAGCATATCTTTTGTCTTAGCACCAACGATAACATCAGCATCGATTCCGTGTGCTTTCAACCATTTTACCTGTGGGTAAACCGGAGCAGCCCCAACTCCACCGGCTACAAACAGCATCTTCTTATTCTTAAGGGACTCAAGGTCTTCATGAACAAACTCAGAAGCGCATCCAAGCGGACCTGTAAAGTCACGGAAACTGTCTCCGGCTTTGAGTTCTCCCATTTTCACTGTAGAAGCTCCAACTTCCTGGAAAACGATTGTGATTGTTCCTGCTTCTCTGTCATAATCACAGATTGTCAGCGGAATACGTTCACCTTTCTCGTCCATTTTAACGATGACAAACTGACCAGGCTGACAGTGACTTGCTACACGTGGTGCATGAACATCCATCAGATAAATCTTATCAGCCAGTTTTTCAGCTTTTAATATCTTATACATGTTTCTCCTCCTTGTAAATAAATCGACGTTATTATCTTCAAACATTGTGTAAACAATAACAACTCGCTCTTTGTTAATAATACGACACTTCAGCTATGAATTCAAGTAAAACATACGGGCAGACACACAATTTCATGCATCTACCCGTATCGTTTAGGACAAGTTTACAGCGTTATCTTATTTTATAAGAACACTGAAACCTTTATTAATTTTTGATTTTAGAAATCAACTTCTGTTCCGTAGTATGTACATGTAAGAAGTTTAGCCATAGCAGCAGGATCGATTGCACGTGGGTTGGATCCTGTACAGGCATCTCCTACAGCCAGTTCTGCAATCTTGTCAACTTTCTCTTTGAATTCTTCTTCATTGATTCCGAAGTCTTTCAGAGTCTTAGGAATATTCAGTCTTACATTGAACTCATCAATCTTCTCAACAAGGCTGTTGATCAGAGCCTGCTCAGATGTTCCGGCAAGTCCCATTCTGCGTGCGATTTCAGCATAACGTTTTGCAGCTACAACGTCTTTTGCGTTGTATTTGATAACGTATGGAAGGTAAATTGCGTTAGCACATCCGTGCGGAATATGTCCTGTAGAGAATGCAGCACCTGTTTTATGAGCCATTGAATGAACGATACCAAGTAATGCATTAGAGAATGCCATTCCTGCAAGGCACTGTGCATAATGCATCTGCTCTCTTGCAACCATATCACATTTGTAAGATCCTGGCAGATAATCAAGAACCATCTCAATTGCCTGCAGTGCAAGTGGATCTGTGAAAGGTCCGTTCAGTGTGGATACATATGCTTCAATTGCATGTGTAAGAGCATCCATACCTGTATATGCAACCTGTTTAACCGGGAGTCCTGCAACAAGGTCAGGATCAACGATTGCAACATCTGGTGTGATGTTGAAGTCAGCCAGTGGATATTTCACACCAGTCTGATAGTTTGTGATAACTGAGAATGCTGTAACCTCTGTAGCTGTTCCTGAAGTTGTAGGAATTGCTGCAAATTTAGCTTTCTGTCTCAGTTCCGGGAAGCTGAATGGTGTGATCAGGTCTTCAAAGGAGATCTCCGGGTACTCATAGAATGCCCACATAGCTTTCGCTGCATCGATTGGTGATCCACCACCCATAGCAACGATCCAATCCGGCTCGAAAGCACGCATTGCTTCTGCACCTTTCATAACAGTCTCAACTGACGGATCTGGCTCAACACCTTCAAACAGCTGAACTTCCATTCCGCCTTCTTTCAGATAATTAACTGCTTTATCCAGGAATCCCTGACGTTTCATAGAACCGCCACCAACTACAAGAATGGCTTTCTTTCCTTTCAGGTTCTTCAGTTCTTCCAGACATCCTTTTCCATGATAAATGTCTCTTGGTAAGCAAAATCTACTCATAACAAATCTCTCCTTTTTTATGTAGTATTGTTATTTTTTTAACAGATATTATTATAACTCTGTATGCTAAAAAAGCAACCCTATTTTGGAAAATTTACATAACATTTTCCAAAATCAAGGTTACTTTCTAGTTACTTTACACAGTTTACTTAATATGTAGTAATATAGTTTCGTGTTGTTACTTCCGTTGCTTTTCCATTTTTATCGTTCACGAGAATTGCTGAAAAAGTTGTTTGTGAATTTTCTGGCATATCAATCGGGTCAGTATATTTCTCAGAGGATGCGGTTGGAGTTGAACCGTCCATCGTGTAGTATGCCGTATATCCATCCGGCACCGTAATCGTGATCTGTGTGGCTGTACTATATTGTCCGGTTGATGGAGAAACTGCCGGAGCTTCTACAAGTGGAAATTCAATGGAATATTTTGCACTGGAAACAGCACTTGGTATTCCCTTTTTATTAACAGCAATTGCACGGATCTCTGTGTCACCTTCAGACTGAAGCAAAACAGCTTCTTTGTATTCTGTACTTGACTCCGTCGGATCAGAACCATCTGTTGTATAATAAATCGTTCCTCCTGTAGCAGATGTTAATGTTACCTGCTGTACTTCATCATAGGTGCCTTCTTTCAAACTGAATTCAGGAGCAGCAGAAACATAATCATTCATAGCAGATAATACATTCTTATCTTCACAATCCTGCAGGAGATCAGAAATCTTATTCGGCTGTTCTGTTTTCTCATAGAATTTTACTGCAGCTTTATAGAGATTTACATTCGACGGTTGTGTCTCCAGTGCGTTGAGATAGACGCTCTCTGCACTGTCCAGATCATCCTGGGCAACATAGATATTAGCAAGTCCGGTATAAGCCTCTGCCTTTGATTTATCCTTTATAATTGCTCTGTTAAAATAATTCTCTGCAGAAGTATAGTTACTATTCTGCAGTGCGGCATTCCCTTTTTTGATCATGCCTGTATAGGAATTCTGATATCCGATATAAATTCCGACACCAACCAAAAGAATGAGCAGGAAAAAAAACCGTAAGTAATTTTTTGGCGTTTTTTTTCTGGCAGCTTCTTGTTTTTTTGATCTGCTGCAGGCGTCTGCTTTCAGTAGATGTCCGGCGCAGATTCTCTGTTGACTGACGGGCATCCTGATAACGCTTTGCATCTGTTTTCTGACGTTGTCTTTGCGCTCTCTGGCGCCGTAGCTGCTCTCTTCGCTCTTCTCTTACTTTATCCAGTTCCGCCTGGCTTAAGACGCGTGTGGAATTCGGATTCGATCGTTGATTTTGTCGATTTCTGTTCTGTTGGTTTTTGGCTCACATTCTGTCTTCGGACTACATCTGCCTGGATCTGACGTGTAGCTCCGGCTACTGAGCCTTTCACTTCGCGTGCGAGTACGTCTTCCAGAGGGTTATAATCTGGTACAATCTGTACTTCAGCACCGCATACGGGACAAATCAACTGATCGTCTGGTATATTTGCTCCGCAATGTGTACACCTCATTTACAAGCTCCTCCTACTTACGAACTGTTTCAACACAATTATTCATCAGCATCGCAATTGTCATTGGACCAACACCCCCCGGCACCGGCGTGATTGCAGAAGAATGAGGTTCAACATCCGCAAAATCAACATCTCCGCAAAGATGGTTCGCTTCATCACGATGCATTCCTACATCGATGACAACAGCTCCCTCTTTGATATATTCAGATGTGATAAAACGCTCTTTTCCAATTGCAACAATCAGGATATCTGCTCGTTTTGCTACTTCTTTAAGATCTTTTGTTCGGGAATGTGCAACGGTTACAGTTCCATTTTCACGAAGCAAAAGGGCTGCCATTGGTTTACCGACGATATTGCTTCGCCCAATGATCACACATTCTTTTCCTTCAATCGAAATATTGGATCTTTTCAAAAGCTGAATGATTCCGGCCGGAGTACAGGATAAAAATCCTTTTTCTCCGATCCAGAGTCTTCCAACACTTACAGGATGGATCCATCCACATCCTTATTCGGTGAATTGATACGGATGATCTTATCTTCATCAATATGATCCGGTACCGGAAGCTGTACAAGAATTCCGTTTACGCTTTCATCCGCATTTAACTCTTCTACTAACTTAATCAGTTCTTCTTCCGAAGTCTCTTCCGGAAGTTCATATGATCTGGATTCTACCCCGATATAGGCGCATGCCTTTTTCTTGTTTCTGACATATACAGAAGAAGCCGGATCACTTCCCACCTGAATAACAGCAAGGCAAATATCAATGCCTTCTGCCTTAAACTGTGCGACTTCTTCTTTCAACTCATCTTTAATCTGCTGAGAGATTAATTTACCATCTATCAACTGTGCCATGTGTATCTCCTTAATTAATTATCTAACTCCATGAAAACAATTGGCATTGCCGGTCAAAAAATACTATGACCGGCAGCCAATCATAAAAAACTTTAGAAAAGTCCGGTGATCTTTCCGTCATCTGTAACGTCGATTCCGTTTGCAGCAGGAACTTTTGGAAGTCCAGGCATTGTCATAACAGCGCCCGTCAGTGCGACAACAAAACCGGCTCCTGCACTTACATATACCTCGCGGATATGAATATCAAAGTTTTCAGGTCTTCCAAGCTTTGTAGCGTCATCTGAAAGAGAATACTGATTCTTTGCCATACAGATCGGGAAAGAACCAAATCCCATAGATTCAATCTTGGCGAGCTGTTTCTCAGCTGCAGGTTCATATACAACATCATGTGCGCCGTAAATCTCCTGTGCGATTGTACGGATCTTGTCTTTCAGAGAAAGCTCATCATTATAAAGCGTATGGAAATCACTTTCTTTTGTCTCAAGTGTCTCAAGAACCTTCTGCGCAAGATCTACACCGCCTTCTCCGCCTTTCTCCCACACTTCTGAGAGGGCAAACTCGCATCCGCGTTCACGACAGAATTTTTCAATAAATGCATTTTCAGCATCCGTATCTGTTACAAATGAATTCAGTGTAACGATTACCGGTACACCGTATTTCTGAATATTTTCAATATGTTTCTCAAGATTTACAATACCTTTTGCAAGGGCATCCAGGTTCTCTTCTGCAAGGTCAGCCTTTGCAACGCCACCGTTATACTTTAATGCACGTACTGTTGCAACTAAAACTACTGCGTCTGGTTTCAGACCTGCCATACGGCATTTGATATCAAAGAATTTCTCAGCGCCAAGATCTGCACCAAATCCGGCTTCTGTGACAGTGATGTCACTTAACTTCAGAGCCATCTTTGTTGCACGTACACTATTGCAGCCATGTGCAATGTTTGCAAATGGACCGCCATGTACTAATGCCGGTGTATGCTCAAGTGTCTGGATCAGGTTTGGCTTGATCGCATCTTTCAGAAGTGCAGCCATAGCACCTGTTGCCTGAAGATCATCTGCTGTAACAGGTTCTCCCTTGAAATTGTAAGCAACAATGATTCTTCCAAGTCTGCGTTTAAGATCAGCAAGATCATCTGCAAGACAGAGGATCGCCATGATCTCAGATGCCACTGTAATGACAAAATGATCTTCACGGACCATACCGTCTGTTTTGCGTCCAAGTCCGACAACAATATTTCTGAGAACACGATCATTCATATCGACACAACGTTTCCATACAACCTGTCTTGGATCAATACCAAGTGTATTTCCCTGCTGGATATGATTATCGAGCATTGCTGCAAGAAGGTTGTTTGCTGAAGTGATCGCATGAAAGTCTCCTGTAAAATGCAGGTTCAGATCTTCCATAGGAACGACCTGGGCATATCCGCCACCGGCTGCTCCACCTTTGATTCCGAAACATGGTCCGAGAGATGGCTCGCGAAGTGCGATCATTGCCTTTTTTCCAAGTTTTGCAAATGCCTGTCCGAGACCTACAGATGTTGTAGTCTTACCCTCTCCGGCCGGAGTAGGATTGATTGCTGTTACAAGTACAAGCTTTCCATCCTCGTTATCTTTGATTCTGTTCCAGAGTTCATCGGAAAGTTTTGCCTTATATTTTCCATAAAATTCAAGTTCATCTTCTGAAATACCGGCCTGTACCGCTACCTCTTTGATGTGTTTCATTTCTGCTTCCTGTGCAATCTGAATATCTGTTTTCATCTTTCCCTCTCCTTTGTATCACTTTTGGTGTTTTTAGATTTTACGAAGTCTGATTCTGCATATATTCTGCAAATTCTTCTTTTGTCATAAGCACTTTTCTTGGTTTTGTTCCTTCCTCAGGACCTACAACACCAGCTTCACATAGCTGATCCATAATTCTGGCAGCACGGTTGAAACCAATCTTGAACATCCTCTGAAGCATACCAATCGATGCTTTTTCCTTGTCGATGATCAGATTCCCTGCATCTGCAAAATAGACATCCCTGCTGTTCTCGCTGTCCTGCTGTCCCGGAAGCATTCCCTGACCCGGAAGATCTGCGCTGCTTGAAATCTGTTCTTCTAGTTCATTACTGTACGAGGTATTTCCGTTCTTGTCAATCAAATAATCAACAACTTTTTGAACTTCTTCGTCCGAAACGAAAGATCCCTGCACCCTGACAGGTTTTGGATATCCGGATGGATAAAAGAGCATGTCTCCCTTTCCCAGAAGCTTTTCAGCACCATTCATATCGATAATTGTCCTTGAATCGACACCTGATGATACAGAAAAAGCAATTCGGGAAGGCATGTTTGCTTTGATCAATCCAGTAATAACATTTACAGATGGTCTCTGTGTTGCAAGAATCAAATGAAGTCCCGCTGCTCTGGCCAACTGTGCCAGACGACAGATAGCACCTTCTACTTCTCCCGGAGCAACCATCATAAGATCAGCAAGCTCGTCAATGATAATTACAATCTGAGGAAGCTTTTTCTGAATCTCCGGTCCGGTTTCCCCATGTTTGACCTTTTCATTAAAGCCCTTTAAATCACGTACATTGTACTGTGCAAAAAGTTTGTAACGCTTTTCCATCTCAGCAACTGCCCAATTCAAAGCACCTGCCGCCTTTTTCATATCTGTGACAACCGGAATCATCAGATGTGGAATTCCGTTATATACACTTAGTTCCACAACTTTTGGATCGACAAGGATCAGTTTAACATCATCAGGATCTGCCTTATAAATAACACTCATGATCAGGGTGTTGATGCAGACAGATTTACCGGATCCCGTTGCACCTGCAACAAGAAGATGCGGCATCTTGGCAATGTCAGTCACAACAACCTTTCCGGCAATATCTTTACCAACTGCAAATGAAATTGGCGATTTACTGTTTTTGAACTCTTTTGACTCCAGCAGATCTCCCAGCATAACCGCTGTATTTTCACTGTTCGGAACTTCGATACCGACCGCGGCTTTACCAGGGATTGGAGCTTCAATTCTCAGATCTGCAACTGCAAGATTTAGCTTGATATCATCTGCAAGTCCAACAATCCGGCTTACTTTTACGCCCTGTTCCGGTTGAAGTTCATATCTTGTAACAGATGGACCACAGCTTGCGTTTGTTACATGTACTCCAACTCCAAAATTCTGTAGTGTCTGTTCCAGTTTTAAAGCCGTGGCACGAAGGTGTTCATCCGAATCACCGCCGCCTTTCTTCCCCTTCTTTAACAGATTCAGCGGAGGTGTATGATAAACCGGCCGTGGTTTTTGCTCCTGTTCCCGTATGGTCTGTTCTACACTGGCAGTCTCTGCGGCAACCGCCTGCGCGTCTTTTTTGCTGCTTTTTCTGGAATGCTCCTGTTTTATCTCCGGGCTATTTTCAATCATAGGATCCGCAGCCGGATCATGTTCAGAACTCATCTCGTTTTCTTGTCGGGAAGCGGGTGTCTGTACCGGTTCAAGATGCAGTGCATCGTCAAATGGAATCTCTTCCTGTACATCCATTGCCGGTTCTGCTCTGTTAATGACAAAATGATCTTCAAAGGAATCCGTCAGATCTTTCGAATCCGGCTCTTTCTCCGGGACAAGTTCTGTCATTTCAGGTGATTTTGGAGTATGTCCAAAGCCACCAACAGGTGATTCTTCTTCCGAAAGAAGCGTTGTTGCGAACGTGATACCTGATGCTTTAAGGTCTGTCCGCTTTGTACGTTTCTTTTTCTCGCTTGGAGAAGATACATCTGCCTGTGAAGTTTCGGCGTTTTCTCTTTGTTTCAACGCAAGTGCCTCTTTACGGGCATCCCGTTCAAGTGTACGGATCTCAGCAGTTTCCTGATGTTTCCGTTTCACTTCCTGGTAAGCTTTCTTTCCCTGTCTTCCAAGTGGAGCTAATAAAGAACGTTCTGTTACCAGAATGATACAAATGATTGAGAAAATGATCAAAATAACATAAGTACCTGCCTCTCCAATCAGTGGACATAAAATACTGATCAGAATTCCGCCAAGTAATCCACCCGCATTTTTATCAGCACTGGAATCTTTGTAGTAAGATAAAACAGATGTCCCGGCAGTATATGGATGAAACATCAATTCTAAAATTCCACAAAGGAGAATGACCAGAACAATTGCGGCACCTACTTTTATGTAAGCATGAGGATTTCCTTTATTGGAAATATAAAAAGCAACTGCTCCGAAAAATACAAATGGAAATAAATATGCCATTGCTCCTACAAGTCCAAATCCTACAGAAGAAATTGCTCCTCCCGCTATGCCACCCATACCAAAATTACTCAGGATAAGAAGGATACAGATGGCAAGGGAACCCAATAGAAGGATTTCTGAACGGATTTCCTGACTTTGTGCTGTATTATTTATATGATTTGAAGTTCTTTTTGTCTTACTGCCAGAACTTTTTCTTTGTGGAGGCAGAAGCTTTTTTTGTTGTCGATGTTTTCTTAGTTGTAGCATTTTTTGCTGCTTTCGTTATATTGTTAGTAGAACTTTTTTTCGTATTTGTAGATTTTGCAGCCATCTGATTCCCCCTTGATTATTATACCATTGTACTGGTTCAATCAAACGATAGATTGAATACATACTATTTCAAGTATAACATCAAATAAAATTCATGTCATTACAAAATTTCTTTGATCGGATGCCATTTTTTTTGTTCTATATTTACATTTCCAAACGTTTTTCTCGTTTTTCATCAATCAATTCATAGAGTTTTTTAAATGCCTGGTGAATGCCTCCGACTTCGTCGATAATTCCTTCTCTTACAGCTCTTCTCCTTCTAACAGTGTTCCTACATCCTTTACAAGCTGGGTGGGTTTAGCATCAGATCAACAAGACGTTTTTCTGTGATTTTAGAGTGTGCGGCAATAAATCCGGCAATTCTGTCCTGTGTACGTTCCATATTTCTCAGGCTCTGCGTCACACCGATGAAAGTACCGTTTGAGCGAACCGGATGAACAACCATGGTTCCTGTCGGTACGATAAAGGAATAATCTGCCGAAACAGCAAGAGGACCGCCAATAGAATGACTTCCACCAAGGACAAGAGAAACGGTTGGTTTTCCCAAAGAAGCTATCATCTCCGCAATTGCAAGTCCGGCTTCCACATCTCCCCCCAGTGTATTTAATAAAATGAGAACCCCCTCTACTTCATCGCTTTCTTCAGCTTCAGCCAGCTGTGGGAGTAAATGTTCGTACTTTGTTGCTTTTGTATTATTTGATACTGTTTCATGTCCTTCAATTTCACCTATAATTGTCAGAAGACGAATTTTGTAATTCTTTTTATTTTCATTTAACATTAACGCACCAAATTCTTTGATTTCATCTGATTTTTGCTTTTTTTCCTCGTTCATATCAATATGCCTCCTGTTGAAAGTAAATAAATACCATTACTAGAATGCACAGAATACGAGAAAATATGTATTGTATCCAATTCTGCATATCAATCCCTACAATTTAGACAAAAGAGCTGACTACTATTTAGAAACTACAATTCGGATACAAAAAACAGGAGGTATGGATACAAAATCATAGGAATCCATACCTCCCGAATCATATGTAATTAATATTAATCTTCCAGTGCCTGTTCTACATCGGCAATCAGATCTTCAATATTCTCAATTCCAAGACTGAAACGAATCAGATCCGGCTGTACACCTGCTTCCAACAGTTCCTGCTCATTCATCTGTCTGTGTGTATGACTTGCAGGATGAAGTACGCAGCTTCTTGCGTCTGCTACATGAGTTACAATCGCAACCAGTTTCAGTTTGTCCATCATCTTAACTGCTGCTTCTCTTCCGCCCTTTAATCCAAAAGTAATAACACCGCATGTTCCATCCGGCATATATTTCTGAACAAGATCATAATCCTTGCTTCCCGGAAGTGACGGACAGTTAACCCATGCTACTTTCTCATGTCCCTGGAGATACTGAGCCATCTTTACTGCATTCTCACAATGTCTTGGTACTCTCAAATGAAGACTCTCGAGTCCAAGGTTCAGAAGAAATGCATTCTGTGGAGACTGGATCGATCCAAGATCTCTCATCAGCTGTGATGTTGCCTTTGTTATATAAGCAGCTTTGCCAAACTTTTCTGTGTATACAATTCCGTGATAAGTCTCATCCGGTGTTGTAAGTCCGGCAAACTTGTCTCCGTAAGCAGCCCAGTCAAAGTTTCCACTATCAACGATTGCTCCACCAACACAAGCTGCATGACCGTCCATATATTTTGTTGTTGAATGAGTAACAATATCTGCTCCCCATTCAAACGGGCGGCAGTTGATCGGTGTTGCAAATGTATTATCTACGATTAATGGAACGTTGTGTGCATGTGCTGCTTTGGCAAACTTCTCAAAATCAAAGATAGTCAATGCAGGATTGGCAATTGTCTCTCCAAAAACAGCCTTTGTGTTCTCCTGGAATGCTGCATTTAATTCCTCTTCTGTGCAGTCAGGGTCAACAAATGTTGCTTTTACGCCCATTTTACGAATTGTATGAGCAAACAGGTTGTAAGTACCTCCATACAACGCAGATGCACATACGATGTGATCACCTTCTTCAGCAATATTCATGATAGCATAGAAGTTTGCTGCCTGTCCGGAAGAAGTCAGCATTGCTGCTACTCCGCCTTCCATATCACAGATCTTAGCTGCTACCGCATCATTCGTCGGGTTCTGAAGTCTGGTATAAAAATATCCGGACTCTTCAAGATCAAACAGTCGTCCCATCTGATCACTGCTTGTATAACGGAATGTTGTGCTCTGAACGATCGGGAGTACACGTGGCTCACCGTTTCCCGGATTGTAACCGGACTGTACGCATTTCGTTTCCATCTTGTAATTACTCATAGTTTTATATCCTCTCTTATAGCTGGGTATTTCTATTCATTCCAGTTATGGTATACGTCCTGAACGTCATCATCCTCATCAAGAAGATCAAGTGTCTTCTGGATGTTTTTGATATCCTCTTCTTTTGTAAGATCAACATATGTCTGTGGAATCATTGTAACTTCAGCAGAAACCATAGGGATTCCGGCTTCTTCCATCTTCAGACGAACATCACTGAAGTCTTCCGGTGATGTTAATACTTCATAGCTGTCTTCTTCTTCGTTAAAGTCTTCAGCTCCGGCATCAAGTACAGTCATCATAAGATCATCTGAGTCCATATCGCACTCTTCTTTATCAATGATGATCTGTCCCTTCTCGTCAAACATGAAAGATACACATCCCGGTGTTCCTACATTTCCGCTTCCTTTTGTAAATGCATTTCTTACGTTAGAAGCTGTACGATTCTTATTATCCGTAAGAGTCTTAACGATGATAGCTGTTCCGTTCGGTCCGTATCCTTCATATGTAATACGCTCATAGTTATCTGCGGAACCCTCTCCGGCAGCTTTCTTGATATTTCTTTCGATTGTATCATTCGGCATGTTATTTGACTTTGCTTTAGCAATTACATCACGAAGTCTGCTGTTGTTTGTCGGATCAGCACTTCCACCTTCCTTAACAGCAATTGCAAGTTCACGTCCGATCTTTGTAAAGATCTTTCCTTTCGCTGCATCATTCTTTTCTTTCTTATGCTTGATATTCGCAAATTTAGAATGTCCTGACATATTCTGATTCTCCTTTTCTATTGTATCAATGTATTTTATATAAATTCATTTGCATTTACAGATACACTTTAGGTTCTGTAAAGCACTATCCATATAATTTTACCACGCTTTTTTTGTTCTGTAAAGAATCTGGTTGGATTTATGTAGTAAGATCCAGACTGATTCTTATTGCTTGGTCAATTTTTTTCATTCGTTCCTGATCGATATGACAGACATATTCTCTCAGTCTTTTCTTGTCAATTGTACGGATCTGTTCCAGTAGAATGACTGAATTTTTCATAATATTATAATCATTTGTACAGATTTCAATATGTGTCGGCAATTTTGCCTTATTCATCTTCGACGTAATTGCGGCACAGATGATGGTTGGACTATGTCTGTTGCCTATGTTATTCTGTATTATAAGTACCGGCCGGATTCCCCCTTGTTCGGAACCAACGACAGGACTAAGATCTGCGTAATAAATGTCGCCCCGTTTAATTATCAATTCATTCACACTCCGATATTCCAGTTACTTTTCGTATTTGTTCTCTGATTCTTCTCAGAACCTTTTGTTTTTCTTCTAAGAACATACTAAAGTATCTCCGGTTTTATCGGATGTATGCATGTTAACCGGATTCTTTCAACTATTCCGGTTATTCGAAATAATCAATCTGTTTTACGATCGTACCGTTTTTATAATACTCTCTCGGAACACGCTTGCTCAGATCACAGACAAATTCATAATTGAATCTTCCACTCAGATCAGAAAGATCTTCTACACGGATAACAGCGTCCTTGTCTTTTCCGACCAGAGTAACCGGATCCATGAATTTTGCTTCCGGAATCTCTGTTACATCTACCATAAACTGATCCATGCAGACTCTTCCTACAATATCAGCACGTTTTCCATGGATAAGAACATAACCTTTATTTGAGAGGGAACGCGGATATCCGTCACCGTATCCGACGGGAATCGTAGCGATCCGCATCTTCTTTGGCGCGACGAAAGTTCCACCGTAACTGATGGAAGTTCCTTTTTCCACATCCTTTACAAAGCTGATATGGCTGATTAATTCCAGTGCCGGTTTCAGGTCAACAGCATCTTTTTTCACTTCATCTGACGGATACATTCCATAAATAGAGATGCCGGCTCTGGCAAGATCATGCTTCATATCTGGAAAATCAATAATTCCGGCACTGTTATCACAATCATAATAGGAGATTTGGACTCCATTTTTTTCTAGCTGTTCTTTCATCCAGAGGAATTTTTCATGTTGGGTAAATGTATAAGACTTGTCAAATTCATCTGCCTTTGCAAAGTGTGTGAACATTCCTTCCATTTTTAATATTAGGAAGTTTGCTGATTCTGGAAATTGTCTCAACACTCTCTTTGCTTACTTTGAATCCAATTCGTCCCATTCCTGTATCAATTTTTATGTGAAGAAATGCGGTCTTTCCTGACTTTGCGGCAGCATCAGCCATTCCCTTGGCCATCTCTTCTGTATAAACTGCTGCACGGATTTCTTTTTCAACCATTTCTTCATACTCATCTGGAAAAACACAGCCAAGAATCAAGATTGGTTTCTTGATTCCATGTGCTCTTAAAGTTCTTGCTTCTCCCATGCATGCTACAGCGTAACCCCAGATATAAGGCGTTTCCTCAAACATTTCCGCAAGAGGAACTGCTCCGTGTCCGTATGCATCCGTCTTGATAACAGCGATTAAACGTCCCTCCTGACCAATGCGATTTTTCATCTGTTCCATATTATATGCAATTGCGTCCAGATTGATCCGGGCACATACTCTGTTATACTGTTTCATAATTTATCTGCACTCCTTTGCATTCTTCATTGCATCGGCCATACCCTGAATCAGGTCTCTGGCTAATACGCTGTAACTTCCTTTGCTCTTTTTTCGCTTCATCTCCACCACAGGCATGTAGGAAAACTCCCACAGTAGTGGCTTCAAATGGTGCCATATGCTGTGCAAGAAGTCCTGCAATCGTTCCGGCGAGAACGTCTCCGGAACCACCTTTTGCCATAGAGTTATTACCAGCAAGATTTACAAATTTCTGCCGATTTGTCTGTGCGACAACAGTACGACTGTCTTTTAACACACAGATTATGGATGATTTTGTATCCGGTCCGGATTGTTTTATGATCTGATCAAGTGCTTGGAAGCGATCTTCCATGATCGTATCAATACTCCATCCGGTCAGCCTTGACATTTCTTTCATATGTGGAGTTAAAATCACAGGTGCACAACATTGATTTAATAACTCTATATTCCTGCTCAGTAAATTAAGTCCATCGGCATCTATGACACATGGACAGGATACATTTTTCAATACATTTTCCAATATCTTTTCGGAAATCTGTCCCATTCCAAGTCCACAGCCAATACAAACCACATCAGCCCAGTCAAGAAGATGAGACAGTTGACTGTCATCATAAGAATCATAGCAGGATATGATTGCCTCCGGAAGAAGTTCCTGCAGTGCCAGACGGTTTTCACTTGCTGTATAAATCTGTACTAGACCGGCACCAACTGTATAGGCAGCACAGGCAGAAAGAAATGCAGCACCAGCCATCCCGGGACTTCCGGTGATCATAAGAACTTTTCCATAACTTCCCTTGTGCGAATTCATCATTCTCGAAGGAAGAAGTTTTCCAAGATCATTTTTGTCAAAGGTATAACAAACATCCAGGCGATTCGAAAAATATTTCGGATCAATTCCAATCGCAACCGGAATGCTCTCTCCTGCATACGACTTGCCAGGGAAAAGCTCACAGCCTAATTTTACACATGCCATACATACTGTAAGGTCGGCTCGAAATGCTGTCCCAAGAATCTTTCCTGTTGCAGCACAGATCCCGGATGGAATATCAACAGCAACTTTTTCTGCATCCTGAAGATTCATCCAGTCGATCACATCTTTATAATGTCCTGTGATTTCACGGCAGACTCCAACACCAAATACAGCATCAATTATTACAGTATATTCTTCATCTGGGAATTCTGTGAATACAGAAATCCCCATATTTTCTACAATCTGTTTCTGACATCGACATTCTTCACTTAAAGAAGCTTCTTTCCCTGCAAATAGTACATCTGCATGTTTTCCCTGTTCGGTTAAGAGCCGTGCTACTGCAAATCCATCGCCACCATTGTTGCCGCTTCCACAGACAATCAGACTTTTTTCTGTGGAAATATTTTTCTTCTGCATTGTCTCGACAATCTGAAGTGCTGCACGTTCCATAAGTACAAGGGATGGAATCCCAATTTTATGAATTGTGTGTGCATCAGCTTCACTCATCTGCTTCCCATTTGGAAGATATCTCATGCTTATCGCCTGACCTTTCTATCACTTTACATTCCGTTACATTCCTTTAACATGAACAGATGCTGCGGAACCTCCTTTCGTCGGTTGGTCCCGCAGCATCCTTGCAGCCTGCCAGATTCTATTCTTTATCCTGCTGACAAAGGTTGTAAGATAACTTCATCAGTGTGTCAGATAAATGTACATTCTCAACGACCACATCCTTTGGAAGGGAAAGGTCCGTATGTGCAAAATTCCAGATTCCCTTCACACCGTTATCTACCAGAATATCAGCAACTTCAATTGCTTTCGATTTTGGAAGTGTCAGTGCAGCAATTTCAATGTCATTATTCTTAAGAAAATCTTCCAGTTCATCAACCATACGCACAGGAATCCCTCTGATCGTTACGCCTTCCAGTCGAGGATTCACATCGAAAAGACTTTTCAGAATAAATCCGCTTCTTTCGAAAGAAGCATAGTTTGCCAGTGCCTGTCCTAAATTACCGGCACCAATGATAATAAAATTATGACTTCTATCCAATCCCAAAATCTTGCCAATCTCTGTATAAAGATATTTCACATTGTATCCGTATCCCTGTTGGCCGAAACCACCGAAATTATTCAAATCCTGACGTATCTGTGAAGCCGTTACATGCATCTTCTTACTCAGGTCACTGGATGAAATTCTCTCTACGCCAGCCTCCAGCAGATCTCCTAGATATCTGTAGTATCTCGGAAGTCTGGAAATGACTGCACGTGATATCTTTCTCTGTTCCAATTTTTAGCCCTCCACTCTTAAACTACTCTTTATTATATAAAAGAGTTAAAGTTCTGTCAAACTTTTGTTTTGCAAAAACCCTTAAAATCCATATATTTTCCTTGTATTTTCGACATTTTTCTATATAATGATAATGTTAGAAGTCAAAAAACGAGGTGAAAACATATGATACTCGCATGTCACAATATAGAAAAAGCGTTTGGGGAACGCGAAATTGTACGAGACGGCTCCTTTCATATCGAAGATCGTGAGAAAGCTGCTCTTGTCGGTGTGAACGGCGCCGGAAAATCAACAATCCTTAAGATGATCATCGGAGAAGAACCTCTTGATGGTGGAGATGTTATTCTCGCGAAAGGAAAGACACTCGGTTATCTTGCGCAGCGTCAGGATTTAAAATCCGGAAATACCATTTATGAGGAAGTGAAAAGTGCAAAAGCGGATATTTTTGCAATGGAAACTCAGATTCGTTCCATCGAACATGAACTGAAGCATTTGGAAGGCGAGGAATTGCAGAGCCGCCTGGAGACCTACAACCGTCTACAGTCCGAATTTGATGCAAGAAACGGTTATGCCTGCGAAAGCGAGATTACAGGTGTATTAAAGGGACTTGGGTTTACGGAAGACGATTTTAATAAACAGACAGATACACTTTCAGGAGGTCAGAAGACCCGTGTTTCTCTCGGGAAATTACTTCTTACAAGTCCGGATATCCTCCTGCTTGATGAGCCGACAAACCACTTGGATCTGAATTCCATTGCCTGGCTGGAAACATATCTGATCAATTATTCCGGCGCGGTATTTATCGTCTCCCATGACCGTTATTTCCTGAATCGTGTTGTTACAAAAGTTGTTGAGATTGATAATGCACAGGTTCGCATGTACCTTGGAAATTATAAAGATTATGCAATGAAAAAAACAGCAGATTCGAGATGCACAGCTGAAAGAATACATGAATCAGCAGCGTGAGATCAAACATCAGCAGGCTGTTATTGATAAATTAAAGTCTTTCAATCGTGAAAAATCAATCAAACGTGCAGAGAGTCGTGAGAAAATGCTTGACAGGATTACGCCATTGGACAAACCGGTTGACAGTACGAAAGAAATGCATTTTACGCTGGAACCATCGCAGATCAGTGGAAATGATGTTCTTACAGTGGAACATCTCTCAAAGCAATTTGACAGTCAGGTTCTCTTCCATGATATCAGTTTTGAAATCAAACGTGGCGAACATGTCGCTGTGATTGGTGATAACGGAACCGGAAAGACAACACTTTTAAAGATTATTAATCAGGTAATTGCAGCGGATCAGGGTGAATTCACACTTGGATCCAAAGTGACGATTGGTTATTACGACCAGGAACATCACGTACTTCATGATGATAAGACCATTTTTGATGAGATTTCTGATGACTATCCTGATCTTACCAATACACAGATCAGAAATACACTCGCTGCATTCCAGTTTACCGGAGATGAAGTGTTCAAAGAGATTCATACTTTAAGCGGAGGAGAAAAAGGCCGTGTATCGCTTGCCAAACTTATGCTTTCGGAAGCAAATTTTCTAATCCTTGATGAGCCGACCAACCATCTGGATATTACCTCCAAAGAAATTCTGGAAGAAGCATTAAATAACTACAGCGGAACGATACTTTATGTATCCCATGACCGTTATTTTATCAATCAGACCGCCTCTCGGATCCTTGAACTGGTGAATCAGACATTTGTTAATTACATCGGAAACTACGATTATTATCTGGAGAAAAAAGAAGCACTGACACTTGCTTATGCTTCTGGAAATGAAACAAATGCAGAAAATGTATCCAATTCAGGCAATTCTGCTGCATCCACTCCTGCTTCGGATTCAAAATTAAGCTGGCAGGAACAGAAGGAACAGCAGGCACGTGAACGTAAACGTAAAAATGAGTTGAAGAAAACAGAGGAAGAAATCGTAAAACTTGAAGATCGCAACACAGAGATTGACGAGGAACTGACGAAAGAGGAAGTTTATTCGAACTCTATTGAGTGCCAGAAACTTTCAACAGAACGCGCTGCAAATGAAGCAAGATTAGAAGAATTGTATGAATTGTGGGAAGAATTGGCAGAATAATGAATCTGCATAACAGTAATCGCCTGACAGCTACTACTTATGGTAACTGTCAGGTGATTTGTCTAAGATTACATTTTCAAATTCAGTCAAACTTGAATCGAGATCAAGGTTTGTTTCTATACTGTACCGGTGTGATGTTATACAGTTTTTTTAAATGTTACTGTTAAAATGTTCTACATTCTGATATCCCACAGATTCTGCAATACTTTCTACAGTTGCACTGCTGCTCTTAAGCATTGCTCTTGCCTTTTTCATACGGATTTCTTTCAGAATATCTCCGAATGTCATTCCTGATTTTTCTTTAATGTATTTTGACAAATATGGTTTTGAAAGGAAGAACTTCTCAGCAAGATCGTCCAATGTAACTTCTTTATAATTTGCGTAAATATAATTTGTAATATCTAATAATCTTTCATCCTTGCATGTCTGGGATCTCTGTACGCTATCCAATTTATTCACTGCAACAACGAGTGCTTCAATAGATGCTTTGATAATATCGGCATCAACTCCGACACCCCAGTAACGCTTCTTGTTGGAAATAACACCGACATAAGCAACAGCTCTGGAAGAAGATCCTTTTGTCAAAGAATGCTCCTCGTAAAATGCAAGTTCAAATTCGATATCAAAATAATGCTTGATCGCATTGCTGACAGCATCCAGACGTCCGTTTCCAACACCTGTGATCTTGCGGTTGCTTCCATTGTGGTGAATCGTTGCTTCTGCGACAATTCCATCTTCTTGTTTAAAGTGGCATTCATCAACACTGAAAATTGGTTTCGCATTGATGTAATGGTCTTCAAAGATATGATATACATTGTCTGGTGTAAGTTCTTCGTGAGCCTTGTCGGAAACATCTTTTACAAGATATCCGACTTCTTCTCTCATCTTTTCCGGTAAGCTGATTCCAAAGCTCTGCTTCAGGATATAGTTTACGCCACCCTTTCCTGACTGGCTGTTAATACGAATTACATCGGAATCGTATCTTCTGCCAACATCCTGTGGATCGATCGGGAGATATGGAACAGTCCATGTCTGACAGTCATGCTCCTCTCTCCAGGTCATACCTTTCGCAATCGCATCCTGATGTGAGCCGGAGAATGCTGTAAATACAAGATCTCCTGCATATGGCTGACGCGGAGAAACTTTCATTCTTGTCACGCGTTCATAGACTTCACAAATGTCACTCATATTAGAGAAATCAAGTTCCGGATTCACACCCTGAGAAAACATATTCATTGCAAGTGTGATAATATCTACGTTACCTGTTCTCTCTCCGTTTCCGAACAATGTTCCTTCAATTTTTATCAGCACCGGCAAGGATTCCAAGCTCAGCATCTGAAACTCCTGATCCTCTGTCATTGTGCGGATGCAGAGAAAGAATTACATTCTCTCTGTCGCGCAGATGCTTGTTAAAATACTCTACCTGACTTGCGAATACATGAGGCATAGCATTTTCCACTGTTGTAGGCAGGTTGATGATCGCTTTGTTATCAGCTGTTGGCTGCCAGATCTCAAGAACTGCGTTGCAGACTTCCAAGGCATAGTCAACTTCTGTTCCCTGAAAACTTTCCGGACTGTACTGGAATGTAAAGTTTCCATCTGTTTCTTCTGCTAACTCTTTCAAAAGCTTTGCACCGTCAATTGCAATCTGTTTTACCTGCTCTTTATCTTTCTTAAATACCTGTTCTCTTTGTGCAACAGATGTTGAATTATATACATGGATAATAGCATGTGGAGCACCTTTGACAGCGTCAAATGTTTTTCTGATAATATGCTCTCTTGCCTGTGTCAGAACCTGGATCGTAACGTCATCCGGAATCATATTCTGCTCGATCAATGTTCTTAAAAACTGATATTCTGTCTCAGACGCAGCCGGGAATCCAACTTCGATCATCTTGAATCCTACATCCACAAGCAGCTGGAAGAATTCCAACTTTTCATCCAGACTCATCGGCTCGATCAGTGCCTGGTTACCATCTCTCAAGTCAACACTGCACCAGATTGGTGCTTTGTCAATTGAATCTTTCTTTACCCAGTCATAACATGGCTCAGGTGGCATAAAGTAAGTCTTTTCGTATTTCCTCCAGTTTTCCATAATGTGTACCTCTCTTATATTTAATCAATTTAGTTGTTGTTTTTTTAACACTCGTTTATATTAGCACAGGAAAGTCTTAGATTGTAGTGACTATTTTAATCACCTCGCTTGATCTTTTTTAATATTTCCTGCTTTTTGGTACGAATTTTGTATAGAAAACAGGTGGAAAATATATTCCACACATTTTTGAAGGTTCTCTTTTCTGCATTCTGTGTTGTATAGACGGGATATTCACGGATCAATTTGTCATTTAACGTGCAGCGAATCCTGCCGACTTGCATTCCTTTCCTTACAGGAGCATCCAACTGATCAGGAATCTCATAGTCAACAGAAATCGTTTCATCTTCTTTCAATAGGAAAGAAACAGGTGTCAGATTTGCGGTAAGAGAAATCTTGGTTCCGTTTTTACCGGGATAAGCTATCGTATCTGAATGTGCTTTTATCCCATTATTAATAAATATCTGCCGGACAGGTAATTCAATTTCAAATGTCTTATATTGATAATGATCCAAAGCATAAGTCATAAGAGTTCTCATATCGGACCATTTATAACTCTTATTATTTGGCCATCCGCAGGCAAGGAGTGCAACAATAAACGTCCGCTTATCTCTACGCAGCGCACCGACATAACAATATCCGGCATCTGAAGTAAATCCTGTTTTTCCGGAAAGAGCGCCGTCCATCATATTTAAGAATGCATTATGATTATAACAGCTGAACGACCGTTTTCCTTCAACATCTTGAAACTGATAGGTTTCGGTACGCGTGATTGTAAGAAATTCTTCCTGTTTCTTAGAATTCATAATACAATAACGCATGATCCTTGCAAGATCTTCTGCTGTAGTGTGGTGGATTCCATTTGAATCTGCTGCATCCAATCCATTCGGTGTGATAAAATAAGTAGAATAACAGCCGATCGTCCGCGCTTTTCGGTTCATCAGATCTGCGAATTTCTCTACACTTCCGGCAACAGCTTCTGCAATTGCAACCCCAGAGTCATTATGTGACTCCAGCATTAAGGAATAAAGAAGATCTTTTAAATAGAACCGTTCTCCTGCAACCATTCCAAGATGTACCTTTGGCTGTGCAGCAGCCTGATCGCTTACTGTAACAATCTGATTTTCTGAATCCATTATGCTGCTCTCTAATGCAAGGATGCAGGTCATAATCTTTGTTGTACTTGCCATTGCCCGTTCTTCCTGTCCATTTTTGGAAATAAAATACGCCCACTGTCTGCATCCATTAAGACGGCAGACAGGGCGTATAATTGTTTTAGCTCATCTGGAACTACCTGACGTTCGTTAGAACTGACATTTATCTTCCAGTTTTGTCCTGCATGATCAGATGTAGTTCCAAAAATATGAACCGGAAAAGAAATTCCAATGATCATGCTGACAATCAGTATGCGAACAAAGAATAAATAGATTCTGAAATACCACTTTTTAAATTCTATCATCAATTGATTTCCTGTCTATATTGGAAGCTCCATTCTTCTTTTTAATTTTATGATTCCAATGCAAGTTGTAGAATTCAAAAATCAAATGTCCATACGGATCTTTGCCTCATCCTCTGCTTCTTCTTTGAAATGTTCCAGCTGCTCCGGATTCAATGACGGAAGATCATCAATCGACGGTACACTGAATCTTCTTAAGAATTCTTCCGTCGTGCCGAAAAGAATTGGTTTTCCAGGTGCATCAAGTCTTCCGACTTCTTCTACCAGACCATATTCCACAAGTTTATTTACTGCATGATCAGACTTTACTCCACGGATCTTCTCTACCTCGATCTTAGTGATCGGCTGTTTGTATGCAATGATTGACATTGTCTCAAGAAGAACGTCCGTCAGAGTATATTTCTTTGGCTGCTTTGCCACACGGATCAGATAGTCATACATTTCTTTCTTTGTACACATCTGATAAGACTTGTCCAGTTCAATGATGCGGATTCCTCTGTTCTTTGATTCGTATTTCTTCATCAGATCCTGAAGTAATTCTTCGGTTGTCTGCTCATCCTGTTCGATTGCTTTCGCAATTTTACTTAGTTCAACAGACTCTCCCATTGTAAATAAAATAGCTTCAATTGCAGCCTGAAGTGTTTTTACTCCTGCCATTTACACTACGTCTCCTTTTCTCTCGATCATGATCTCACCACAAGTAGATTCTTGTTCAACATAAATTTCACCCAGCTTCATCATTTCAAGAATTGCAAGAAATGTAACAACAACATGCATTTTTACTTTTCTGCTTCTGAAGAAGCTGACGGAAACTGAACCGGCGGTGTTCCTGTAAATAATCACGCACATAAAGAAACTTATCTGTGAGTGAAACTTCCTCTTTCTCAATCTTGCCAAATTTACTTCTTACCGGATCCACTTTATCTGTCTGCCGACGCATAACTTCCTGAAAAACTTTCTTTAACTGTACCATTGTCAGATCCCCAAGTAAAAGGTCAAGATCAACTGGCTCCACATATTCCAGAACTTCTTCCGGAATTGTCGGATTCTTATATAAAATCAGATCCGCATCTACCTGGCGGTCTCTGAGCTCATAAGACATGTATTTATACATTTTATACTGCAGCAGCTGTTCAACCAGTTCCTGCCTTGGATCTTCTTCCTCTCCGTCTTCTTTGACTTCTTTTGGAAGAAGCATCTTGCATTTAATATCCAACAACGTCGCTGCCATAACAAGAAATTCACTCATCACATTCAGATCTTCCCGCTGCATCTGACGGATATATTCCATGTACTGATTCGTAATCTCCACAATGGGGATATCGTAAATATCTACTTTATTCTTCTCGATCAAATGAAGGAGCAGATCCAACGGTCCTTCAAATACTTCCAGTTTTACCGGTATTCCCATAATAATCTCCTTTTATCTGCAAAGGGTGATTGCAATCACTTCTGCCGGATTGAACAGTCTCACATTAAATGTATGCGTTCCAAGCCCTTTGCTGACGATGATCGTCTGTTCTCCCTCCACGGTCATCTCTCCTGAATATTTTGGAAAAAGAAATGCCTGCGGAGTGATCACGCCGCCAATTCCCGGCAAGCGTACACATCCTCCATGTAAATGTCCAGACAAAATCAGATCGGCACCCCATTCCTTATAAGCTTCCATATAGGATGGATTGTGGGCAAGCAGAATGTGGTAACTGTTGTCTGCGAAATTCTCTGTTGTCTCCTGCTGTTTTTCCTGATTTCCTGTAGTATGCTTTTCTCCCAGGCATCTGCGTACATCTTCAGCGGTGACATCCGCCTTGCGGAATTTTTTATTCACAATCAGTGGGAGTTCCAATCCGCTGATATGAATCGGTTGATTTCCCAACAGAATATCGCAACTTTCATTTTCCAGAAAACGAACCCCTTCTGCCTGTAACTTTTTACGATACTCTTCATAACACAAAGAATAGTTTTCCTGATTCTCTTTGATTCTCTGTTCATGATTTCCACTGGCATAATAAACCGGGCAGAGCTGCGGCAGACGACTGACAAAATCCAGTGCCTCTTGGTACCGCACATCATTTTTTGCCACCAGCATATCTCCGCCAATTAAAATCAGATCCGGCTGTTCTGCTTTTATAGCTTCGAACAATTTATTATTCTGCTTACCATAAACATGGTTGTGCATATCACTTAAAAAAATAATTCTGTTCACTGGGTCTTTTTCGGCTGTGCAAGTTATCTTTGGTGAATGTACTTCGTAATGTGTTACACAAAAAGAATGCTGCTCCCGATACATTTCTGCTAATATAACCGCGCACACAATCAGAAAAAGAACAGTGAAAAAACCTAAGATGCTCATATCGTATGTATCTCAGACATCTCAGCTTCTGCAATCGCCACACCGGAACTTGATCCAATACGGTCTGCACCTGCATAAAACATCTTCCGTGCGTCTTCCAGTGTATGAATACCACCGGATGCCTTTACCTTCATGTCAGAGCCAACCGTACGCTTCATAAGAGAAACTGCTTCTACAGTTGCTCCGCCGGTTGAGAAACCGGTAGAAGTTTTTACATAGTCTGCACCTGCATCACGGCTTACAAGACAAGCCTCCTGAATCTCTTCGTCTGTAAGCAGACATGTCTCAAGAATCACCTTTACAATCACGTCATCCCCGGCAGCAGCTACAACCGCACCGATATCTCTTCTTACATAATCCCAGTTTCCACTCTTCAATGCCCCAATATGGATAACCATATCCAGCTCTTTGGCGCCGTCTTTCACTGCTGCTGTTGCTTCTGCAATCTTCGCAGTTGTTGACATTGCTCCTAACGGAAAACCAATCACGGTACATACTTTAATTCCTGTATTTTTCAGAAGAGAGGCACAAAGCGCAACACAACTTGAATTCACACAAACAGAATGAAATCCGTACGTAACTGCTTCCTCACATAAGCCACGGATATCTTCCTCTGTTGCATCTGCTCTTAATAATGTATGATCAATACGTTCTGTAATCATTAATTTAATCTGCCTCCTGTATTTTTATATCCATTGCGGGTAGTAAAATTTCATAAAACAGACTAAAAATTATTCTGAGCTACCCGCATTCGTATCCTTTATTATAAAACATTTTCCATGTTCCCGACAAGTGTTATAATAATTTCTTCCAAATCTTTTTTAGATAATCTCCAAAATCCGCCTTTTCCACAGGTGTTGCGGCAATCAGATTTGTGGATCCAATTTCTTTCCCATTTATCCGATAACAAATCCGGCCAACTGTGTCCCCTTTTTTCACAGGTGCTTTTACTTCATCTGGAATTTCTGTTACTTCTTCTACTTTCGATAAATCGGATCCTTCCGTATCTACATAAGTAAATCCTTCCTCATATTGAATCTTTAGATGATCTTCTTTGCCACCTTTCACCAGAACCTCTGGCAGTTTCTGCTCTTTTGCATTATAAATCTGACATTTCCCAAATCCATAATTCAATAAGGTTACCGCATCCTTAAAACGGCTTTTTGAATCTTCAGCGCCCATAATTACTGCGATCAGATCCACACCATTCTTACTTGTCCGTTGCCGATACACAGAACTTTGCCTTTCCGGTGGATCCGGTTTTCAGACCAGTCGCATATTCGTACTGCCGGATCAGTTTATTTGTATTCGTCAGGCCAAATTCTGAAGAACCACGGGCAGTTGTATGCGTGATATTTTCCATCCAGACTGTACAGTAGTCCTTTATCTGCGGATATTTGGTCATCAGTTCCCGCGACATGAGTGCAATGTCTCTGGCACTCATCTCATGGCCATCTGTATCTAATCCGTTACAGTTTACGAAGTTTGTATGTTTCATTCCAAGTCCTTTTGCCCGCGCATTCATTTGTTTTACAAATTCTTGTTCATTACCGCAGATACATTCACTCATAGTTACACATGCATCGTTTGCGCTTGCGACAGAAATGCATTTTAGCAGCGTACCTACTGTCTGCATCTCTCCAGGTTCCAGGAATACTTGAGATCCTCCCATAGAAGCTGCATACTCGGAAGTTGACACTTCATCATCAAGTGATATGGTTCCGTTTTCTAATGCATCAAAGATTAACAACATTGTCATGATCTTTGTAACACTTGCCGGTGGCCGCGCAGTATCTGCATCTTTTTCAAATAAAACCGTTCCCGTAGACATTTCCATAAGAATACCAGACGGCGCACTTATTTCTACTTCTTCTGCGTGGACTACAGTTGTTGGAAATGCAATCCTATACAGCAGAAAAACACCCAGTAGAATCACTGTAAAACCTTTCTTCATCTGCAATTCCCCCATGGACTATTCTTTTACCAGTATAGTAGCGATGGAGAGGAAATATGTCTGGAGAGAATTGACTTTTCAATTTTACAGGCGTATATTAGAAGTACTGTCCATTTTCTGTGATTTCAGAAAAATGGAATCTAATATTAGGAGGTCAAAATGAGCTCACGCACTTATTACGATATCTTAGGTGTATCCAGAGATGCGACTCTGGAAGAAATTACTTCAGCGAAAAATGCATTGGCTAAGGTCTACCATCCGGATGCCAATATGCATAAAGATATAGATACAACTGCTTTTATGCAGGAGATTCTGGAAGCCTACCGGGTTCTTTCCAATCCGGCGAAAAGAAAAGCTTATAATCTGGAAATTTTTGGAGTTACAGACCGTGTTTTTAAGACATTTAAACTTACGCCGGAAGATGAGAAAGAATCCGTTTCTTTCGTGACTTACTGGAATGCAGCAGTGCAGCTCCAGGATATCATTGATCAAAGTGTTCGTGTAATGGAGCGTGCTTCCAAGACAAAGACACTCTCTCAAAAATTAATGAAAAAACTTGGGAAAAATGATCCGGATGAGATGCACCGTGAACGCCAGCTCAGCCGTCTTTCCATGCAGGCATGCGCCAGATCACCACATTGAAATGGCAGGAATTCCAAGCGAATACTGGAATATAGATGCCATGAACTGGGTACTGGTCCGTTGGGGACAAAAACAGGATACGGATTTCCGAAGCATGTTTAAACGATATGATATCTACGTGGAGAAACACTATTCCGTTTCTGAGAAGAAAAAAATACATGCATATAAACGTCAGTTTCATCACAATTTGAAAAAGCTTCTTTCCTATGCATTGGAGGCATAAGAGACAGGGAGAAATATTTCCGGTATATTTATTTAGAAGAATGAGGTACATCATGAAAATAAGAGTAGCATTTGTATGTTGGGGAAATATTTGCAGATCAACTTTAAGCGAAAGCGTGTTTACCTATAAGGTAAAAGAAAAAGGATTGAGTGATCAGTTTGTAATAGACAGCTTTGCGACAAGCACAGAAGAAATCGGGAATCCACCGCATAGAGGTACAGTAAACAAACTAAAAGAAGTTGGAATTCCTTTAGTACCACATCGTGCAAAACAGATTACATTTTCCGATTATGATAATTTCGATTATATCATAGGTATGGATTCGATTAATATAAAATATCTTAACCGCATGCTTAAAGGTGATCCGGACGGTAAGGTTTCTAAACTTTTAGATTACACATCACGGAAAGACGCTGATATCGCAGATCCCTGGTATACTGGGAATTTTGATGCAACTTACAGAGACGTAAATGAAGGATGCGACGCTTTATTGGCTTATATTTTAGAGCAAAATAATCGAGGGGGCAGATTTTGCTCCCTCTTATCTATTCCACTTTTATTTAATATCTAATCCAAATCTGTAAATCTCACTGATCCTGGCCTGTGCCTGTTCAGATTCGTTTTTTCTTGATAAGCTCGTTACGGTCACTTAAAATAGCAAGCATTTCATCCACAACTTCTACATCCGGCAAATCAGAATAATGGGATAAATATCCGATCATCCTTGTTGCTGTATAATCGGTATTCAGATTTCTGGTGACAAGATCACATAAATTCTCCGGGTAACCTCGTTCCATCATCAGATTGTAGAGCTGCATGCTGATTTCTGTTCTTGGTTTCATGGGTGTTCTCCTTTTTTTGTTGTTAACCATTCTATCATGTTACGTCCAAAAATCATCTATATTTACATGTAATATCTGCATAAAATCCCGTGGGTTATTTTCTAACCGTCTATGCCTTCCAACCCTTGGTTTAACAGTTATTGAGCATCCCTTAATTGCTCTACAACGCTGCATTTTGCTGCATTGTCATACATCATGCAGGGGATCAGCAACCCCAGCAGAAGAAATACCGGAATTGTCAGCAGGACAGGCAGAACGGTGAACTGATACTCAAAGAACCAGAACATACTGCCCAGCATTTTCCTGCAAGAGGTCCCACCGCCAGCGACAGAATAAAGGCCGCCGATACGGAGGACATTGCGTAAAACAATCCCTCGTAGATCAGCATGGTTTTGAGCTGCCGGTTCGTCATTCCTACAGCCTGAAGCACAGCAAATTCACGGCGGCGGGAAAGAATACCGGTCATCATGGCGTTGAAGAAATTTAAGAGTCCCACCAGCCCGATGATAGCACAGAGGATACCACCTACCAGAAGGAACATCTGCCGGAACTGAGCAAACTCAGAGCGAGCCGTGGCCTTGCTTTCATACATCAAGGGCGAAAACTCACCGGCAGTGAGCTTCGATAGATATTGCTCTGCTTCGGCCTCGTCTGCGTCGTCTGCTGTGTCGAACAGGTAGAGCATCGGAATGGCCGCACCACCGCTGTCCCTCTGTGCGGTATCCACAGACAAAACTGTCTCATATCCAATACCACCATAACGATAACTCATGGAATACGGAAGCTCTACCAAGGCGCAGACCGTGTACTCTACATCTCTGGCTCCATACAGTTTTTCCTGAAAGTACTCCTCCGGTGTATCTTCGGTGCGGAGTTCCCCGGTGCGGCTGTCGATATATTTCACATCGTCCGCATAGGTGGCGGTGATCGTGTCTCCCACCTTGGGGTAGTATTCAGGATTGGGCAGATTACCGTAGTCATCTAAGGAAACCGCAATGGCAATAGCGTTATTGTTTGGCTCCAGCATAGGAGAAATATCTCCGTCGAACACTTGCAGCTTGTCAAACAGACTGTTATCCAGAGCCTCGATTCTGGTATCTCCCATCACCATATTGCCCCGGTGCTCCAGACGGCTCATATGGCTGTCCAACTGCTCGGCGCTTTCGTACCTTGCATAGTTCTGCCGCAGAGCATCCTCCGTCATCCACAGGTATGCGGTTTTTCGCACAGCATATCCCGTGCCGGAAAGACTGGCCTTTGTGTTTGCTGCGATCTCCTCGATCTGTTCTGGCGTGATGAATTCATCTGCCGGGTTGAAATGGAAATAGTCGGGAGTGCTGACGATAAAATCGGCGCAGGTCATGGAGGATACATACTTCTCCATGCTGAAGCTCCCACAAAAGCACACAGCGCATTGAACAGTGTCACCGACAGTGCCAGAGACAACA
>ENA-OQJT01000028-OQJT01000028.1-human-gut-metagenome-genome-assembly--contig:-NODE-28-length-29384-cov-1.003247_pt1 | contig 29384 bp, 36 predicted proteins | sample MGYA00242612_ERZ504779 | MGnify/ENA primary metagenome ERZ504779 (study PRJEB26092, sample SAMD00036366) | human gut metagenome | host: Homo sapiens | study: EMG produced TPA metagenomics assembly of...
CGAACAGGAGGCCACTTAATGTGGCCTCCGTCGTGAGCAGGACTGTAGAGCAGGAAACTTAACCCCCCGCACCCCTCGCGCGGCGGGCAAACTCATCTTGTGCTCTATCACGCTAAAGTGTATGATTCTGAACGTTACATGACTCACTTTACTTAACTAAAGTGCCATCAAGGGGGAATACCATGAATACCGATATGTCTCGTCGTCAGTTTGTTGGTCTAGCCGGCTCGCTCGCCACGGTGCTTGGCCTTGGTCTTGTCGGTTGCGGCGGTGGTGCCGGCAAGGGCTCCGCTGCTGGCTCTGCCGCGGCCAAGGATGTGAAGGGCGCTGCGGAGTCCAAGAAGCTCGTGGTGGGCTTTGATAAGTCCTATCCTCCGTACGGCTTTGTGGGCGACGATGGCGAGTACACCGGATTTGATCTCGATCTTGCCAAGGCTGTTGCCGATAAGCAGGGCTGGGAGGTCAAATACGAGGCCATCGATTGGGATGCCAAGGACACGCTGCTTAACTCGGGCGCCATCAACTGCATCTGGAACGGCTTTACCATGGAGGGCCGTGAGGACGACTACACGTTCTCCGAGCCGTACATGCTCAACGAGCAGGTGCTGGTGGTCAAGAAGGATGCGGGCATCAAGGGCTGGGACGATCTTGCCGGCAAGACTGTGATTACCCAGACTGATTCCGCTGCGCAGGACGTGCTTGAGGGTGACCAGAAGGATCTGGCGGCGACGTTTGCCACGCTCGACACGATCGGCGAGTACAACACGGCCTTTATGCAGCTCGAGAGCGGCGCGGTCGATGCCGTGGCTTGTGACCTTTCGATTGCCCAGTATCAGCTTGCCGCCAAGCCCGATGCCTATACGCAGCTTGATGAGCCGCTGTCCAGCGAGCACTACGCCGTCGGCTTTAAGAAGGGCGACACCAAGTCGGCCGACGCCGTGACCGAGTCGCTCAAGGCGCTCTACGAGGACGGCACGGTTAAGGACCTGTGCGACAAGTATTCAAGCTATGGTCTATCTTTCGATAATTGGGTGCTCAAGTAATGTCTATTCAGGTCATGATACAGATGCTTGGCCAGGGTTTCTTGGTCAGTTTGCAGTTGTTTGTGCTGACGCTGCTGGGGTCGATTCCGCTGGGAATCCCCGTGGCGTTTATGCGCATGAGCAAAATCGCGCCGCTTCGCTGGATCGCGCGCATCTATATCTCGGTCATGCGCGGCACGCCGCTCATGCTGCAGATGTTTGCCATCTACTTTGCCCCGTACTACGTGTTTGGCATTTCGCTCACTCCCGATTCCAAGTGGACGGCGTGCGTCGTGGCGTTCATCATCAACTACGCCGGTTACTTTGCCGAGATCTATCGCTCGGGCCTGCAGTCCATTCCGCGCGGTCAATACGAGGCAGCCGAGGTGCTGGGCTATTCGCGCATGCAGACGTTTCTGTATATCGTGATGCCGCAGGTCGCCAAGCGTATTCTGCCTGCGATGGGCAACGAGATCATCACGCTGGTCAAGGACACGTCGCTGGCGTTTGCCATTGGCGTGGGTGAGATGTTCTCGACGGCCAAGGCGCTGGTCGCCTCGCAGGTGAGCATGGTGCCGTTTGCGATCGCGGCGCTAATCTACTGGGTCTTTAACTTCGTCGTCGAGATGCTGCTGGGCGCTGCCGAAAAGAAGCTGGACTATTATCATGACTAACTCAGTGATGAAAATCGAAAGCGCGCGCAAGGCGTTTGGCGGCAATGAGGTGCTCAAGGATATCTCGCTCGAGGTAAAGCGTGGAGAGGTCGTGGCGATTATCGGGCCTTCGGGTGGCGGCAAGTCCACGCTGCTGCGGTGCGCCACGCTGCTCGAGACACTCGACGGAGGCTCGCTCTCGTTTGGTGACCTTGCCGTTGCGACGGATGCGGGTTCGGGCGCGGTCTATGCGAAGGGCGATGTGCCCAAGCAGGCGCGCTCGCGATTCGGTCTGGTGTTCCAAAATTACAACCTGTTCCCGCACTATACCGTGATGAAAAACATCATCGGCGCGCCGATCCGCGTGCTTAAGCGCCCGCGCGAGCAGGCGGAAGCTCGTGCGCATGAATTGATTGCTCAGATGGGGCTTGTGGGCAACGAGAACAAGGTTCCTTGTGAGCTTTCGGGCGGTCAACAGCAGCGCGTGAGTATTGCCCGCGCCCTGGCGCTCGATCCGGAAATCTTATTCTTTGACGAGCCAACCTCGGCACTCGATCCCGAGCTGACGGCCGAGGTGCTGCATGTCATTAAAGACCTTGCCGCGCAGAATATGACGATGGTGATCGTGACCCACGCGATGCAGTTTGCGCGCGATGTTGCCGACCGCGTGGTCTTTATGGATGGCGGCCGCATTGTCGAGGAGGGTCCTGCCGAGCAGGTCATCGACCATCCGCGTGAGCAGCGCACCCGTGAGTTCTTGAGCCGTATCGAGGGATAGGCTCAGGTATTTACTCAACTATTAATTGAGGCGAAGCGTCGCAGGTCTTACGGTCTGTGGCGGCTTTTTGTTTGCATCGACGGGGTTCAATAATCGCCTCACAAGCTTGTCTCTTCCTCTCGCCGCCTGTATTCATACGTGCGCCGAAAGGTATGCATGGACGGCCGCCCGTGAGGGTAGGGTGGTGGCATAGGACATTTGGAGGGTGAGTCGGCTCGGTTGCCGACCATGCTGCTCCCGGGATGGCACCGACCGCGAACTCTCCCCGTTGGCGTCGCGCATTGCGCGCGGCCCTGCAAGGAGGTCATCATGGGTGCTCCCAAGACCGGTAACGTAAGGAACGTGGTGCTCGTAGGCCAAGGCGGGGTGGGCAAGACTTCACTCGCCGAGGCCATGCTCCACCTTTCCGGCAAGACCGCCCGCCTGGGCGGCCACGACGGCACCAAGCCCACGCTCGACTATGACCCCGAAGAGGTCAAGCGTTCATTCTCCATCTCGACGACCATTGCGCCTATCGACTGGAAGGGCGCGCGCATCAATGTGCTCGATGCCCCGTGCTACCCCGATTTTATCGGCGACGCCGTTGCCGCGATGAGCGTCTGCGAGACGGCTCTGTTTGTGGTCGACGCCGAGGCCGGCCCGCAGCCTACGACGGTTAAGCTCTGGTATGCCGCCGAGGACCTGCGCCTGGCGCGTGCGGTGTTCGTAAACCGCCTGTCGCGCTCCGAGGCCAGCTTTGCGACCACGATGGACCTGCTGCAGGAGCGCTTTGGCACGCGCCTGGGCGCCGTGACCCTTCCCTGGGGCGAGGGCGAGGACTTTGACGGCATCATCGACCTGGTGCGCATGAAGCGCGCCATTGCAACGGCACCGAAGCCGTTGAGTCGGAGATTCCCGAGGAGTATCGTGCCCAGGCCGAGGAAGCCCATGACCATCTGTGCGAGCTGGTGGCCGAGGCCGACGACGAACTGATGATGAAGTACTTGGAAGGCGAGGAGACGCTGACGCAGGAGGAGCTTGAGGGCCTGCTGTCGAAGGCGATTGCCGCGCGCATCTTTGTGCCGGTCTTTGCGGGCGATTGCATTAAGGAGCAGGGCGTCAACTCGCTGATGGACGACATCGCGACGTACTTCCCGGCGCCGACCGACTACGGCGAGATGCCGCTTATCGACGGCGATTCGCTCAAGATTTCGAGTGACGATGATCGTCCGGTGGCGTTTGTGTTTAAGACCCTGGCCGATCCGCAGCAGGGCCGCATCAGCTTTATCAAGGTGCTGACGGGTACGCTTGAGCCGGGCCTTGAGCTGGTCAACGCGCGCACGCGCAAGGGCGACCGTCTGGCTCACCTGTATGTGATGTGCGGCCGCGACATGACCGAGGTCGGTCACGCCTATGCCGGCGACATTATCGTGGCACCCAAGCTGGCGGCCGAGACGGGCGATACGCTCTCGATTACCGGCAAGGTCGAGGCTGCGGCGTTTAAGTTCCCCAACTCGCAGTACCGCATTGCCATCGAGGCCGAGAATCGCGGGGACGAAGAGAAGCTCTACACGTTTATCGAGAAGGCGTGCAAGGCTGATCCGACCATGAGCATCGATCGTGACGAGGAGACGGGCCAGACTATCATCTCCGCCGTTGGTGAGGCGCAGGTTTCGGTGCTGCTCAACCGTTTGGAGGATCGCACCAAGGTCGTGGCCAAGAGCGTGCCGATCCGCATTCCGTATCGCGAGACCATCCGCCGCACGGCGAGCGCCCAGGGTCGCCACAAGAAGCAGACCGGTGGCGCCGGTCAGTACGGCGACTGCTGGCTGCGCGTGGAGCCGCTTATTGGGCCCGATGGCACGAGCGACGGCTACGAGTTTGTGGATGAGGTCGTGGGCGGCCGCATTCCGCGCTCGCTGATCCCCGCCGTGGACAAGGGTGTCCAGGAGACCATGAAGGACGGCATCATTGCCGGCTACCCGCTCACGGGCATTCGCGTGGCTGTGTACGACGGCTCGTATCACAGCGTCGACTCCAACGAGATGGCGTTCCGCGCGGCGGCTCGCATCGGCCTGCGCAAGGCATGCGCCGATGCCGACCCGGTGGTGCTGGAGCCCATCGAGGAAATCACGGTGACTATTCCCGAGAGCTACGCCGGCGCCGTGATGGGTGACATCTCGGCATCGCGCGGTCGCGTGACGGGCATGGAGACCGATGAACGCGGCGACACCGTGGTCATCGCCCAGGCACCTCTCGCCGAGCTGACGGATTACTCGACGCGCCTGCGCTCTATCACGCGCGGCACGGGTGACTTTACCATGAAGCCCGCTGGCTATGAGCAGGTTCCCTATGACGTTCAGGCCAAGCTGGTCGAGCGCTATGAGGAGGGTCGCGCCAAGTAGCGTGTGGCGTTGCCTGCAACATATATGCCGATGCAAGGACCGCTCTGGGTAACCCAGGGCGGCCCTTTTTTGATCCCTGGGGGACGGAGGAAAACAGATCATCTTTGGGTTACGGGTGGCGCGGTCGGCACTAGTCTCCGGATGCCTGGTTGCGACCGGTGGCGTAGTCGATCTGCACGTGCGGCTGCAGGTTGTAGCAATATACGTGGAAGCAGAGGGTCTTGCCGTGGTCCTCGACCGATTGCGCCTCAAGGCGCACGCCACGGCAGACAAGTTCCTCTTCGTTATACATGGGCGTGACGCGGTAGAGCACATGGTTGCCCGTGTCGCGGATGTAGCCGAGAATCTGCTCTTCAAACGGCAGCATGCCCGTCTCGTTGAGATAACGCGTGCCGGTGAGGAGATTCTTGCGGTTGGCGTTTTCGCCGCAGAGCGACCAGGCGATGAGGTGACAGCGGTTGTAGAGGCTCTGGCCCGGAATAAAGTCGTAGCGCTGCTGGCGCCATCCAGCGGGATGGATACGCGAGATATCGCCGCGCTCGCCTTGACCGAGTGATTCGGGGCCCACGCAGGCAAGCGCTTTGCGGGTGCGGCCCAGGCTGTCAAGCTTGGAGAACTTCTTAAAGCAACCCTCTTCTGTAGCGCGCTCGTATTCATCGAGCGTGAATGATGGTGTGCCGAGCGGGTGCGTGCTGTCGGCGCGCAGGGCAACGTAGGGGTTGCCGGCGTAGTCGGGAATGCTGCTGAGATAAACACCGCGGGCGCGGTTGAGGTCGGGATTTTCGACCTCGTCGATGGGGATGGCGGCACTGTCCGCGGAAACGTCGTCATCGGTGTCGGTTGCGGCGGAATCGGAACCATCGTCAGGGTCCTGGCCGTTTTGAGGGTCCGGGGAGCTCGCCGTTCCCGATTCGAGCCGAGCGACCAGGCCCGCCTCGTCGTCGGTGCGGCTGGGACTCTCGTTTTGTTTTTCGGCCAGAGCCGCCGCCTGCTCATCGCTTTGCGGCGACAGCAGCTTGGGCGCTCCGTCGAGCGATCCCGTAAACAGCGCAAACCCCAGCACCACGGCGGTGCCGATGGAAAGTACTTGCTTGTAGGTGGACTTGCGCGACATTGAGGCTCCTGGATGGACGGTTGGGAATCTACCAGTCTAGCAGGAGCCGACAGGGGCCGCTCCACCGAACAAATACTCAAGATTTGGGACAAACGCTACGGATTCATTTGCCTCATATGGAGCTGCGGCGGTTGTGAATGTGGGGCCATTCGGCGTTTCCCCAGATAAAACCTGCCAAAATAAACCTGTCCCTTTTTGGCAGGTTAATCGGGGGACTATTTCACCGCAACTTAGGGCACGGTTAGGGAGTGTGCACCTTAAAGAGTGGTGCCCTTGATTAGAGAGGTCGCGCTCGTCTCTCTAATTGTCTCTCTAAAGAGAAAGCCAGTTAAAGAGATAACATTGGGCTATCTAACAGTGAATTCGATACATCTCTCTAAATGTCTCTCTAAAATAAGGTGCTTATCTCTCTAAAGTTAGAGAGATATACTATACTTTAGAGAGATAAATCTATCGTTTTAGAGAGACGGAATGCCAATGCTGCTGGATGAACCTCTTGGCCTTATCGTTGAGCGCCTTCGCAGGCGGGGGACTGATGACGCATCGGTAGAAGTTAAAGCCTGCACGAATAAATTGAGCGCAGACGTATGGGAGACAGTGAGCGCTTTTGCGAACACTGCGGGTGGGCTCATTATTTTGGGCCTGAACGAGGCCGAAGGATTTGTTCCTTCGGCTAACTTTGCTATCGATAGGGTGCGCGATCAGTTTGTTTCGGGTATCGGAGACGGAGGCTCAGCGGCAGTGGTGGCCCATGCGCCGCGGTATGAGCTTGATCGAGGCGAGGTCGACGGGCTCCAGGTGCTTCTGGTGCGCATCTTTGAACTTGAGCTTAAAGCGAAGCCTTGCTATATCGGCGCGCGCGGCGTGCAGAACGGTAGCTACAAGCGCGTGGATGATAAAGATATCAAGATGTCACCCGCTGAGCTATATGAGCTGCAGAGTGCGTTGCTTCCGAGCGATGCAGACGGCACGGTGGTTTCGGAGGCAACGGTCGAGGATTTGGATCCAGATGTCGTGCGGTCTATTATCGCAAATCGCCGGCTGCAGACCCCGCGCGTTTTGCGCGGGGCCGATACGCTGGAAAAGCAGCTGGTCAGACTCAATATCACTACAAAGGATGGTGCCGTGAAGCTCGCGGGGCTTCTGTCGGCGGGAATTTACCCCCAGCAGTTCTATCCTAAACTCATGATTGATGTCGCCGTTCATTCCGATGTGGAAAAATCTGCACCCGGGCAACCCCGGTTTATTGACCGCCAGTTGTGCGATGGCCCGATTCCGGCTTGCATCGAAGATGCCCTTGCCGCGATTGGACGAAACTTGCGCAAAGCGACGATAGTGCAAGGCGCTGGCAGAAGGGAGGATTGGGAAGTTCCCCAGGAGGTTTTGCGCGAGGCCTTGGCAAATGCCTGCATCCATCGAGAATATTCGCCCATGTTTGTGGGGCAGGCCGTGAGTGTCGATATCTATCCAGACAGAATAGAGATCAAAAACCCTGGCGGCCTTTGGGGCGGAAAGACGGTGGACAATCTTGCAGACGGGGAATCGCGCTGCCGAAACCCAAAGCTCATGAGCCTAATGGGGGCGACGCCGTTAGAGCATGCCGAGGGGGCCGTTGCGGAAAGCCAGGGATCTGGTATCCCGGCTATGATTCGCGAGATGGAGTCTCGTTCGCTTGGCAGGCCGAAATTTATCGTTAAGGCCGATTCGTTTACGGTGCTGCTTTCCCGGCACGGGGCGGAGCTTGCTGAAACCGCACGTGGATTCAGAACCATGTGGGCACCGAGCTGACGGATCGCGAAGAAACATTGCTCATGTTTATGCGGGAGCATGGGTGCGTATGCGATGTTCAAAAAATACGAGAGGCCCTGAAGTGGGATTCGGATGACATTCGCCTGATCTGCGGGGACCTTGTAGATAAACATGCCCTGTCAAAATGCGGCAAAGACACGTTCGAAATTATCGATAGGAACAGAGAACCGTCAGCTTCGACGGCGGATAGGATCCTGGAGGCTCTCAGCGCCGAAGTGGATATGACGGCGCGAGAAATAGCGGTTGCATCGGGGGTCAGAATTTCGTCTGTCCGTTACCATCTGCCAAAAATGGCGGATAAAGGGCTCATCGAAGTAATGGGTTCATCGACGAGTCGTAACCGCCGATATCGGAAGAAGTAGATGCAGCCGGGTCGCCTCTCTAGTGTCTCTCGAGGCCAGATGGGTGCTGGAGGGGCGATTGTCTCGCGATATTTCCCCAGATAAAACCCGCCAAAATAAACCTGTCCCTTATTGGCGGGTCAGTTAACGCAGTGCAGGTTGAGCATATGCGAGCGAGCGGTCTCCGGGTGCGGTAAGGTGACGTGAAACAAGCGGGCGCTGACCTTTTGGTCGCGCCCGTGAAGTTGAACGTCAGATTGCCGTGTCCGGAGCCCGCGCAGCGCCGAGCAGTTACGCCGTTTGTAAAACGGCGTAACCTAAAGGTTCATGTTGCCGTGAATGTAGGGGGTGACCTCGGGGGAGATATGGTCGCAGCCCAGCTCGCGCAGCGCGGACTCGATGGCGGCGGGCAGCAGGGTCTTGCCCTTGTCGTCGACGGCGGCACCGCCGAGGGTGGCAATCTTGGCGACATCTGCGGGTGCGGCCTCGATATGCATGCAGCCGCCGACCAAGCGCGCGCGTACCTGTGCCAGATCAAGATCGTGCAGGTAATCCTCGCAGGCGCGGATTAAATCGACTTTCTCGCGCGTAAGCTCCTCGCCCGTGGGGACGCGGGTGGCAAGACATGCTCCCGCCGGTAGGTTCCAAACGGGATAGCCCCATGCGCGCAGCAGCTCGCGCTCTTCGTCCTTGGTAAAGCCGACCTCCATAAGGGGTGAGCGTACGCCGAGCTCTTCTGCCGCGCGCATGCCGGGGCGGTAGTCACCGCGATCGCTTGCATTGCTGCCATCGATGACGGTGGGAAAGCCGAGCGACTTGGCGTGGTTGACGATGGCGGTAAAGCCGGCGTGCTTGCAGTGGTAGCAGCGATTAGCATCGTTGCAGGCTACTTGGGGGAGCTGCAGCTGATCCACCGAAAGATTGAGCACGGGGAGCTTAAAATGTGCCCTTCATTGGCTTGTCCATCAACGGACCGCTCAAACGAAGCCTGCTCGGGCGTGCCGATGAGCGGCGTGGTGAGATGGACGAGGAGGGTATTGGTAGGCATGATGCGGGCGCATACGGCGGCCAAAAAGCTGCTGTCAACGCCGCCGGAAAACCCGATAGCCACGCGCCCGTATGCCAAAAGCAGCTGTTCGAGCGCCGATAGCTTGTCTTGAAGCTCCTCTGCGGGTGCCGTGGTGTCTAAAATCATGAAACGATCCTTATCGTTGAGTACTCGATCGAAAACTATAATCCTAATGCGTTACTTGCCATAAGACTTCTATCTGTGTAACGAAAGTGCAATATGGCATATACGTTATATACAAGTTGCCAAATGCGGTAGAGTTGCAGCAACGCGACAGCGAGAGTCGATGGGGGACCGATATGATCAAGGCTGTTATTTTTGACATGGATGGAACGCTGGTCGATACCGAGCGTTTGGGGATTAAGGCCTGGAAGGCAGGCGCCGCTGAGCTGGGGCTCGCGATTGATGAAGCGCTGATCCATCAGTTTATCGGCCGCACGCTGCCCGATGTTATGGATATCCTCGATAAGCATTATGGCAGCCACGAAACCACCGAGGCGATCTATCGTCGCCACAAGGAGATTCGCGACGAGATGGTCAAGACCGAACTGGAGCTTAAGGCCGGCGCCGCCGAGTGCCTAGACGAGTTGCTAGCTGCGGGCTATCACGTGGGCCTAGCGACGTCGTCGCGCCTCGTTACGGGCCGAGCGCAACCTTAAGATGGTCGGTCTTTTTGACAAGTTTGAAACGGTAACGTGTGGCGAGGACGTCGTGCACGGCAAGCCCGACCCCGAGATGTATCTGCTCGCCTGCGAGCGTGCGGGCTTTGCCCCCGAGGAGTGCGCCGTGGTCGAGGATTCGCGCAATGGTTGCGTCTCGGGCATCACGGCCGGCTGCCACGTCTTTGCCGTCCCCGATATTGTGCCGCTGCCGCAGGACGTGGTGGATGGCTGCGAGGCCGTGCTCGATACGTTGTTCGACCTGGCGGCGGCAATCAAGACTGTGCGCTAGAAAATTGCGGCGTTGAAACGAGCGATTGCTCACGTTTGCGCTTAAGCAAAAGGGGTCCGGCAATGGTCGGGCCCCTTTTGCTTAAGCGGCGACTTAGCATACTCGCGGGCGTGCTATAGATACGCACCGAGGTTGATGGCCGTGGCGTCGGTCTGGCTGCTTGCCTGGGTGCTGGCGCGTTCCAGTAGGAACGGACGTACCAGTTCTTGGCGGTTGATATCCTCGGCGGCGACTGCGGTGACGGTACGCGCTGCGGAGCCGACACGGATATGCTTGATCTTTGCCGGGGCCTTGTTCTCGATTTGCTCCATCAGCAGTTGGACACCCTTGCGGCCAATCTCGTAGCCCGGGGGCGCTACCGTAGTGAGCGGGACCGATCCGCTCCAAGCGAGCGGGTTGCCATCGCAGCCTGCTACGCGTACTTGCCCGGGGACAGAGATGCCCTTGTCGACCAGTGCCGAAACGACGCCCGAGGCCAACACATCGGTCAGGCCGACGACAAAATCGGGACGTTCGTCCGCGGGGCGCTCGGCGATTTGGGCACCGATGCCGTAGCCGTCGGCAGCGGTATTCCATTCGCCGGCGTCGATGACTTCGATCTTGATATCGGGGTGCAGGGCGAGCGCCTTATGAATGCCAAGGACGCGCAGGGTGAGTTGCATAAATGCTGCTCGGCCGACGACGACAATATGGTGCGCGCCGCGGGCGATGGCAAGTTCGGCAATGATGCGACCCTGGGCCTCATTGTCGGCCGCTACGTAGTAGCCGGGCTCGGAGCAATGGATGTCCAGATGGACGATCGGCACGGGCATCTTGGTCATGGCGGGGTGCCAGTCGGGGGATGCCATGGGCTGAACCATGACGCCGGACATCTGGGTGCCCATAAAGTAGCGCAGGTAATGATCCTCGAGAATATCGTCGTTATCGGCGTTGGCGATGAGCAAGTCGTAGCCGTGCTTGCGGGCCTCGTTGTGGGCGCCGCTGGCGATTTGGAGCGAAAAGCCGTGATCGAGACGGGGGAGCACCAGGCCAAAGGACTTGGTGGCGCCGCCCGCGAGCTGACGAGCGCTTTGGTTGGGCAGGTAGCCAAGGCGATTGATGGTCTCGTTGATGAGCTTGAGGGTCTCGGGGCGCAGCTTTTCGGGGTGGTTGAGCGCGTTGGAAACCGTGCCCAGCGAAACCCCGGCCTCGCGCGCGACGTCGCTGATTTTTACCTTTGCCATAGCGGCCCCTTTGATGCGTTTCAAGTACAAGCCAGATTGTAGCATCCCAAACCTTCCAAAAAGGGACAGGTTTATTTTGGCAGGTTTTATCTGGGGAAACGCCGTTGCCAGCGCGACCACCACGAAGGGGACAGGCATCTTTGTGGTGGTTTGGACCGGCTGGACGTGTGTGCATCGGGTGGTATCTAAGTTGAGATACCACTTCTGGTATATCAGCTTGTGCTTGCGTGAGTACAATACTCGAACGTTATACGTCTCAGCGCCCCTTGTGCGTGGACGTCTTGCAGTCACGCGAACGAAGGGATTTATCTTATGTGCGGAATCGTCGGCTACACCGGCTCTGATATTGCAAAGAACATCCTGGTCACGGGCCTCAAGCGTATGGAGTATCGCGGCTATGACTCCTCGGGCGTCGCGCTCGAGGTGGGCGAGGGCGCCGCGGCGCACCTCGACGTCATCCGCCGCGTGGGCAAGGTCGCGGGCCTGGAGAGCGAGCTTTCCAACATTGACAGCGACGCTACCTGCGGTATCGGCCATACCCGTTGGGCCACCCACGGCAAGCCCTCCGTCGTTAACGCTCACCCCCACACCAGCTGCGACGGTCGTATCGCCATCGTCCACAACGGCATCATCGAGAACTTCGCCGAGCTGCGCGAAGAGCTGGAGGGCCGCGGCCACCACTTTAAGAGCGAGACCGATACCGAGGTCTTCGCGCATCTGATCGAAGAGGCTTATGCCGAGACGCACGACCTGATGGCCTCCGTGCGCGAGGCTTGCACCCACGTGTCGGTGCCTATGGTCTGGCCGCCGTGTGCGCTGACGAGCCCGGCGTGATCGCCGTGGCCCGCAAGGATTCCCCGATCGTGGTCGGCGTGGGCGAGACCGGCGCCTATGTCGCCTCCGATGTCATCGCGCTCATCGACGCCACCCGCGATGTCGTGGTGCTCGAGGACGGTCAGTTTGCCAAGCTCACGCCCACAGGCGTCGAGTACACCGACGAGGCCGGCAACGTTATCGAGCCCAAGGTCACCTACATCGACTGGGACCTGGACATGGCAGAAAAGGGCGGTTATCCCGACTTTATGCTCAAGGAGATTCACGAGCAGCCGCGCGTCGTGCGCGACACGCTGGTTGGTCGTATGACGCCGGCCGGCGAGCTCGACATCGACGAGCTGGGCCTTTCGCTCGAGGAGCTCAACGACATCGACCGCGTCTACGTGATCGCTTGCGGCACCAGCTATCACGCTGGCCTCATTGCCAAGAATCTCATTGAGGGCTGGGCTCGCATCCCCACCGAGGTGGAGGCGGCCAGCGAGTTCCGTTATCGCAACCCCATCATTACGCCGACGACGCTTGTCGTTGCCGTGTCCCAGTCGGGCGAGACGGCCGATACCCTTGCCGCCATTCGCGATGCGCGCATCAAGGGTGCCAAGGTCTTCGGCATCACCAACGTGGTGGGCAGCCCCGTGGCGCGTGAGAGCGACGGCGTCATCTACACCAAGGCCAACAAGGAGATCGCGGTCGCCTCGACCAAGAGCTTCATCGGCCAGGTCGTGAGCCTTACGCTTTTGGCTCTGCTGCTGGCGCAGGTCAAGTACCGCTTGACCACCAAGCAGGCGCGCATGCTGTTCCGCGAGCTTTCCGATACGGCCGAGCAGATCCAGTGGATTTTGGATACCCAAACCGAGGCCGTGCATGAGGCCGCCCTGCTGTGCAAGGACGCGCAGTCGGCGCTGTTCGTGGGCCGTGGCATGGGTGCCGCTATTTCCTACGAGGGCGCGCTCAAGCTCAAAGAGGTCAGCTACCTGCACGCCGAGGCCTACGCCGCCGGTGAGATGAAGCACGGCCCCATCGCGCTGATCGACCCGGGCTTCCCTGTCATCGCCGTGGCCACCAAGAGTGCCACCTACGACAAGACCGTGTCGAACCTCATGGAGTGCAAGGCGCGCGGCGCCAAGGTCATCGTCGTTGCCACCGAGGGCGATGAGGAGATCAACAAGATCGCCGACTGCATTATCCGCGTGCCAGCAGTCCGCGACGTGTTCAGCCCCATCACGGCGAGCGTCCCGCTGCAGCTGCTCGCCCGCGAGGTCGCCATCCTGCGCGGCTGCGACGTCGACCAACCCCGAAACCTGGCGAAAAGCGTCACGGTCGAGTAGTTGGTTCCGCCGTTCTAGCGACTAAGGCCCGGCTCCGCATCAAGACGGAGCCGGGCCTTGTTGCATTTGCTCGGATAAAACCTGCCAAAATAAACCTGTCCCTTTTGGCAGGTTAGCGGAGCTTGCTGGTCTCGAAGTACTCGGGGAACTGGTCCAGAACCTCGGTTTGATTGCGGAACATCATGTGCAGGTGCTTGCTGACCAAAAAGCTCGCTTCGATGGGGTCGCGACCGGCGATAGCGCGGCGAATCTGCTTGTGCTCGTTCACGATGTCCTGATTGTCGAGAACCTGCGTGGCGGCGCGCAGCCAGCGGAAGCGCTCCAGGTCGGCATTGGTCTCTTCGAGCCACGACCACACGGTGCTGCGACATGCGATGCTAAAAATCATGTGATGCATGAGGTTGTCGCTCAAAAAGAAGCCGATGCGATCCTCATCGGCCATGGCCTTTTCCTGCAGCGCGATGGCTCGGTCGAGCTGCTCGATGCCTGCCGAGGTGGCGCGCGCACAGCACTCCACGATCACCTGCTTTTCCAGATGCTCGCGGATATAACAGGCACTCTGCGGCAAGGGTGAGGTTGATGGGCGAAACATAGGTGCCGCTTTGGGGTACGGTGCGCACCAGGCCCTCTTGCGCCAAGCGAACCAAAGCCTCGCGCACGGGCGTGCGACCCATGTCCAGGTCATCGCAAAGCTGCTTGACGCCCAGCTTTTCGCCGGGCTTGTAGTCCAGGTAGACGATTTTGCGTCGAATGGTGTGGTAGGACTGGTCCTGTAGCTCGTTTCCTGCTCGCCGACGTGCATCGATTCTTCCATAGCGCCTCGCAACTGTTCTATCAAACTCATATGTCAGTTGTTAATTATGCCGCGAATCAGCTCTCCGCGGTGGGTAATTCGGCTGTCGCCCGAGAACTATTGCGGCATCTTAGCCTGTGTTTGCGCAAGGCTGCGCTCAATGTTGCCGTATCATAAGCCGTCGCAAACGTGAAATAGAAAGAAGGAGTCCCATATGCAACTGGCAAATATCGTACGCGAGCGCTGGAAAGGCGTCTTGTTCTGCCTGATCATCGCCATTCCCGCGACGTTGCTCGGCAAACAAATTGAAGTGGTCGGCGGTCCGGTATTTGCCATCCTCTTTGGCATGGTCCTGGCGCTCGTCTTTCCCGGGAAGCGTCGCGAACAGCTCGCCGCCGGCGTCACCTATACGTCCAAAAAAAGTCTTGCAGTACGCGGTTATTCTGCTTGGCTTTGGCATGAACCTCTCCCAGATTCTGTCCAAGGGCGCCCAGTCGCTGCCGATTATCGTGGCGACAATCTCGACCTCGCTTGTCATCGCCTTTGTGCTCTGCCGCGTCATGAACGTGCCGGGCAAGATCGCGACGCTTGTGGGTGTGGGTTCGTCGATTTGCGGCGGTTCTGCCATCGCCGCGACCGCACCCGTCATCGATGCCGACGATCGCGAGATTGCCCAGGCCATTTCGGTCATCTTCCTGTTTAACGTTATCGCGGCGCTCGTGTTTCCGACGCTCGGCGGCATGCTCGGGCTGACCAACGAGGGCTTTGGCCTGTTTGCCGGCACCGCCATCAACGACACCTCGTCCGTAACGGCTGCGGCGAGTGCCTGGGACAGCATGCATCCCGGCGCCAATGTGCTCGAGAGCGCCACGGTGGTCAAGCTCACCAGGACGCTGGCCATTATCCCCATCACGTTGGTCCTCGCATGCTGGCAGATGCATCTGGCGCGCAAAGCCGGCGGCGACGCCAAAAGCACGTTCTCGCTTAAACGTGCGTTCCCATGTTTGTGCTGTTCTTTGTGCTGGCGAGCGTGATCACCACGGTGCTTCAGCTTCCTGCATCCATCACGGCGCCCATCAAGGAGCTGTCGAAGTTCTTTATTGTGATGGCCATGGCGGCTATTGGCTTTAATACCGATATCGTCGAGCTGGTCAAAAAGGGCGGCAAGCCCATCGCGCTGGGCTTTTGCTGCTGGATTGGCATTGCGTGCATGAGTTTGGGAATGCAACACGTACTGGGAATCTGGTAGAGAAGTAGCTTGTTTGCGTGCTGCGTGCTTCGTGCTGGTGAGCGCATGCTTGCGGTGGAGCGATAGGAGCTCTTGCGGGTATGGCTTGTCCGCAGGTTTATAAGTCCCGAAGAGCTCTTATCGCCCCGCCAGGATGGCGATGCGGGGCAACACCTATACTCGCAGGACGGCGCTTTCTGCCCTATAGTGTTTGGTAAGCAATATCGTTCAATTTTGAAACACTCGGTCGTACGACCGTCGGCGGTTGCACGACGCCGCGGACAGGGGCAAATCATGGATAGCGATGCCAAACTGAACATCTTGACCGATGCCCTGGCTGCTGCCGGGGCCTCGGCATTGGCAATCGATGCGCATGGGGACGTCGCGATCTCGACCATGAATGACGCGGCGCTTGAGCGGGATGTGGCGGTTTTTGTCGCTGAGCGCCTCGACCGTATAGGAGACGGCGCGCGTCTGGTTATGGGCGTGCGGGTACGCGCCTGAGCCTGACCGTTCGCCCCACCGACAAAGAGGGCGGGGGCCTTTGGGCCGTCGTGGTCCGCCGAGGTGCGCGGTGCCGCGGCGCATGCGGGCGTCGAGTGGCTCAACGCCGACGAAGTTGAGGCCCGCTACGAATCGAGCGCGTACGGCATCGTTGAGGGTGCCGCTGCGGTGGCTGCACCAGTTGCCGAGAGCTACGCGCGCGGTGTGCCCCTTATGCTCGAGGGTGAGCTGGGAGCGGGTCAGGTTGAGATCGCCAAGCGCCTCTATCTGGACGGTCCTTTTGCCGATCAGCCCTTTGTTTCCGTTGCGCTCGATGAACTCACCGATCGCGGTTGGCGCCATATGCTCAAAAGCTCCGAATCGCCGCTGTTCCAAACGGGGCTGACCCTTTGCATTGAGGGCTGGAACGCGGTTGGCCCCCAGCGCCTCCGCGAGCTCGTTTCCACGATGGCCGACACCGCGTTGGCGACGCGCTGCCATGTGGTGCTGACGGCGAATGACATGCCGGGCGGCAGCGAAAGTGATCAAGCCGCCTTTGTGACCGAGCGCTTCGCCTGTGCGGTGAGCGTGGCGCCGGCAATCGCCGAGCAGGGAGCCGCGTCGACGAAGGTTGCGCGCTATTTGGAATATCTCGCTGATGCATTTGGGACGGCAGCGCCCACGCTGTCTGCCGCGGCGACGAAGACACTCGATGCTTACCGCTGGCCGCGCAACTATCTGCAGCTCCGCGAGGTCTCGGAACGACTGTATATATTGGTGGGGGCGGGCACGGTGGACCGCGCTGTGGCGGAGGAAGTGCTCGCCCAAGAGGACGTGATTAAGACCGCAACCTTTGGCGCCCCGACGCTCGAAAGTGACCTGTATATCCTGCGACCGCTGGCCGATACCGAGCGAGATATCGCGCATCTGGTTGTAGATCATCTCCACGGCAACCGAACCCGTGCGGCGGAGGTGCTGGGCATAAGCCGTACAACGCTGTGGCGCTTGCTGAAGGACGATGACCGTTGAGCGAGGCGCCCGTGACCGCGCGCGACGCGTGTGCTACAGTCCAAAGCGTTATTGTTTCGATTCGGTTACGGCGTGCGAGGGCATATGGCTGAGACTTCAAAACCGAGCCGCAGAAGGCGGAGTGCCGCGCCGGTCAACCGACGCACAACATCGGTGACGTGGGGTAAACACGCCTCGGGGTTTGACGGCTCGTTCAAGCGCACTAAATACGGCTATCCTTCGGCAAGCGCCCGCTTGGCCATGCAGGCAGAGTCCTCACTGTGGGGCCGTAAACGCGTGGTGGGCTCAAAGCTCAAGCACGATGGAACGCTCGGTTACATCAGCCGCGGGGCGCTCGCCGCAGCGGACTCAATCCGGCTGGTTGGCATCGTTATGTTCCGATCGCGGTCGTCGTTGCAGTGATCGTCATCGCACTCGCTGCGCTTGGCTACGCCGGCGGTGGCGCCAACTTGGACGCAGTGTTTAAATCGCCCGAGCTCGCGCATGCAGGCACAGAAGTTATCGAGGGCGCTCAGACCCAGACAGGCGTCGCGCCCCAGCGCGGTATCGTCGCGGCGGCCACCACCATCGCCGACGCGCAAAAGGACGAAGATAAGCAAGGCGACGACGCCGAAACGGCCCAGACGAACGAAACGACGACTACTCAAATATCAACATAGCTTGCCGGCAGAAGGGGACGTTCCCTTTCTGCCGGCAGTTTGGGACACTCCTGCGCTACTTGACGTATACCACGTTGTCGCGGCGGGGTTTGGGCTCGGGTAGCGTGTCCTCGGCGTAGCAAGAATGCAGTTACCGACACCGCGCAGGCTGCCGTCGGCGGGCAGGCCCCAGCTGGCCAGCAGCTCCAGGCCCTCGGGCGAGTCAAAGACCTCATGCGCGCGGTGAATCCAGCACGAATCGACACCCAGTGCATAGGCGGCGTTGAGCAAGTTGCCCATGGCGAGCGAGCCGTCTTCCAGATGTGTGGGCACGCTGCGGTCAACCAGCACCACCACAACGGTCTTGGCGCCATAGAAGGGGTCGCTGTTGCTGCCCATGACCTGGGCGTTGAGCTGTGAGAGACGCTCGACGGTCGCGGGGTCGGTGACGGCGACAAACGTCACCGGCTGGCGTCCCATGCCGCTCGGTGCATATTGGCCGGCTTCGATAATACGTGCAAGCTTTTCGGCCTCGACGGGACGATCGCTGTAGTTGCGGCAGCTGCGGCGGTGAATGAGTGCTTCGATAGTCTCCATGGTGTCTCCTTGCGGTGGCGTTGCAGATGCCCCGTTCATACCCGTCGGGCTCAAACGATAGACGGTCAATTGCCCGGCCAAAAGGATAGATTCCAATTGGGAAAGTAGGTTTGCATAAAAGTACCTTCAGAATGTGACAAACAAATGGGATGGTTAAACGTTTTATCCCGTCTACCCTGCGGTTTTTTACCACTTGCCTAAATGACGAACGCATAACCTCTGATAAAGGTTTTACTAAAGGAGTACCAACGTTTATCAATGCGCCGTGGTGGCGCCGGGCCAGGAGGTAACATCATGTTCCAGGCTGGAGATGTCGTCGAGACCGATTTCGAAGGATTTCTGAAGCTGCTGCGTTCCAAGACGCGCGCTTTCGTGTCGATCAACGATCACGAGTACTACATCACGCACACCGATGGCTATTGGCGTGTTCAGGATTGCGAGGCCCTCAACGACAAGGGCCACTTTACTGACTGTTCTGAGTTGGTCAACACGGTCTGCGAGGTCGTCGAGCTGCCGTGGATTGCCGGCAAGAGCCTGCATGACAGCTTCTCGGGCGCTACGGTCTATGAGGCCGTCGCCGCTTAACAGGCAATAAAACCCGATTTTCATGTGACCGCTGGCGCCGCCCCCGCGCCGGCGGTCTTTTTCTGCCGATAGGCCATAAAAATGCACGCATTTGCGGAGAGCCTGTTGACGATAGTCAAAACTCGGACTAATCTAGAGACACATAATTGGTCAAAAATCGGACAATTGAATGGTGGGATAGATGAATAGTGCGGTTACGCTGGTCGACTTCGATCGGTTGCTCAATGGACTCGACTATATCTATTCGGAGTTCTCGCGCGCCTGCGGCCTTTCGGACTGCGCCTATTGGATGCTCGTCGACACTAGCACGGCGGGCGGCAGTATTGCCGTAAGCCGTCTGACAAGCGAATGGTTCTACAGCAAGCAGACCATCAACTCGGCAATTAAAACCTTGACGGCGCGGGGCTTCGCAACGTTGGGGTTTGCCGAAGGCAGTCGTAAGAACAAGGTTGTGAGCCTGACCGAAGAGGGCAGGCGATTTGCCGAGCGTTATGCGCTGCCGGCACTCAAGGCCGAGCAGCGAGCCTTTGGCGCGCTTGAGCCATGTGAGCAGCGCGAGATTATGCGCTTGATCGGCAAATTCTCTCAGGTGCTCGGCGATGAGTGCGATGCCTTTAAGCAGCATATCGCTGCCGAGAGCCAAGCCGAGAATCAAGGTGAGGGGGAGTCGTGCGACTGTTAATGAGGTTTTTGAGCCCTATCGAGGGCTTGTCGCAGTGACGCTGCTGGTGCTGCTGGTGGATAACGTCGGTACGCTGCTGGTTCCCACGATGCTGGCGAACATGGTCAACACCGGTATTACCACGGGCGATATCGACTACATTTTACGCAACGGCCTATACATGTTTATCGCGACCAGCATGGCTAGCGGCGGCACGGTGCTGGGCTGCTATCTTTCGGCGCGCCTGGCCGCCAACGTGGCTTGCGATATCCGCAATGCCGTGTACGACAAATCGCTCGAGCTCGCGGCCAGCGATTTTGAGCGCTTTGGCACCGGATCGATGATCACGCGCTCGCTCAACGACATCAACGTGATTCAGCAGGCGATTCTGCAGACGATTCAGCTGGTGCTGCCCGTGCCGTTTTTTGGCTGTGGCGGGCATCATCTTCGCCTGGTTTATCGATCCCGCCATGGGCACGCTTCTGGGCGTAGTCGTTGCGATTGTGCTGGTGGCGGCGGTCTTACGGTTGCCAACGCGGCGCCGATTTTTATGCGCCTACAGGGCTTTATCGACCGCATGAACGTGGTGCTGCGCGAGAATATTGTGGGCGTGCGCGTCATCCGTGCGTTTAACAAGGAGCGCCACGAGGAACGGCGTCTGGACGAGGTGTTTAGCGAATACGCCGCCAACGCCATCAAAGTCAACCACCTGTTTGTGGGCCTCGACAGCTCAAGCTTCTTTTTGATGAACATCGCCGAGGTGGCGGTGCTGTGGGTGGGCGGCAACCGCGTAGGCGCCCACGCCATGCAGATTGCGAGTATCTCGGCGGTGCTGGAGTATGCAATGCTGATCCTGTTCTTTGTGATGATGGCCCAGATGGTGGTGCTGACGCTTCCGCGTGCTGCCGCGTGCCTGAACCGTGCGCAGCAGGTGTTGGAGATTGAGCCGAGCATCGTCGATGGCGAGCGCACGCTGGATGACGGGGCGCGCGAGCCCCAAGACGAAGCCGATGCGGTGGCTGTGTTCGACCACATGTCGTTTCGCTTTGACGATGCCGACGAGGACACCCTGTGCGACCTGAGCTTTGCCTGCCGTCGCGGTCAGACGACCTGCGATCGTTGGCTCGACAGGTTCGGGCAAGTCGACGGTGGCAAAGCTTCTGCTGCGCTTCCACGATGCCACCAAGGGCTCCATTCGCCTGAATGGTGTGGACCTGCGCGAGCTTACGCAAGATGAAATCCGCGGGCGCATTGCCTATGTGCCGCAGAAGGCGTGGCTGTTCTCGGGCACGGTAGCGAGCAACCTTCGCTTTGGTAACGAAGCGCGACCGAGGGCGACATGCTTCACGCGCTTGAGGTTGCCCAGAGCACCTTTGTACTCGACCAACCGCAGGGGCTCGATACCCCGGTTGCCCAGGGCGGTACGAACTTTTCGGGCGGCCAGCGCCAGCGTTTGGCAATCGCCCGTGCGCTCATGAAGCATGCCGATCTATATATCTTCGATGACAGTTTTTCGGCCCTGGACTTTAAGACCGATGCCGCCCTGCGCCATGCGTTGCAAGACGAGACGCGTGACGCTGCGGTGCTCATCATCGCGCAGCGCATCTCGACGATCTTGCACGCCGACCAGATCGTCGTGCTCAAGGATGGCGAGGTTGTGGGTCTGGGCACGCATGGCGAGCTTATGGAAACCTGCGAGGTGTACCGTGCCATCGCGGAATCGCAGATGAAGGGAGGTGAGTAGCATGACCGAGGAGCTCAAGAAGCAGGGCGGCGTTGATGACGCCGCTGCCGCGGGACTGGTCGAGGAAACGGCTGCCGCGTCGACCGAGCTGGATGACGCCGCCAAGGCTGCGGCCGAGCGCGAGGCTCGCCGCCAAGCGCTCTACGAGGAAAACGAACGTGCCGAGGACGAGCGCGCCCGCGCCGAGGCAGAGCGTATGCGCGACGTGGACGACGAAGACGAGGACGAGACGCTCGGGATACCTGGGCGACGGTGCGCCGCCTGTGGAGTGAGGCTGCCGGCGACCATTGGCGCTTCTATATCGTGTTCGCGAGCATTGTGTTCTATGTCATCTTTAACACTGCCGCGCCGGCATATAGCGCCCGCGTGATCGATGAGCTGTGGGGCCACATTCAGGTAGCGTTTGTCAACAACGCCACCTTCAGCATCACCTGGGAGAACTGTGGCAGGACTATCTTCATCTACTTTTTGATTTGGACGGCCGCCGCTTCGTTCTACGCGCTCCAGAGCTTTTTGATGTCGAGCGTGGCCGAACGCCTCAATCTACGCCTGCGCAACCGCATCGCGCAAAAGCTCAACCGTCTGCCGCTCGCCTATTTTGACGCGCATCGTCCCGGCGAGGTCGTCAGCCGCGCGACCAACGACCTGGACAAGATGTCCGAGAGCATGCAGCGCGGATTGCTGCAGCTGCTCGTGTCGATCGGCACGGTTGTTGGTGCTGTGAGCGTGATGTTCGTGTTCAGCGTGCAGCTTACGCTCGTCTTTCTGTTCTTTACGGCACTGTCGCTGCTGGTGACGAAGGTCGTCTCGCGCCGCACACACGATGTGACGGGCGAGCGCCAGGAGTGGGTGTCCAAGATTACGAGTGCGGTCGAGGAAGGCTATTCGGGCCGTCTGGTGATCCGCGCGTTTAACCGCGAACGTCAGAGCTCCGCTGAGGTGCACGAGGCTTCGAAGGAACTGGCTCGTGTGAGCACCAAGCCGACTTTATGATTAACGCCGTCGGCCCCGCGGTGCGCTTTATCGGCCGCCTGGCACAGATCGTGATTGCGATTGTGGGCTGCAGTATGCTGGTTGCCGGCCACATGACCGTCGGCGTGTTCCAGGCGTTCTTCCAGTTTATCTACGAGGCATCTGAGCCCATGACGCAGCTGTCGTTTACCTTCAACTCGCTGCAGAGCGCGCTGGCGAGTGCGGAGCGCGTGTTCGACCTGCTCGATGAGCCCGAGATGGAGGCCGATCCGCTGCCGGACGAGGCCGCCAAGCTGCCGGGTCGCGTGGAGGGCCGCGTCTCCTTTGAGCATGTGCGCTTTGGTTATTCGCCCGACAAGCCGCTTATGCGCGACGTGTCGTTTACTGCCGAGCCGGGCCAGAAGATCGCGGTGGTGGGAACCACGGGCGCAGGCAAGACGACGCTCATCAACCTGCTCATGCGCTTCTACGAGATTGACGGCGGGCGTATTACGCTCGACGGCGTGGATACGAGCCGCATGGATCGCGGCGAGCTACGTCAGCAGTTTGGCATGGTGCTGCAAGACGCCTGGCTATTCGATGGCACGATTGCCGAGAACATCGCCTACGGCTGCCCCGAGGCAACGCGCGACGAAATTGTGGCCGCCGCTCGTGCCGCGCAGGTCGACTTCTTCGTGCGCACCATGCCGCAGGGCTACGACACGCGCGTGGCCAACGATGCCGAAAGCATCAGCCAGGGCCAGCGTCAGCTGCTGACCATCGCACGCGTGCTGCTCAACAACCCGGCGATTCTCATCCTGGACGAGGCGACCTCAAGCGTGGACACGCGTACCGAGCTTGCCATCGGCCGTGCCATGGACGCGCTTATGCGCGGGCGCACGAGCTTTGTGATCGCGCATCGCCTGTCGACGATCGTGGACGCCGACCTGATCTTGGTCATGGACCACGGCAACATTATCGAGCAGGGCACGCATAAGGAGCTGCTCGCAGCCGAGGGCGCTTATGCCGACCTCTATCTGAGTCAGTTCGCATAATGTGACAAAGGGACAGTCCCTTTGTCACATCAAAAGGAATGGCGCGCCGGGGATTGATTCCCTGGCGCGCCTTTTGCGTCGGTGCCGATGTCGTTTTGTGCCGCTTGCGTTCCTAACGTTCGTCCATGAGCTTGGCGACGAGGGTTTTGAGCTCGGCCACCTCTCGCTCGAGTTCTTTGACGCGGCGGGCATTCTCGGTGATGCCCTGGCGGTTGAGGGCACTCTGCTCGGCGGCGTCATCGGGCATGTACTCGCGATGCTGCTTGGCGTCGAAACTCTCCTCGAACACGCGGCAGCCGTTGCGCTTGATGATGCGTCCCGGCACGCCCACGACGGTGCAGTTGTCGGGCACGTCCTTAACGACGACCGAGTTGCCGCCGATCTTGACGTTGTTGCCGATGCGGATGTTGCCGAGCACCTTGGCGCCCGTGCCCACCGTGACATTGTTGCCCAGGGTGGGGTGACGCTTGCCGGTCTCGTTGCCGGTGCCGCCGAGCGTGACGCCTGGTAGAGCACACAGTTGTCGCCCACAATGGTGGTCTCGCCGATGACGACGCCCATGGCGTGGTCGATAAAGAAGTGCTTGCCAATCTGCGCGGCAGGGTGAATCTCGACGCCGGTGATGTGGCGGGTGATTTGCGAGAGCACGCGGGCGAGCGAGCGATGACCGTGCTCCCACAGCCAGTGCTCGGGCACGTGGTTCCACTTGGCGTGCAGGCCAGGATAGGAAAGGAAGATGACCAGACCGTTTTGCGCGGCGGGGTCCTGCGCCTGGACGGTCTTGATGTCCTCGCGAATGGTATTGATAAAGCTCACCGGCCGCCCTCCCTTAGCGCCATGGCAATGCGATTCAATAAAGTATAGCGATTCGCTAGGGATTAAAAAGGACAATCTTGGCGGCTTTGCGCTACAAGTGTCAGTTATGCAAACTTGCTGGTAATGGAGTCATGCTTTTGTGGGGTTGCGCACGAGGGGGCACCGCAACCGTATACTGGTCAACTTGGACGTATCCGCGCCCACAACTGAGAGGTTTTACTTCATGGGTTTCATCAATTTTATTGCCGAGCTGCTTAAGGACCCGCGCACCGCGATCGCCAGCTGGATCGCCGCCGGCCCGCTTATGGCCTACGGCTGCGTATTCCTGATCATCTTTATCGAGACGGGCGTGGTGTTCTTCCCGTTCCTTCCCGGTGATTCGCTGCTGTTCGCCTCGGGTTTCTTTGCCCACAACGGCGGCTTTAACATCGTGGCGCTTCTGGCCACCGCATGGGCCGCTGCCATTTTGGGCGATCAGTGCAACTTTATGATCGGCCACTTCTTTGGCCGCAAGATCATCGCTTCGGGCAAGGTCAAGGCCATGACGCCCGAGCGCATCAAAAAGTCCGAGGACTTCTTGGACAAGTGGGGTCACCTGGCCATCTTCCTGGGTCGCTTCTTCCCGTTTATCCGCACCTTTGTGCCCTTTATCGCTGGCATGGGCGGCATGCACTGGCGCAACTTTGTCGTCTTTAACGTGCTGGGCGGCATTACCTGGTCGACGGTCTTTACGCTGCTGGGCTACTTCTTTGGCGGCATTCCCTTTGTGCAGGAGCACTTTGAGCTGCTGATTATCGGCATCGTTGCCGTGTCGATCATCCCGACCGTGGTCGGTCTGGTTAAGGCCAAGCTGGGCAAATAGAACGCGTAGCTCGAGCCAGCGCGCAAACCGTGCCGTTGAGGCCCGTCACCGCTTACGGTGGCGGGCCTCTTCAGCTTCGGTCAAATGAAAATACTTTAGTTAGTTAAAGAAAAACGTTTTATCCGACGCGCGTGCGGAGTACAATCTCGTGCATGCGAATCGACGTACCATCGGCTTTGATGCTGTTCGCGTGTCCCGTCCGGCTCTACGCTCCGGGCGTGCGACGTTGCGACGCGGTCGGCCTCGGTCCTTGCGTGCGGGTTCGCGAGTATGCAACTGTGTATGTAAGGAGCGACATATGACTGTCGAGAAGAAGGATATCGATTGGGGTAGCCTCGGCTTTGGCTACATGAAGACCGATTACAGCTACGAGGCCCATTGGAAGGACGGCGAGTGGGACGAGGGTGGCCTGACCACCGACACACCCTGCATGTCTCCGAGTGCGGCGGCATCTTCCATTACTGCCAGGAGGTCTTTGAGGGCCTGAAGGCCTACACCGCCGAGGACGGCAGCATCGTCTGCTTCCGCCCCGACATGAACGCCGAGCGTATGTACAACTCTGCGCAGCGCCTCGAGATGCCCCCGTTCCCCAAGGACAAGTTCGTCGAGGCTGTCAAGCAGGTCGTTTCTGCAAACGCCGCCTGGGTTCCGCCCTTCGGTTCCGGTGCGACCCTGTACGTGCGTCCGTTTATGATCGGCTCCGGTGACGTGATTGGCGTGGCTCCCGCTCCTGAGTACACGTTCCGCATTCTCGTGACCCCGGTCGGTCCGTACTTTAAGGGTGGCCTTAAGCCGTTAAGCTGCGCGTTTCCGAGTACGACCGTGCCGCACCGCACGGCACCGGCAATATCAAGGCCGGCCTGAACTACGCCATGTCCCTCAAGCCCACGATGGAGGCCCATCGCGAGGGCTATGCCGAGAACCTGTATCTCGACTCCGAGTCCCGCACCTATGTCGAGGAGACCGGCGGCGCCAACGTCCTGTTCGTGAAGGAGGACGGTACGCTCGTCGTTCCGCAGTCGCACACCGACTCCATCCTGCCTTCCATCACCCGTCGTTCGCTCGTTCAGGTTGCTCAGGACCTGGGTATGACCGTCGATCAGCGCCCCGTCGAATGGGCCGAGGTCAAGGCCGGCACCTTTGTGGAGTGCGGCCTGTGCGGCACCGCTGCCGTCATCTCCCCGGTTGGCGAGATCGACAACAAGGTTTACGGCGCCGACGAGACCGTGACCTTCCCGGCTGGCTACACCGAGATCGGGCCTGTGATGAAGAAGCTCCGCGAGACCCTGACTGGTATCCAGTCTGGTGCTGTCGAGGATAAGCACAACTGGGTTTACACCGTCGCGTAATCTGTCTTACGGATATGTCCGGCCCGAGGGCACCTTCCTTTCCGGCGCGTCCTCGGACATGAAAGAGCCCCCGCTGCGCACTTCGTGCGGCGGGGGCTCTTTCGTCCTGCGGAGTGCGCCGGAAAGGAAGGTTACCCTCGGGCCTGCGTTACCTCGGCGTTGCCGTTACGGGCAATATAGATCTGAATTAAAGATGGCGCGCGGCCTTTTAGGCCGCGCGTGTGTTTTTGCTTCGCGCCATGTGGGGGTGATGGCGACGTGCATCTTTGCGAGTATTCTGCAATCGAAGGCCCCTGCATACCGACCTCGGGCAAAAAATCGGGATTTCTCGATGTTTTCTACGGATGATGGGCGGGGTTATGGGCTGACAGCGTTTGATTTGCAGGGATATTCGCGGTCTTTGGCATTTATCGTGGCGCCCGAAGCTCTTGGTTATGTTGAATACTCCTAAAAATGCACGGCGCTTAGAGGGGACCTTCGCGAAAAGGAAACCGCCCCGTCGAAGTATGCATTCGACGGGGCGGTTTATGCATTTGGCCGATTTAGGATGCGCTGCCAAACTACTAGAACTTGACGGTCGGGGCCTGGCGGGCTGCTTCGGCGGCCTCGAAGCCTGGCGCTCCTTAAACTGGAAGATGCCGGCAAAGATGACAGCCGGGAACGTTTGAATGGCGTTGTTGTAGCTGAGCACGCAGTCGTTGTAGCTCTGGCGTGCATAGCTAATCTTGTTCTCGGTATCCTCGAGCGATGCCTGCAGCTGCGTAAAGTTGGTGTTTGCCTTAAGATCGGGATAGGCCTCGGCCACAGCGAAGAGCTGGCGCAGTGCGCCGGTCAGCACGTTGTCGGCTTCCATCTTGGCCTCGGGCGTGGTGGCCTTGACGGCGGTGTTACGCGCGCTGATCACGGCGGAGAGCGTCTCCTGCTCGTGCTTGGCGTAGCCCTTGACGGTCTCGACCAGGTTGGGGATCAGGTCGTTACGGCGCTGCAGCTGCGTATCGATGTTCTGCCAGGCGTTATCGATGCGGTTACGCTTGGTGACCATGTTGTTGTAGATGCCGGCGATGGCGCAGACAATCACAATGACAACAACGATGCCGATGATGACGGTAATCATGATGTCTCCGTTTCGAATGGCCGCGGCGGCATGCGCCAGCTGCCGTTGGTATAACGCTACTAGTATACCCGCAACGTTTGACCGTGCCGAACTTTCCGGTAAGCGTTGTGTTTTCGGCGGGGTTGGCACCGGGGCAAAGCGCGCGAGGTACAGGTGTAAGATATGCGACAGATTGACGAGTGTTGTCTTTGCCCTGAGATGGCGATACCAGTGGACCTTCGCATCAAGAAAACCTACCGCGCCCTGTTCGATGCCTTTACCGAGCTTCTCGAGGAGCATCGTTTTGAGGACCTGACGGTTGCCATGCTGTGCGACCGCGCCATGATTCGCCGCACGACGTTCTACAAGCACTTTCGCGACAAGAACGATTACTTTGCCTTTTATATCGATGAGCTCATGTCGGGCTTGCCGCAAAAACAGCCCGATGAGGCCGGCGCAGTGTCTGCCGAGGACGTGCGCGCGCTTCGGCACGCGATTTTGGACGATGCCATGGATTTGATTCTGACGCACGAGCGGCTCATGGATAACATTTTGGCAAGCAGCATGTCGGGCATGTTGACCAACGTTATTTGCGACCGCATTGCCCGCTCCATCCGCGAGCGTGTGATGAACGTGCTTGCCGAGGACGCCCTGGCCCCCGTGTCACTCGAGACGACGTCTGAGTTTGTCGCCGGCGGTATTATTCGTCTTTTCACGATATGGTGGGAATCGGGCCACGATCTTGAGCGTCGACCTGAGATAGCGACGTGGTCGATGCGCTGTTTGAGCGGACCATGACACCGGTGCATCACTAGGAGTGGCGGAGAGAGGGGGATTCGAACCCCCGGAACGCTCTCGCGCTCAACGGTTTTCAAGACCGCCGCATTCAACCGCTCTGCCATCTCTCCGTGAGTCGTAATGATAGCATCGTTTTGAATTTGCAACAGGGAAGGCGAACGATGACGATCACCGAAATCGACGAGAAGTTCATGCGCGAGGCACTGGCCGAGGCGCGCGCCGCCGCGGCGGTGGGCGAGGTGCCCATCGGAGCCGTAGTGGTGCGCGACGGTGAGATCGTCGCGCGGGCGCATAATCGTCGCGAGCTCGACCAGGACCCTTCGGCTCATGCCGAGTTTGCGGCCGTGTGCGCCGCTGCCCAGGCGCTTGGCCGCTGGCGCCTTTTCGACTGTACGGTTTATGTGACGTTGGAACCCTGCTGCATGTGCGCGGGCCTTATGGTCAACGCGCGCGTGGGGCGCTGCGTGTATGGCGCGAGTGATGCCAAGGCGGGCGCGCTGGGTTCGCTGTATGACCTGAATGCCGATTCGCGCCTGAATCATCGGTTTAACGTGACGGCTGGGGTCCTGGCGGATGAATGCCGTGAGCTGCTGATTAGCTATTTTGGCGGTCTGCGCGGAGCGGGCGGCGCTGATGGCGGTTGTGGGGCCGATCTTGAGGCGCATGCCGCTCACGCCGCAGCGCTTGCAGGTGTCGGTGAGGATGCTGGTACGGCGGTTGACTTTGGTCCTGCGTGCCGCCGGCCCCGCCGTGTGCTGCTGGCGATTGACTCCTTTAAGGGCAGCGTTTCGAGCGCGCAGGCGGAGGCGGCGGTTGCCGAGGGCATGCGCCGTGTGTGGCCCGATGCCGAGCTGAACTGCTTTGCCGCTGGCAGATGGTGGCGAGGGAACGCTCGACGCCATCGCCGCGTGCGGCGGTGAGATTGTGACCTGTGAGGTGGCAGGTCCCTTGGGCGATCGCGTGTCTGCCCGGATGCTGGTGGACGACGAGCGCGACTCGGCTGTAATTGAGATGGCCGAGGCGGCGGGTATTGGGTATTCGAGCTGTATGGAGTCGGCGGCGTTGGCGGCTTCGACCTATGGCGTGGGCGAGCTTATGCTTCGCGCAGTTCGCATGGGCGCAAGGACACTCTATATTGGTCTGGGCGGCAGTGCCACCAACGACGGTGGCGCCGGCATGCTGCAGGCGCTGGGCGCGCG
>ENA-OQJT01000029-OQJT01000029.1-human-gut-metagenome-genome-assembly--contig:-NODE-29-length-28822-cov-1.660254_pt1 | contig 28822 bp, 32 predicted proteins | sample MGYA00242612_ERZ504779 | MGnify/ENA primary metagenome ERZ504779 (study PRJEB26092, sample SAMD00036366) | human gut metagenome | host: Homo sapiens | study: EMG produced TPA metagenomics assembly of...
CGAGGAAGAAAGTCCTGAGGTAGAAGAGGCAGAACCGGAAGAGGAAGAAGTTCTTGAAGTAGAAGAGGCAGAACCGGAAGAGGAAGAAATCCTTGAAGTAGAAGAGGCAGAATCGGAAGAGGAAGAAATCCTTGAAATAGATGAAGCTGAGTCAGAAGATCTGACAGATGAATCAGAAGATTTGTCTGAGGTGGAGGAATTGATCTTAGAAACTGAAGTTGTCAATGATGAAGATGATTCAGAAGGAGCAGCAGTAAGAGAGACTATGGACAATAAAAATAATGAAGAACCAATTTTATCACCAGAGATACAGAAACTGATTGATGAGATTGAAGGTGTTATTCCGGAAGAGGAAGAAGTAGATGCAACAGTAAGTTCAGAAGAAGTTCTTGAGGTAGAAGAAGAACCACATGAAAATATGGGAGAGCTTGCGGATGATCTCAGACTCGGTGAGGATGAGTACGAAGATTATGATGCGTATGACTGGGATGATGCAGAAGAGTTTGACGAAGACGATATTTTAGATGATTATGAAGAGTCTGATGACGATTTGTTGGATGATTATGAAGAGTCTGATGACGATCTGCCGGATGATTATGAAGACGCTGATGATGATCTGTTCAGTGAGGAAGAAGGATATGAAGATCTGGATGCCTATGGTTATGAAGAAGACGATGAGGATGATGAAGTAATCAATCCAAGAGATCTTTTCACAGCGGAAGATAAGGTTTCAGATGATGATCTTCTTAGTCTGAATTCTTATGAAGAAGTGCCAAATTTTGAAGATGAATTCAGCGTGAATCCAGCGCATAGTGAGGAACCGGATGACAGAGAGATTCCGGATGAAGATGACGGAATTGATATCATGTCTGCGACGACACCATTGAGCCGTAAAGAGACTGCAAAATTGATCGCAACAGGTAAGACATCACCATTACCGTTAGATGAGATTGCAGATGCAATGTCTGATACAGGATTTATTGTACATGGTCGTTATGATCTTGAAACACAGAGTGGAATTGGTACAAGAGCAGGACTTACAGAGGAACAGAAAAAAACTCTTCTCTTATTTTGTACCTGTGCGTGGTATGAGTGAGCAACTGGTAGATGTACTTGAGCAGGATAAGAACTGTACAAACCGCAAAGGAACTTCCAGAACAGGAAATCTCCTGATTATTGGAAATAAAGGAAATGGAAAGACAGTCCTTGCTGTTGATGTTGTAAAGGCAATCCAGAAGCAGCGTGATATTCGTCAGGGTAAGGTTGCAATTGTGACAGGTGAGTCACTGAATAAGAAGAGAATCGGAGACATTTTCCGTAAACTGTACGGCGGTGCACTGATCATTGAAAAAGCCGGACAGATGAACGAAAAAAACACTCGCCAAGCTGAACAAAGCAATGGAGCAGGATACAGGAGAACTTCTGGTAGTTCTTGAAGAGCAGAGAAAACCACTGGACAGACTTCTTTCTTCCAACAGAGAATTCAGAAGAAAATTTACTTCCAGACTTGAAGTGCCGATCTTTATCAATGATGAGCTTGTAACATTTGGACAGACTTATGCTCAGGAGAATGGTTACAGAATCGATGAGATGGGAATTCTTGCACTGTACAGTAAGATTGATTCTTTACAGCGAGAAGATCATGCAGTGACAGTAGCAGAAGTGAAAGAAGTGATGGATGATGCAATCGCTCATTCACAGAAAGCTTCCGCAAAGAAGCTTGTGAAGAGAGTATTTGGAAAGAATACAGATTCTTCCGACAGAATTCTGCTTTCAGAGAAAGATTTCAACATTTAATGACATATATTTGTTAAGAATTAATAGACAGTCAGTAAAACGACTGTCTATTTTTGTGCAATAATACATTTTCTCTTTCTTTTTTATACAGTATCAAGTATAATAAAACTATAGTGTTCAAGGGTAGAATGAAACTTTGTTACCAATTGAATGATTCGGTAATGTGCCTTGATCTATAAGAAATTGTATGGTTTTTAAATCATTACAATCAGGAATATATTTGAGCAGTGAGGTGGCTTTATGGTTAAGAAAAACAGCACGAAGACGAAAGTGCAGCCTTATGAGATCGGAGAACTTGACCATTATCTTTTTGGGCAGGGAAATCATTATGAGATTTATAAAAAGATGGGTGCCCATGAGGTGACAAAGAACGGAAAAAGAGGAGTATATTTTGCGGTATGGGTTCCTCATGCAGTAAACGTTTCTGTAATCGGAGAGTTTAATGACTGGGATGAGACGAAAGATAAGATGAAGAGAGGGGAGCCTCTCGGAATATATACATGCTTCGTTCCGGAGGCGAAGAAAGGGGATTTGTATAAGTTCTGTATAGAGACACAGGCGGGTGAGAAGATTTACAAAGCAGATCCATTTGCTAATTATGCAGAGCTCCGGCCGGGAACAGCTTCCAGAATCACAGATATTTCTAATCTGAACTGGTCAGACAGTAAGTGGATGACTGCTCGTGAGAAATGGGATAACAAAGAAGAACCAGTGTCTATTTATGAAGTACATATGGGTTCCTGGATGAGACATCCTGGAAGAGAAGATGAAGGATTTTATACATATCGTGAGTTTGCAGAAGCAATTACAAAGTATGTAAAAGAGATGGGATATACTCATGTTGAGTTGATGGGAATCGCAGAGCATCCATTTGACGGTTCCTGGGGATATCAGGTAACCGGATATTATGCACCAACTTCACGCTATGGAACACCGGAAGATTTTGCATATATGGTGAATTACCTTCATAAGAATAATATCGGTGTTATTCTTGACTGGGTACCGGCGCATTTCCCGAAAGATGCACATGGTCTGGCAGATTTTGACGGAACACCGACATTCGAATATCCAGATCCGAGAAAGGGCGAGCATCCTGATTGGGGAACGAAGGTGTTCAATTATGAAAAACCGGAAGTTTCTAACTTCCTTCTGGCGAATGCATTGTTCTGGGTTGAACATTATCATGTAGATGGACTTCGTGTAGATGCAGTGGCATCTATGCTGTATCTAGACTACGGAAGAGAAGATGGACAGTGGATTCCGAATAAATTTGGCGGAAATGAGAATCTTGAGGCGATTGCATTCTTTAAACATCTGAATTCTGTAGTTTGTGGAAGAAATAAAGGCGTTATGATGATCGCAGAAGAATCTACAGCATGGCCGAAGGTGACAGGATCTCCTGAGGATGACGGACTTGGATTTACTTTGAAGTGGAATATGGGTTGGATGCATGACTTTACAGAGTACATGAAACTAGATCCGTATTTCAGAAAAAATGCACATCATATGATGACATTTTCCATGGAATATGCATATTCAGAGAACTATATTCTTGTACTTTCTCATGATGAGGTTGTTCATCTGAAATGCTCCATGTTGAATAAGATGCCGGGAGAAGGATGGGATAAGTTCCGCAACTTGAAAGCGGCATATGCATTTATGATGGGACATCCTGGAAAGAAACTTCTCTTTATGGGACAGGAGTTCGCACAGCTTCGTGAGTGGAGTGAAGAGAGAGAACTGGATTGGTTCCTTCTTGCAGAAGAACCGCATCAGCAGATTCAGAACTGGTATAAAGATTTGCTTCATCTTTATAAGAAGAATAAGGCATTGTATGAGTTGGATAATGATCCAAAGGGATTTGACTGGATCAATAAGGATGATATCTTCCGGAGTATTTTCAGTTTCATAAGACATTCAAGGGATGGTAAGAAAAATCTGCTCTTTGTATGCAACTTTACACCGGTAGACAGGCCAGATTACCGTGTTGGTGTTCCGAGAAGAAAGCAGTGCAAGCTTGTTCTTAACAGTGATGAGACAAAATACGGTGGATCAGGAGAAGAACGCCCATTGGTTTACAAGCCAGAGAAACAGGAATGTGATGGTCAGAAATATTCCTTTGCATATCCTCTTCCGGGATATGGTGTGGCAGTATTTGAGTATTAAGTTGTATGGTATAGTGTTTTCCACGAATAGATGGAACAGGAATTAGACATACATTGATTTGCCCCTGCATAGATTGTAAAAAACAAACTATGCAGGGGCTTTTCTATGAGAGAATATATTGAGGAGCGTGCAGTAGAAATTGCAAATTATATTATAGAAAATAATGCGACAGTGAGACAGACAGCAAAACAGTTTCGGATTAGTAAGAGTACGGTGCATAAGGATGTTACAGAACGTCTGCTTCAGATCAACCCATCATTGGCTCATGAAACGCGTAAGGTTTTAGACACCAACAAATCAGAACGTCACATCCGGGGAGGGCTCGCCACCAGAGAAAAATATTTACAACTTGCATACTTCCAATTATTGAAGTTAATGTTACAATAAAAAAGGATATTCAATCGGAAACACGGACATTGAGAGGAGACTGTTCAAATGCGGGTGGCAATCATTGAAAGGGATGAAAAAGTATTAGAAGAACTGAAAAAAGGTTTGAAACGTGTAGATCCGAATTACGAATTGGCGGGGATTGCAGGGAACGGACAGTCTGCATATGAGATGATAACAGTTATGCAGCCAAACCTTGTTATTATGGATATTGGGCTTCCACGGATGAATGGATTAAATCTTTTGAGAAAATTACGCACGGAAGGACGCGAGTTTCGTGTGATTATTATAACAAAGGATGAAGATTTTCAACAGGCAAAGCAGGCAATCGATCTGGGGGTGGACGGATATTTAGTACAGCCGTTTCAGCCGATGGAGCTTAAGAAGGCATTAAGCCGTATTCATGAAAAAATAAGGAATGAGTATTGGATGCAGGCTTCTTTTACTGTTGAAAATGTTCTGTTGAGCTGCAGAGATGGAGAAATTATATCGAATCAGAAGTTAAATGAAATGACCATTCGGAGATTTGGTTTTACAGTGGATGATCCGGGATATTTATTTACGGTTTCAATGGCAGACGAATACGAGGAGCAGAAGGAGAATGTACGTGGATTTCTCGAAGAAATCTGTAGACATGAGTGTGGATTTTCGGCATCTGTTATATGTTCGGATCAATGGAAAAAGGTGTACCTGATCATTTACCGGGTATATGAAGCTAGGAACTGGAAAGAATATTTTCAAAAAAATGTGGTTACAGGGTTATGTAGGAAGTTTCCGGGGACAATTATTTGTGTATGGATAGAGACAAAACAGCTGACAAAGCTGGAAGAGGCAATGATTCAGACAGGGAGCCTTATGGAATGGAATCTTCTTCAGCCACGAGGAGTTTTGATCTGTCAGCAGACAGTTGAGAAATTTGAAGTTGTTCCGGTGCGTTATCCGGTAGAATTAGAACAACGAATGCGGGAAATGATTTTCGATGAAAACAAGAAAGGAATTGCCAGACAATTTCAACTTGTTTGTGAGGAAATGAAAAGAGAAAAATATTTTCCAAAAGAAATAAAATACAGTATCATTCGTTTTTGTATGGCAGCTGGATTAAATTATAGAAATTATGGCGGGGAGATTGACGAAACAGAAATCCTGAGTCTTATGCAGCAGATTACATATGCCATCAGCTGGAAACAGATAGAGAAAGCGATTCAAGGATTGGAACGGATGCTATCATATGAACATAAATTTGAGCGGTACAGTACGCTTATTCAAAAAGCAATGGAAATTGTAAGAAAAGAATATGACAGAGGTATTACATTGGAAGAAGCAGCGAGCCAGCTTTATGTATCAGAAGAATATCTGAGTTCCCAGTTTAAGAAGGAGACAGGATATAATTTTACAGAAACTGTGAGGAAATACAGGATAGAAAAAATAAAGGAGCTTCTTAGGACAACAAAATATAAGATGAATCAGATTGCGGGGTTTGTCGGTTACTCTGATCCCAAATATATGAGTAAGGTGTTTAAAGAGGAGGAAGGAATTTTACCGACGGAATACAGACGTAACTCTACTGGAATTTCATAATTAAGAGTAATTTCATGTTGTTTATAGGAAAAAGTAGAGAATAAGGGGTATATTTAACCTATATTATTCACGGCTATGCCGTGTGAAGTGGCTGAAAGCCACATGATTACTGTATTTTAATTGAATATTGCTGTTTCACCTATCAAGTGAATAAAAAAAGAGCATCCATTTGTGGTAAAATTAAGGTGTCGAATCTTAAATAATAACCCAAAGGAGCCCTTTATGAGTATTGTAAACACCTTATCACTAGAAAGCAATAGACAGATTAAAATAAATTTTGATGGAGGAGATTTATCCTCCGATGCAGGCTTACTTCTTATCAAAGAATTCGTAAGCAAACTTGGCATTGATAAACTTTTCAGTCACTCATTTAAGACCAATGATTCTGCATCATTTAGATATCACACTGACAAGGAGAATCTCCTTCAGATGATATATATGATCATTGCAGGTTACTTTGAAGATGATGCTTCAGATGAACTTACAAATGATCCAGTATTTAAAGCAGTGCTAAATAAAGATGCTTTAGCTTCACAACCTACGGTATCAAGATTCTTTAATCGTATGGATGAAGATACTTTAAACCAATTCCTTACAATTGGCAGAATACTTCGAAAAAGAGTTTACAGTGTTCAGATGCCACAGGCTGTCATTTTGGATTTGGATTCCACTCTTCTTGATGCATACGGTAAACAGGAAGGCAGAGCCTTTAACGTTCATTATCAAAGCAATGGATACCATCCGCTTGTCTGTTATGATGGATTGACCGGGGATTTGATAAAAATCCAACTTCGTGATGGAACACAGTATTCCTGCACTGGAGTGGTTGATTTCTTGCAACCAATACTTGATGAATATCTGAATGATTATCCGTCAATCCGAATTCTGCTTCGTGGTGATAGCGGTTTTGCTACACCTGGCCTTTACAAGCAGTGCGAGGAAAATGGCACAAACTATGTAATCCGGCTGAAGGAGAATGGTATTCTCCGTGGAAAAGCATCCCATCTTGTGGATGAGCTTGATGAAATCACTAGAAATAACAAAGTCGATTATGCAGTAGTTTATGGTGAATTCATGTACAAAGCTGGTCCATGGCCTTATGGAAGACGTGTAGTATGCAAGGTTGAAAAGCCGGAAAACCAGATGGTTTACATGTACACATTCATTGTCACAAACATGGATTCATCACCAGAGTATCTTATCAAATTTTACTGTAAGCGAGGACTGATGGAAAACTTTATCAAAGAGAGTAAATCTGGTTTTGATTTTGCTTCCGTAAGCAGTCATACCCGAATTGTAAATGCCAACAGACTTCAAGTACACGCTCTTGCGTATAACATATTTAATTGGTTTAGACGATTGGCGTTATCAGCAAATATGCGAAAGCAACGTATTGATACCGTCCGTTTAAAACTGCTGAAGATTGCTGTAAAAGTAGTTCGTTCAGCAAGATATATCACATTCAAGCTTTGCAGTAGTTGCCCTTATAAGAGTGAATTCTATAAGACAATTTTTAATATCGGCAAGCTAAATGTACAGCTGGAATAGCACCTATTAACGAACCTTGACAGTTTAACAATTGCTCTGAACTCTGCGATAGAGACTTTGCGCCCTTTTGACAGGAAAATTGAGCGATGTTATGACTGCATGGAGCATTTTTAATTTCATGGTACAGTTATCAGTTCAGATATTGTTCCATGAATAATTCAGGATAAAACAAGTGGAGATTCATTGCTTAAAAAAGGATTCGATATCCCATATTCATTTAACGCCAGTGTAGAAAATAAAAGAATTATAAATGAACCCCAAAATACTATCTGCAAATAAATTGTTTTTATTTTTAGATTTCCAATCGCGTTTGTACAAATATATAATACTATCATCCAAACAATTGATCTTCCGCCATTATTAACAATACTATTTACCAAAAAACAATTCGGATACATAAAAAGTACAAAATATATCAATAAGGCTATTATTATTTGATTTTTCACTCCTTTGAATCCATCTATGAATTTATTAATTATGGGGTATAAAAGATATAATCCCAAATAACAAGTAATAAACCAAAAAGAGTTACTTAAAACTGGAAAAAAACTTTTAATAATATCTTTTTTCCAATACTTTCATCACCAATTACTAAATAACAAAGTATAGATAATATTGATATAATGACTGTATACAAAATAATTTTAATAAAACGGCAAAATTTGAATTCTCTATTTCGCAAAAGAACTGCTGAACATATTATAAATAAATTGACATTCATCTTACACATGCATCGCAAAGCCCAATATATATTACTATTATTTACAGAATTCTCCTTCAAATTTGTATAAATCAACATATGTTCGACAATTACCATAAACATTGCTAAGGTTTTCAATAAATCAATTTTATAATTTCTCCTTCTGTCCATATATATCACCTCAACTTAAATTTTGATTTCATAAAACATAATCCGGTATAAACAAAATATATTTGAGGAATTATATATATTAATTTATATCTTGGTGTAAAATTTTCTATACCATATGCAATAGAATATATAAATAATGCATTTAGAAGCATCGTCAAAAATACCAAAGTATATTTTTTATTTTTAGCAAACACCATTCCAACTACCATGATAACAATAAAAAATAATGTTCCAAAACGACTGAAAGAAATATACAACTGTTTGCCACGATGGTTCACTAAAAATATACATAAAGTCTTTAATCTGATTAAAGATATTAGGGAATAAAACCAAATGGATTGTCTCATATATACTTACATTTCCAAAAGAATAGCTCCAACCAACCATTTGCATAATCCAATTTACTATTAATGTTCCTAATGTCACAATACCCATAATAATAAGATTTATTATTACGGCCATTTCATCGCCCAAAAACATCCAAATAAACAAAGGGATCACAATCATTACTGAATTCGGTCGAAATAATAACATTAATAAAGCATATATTATTATTTTTTCATTTTTTCTTTGGCCTCTGCATTATTCAAATAATGTAAAAAACAAGCAAACATTTCAAACATAAAATAAGTATAAATAGTCTCTCTAAGCATTTTCCCAGCGTTAAAAATAATCATCGGATAAAATAATATCAGAAAAAATACTATCGATTTTGATGGAATCTTTTTATAATAGGCTTTGCCAATGCCTTCAAGTTCAAGTATCATATCAATAATAGCTATAGTAATCAATGTAAATTGTATTAAATATAATATGTATATATTTACATGCAAATCAATAATAACTGGATAATACAAACATAGGCTTACAAATTTTGCATATATATACTGTCCTATATTAACTGGTGATAAAACTCTATTTGTCAGATCCCAGCTTCTTGACACAAGTAAATATAATTCAGACCATTTAGACCCTTTTTTCATTGATTCAGCCGCTTTAAAAATCCAACTAGAATCATCATCAAATGGTACGCCATATTTCCATCCAACACAATATTCCACATAAAGATTAAATATACAAATAATAAATATCCCAAACAAAAAACAAATTAATATATTATTTCTACCTTTCGGAGATAATTTTTCAAATTTACATTTTAATATATAAATCAAAAGTGCTAATATAACTATAACCATTTTTTTGTTACCTTCTCAATTGCTTGTAAATATTTATAGCCATTCATTGTATCCGGTTCTAGATATGCCCCTTCAGCCCATTCATTCCATGCATTTATCATAATAAATGGAACATTGTTTTCATTTGATTTTTTTAATAGTTTTTCAAAATACTCTTCAAATATATCAATAGAAACTCCTGTTAAAACCTGTCCATTATACCCTTTTCTTGCTGTATTATCCCAATCTGCTATCATTCCAGGAATAGAACTCTCATTTAAATCATTTTTACATATTGATTTCCATAATTTTTCATAATCATATTTATAACTAACAATTCCTTTATTATATTTACTTAAAATCTTATTAAGAACAGGTAGTCCTTTTCTTTTTACTAATCGATTGCCCATTCCTAATATTCCTAACTTATTACCAAAAGTATAGAATGGTTCTCTTCTATAACTTGCATTAAACTTACCTAATCCTTTTTTGGAATGTGCATCATCCGTTTTAACAAAAAATATTCCATTGAATCCATCTTCTATTGCCCATTTATTCCAGCAATCTATAAAAGAATCAATTTCTTTAAAATGCCAATCTGCAAATATGATATAAATTGGTTTATTATCAATTTTAATATATCTCTCATCTAAAAAATATTTGCGATTATACTCATAGAACTCTTTCCAATCAGTAACATCTCCATATAATTGTGGCCAAAGCATGGTTTCATCTTGTCCAAACCATGCTTTTCTCCAATCGTGATTAGCCCAATATAAACAATATTTTGTATCTATATCATCATTATCTCTAATAATCTCAGTAGGTACATTTAATAACATAGAGCCCAATTTGCCATTCTTTTTCCCATACTTCGAATTATTACATGAATAATATTGATATATAACAAAACCATCTATGCCATATTTTCTTGCCAATTCTGTTTGCCATAAGATTTCATTTTTATTACTCAAATCATAAAATGATTATCCATTGGAAGTTTTGGTTGCTTATGCCCTTTAAATAATGGTTTTGCTTGTTTACAAGCAACCCACTCTGTATAATTATTCCCCCACCAATCATTATTGTAGTTTGTATCATAATATTGCGGCAAATATAATGCCAACACTTTTGTTTTATTCATCTTTAGCTCCTTTTAACTAAAGTATTTTTCTCCAATAATCTAACATATCAGAAATTGTTTGTTCCATTCTAATATCTTGATACCAGCCAGTATCTTCCTTTAGTTTTGTAATATCTCCAACAATAATTTTTTCATCAGTTGGTCTAATCAACTTCTCATCAATTTTAATTTCTAATTTATGTCCAACTTGTTTTTCGATCATTTTTACAATGTCACTCATTTGATAAACATATTCTGAAGAAATATTGTATACATCTCCAACTTTTCCTTTTTCAGCGAGTAACATAAGACCTTTAACTAAGTCTCTTTGATCCATTATTGCTCTCTTAGTATCCAAATTTCCAACTTTCAATTCCCAATTACTTGTCTTTTCAGCCTCTACAGCCCTCTTTGTAAAATCTGATGTTACATCATTAACTTTTCTCGTACCTGTCGAATTGAATATTCTTGCTCTGATACAACGTATATGATCATTCATAAAGTACTGAAAAGAAATCAAATCTTGTCCTACCTTACTCACACCATATGGATGTAATGGTTGTAATTGTGCCGTTTCTTTGACATATACTTCACCTAATCCTTGCATCTGATTTAAAGTTTCGCCGTACTCTGCCGAAGAACACGCAACTACAACAATCGGATTATACTTATTTATCTTTATATTTTCTAGCTTTTTTTATCGCTTCATAAATATTAATTGTAGAATTAATATTTACATCAATTGTCTCTGTAGGACTAACCCATGAAACAGTTGGATAAGATTGTGCTGCAAGATGATATATTTGTTCAGGCATAAAATCCATGATTAATTCATCTATTCCTTGTGCATATCTCAGATCACATTGAACAAATTTTATAGGAAGAGTAATTTGCTCAATATTTTTTTTATTCTTATGCCAAATTCCAACCACTTCATCGCCACGCTTGTACAATAGTTCCACCATATGTGATCCCACCATACCTCCTGCACCTGTCACCAAAACTTTCATTAATTATTTCCTCCAAAAAATTTTTCTTCAAGCATCAAACACAAACAATGATAAATAGGTAAATGATGTTCTTGAATCATATAAGTTCTTTTCTCTGATGAACGAATAGTCACATCTGCCATATCGCTTAATTTACTATCATTTACTCCAGTAAGACCAATGACCTTCATTCCTTTCGCCTTAGCCACAGTTGCTGCATAAAGAATATTCTTTGAATTCCCAGATGTTGAAATAGCTAAAAAAACATCATTCTCTTTACCAAATCCATTTACTTGTTGAGCAAAACAGAGAAGAGGTTCACAATCATTCATATATGCCGTAGATAAACTTAGATGTCCGTCAAGAGCAATAGCTGGCAATCCACCTTGAAGATTATCTCCTAGAACCCTTCCCATCTCTATATCTATTGCTTCCATTCTTTTAATATAATCTTTGTCTAATTTTCTAGGATTTTCAAATCCCTTCATTAATTCCCCTACAATATGTTCTGCATCTGCTGCTGATCCGCCATTTCCAGCTATTAACAGTTTTCCCTTATTAGAATATGATTTTTCCATAATATTATAGGCTGCTATAATATTGTCTCGCTGATAAGCTAATTCAGGATATCTTTTAATCAAAATATCCACTTGTTTTAATGGGTTCATTATTTATCTCCTCTGATTTCAAATTTCTCCGGACTGTAATGTATAACCCTTGTTCCTCCATCTTCAAAAGAGAATGGTATATACATAAGATCTTTCATTGCTTCTTTTACATCTTTCTGATGTTCTGGTTGTACATAAAACACCAAAAAGCCACCTCCACCTGCACCAAGAAGTTTTCCTCCTAATGCACCTGCTGAAATCCCTTTTTTGTACAATTCGTCTATACTTCCAGTGCTAATTGCTCCACCAGTCCCTTTTTTTAGCCTCCATGTAGTATCAAGAAGACGACCAAAATCATCCAAATCCCTATTTTTATTTGTAAGAACACCTTCTGCTTCATCAACAAGTTCATACATTTTTTTTAGCCTTACACGTTTTTCTTCTGAACCACTAACATTATTCGCCTTTTGAACTTCTGAAGAAAACCGTGTAAATCCTGTAAAAAACATCATTAAATTATTATTTAAATGTTGCTTGCGCTCAGGAGAAATAATCACCGGCAATACATCATATGTTCCATCAGTATTAAAATTGATTCGGTTAAATCCACCAAATGAAGCCGCGATCTGATCTTGCCATCCCCCAGCTTCATTACACAAAACCCTCTCAAGATAAATTGCCTCATTAGCTAATTTTTCTTATCTGCATACTTTCCTTTTAATGCGTAAAAAGCATTTAACATGCCAACAGCAAATGATGAACTAGTTCCAAGACCTGAACGTGCCGGCAAATCTGCTTCATATGTCAATCTAATTTCTTGCATATCAAGAAATTTCATTGCCTCACGAATTGCTGGATGTTTTATATCATCTGTATCCTTTACCCTTTCCATTTTGCTATAGGTCAGTTCGCTTGAATAATCAAAAAATCTAGGTAAGTGTCTTACATTTACATAACAATATTTATCAAACGTAGTGGATAGAACCGCCCCTCCATTTTCTTTAAAATAATCTTCCATGTCAGTTCCGCCACCAAAAAAAGGACATGCGAAATGGTGTTTTAGTAATAATCATCTTATATCTCCTTCCTAAATTCTCTGCATTAATGCAAAAAATTTATCTGCAAAAAATTTTGCTGCATATTTTTTATATCCAAAAGAATATGCATTTTCAGAAAATTCTCTCAATTTATCTCTAGAAAATTTATTCACTTCGTTAACTTTATTCGCAAACCCATCAATATCTCCAGCTTTAATCAAAAATCCCGTCTTACCATCTTCTATTTGTTCTTTAATTGCACCTACATTAAATGAAATAACTGGTCTAGCATATCTGTATGCATCGGTTATAACTCCAGATTGAGTTGCATTAGAATACGGTAACACAACCCAATCTGCACACTTGAATTCTTCAATCATTTGTGAATCCGAAACTTCATATTCAACTAAGGAAACATTTTCAAAATTTCTAACATAATCTACAAGATACTTAGATTCTTCATCCGCTTCTCCTACAATTCGATATTTAATATGAGGTGTTTTTCTATAATTTTTGCAAACAACTCAAATCCTTTATATTTTCTTATTCTCCCAAAATACAAGAATTGATTAGAATATGATGGTTCTACTTTTTCTGGATAATCTCTCCAAAGTTCAAAGCAAGTGATTTTTTCTGATTTGATTTTATATTTTTGAGACAAAGTATTTTTATACATATAGTTTCTTAAAATCACACCATTTGACAAATGACAGGTCACATAATTTGCTAAGGTCATAGCTTTATTTCCATCATGAGGTATTACATCGTGAACTGCTACAACCGTTCTTTTAAAAGGACAAAGCAACATTATAAACATATTCCAAATATGCTGACTTTCGAAATAAATAATGTCAATGTTATTAGCATCAATAATATTCTTAATTTCAAATAAAACCTTCAAATTAAAAGTTCCTTTTCCAATGCCTGGTCTATCTGGACAATTCACATAATAATTATTCTTTGTGTGAGGTGCTATATTAGTTTTAGGATTAATAATTCCAATCGTATATACTTCATGCTCCGGATACAAAGCATTAAACATACTGTAAACTGTATTTTGATGGTCGGCATTATTGGAAAATGTAATTAAACATATTTTTTTTTTCTTTCATATACTTATTCCTCTAATGTTTCTATTTCAAATACTTACTATTACAATCTTCAAACCAATCTCTAAAGCTTTCTTCTAACGTATAGTGAAACTTATATCCGCTATTTTTCAGTTTATCTCCATTAATGTTAGTAGATATCATCAATTTCTTTACTCTAGCCGGATGAATTCCTACTGCTTTTCCACCAATTGGTCCTACTATACTTGCTACAACTAATAAGAACTTCCCGGGTACAGTTGGTATAAATCGTTTCATACCTGTAGCCTTCTTCATTGCTTCACAAATTTGTTCAATGTTATATGCCGGTTCAAATGTACAGTTCCATACTCCTTTCTTTATTATTTCAAGTGCCCATAAAAGAAATGAACTAATTCTTTAACATAAATGCATGCTTTAATCGTATCTTTTCTTGTATAAAAGAAATAATGTTTTTTAACACCTGCATATAGGCGTGTCATATTACCATGTTCACCTTTTCCATAAACAATTCCAGGACGAACGATAATCAACTGACCTTGATTCTTTTCTTTCCATGTTTCATGGATTTTCTCAGCAACCAACTTTGAAATACCGTACGGTGTATTTGGTGTTGGAAGTGTTGTTTCTTTCTTCAATGCTTCAGCAGCACCATATGGGGCAATAGAACTAGTAAAGATCATTTTTTTGATTCCCTTACACTCTACCCATGCCGTCACATTCTCTGCACCTCGGATATTGGTTTCAAAATATTCAATATCTTCATGTCCTGGTGTTCTATGTACCGCTGCAAGATTAAATACAACATCATCTTTAGTAGTCTCTATTTCCACATCAATTGGTTTTCTCACATCGCATCTTATGTACTTAACACCCTTGTTTTTTTCAACAATTCCTGGTACTACTCCTTCTTCTCCTGGCATTACAATATCTAGATCATAAATATTACTATCTGGATGCAACTCTTTCAAAAGATGAATTAAATGTGTTCCAATAAAACCAGATCCTCCAAAAATGATGTAATTCATTATTTCTACTCCTCTTCTTCACTAAAAACTAAAATTTAAATGTATCCTTCAATCCCAGCCACTTCTTATCTTTCTCACTCAGATTCAGCTTTGTTCCATCCTCGAGTTCATATCCCTCCGCAGATGCAGTTCCCTGATACTCACCTTTCACCTGTGGCCATTCAATTCCAATCTCTGGATCATTCCATGCCATTCCACCTTCATCATTCGGATGATAGAAGTCATCACACTTATAGCAGAACTCCGCTGTCTCACTTAAGACTAAGAATCCATGTGCAAATCCTCTTGGGATTAAGAATTGTTTCTTATTCTCTTCTGTCAGTTCGATTCCGTACCATTTTCCATATGTCTCACTTCCAGCACGCAGATCTACTGCCACATCAAATACAGATCCTTTGATCGCACGAACCAGTTTTGTCTGTGGATACTGCTTCTGAAAGTGCAATCCTCTCAACACACCTTTTGTAGACATGGACTGATTATCTTGTACAAACTTGATATCAATCCCTGCCTCTTTCATATCATTTTCATTGTAAGTTTCCATGAAGTATCCGCGTGCATCTCCATGTACCGCCGGAGTAATCACACACAATCCTTCGATTCCACCTACATTTTTCTCTACTGTAATCTGTCCCATTACACTTAACTCCCATTTTGTTTCTATTTTTCTATTTCTTTCAGATAACGGCTCAGCGCATCCTGCCAGGCTGGCAATGGTTTGAACCCTGCTTCTACCAGTTTGTTTTTCTCCAAGCGACTGTTAAACGGACGCGCTGCCTTACTTAATCCATACTCCGCTGTTGTTACCGGAAGTACTTCTGTTGTATATCCTGCCTGACGGTAAATCTCTTTCGTAAAATCATACCAACTGATATATCCGCCTTCATTTGTTGCGTGATAATATCCATACTTTTCTGATTCGTTCATATCAACAAGCAGTCTTGCCAAATCATACGTATAAGTCGGCGTACCAATCTGGTCATTTACCACACGAACTGTGTCGTGGTTCTTACCTACATTCAGCATCGTCTTGATAAAATTCTTTCCATTCAGACCGAACACCCAGGCAATACGGACAATGAAGTATTTCTCCAATGTTTCGCTAACCGCAAGTTCTCCCTCTAATTTTGTCTTTCCATATACGTTCAAAGGAGCATACTCTTTACAATCCGGTTTCCAAGGCTCTGTCCCCTGCCCATCAAACACATAATCCGTACTTATATATGTCATCTTGCAGTCCAACTTCTTGCAGACTTCTGCAATATTCTGAGTTCCACCTGCATTGATGGAACGTACTTTCTCCTGTTTATCTTCATCCTCTGCCAGATCCACTGCTGTCCATGCAGCACAGTGGATCACAGCATCCGGATTGATTTCTAAAATTATTTTTTCAACTGCTTCTTTGTCTGTAATGTCCAAGGATACATACGGTGCTTTCGTTACATCAGAACCGTCAGCTACACCACTGTAGTTTTCCTGAATGTCAGAACCAACACCTTCATGTCCTCTTTTCAGCAGTTCATTCATTACATCATGTCCAAGCTGACCGCCGACACCTGTTACAAAAAACTTCATTCTGTTTCTTCCTCCGGTTAATCTATTGTTACTTAGCGGTTGCTGTACATCTTGTCGTAATAGTTCTGATACTCGCCACTGATGATTGTCTCCCACCAGTCACGATTATCGAGATACCACTGGATTGTCTTCTTGATTCCATCTTCAAACTTTGTCTCAGGAAGCCATCCAAGCTCGTTATGGATCTTTGTCGGATCGATCGCGTAACGCATATCATGACCTTTACGGTCTCCGACATGAGTGATCAGTGATTCTGGTTTTCCAAGCTCTTTACAGATGATCTTTACGATCTCGATATTCTGTTTCTCATTGTGTCCACCAACGTTATATACTTCTCCGACACGACCATTGTGAATAATCAGATCGATTGCTTTGCAGTGATCTTCTACATATAACCAATCACGCACATTCAGACCTTCTCCATATACTGGAAGTGGCTTATCTGCTAATGCATTTGCAATCATGAGCGGAATCAGCTTCTCCGGGAAGTGATATGGTCCGTAGTTATTAGAGCAGCGGCTGATTGTTACAGGCAGTCCATATGTACGGTGATATGCCAGTACAAGAAGGTCAGCTCCTGCCTTAGAACTGCTGTATGGTGAACTTGTATGAATCGGTGTTTCCTCTGTAAAGAAGAGATCCGGGCGATCCAGCGGAAGATCTCCATATACTTCATCTGTTGATACCTGGTGATATCTCTTGATTCCATATTTGCGGCATGCATCCATCAGTGTCTGTGTTCCCATGATGTTTGTCTCAAGAAAGATTCCAGGGTTTTCGATAGAACGGTCTACATGAGACTCTGCTGCAAAGTTAACAACAACGTCTGGATGCTCTTCTTCAAACAATTTATTTACTGCTTCTCTGTCACAGATATCTGCTTTTACAAAACGGAAATTCGGGTTGTCCATCACTGGTTCCAGTGTGGAAAGATTTCCAGCATAAGTCAGCTTATCCAGACAGATGATTCTGTAATCTGGATATTTGTTTAACATATGGAATACAAAGTTACTTCCAATAAATCCAGCTCCTCCGGTAACAATAATGTTCATGTTCTTGGTTCTCCTCGTCTCTCTCGTTTTCAATTCCTATGGAAATGACCTCGAGTTTTTTCTTTATCTCACTTTCAGTATTCGTTCAAATCAGTAGAGATGTTCTCTATATTTCCATCCATAACATCTTTCAGATATTGTCCATACTGATTCTTCTTCATCGCTTCATAAATTTCTGTCAACTCATCTTTACTGATCCATTCATTCAGATATGCGATCTCTTCCAGACATGCAATCTTACGATGCTGATGCTGCTCAACTGTTTTTACAAAGTTAGTTGCATCCACCAGACTTTCATGTGTTCCTGTGTCCAGCCAGGTAAATCCCTGTCCGAGAAGTTCTACATTCAGACTACCTTCTTCCAGATAAATACGGTTCAGATCTGTAATCTCCAGTTCACCGCGTGCAGATGGTTTTAAGTTCTTTGCATATTCAACCACACGATTATCGTAGAAATACAATCCTGTTACACAGTAATTACTCTTTGGATGTTCCGGTTTTTCTTCAATTGAGATTGCTTTTCCTTCTTTATCAAACTCCACGATTCCAAAACGTTCCGGATCGTCTACGTAATACCCAAAGACTGTCGCACCTTTTCCATTTTCCGCATTATCGACTGCCGCTTTCAGACGTTTCTTGAGTCCGTGTCCGGCAAAGATGTTATCGCCAAGAACCATCGCCACAGAATCATTTCCTATAAAATCTGCTCCGATGATAAATGCCTGTGCCAGTCCGTCCGGTGATGGCTGAACCTCATATGTCAAGTCAACTCCGAACTGGTGTCCATCTCCTAATAAACTTTTGAATCTTGGGGTGTCCTGTGGTGTCGAAATAATTAAAATGTCTCGAATCCCTGCATTCATAAGAACTGACATTGGATAATAGATCATCGGTTTGTCGTAAATCGGCAAAAGCTGTTTACTTGTCACCATGGTCAACGGATACAGACGCGTGCCTGATCCACCTGCTAAGATAATACCCTTCATACCTTTCTCCTTTTCCCTTTTTCCTGTAAATTGATTTATCTGCATCCTGCTTCTACCTGTAACTCTCCGTCCACTTTTCTGACATTGAATACCAGCGGATGTTCTTTGCCCCACTCTGGATCTTCCTGTTCCTTTTGGTTCCATTCTTTCCATACTTTAATAAAACCATTGTGTATCAGGTTCTCCGCTTTAAGCCTGGCCTGGACTGCTTCGTCGTAATCATCAAAGAGACCAACATAATAACGCTTTCCCTTAAAACCGATATCGACACGGTATCGATTGCTGTTCTTCAATCGGAACACACCTCGAAAACCGCTCTCGTTATCTCTGCGTTTTTTTCTCTTCTCTAATACTTCTACACAAGTTCCATCTACCAAATGTCTGCGATCTGCAATTGCTTTCTGATTTTGCTCTTTTAAACACCCACAGCTTCGATTGTGTGCATGAATCAATCCTGCTGCCGGCACATCAATTGTGTTTCCACATTCACAGACACAATGCCAGTAAACAGATCCTCGTTTATCTCTTTGTTCAGTTGGATACATTGCTGTAAGAAGGCCGAACTGCCTTCCTGTAAGATCTTGAGGCTTTCTTCCCATTATTCTCCCCTGTATTTTTTTTCGTAGAGTATACAACTCTACGAAAAAAAATGAAATTAAGTTGAATTTATAGGGTTTTTAAAAGATATGACCAATTATTTGACGGTAAATACAGCGTTTAGCTTATCCATATTTTGCTGTTTCTGCTCCATAGAAGGATGCACATACCGGTTTAGAGTTGTGTTAATATTGGAATGTCCTAAAATCTCACTTAATGTCTTCATATCGAATCCAAGTTCTACGCAACGGGTTGCAAAAGTATGTCGCAGACAATGAAAATGAAGTGGTTCGATCTGACATTTTTTCAAAGTTTTTTTGAAATAATATTCGATCGACCGCGGCTCGCGAAAACTTATCTTCTTTCCGGTGAGAATATATGCTTCGGGATCTATCTTGTGAGATTGGACGTATTGCTGCAAAATCTCAAACAGGAAATCCGGAATCGGAATATTACGGATGGAGCTTTCTGTTTTTGGTGGAGTGATAATGATTTTTGTATTATGTTCCGAATCATCTGTGTGATCCTTAACTCTGTGTAAAGTCTTAGATATCTCCAAATATTGTTCCTGAAAATGAATATCCTTCCACTGCATTGCACAAAGTTCTCCAAGACGTACTCCTGTATATAGTGCAATCAGCGTCCCGATGTTTTTATGTGTCAGATTCCCCAATAAATAGTCCTGCAAGGCCTGCTGTTCCTTTAAAGAGAGGATCCGAAGCGGTTTCCTGACGGGCTTAACAGCACAAAGTTCCGGGTTACAAAGAGACAGTTCCCCTTCCTTTTCAGCAGTTTTTAATATTAATTTGACAACAGAACGGATATCGGTAACTGTTTTCGGAGCCAATCCGGAACCATCACTTTTTCCTGAAAGCAACAACTTGTTCAGAAATACTTCACAATCTTTATTACTGAACGTATAGACAAGGCGATCACCAATCATAGGACTGATATAGTGACTGAAAAGATAATGGTATCTTACATAAGTAGATTCCTTGCTGGAAGGCTTCAGCCGTTCCAGCCAGAGCAGTCCATAAAAGGAAATGTTCTTCTTCATACGGACACTTTGAAAAAGACGTGGATCCATCTTTCTCTTTGCATCATTTTGCTTTTTTTTAACAGTTAAATAATCTGCTGCATAGATAGAACGGTATCTGGGACTTCCATCTTCTTTGAATGAATAAATGTATCTGGCTTCCCAGCGTCCGTCCTTTCTTTTGTAAATATTTTCTCCTTTACGTGGCATGTTTTTCTCCTCCATTTTGACCATTTTTTTGACGGTAAATAAGTAAATAATCACAAGATTTAATTATTGCTGTGTAGCAAAAAATTAAAAAATCCGCCTTATTATTGATAAAAATACACAAATTTCGACATTTCTGCCTTGACTTGAACGTATTGTGAGAGTAAGATATCAATGATTAAAGTCTTTTTAAACCGTAAATTAACTATAAATGAATTCGTAGAGTTGTATACTCTACGAAATATTTTTTATCCAAAACTTCCCTTATACATAAAAAGAGCCTTAATATCTTCCACAATACCCTCGTATCATTCAGATATTAAAGCTCTTTTTATTCCTTTTTATTTTTCTTTTCTTATACTACAGCTTCTATGATCATCTTAGAAGCTACTTCTACCTGCCGCACTCCGATTTCTTTCTTCTGATAAAAGCATGCGGACAGCTCATATCAATATTAAACTCTGCTGCAATATTCCATGGACTGTTATACTGATGTTGTTCATCAGGTCTTAATTGTGCCAAAAAATCAATAAATACTTGATTATTGAATACTTTCGGCATATCATCACTCCTTTTTGTCCTGCACATTTTCCTACTTAAGATTCTACCATTGCACCTTATAAAAGACAAGTTTGTTATTTTCTGTCTTTGTTCTGTAAAAAATACATTTTTATCGTCCACTCTCCGCCCTGCCCTCCTTGAATTTTCTCCTGAAAAATGGTATAACGTTAAATGTATAATGATTAATCTGTTAATTCTAATTAATCAATTCACGTTACTGTCTGATTTCTTAAGACAGTTAAAAACTAATTCACACTGAGGAGAAGAAAATGACGAACATCGAAATGTTAGAAAACACACTCCCGATTGCACCTCTGAAACTGATTGCTATGGAGAGTTGCAAACCTCTGGGACAGAAGGTAAATGATTATATTGTTTCCTTCCGTGAGAACACGATCAACGAAGTAACAGAATCCCCACTTTACAGAAACTATAAGGCCAACAATTACCAGGTAGACTGTAGTTGTCCGAGATTCGGTTCCGGTGAAGCTAAGGGTATCCTGAAAGAGACAATCCGTGGTACTGATCTTTTTATCATGACTGATGTATGCAACTACAGCCTGACTTACACAGTAAACGGACATCTTAATCATATGTCTCCAGATGACCATTATCAGGATCTGAAGAGAATTATCGCTGCTGCAACAGGTAAGCTCGCCGTATCAATGTTATCATGCCTTTCCTTTACGAAAGCAGACAGCACAAGCGTACAAGAAGAGAGTCTCTGGACTGTGCTCTTGCACTGGAAGAACTGGACGCAATGGGCGTATCCAACATCATTACATTTGATGCTCATGACCCACGTGTACAGAATGCGATTCCACTTAGTGGATTTGACAGCTTTAACCCACAGTATCAGTTCTTAAAAGCACTGTTCCGTGAAGTACCAGATCTGAAAGCTGACAAAGAACACCTGATGATCATCAGCCGGATGAGGGAGCTATGCATCGTGCAGTATACTTCTCTAACGTGCTTGGTGTTGATATGGGTATGTTCTACAAACGTCGTGACTACTCTACAGTTATAAACGGAAAGAACCCGATCGTTGCCCATGAGTTCCTCGGTGATGATGTAACAGGAAAGGATGTTCTTATCGTTGACGATATGATCTCTTCCGGAGAAAGTATGCTTGATGTTGCGAAACAGCTGAAAGAGCGTAACGCCGGACGTGTCTTCGTATGTACAACATTCGGACTGTTCACAGACGGATTTGATAAATTCGATGAGTATTATAATAAGGGATATATTAGTAAAGTTATTACAACAAACCTTACATATCTCCCACCAGAACTTTATGAGAAACCTTACTTTGTAAAAGCTGATATGAGTAAGTTCATCGCACTGATCATTGATTCCCTGAACCATGATGTGCCGATCAGCTCTGTTATCAGCCCAACAGATAAGATTCATGCTCTTCTTGAGAAACGCGAAAAAGGACTGCTGTAATACTATTACAAGGGCGTGTGAAAAAAATCACGCGCCCTTGTTTTTGGACTATTCCTCTTTCACAGCCCTTTATAGTTTAGTCTGATAGCTTTCTAATTGATGAAAAATCCCCAGTACATTCACAATATCCTCTCTTATATCAAAAACAATAATATATGCCATCTCTGAAATAATAGCTTCATGATACCCTTTTGCTGAAAGGTAAAAATCTCTACTTTCAGGAAATTGAAATGGATTTTCCTCAAGTCTATCATAAATACTGTCCACGCTATCTAAGAGATGCTTTGCCGCCTGTTCATTTTTTAAATTATTAACCAGATAATCCACTAAATGATCTAACAATTCATCCGCATGTTCTGTTACATTCAATTTATAAGCCATATTTTGCCCTCGTTTCTCTGAGTGCCATCCTTGCGTCTTTTACTTGTCCTGTTTCAATTTGTCTTTCAGACATCTCCAAATCTCGATACATAGCATATCTTCTTATTGTAGATTCATAACTTTCCATGCTCATGATCACCATATCTCCATATCCATTTTTTGTAATATAAATTGGTTCTTCTGTCCTATGACACATATCAGAAATCTCTGAGGTGTTTTTTAAATCTTTTATTGGTATAATTTGTGGCATAATCAGTACCTCCCTTTTGTTATAATTATACCATAATTATGGTATAATTCAATCTATTCATACTAAAAATCCCTTCTTTAGAAATATGTTAAATATTACTTTTACAATAACTATTTCATATTCTAAAGAAGGGGTTCTATTATTTCATCTCCGCAACACGGTCCTGAATCGTCTTATTGAAATTCTCAATCTGTCTGGAATAAGGCTCGTTCATGAACTTGGAGTTCAGCATGAAGTCTGCTGTTGCAAGGTTGTTCGCAACCGGAATGTCATATACTACAGCAATTCTAAGAAGTGCCTTAACATCCGGGTCGTGTGGCTGTGCCTCTAACGGATCCCACAGGAAGATCATGAAATCGATCTGTCCTTCTACGATCTTCGCACCGATCTGCTGGTCTCCACCAAGTGGACCACTGCAATATCCTTTTACCGGAAGTCCTGTTTTCTCTGCGATCAGACGGGCTGTTGTTCCTGTTCCGCAGAGGAAATGTCCCTGTAATACTTCTTTATTTCTATCGCACCATTCAATCAGTTCTTTCTTTTTTCCATCATGAGCTACAAGTGCAATGTGTTTTGCTTTTCCAATTTCCATTGTTACAAAATTATCTGTAAGCATTTTCGTGTCCTCCTTCAAGTCTTCCTGTTGTTGATTCTTTTTATCATTTTCAACAGTTTTTCTTCTGATGTCTATTATATTTTCTTTTTCCTGTTACTTCAACCTGCTTATTGATTCTTAACAGAATTTTTACGGTTATCGTTCGCAGATTTTTACTCTTCCGTATTTCGATGTTCTTCATCGTAGAATTTCATCAACGCCTGTGTTCCGAGATCTCCGTATCCTTCCTGCTCAAGTTCTTCGTAATTGGCAAGAACCATACTGAGTACATCGAGGGAAAGTCCTTTTCTGTTTGCTTCGATCAGTGCAAGCTTCATATCTTTGATGAAGTGTTTCATAAAGAATCCCGGTGCATAATCATCTTTTAAGATCTTTGGTCCGAATGTGTCAAGCTGCTTGCTTCCTGCTGCCCCTGTCGCAACGGACTTCATGAATACTTCCGGATCCAGTCCCTGTTCTTTTGCGTAAGTAAGTGCCTCACACACACCGGACAGTGTTCCGGCGATCATGATCTGGTTCGCCAGCTTGCAGTGCTGTCCGCATCCAGCCTTACCCTGGTAATTGATGTTTGTTCCCATTGCCTCAAAGAGTGGCATACAGGCTTCGTAATCTTCCTTTTCTCCACCAACAAGAATGGATAATGTTCCGGCTTTTGCTCCTGTATCTCCACCTGTGACAGGTGCATCCATCACATGGAAACCTCGTTTTGTACCTTCCTCGTAAATCTTCTCAGCAATCTGCGGACTTGTTGTTGTCATATCGATCAGATAAGCGCCTTTCTTTGCACTGTCTAAAATATTTTCCCCGTCAAAGTATACTTCTTCTACATCCTGTGGGAAACCGACAATTGTGATAACTGCATCACAATCCTGCACGCAATCCTTGATTGACTCATGGAACTGTGCTCCTTCGCCGATCACATCTTCTACTTTACTCTTTGTTCTTGCATAGATATGTAATTCAAATCCGGCTTTCATGAGATTTCTGACCATGGATTTTCCCATGATTCCTACACCGATAAAACCTACTTTATTCATCTGCTTTATTCCTCCTGTCTAAGATAGCTCCCATGTCATCACACAGGAGCCATTCTTATCATTTTCTATTTTCAACTATCTTTCTTCTTTTGTCACAACTTCACCCTGTTTTTTGTAAATGCTGTTTGCCGGAACGAATCCACGTACAGAAGAAAGTGGATAGATGTTGCTGTGATTTCCAACAACTGTTCCCGGATTCAGAACGCTTCCGCATCCTACTTCTACTTCATCTCCAAGCATTGCGCCAAACTTCTTCATTCCTGTCTCAATCTTCTCTTCTCCGGCTTTTACCACAACAAGTTTCTTATCTGATTTTACGTTAGATGTAATTGATCCGGCTCCCATATGAGATTTGTATCCAAGAACAGAATCACCTACATAATTATAGTGCGGAACCTGAACTTTATTAAAAAGGATCACGTTCTTAAGCTCTGTGGAATTTCCTACAACAGCTCCTTCTCCTACGATCGCATTTCCACGGATAAATGCACAGTGACGAACCTCTGCATCCTTTCCGATGATTGCCGGTCCATTGATAAATGCAGTCGGAGCAACCTTTGCAGATTTCGCTACCCATACATTTTCCCCGCGTTTCTCGTATTCGTCCTCGCTCAATGTAGCTCCAAGCTCAAGGATGAAGCTGCTGATCTTCGGAAGTACTTCCCACGGATAAGTAACTCCGTTGAAGATATCTTTTGCGATTGTCTGGTCTAATGAATAATTTTCTTTTACTGTTAATGCTTCTAACATGGTAATTCCTTTCTGCCGGTTAGAACCGACTTACATTTTATGCCTTTTTATAGAATCCTGCTGCTTTTTCATAGCAGGCTCTAAGCTGATATTGATTGTTCAGTCCTTTCACCCCAACGGTTCTGCTGGTGATAAAATGATCGAGTTTTCTCATATATTCATCTGATGTGATGGAACCTTCTGCCACATAGTTCAGTCCCTTCTCCCAGCTTGCTGTAAGTTCCGGGTTCAGGAGTGACCGGATGGAATGATCAACAACATCATAGATCATCTCTCCCTGCAGCGTCGGTGTGATCACCTGTGTCTTCTTGTTCAATGCGAGATACTTGATATTCACAAGCTTTTTCAGAATCTCTGCTCTTGTCGCACTTGTTCCGATTCCGCTTCCTTTGATCTGGGCACGAAGTTCTTCGTCCTCGATCAGCTGTCCTGCATTCTCCATTGCCAGGATCATGGAACCGGAATTGTAGCGCTTCGGAGGTGATGTCTCTCCTTCTTTGATATCCAATGCTCTGACCTGAAGGACTGCACCCTTCTTTAATAACTTGATCACTTCGAACAATCCGGTGTCCAAACTCTGGTCTGCTGAATCAGATCCATTTTCTTCGTTTGTATCATCAACGGTATTCGATGCATTCCCTCCGTCTTTTGCTGCTGTCTGTGCTGTTTTTCTCTTCGGCATGCCTGCCACTTTCAGATAGCCTTCCTCTGCCAGCACTTTGAAGCTTGAAAAGAAGCTTTCTTCTTTGATCTTCGTCACGATAGCAACCTTCTGGTAAACTGCCGGTGGGTAGAAGATACTTAGGAATCTCCGCACGATCAGGTCGTACACGCCTTTTGCAGTAGATGAAACAGTACTCAATGCATTCAATCCTTGTCCTGTAGGAATGATTTGCATAATGGTCTGTGATCTGCTTGTCATTCACATAACGTGTCTTTGCAAGTGTCTTATAACTTCCGAAATTTAAGATATCCTGCATATACGGTGCCGCCATCGGATATTTTGACAGCCCGTTCAGATTTCTTGTAATTTCCTTTGCCACTGCGGTAGACAGAACACGGGCATCTGTTCTTGGATAAGTCACAAGTTTTTTCTCATACAGCTCCTGCACGACTCGCAGTGTCTCATCCGGACTGATCTTAAATCTCTTGGAGCAATCATTCTGAGCTCCGCAAGGTTGTATAAAAGAGGAGGATTCTTCTTCTCTTTCTTTTTCTCGATCGACTCAATCCGGCAGTTTAGTCCTGATTGTTCCTGCATTTCTGCTGCCACATTTACAGACTTGTCATCCGGTGTCTGCAGATATTGAATTAATTCTTCTGCTTTCTTGCGCTCTTTGAATCCGTTTTCCTTATAAAGATCATAAGATTCAAAATAGCGAGAACCTTTCACTGCTCTCCACTCACCCTCGAACGTATGCCCTTGTGCATCGATCGTACTGAGTACGCGGTAAAACGGTGTCTTGATGAAATCACGGATCTCGCGTTCTCTGCGCACGACCATCCCAAGAACACACGTCATGACACGACCGACTGAAACTACAGAATACTGCGTATGCAGGAAATTTGAAATACTATTTCCATACTTCAAAGTCAGCAGACGGGAGAAGTTAATTCCCATCAGATAATCTTCCTTGGCACGCAGGTAGGCAGATGCTCCGAGGTTATCATACTCTGACAGATCTTTGGCTTCACGGATTCCTCGAAGGATCTCTTCTTCTGTCTGGGAATCGATCCACACTCTTCTGCGCTTTTTCCCCTCGACATGTGCTTCCTGTTCTACGAGACGGTAGATGTATTCTCCCTCTCGCCCGGAGTCGGTACAGACATAGATCGTATCTACATCTTCCCGGTTCAGGACCCCACTGACGATCTGAAACTGTTTCGCCACTGACGGAATGACTTCGTATTTGAATTCTTCCGGGATAAACGGCAGTGTCTGCAAGTTCCATCTCTTAAGTGCCGGATCATATTCCTCCGGATAACTCATCGTCACCAGGTGACCTACGCACCAGGTGACAATGGCTTCGTCTGACTCAAGATATCCGTCCCGTCTTTTCGTATTTAGTTTCAATGCTTTTGCGAATTCCTGGGCAACGCTCGGTTTCTCCGCAATGTATACTGATTTTCCCATAAATTAATTATTTGTCTTCCATTCAATTATTTTACACGGAATCTGTAGGCAGTACGAGTATCATATTTCTCGCCTTTCTTACAGATCGGTCCCGGGAAGTTCTCGTGGTGGATTGCATCCGGATAGTACTGTGTCTCCAGACAAATGGCATCTCTCATCTCATAAACTGCACCGTCTCTTCCTTTCTCTCCGTCAAGAAAGTTCGCAGTATAGATCTGCACACCCGGAAGGTCTGTCAGTACACTCATATGGATTCCACTTTCATCCCCGGCCACTTCTGCTACTTTATCAAATTTGCCTTCATTTTTCAATACCCAGTTGTGGTCATAACCTTTTCCGAATACCAACGGTTCATAGTCTGCTTCAATGTCTTTTCCGATTGTCTTATCTATTCTGAAATCCATCGGAGTTCCTTCCACACTGCGGATCTCGCCTGTCGGAATGGATGTTGCGTCTGCCGGAGTAAATACATCTGCATTCAGCCATAATGTATGATTCAGAACATCTCCACTCTTATGTCCGTTCAGGTTAAAATAACTATGATTTGTCATATTGATGATCGTATCCTGATCCGGTTCTGCTTCGTAGTGGATCATCAAAGTATTCTCTTCGTCCAGGGAATACGTCACTTTCATAACAAGTGCTCCCGGATATCCCTGATCTCCATCCGGCTGTCCATCTCAAATGTTACATGGGTATCATCTGCGTCTGCAACCTTCCACAATCTTCCGTGATAGAAATCAAGTCCGCTGTGTAAGTTATTCTCTCCGTCATTCTTTGTCAAATGATATTCTGTTCC
>ENA-OQJT01000030-OQJT01000030.1-human-gut-metagenome-genome-assembly--contig:-NODE-30-length-28538-cov-1.247580_pt1 | contig 28538 bp, 28 predicted proteins | sample MGYA00242612_ERZ504779 | MGnify/ENA primary metagenome ERZ504779 (study PRJEB26092, sample SAMD00036366) | human gut metagenome | host: Homo sapiens | study: EMG produced TPA metagenomics assembly of...
TGACATCATCTTGTTTGCAACTCCCAAGACGAGGGTTTCCTCGCCGCAGGAGATGGACAAGGCGTTGCGTTCGCTTATGAAGCGCGCCGGCGTTGCCGGGGAGGAGCGATGAGCAATCACGTTTTGCGACGTGTTGCCATCGCTCCTATTCGCATATATCAACAGGTTATTTCGCCCTTATTGCCTGACGCCTGCATTTATTACCCAACGTGCTCGCAATACGCCATCCAGGCGATTGAGAAGCACGGTGTTTTGAGAGGCTGCTGGCTTGCCGTGAGGCGCATCGCTCGCTGCAATCCCCTGCACGTCGGCGGTTATGACCCTGTGCCCTAGCGGGCACTCGCTATCGGAGGAAAACTTACATGTGGGATTGGATCGTTAACATCCTTTTCGAGCTGCTCAAGCTCATCCAGACCTTTGCGGTCGACTGGGGCCTGTCCATCATCATCCTGGTGGTCATCATCCGTCTGCTGCTGACGCCGCTTATGCTCAAGTCGACCAAGTCGACGGCTCGCATGCAGGTGCTGCAGCCCAAGATGCTCGAGATCCAGGAGCGCTATGCCGACGATCCCCAGCGTCAGGCCGAGGAGATGCAGAAGTTCTACAGCGAGAACAAGTTCAACCCCATGGCTGGCTGTCTGCCGCTGCTGATTCAGATGCCTATCCTGTTCGCCCTGTTTACATTGCTGCGCAACCTGCCGCAGTACTTTAACAACGGCACGTTCTCGTTCTTCAACATCCTGCCCGACCTGACCACCACGCCGAGCGCTTCCTTTGCCGATGGCTTTATGGTTGCACTGCCTGCGCTGGTTTGCCTCATCCTGTTTGCCGTCCTGACCCTGATTCCGCAGCTCTATATGTCGCGCAACCAGACCGGCCAGCAGGCTCAGAGCATGCGTATGATGGCCGTTGTCATGACGGTCATGATGCTTTGGATGGGCTGGAGCCTTCCCGTTGGTGTTCTGCTGTACTACGACGTCTCGTCTGCTTGGCAGGTTATCCAGCAGATTTTTGTGACGCAGAAGGTCATCGACAAGGCGAAGGCCGATGAGGAGGAGCGTCTTAAGAACGCTCCGCTGCAGGTTGAGGTCACTCGTCGCGAGAAGAAGCCGCGCCCGCACAAGAAGAAGTAGTGGGATATCAATCTTATTTAGGTACCTAACTTTTGGAGTACGTTATGTCTGAAGAGATCATCGAGGATATGCTTGAGGAGGTTGCCCCGCAGGTCGCGGGCGATTATCCCGAGATTGCACAGCGCTACAAGGCTGGTGAAGAGCTGACCGATGAGGAGCTCGACACCATTGCCGATGTTGCGATTTCCATCCTGCGTTCCATCCTTTCGCACTTCGATGCCGCCAACTCTCCTATCGATGAGTATGAGGGCGACGAGGGTGAGCTGATTTTGGATGTAACGGCTCCCGACCTTGCTGTTCTCATTGGCCGTCATGGTCGCACTCTTGATGCTCTTCAGGTTATGTTCTCTTTGCTGGTGAGCCGCAAGCTTGGCTTTAGGTATCCGGTTGTAGTGGACGTCGAGGGATACAAGAGTCGCCGTCAGGATAAGGTCGCCTCCATGGCTCAGTCTGCTGCCGAGCGTGCCATCCGCACTCATAAGAGTGTTTCGCTTCCGCCCATGAATGCCTACGAGCGCCGACTGGTTCACATTGCACTTCGTGGCAACGATGCAGTCGATACTCATTCTGAGGGTTCTGACCCTGATCGCCATGTGGTGATTGTTGCTCGATAATCTACTCGAGCTTATGCTAGGGGGGACGTGGTTTCCACCTCCCTTTTTTGTCAAAAGTTCTCGATACGCTGATTTTTGTCAGAAAGGAGCTTCTGTTGTTTGTACTTACCGATCAGCAGGCTGACGAGATGTTGAGTCGCCTAACTTCCTATTGCAAAGAATATTCCTTGAGCGTAACTGATATTGAGCTGAGGAAATGTATCCAGCATTTGGATTTGGTTCTAGAAACAAATAAGACAACCAATCTCACCCGTATTCTTAACGTAGAAGATGCTGCCGTACTTCATATCCTCGACTCACTTGTTTTGCTCCCCTATATCAATAAGGCTCCTGAGGGAGCTTTGCTCGATATGGGAACAGGTGCGGGCTTCCCTGGTATTCCATTAACCATAACCACGCATCGTAAAGCTACTTATATTGACTCTGTTGGCAAGAAGGTTGATGCGGTTAATTCCTTTGTCCATGCTCTTGGATTGAAACATGCTCATGCGGTTCATGATCGTCTTGAAGAATATGCTCGAAGCCATAAGAAGCAGTTCTCCGTTGTAACCGCCCGCGCACTGGCCCCTCTACCGATTCTTGTTGAGTATGCGGCTCCGTACCTGAAGGATGGAGGGCTATTTGTTATCACCAAGGGCAATCCTTCGGATGAGGAGCTTGCTTCCGGCATGTCAGCAGCTAAGATTTGCGGCTTCACTTTGCTTCTGAATGACGCAATTGATTTGCCTGAAGGCTTGGGTCACAGGGAGTTCATTGTTCTTAAGAAGAGTCATTCAGCATCCGTTTCATTGCCTCGTGCAAATGGCATGGCAAAGAAGAATCCGCTTGCCTAGATGTTTCACGTGAAACATAATGGTTACTAACAGCTTGCAGTGTTTCACGTGAAACATAGCAGTTGCTATCGATTCGGAATGTTTCACGTGAAACATCCTCCGTTTGACAGCTTTAATACACACCAGGAGGGACCGTGGGATTTCGCGACGTTAAGCGTTCTAAGAGCGCAAAAGACACGCGTATCATTGCAATCATCAATCAAAAAGGCGGCGTCGGTAAGTCAACGACGGCTGTAAACCTTGCAGCAGCACTGGGTGAGCAGAGTCGTAAGACACTGATTGTTGATTTTGATCCGCAGGGAAACAGCACCAGTGGATTCGGAATTGAAAAAGAAGACCTTGATCACTGCATCTATGATGCATTGCTGAATGATGTGCCGGCAGAATCGCTTGTTCTTGATACAAATTGCAAAAAGGTATTCGTAATTCCGGCTACAATTCAGCTTGCAGGCGCGGAAATTGAACTCGTAAGCGCAATTGCTCGTGAAACCCGTCTCAAAGATTTGCTTGAGCCGATTCAGGACGAGTTCGATTTTATTTTCATTGACTGCCCTCCTTCGCTCGGCCTGCTTACTATCAACGCTTTGACCGCAGCAGACAGCGTTTTGATTCCGATCCAGTGCGAGTATTACGCACTCGAGGGCGTTACGAAGCTGCTTGAGTCAATGAAGATGGTCAAATCTCGTCTGAACAAGGGCTTAGACACCTACGGTGTGCTTATGACCATGTATGACTCGCGTACTTCTCTATCGAATCAGGTTGTTGAGGAGGTTCAATCGTACTTTGGTGATAAGGCATTTAAGACGTTGATCCCCCGTACGGTTAAAATCTCCGAAGCTCCGTCTTTTGGGGAACCGGTAATTACCTATGCACCTCAAAATAAGGGTGCAAAAGCATATATGAACCTTGCAAAAGAGGTGATCAAGCGTGCCTAGTGTAAAGAAACGTGGCGGATTGGGACGTGGACTCAATGCTTTGGTCTCAGAGGCCGAGTATGAGACCGGTGGTTCGGCTGCATCGGCTTCGAATGCCGCATCTGAAACAAAACTACCTATTGAGGATATCGTTCCCAACCCTAATCAGCCGCGAATTCACTTTAACGAAACTGAACTTCGTGAGTTGAGCGAATCAATCCAAGAACATGGCGTCTTGCAGCCGCTTTTGGTTCGCAAGCATGGAAACGGCTATGAGATCATCGCTGGTGAGCGTCGTTACCAAGCGTCAAAGCTTGCTGGTCTTGAGGAGCTGCCTGTCATCATTAAAGATGTTAATGATGAAGAGATGCTGGCTCTTGCTCTGATCGAAAACCTTCAGCGTTCTGATCTGAATCCCGTCGAAGAGGCTAAGCTATCGCCAGCTTATCGATGCCAGCGGTATGACCCAGGAGGCATTGTCGAAGGCAGTCAGCAAGTCACGCTCTGCAATTACAAACTCGCTGCGCCTTCTCGATCTCCCTGAAGTTGTTCAGCAGATGATTTTTGAGGGCAAACTTACTGCTGGTCATGCACGTGCGATTCTTGCAGTTCCCTATGAGGACGCTCGAATTCGACTTGCAGAGAAGGTTGTTGCAGAGGGCCTTTCCGTAAGAGCGACAGAAAATCTTGCTCCGTTGTTTTCTGCCGGAGAGACACCTAAGACGCCGAGGCCTGCAACGCCTCAGTCTTTTAAAAAGGCTGCCCGCGTGCTTCGTCAGGTTTTTAATACCAACGTGCGTGTTAAGAGCTCGCGTGGAAAGAATAAGATTGAGATTGAGTTTAAAGACGAGGAAGAGCTCTCTCGTATTCTTGGCGAAATGATTCAGTTTGATCAAGGAGGCCAAGATGAGGAATAGGATTTTAACTGCGATTGCATTGGCGACGACTGTCGCGGCTGGTGCCTTTGCTGGCTATAAGATCGCGACAGACGATGAACTTCGAGGTCGTTTGCTTCGTAGTGCGCAAGATATTGTCGATACATCCAAGAAGAAAATGGATGTTATGACAGAAGATGTTGCCATGCGTACGGCTCAGGTAACGAAGAATCCCAAGATTAATCAAGGTTGGGTTAGTAACCAATGGGAAAATGTAGGCTATTAGGTACCTAACAATTACTTAGCATATTTTGAGGGGTCCTTGTCTGATTCACGAGGCAAGGACCCCTTATTTTGGCCGTAAAAAATGGGACAGGTAGCAGCTGATTCAAAATTAAGGTCAATAAATAAAACGGCCCCGGTTGCATCTCCTGTAACCGGGGCCGTTCGATGTTTCACATGAAATGTTTTGGGGTGCGACTCCCCTATGCGTTCTTCTGAACTTTGAAGCGCTGCTTCAGCTGTCCGCAAGCGGCGTCAATATCGTTACCACGGGAGTTACGAATCGTGGTCTCGATGCCACGGGACTCAAGACGACGCTGAAGATCCTCAACCTTATGAATCGGCGACGGCTTGAGCGGGCTGCCCTCGATGTCGTTAAGCTGAATCAGGTTAACGTGGCACAACGTTCCCTCGCAGAAGTCGCAGAGCGCCTGCATCTCGGGATTCGTATCGTTGACGCCTTCGATCATGGCATACTCATAGGTCGGGCGGCGGCCAGTCTTCTCGGTGTAGAGTTGAAGCGCCTCGTGAAGGCGAAGTAGCGTGTACTTCTTAACACCGGGCATTAGCTTATTGCGTGTCGACTGGATGGCGGAATGCAGGGAAACGGCAAGCGTGAACTGCTCGGGGATGTCGGCAAATTTGCGAATACCGGGAATAACGCCGCTGGTAGAGACGGTGAGGTGACGAGCACCGATACCGATGCCATCGGGGTCGTTGAGGATTCGCAACGCCTTGAGAACCTCGTCGTAGTTGGCAAACGGCTCGCCCTGGCCCATGAAGACAACGCTCGTGACGCGCTCGCCAAAGTCGTTGGATACATGAAGTACCTGGTCGACGATCTCTTGAGCGGTCAGAGAGCGCTTGAGGCCGTTGAGACCGGTAGCGCAAAAGGCACAGCCCATGCCGCAGCCTGCCTGGGTGGAAACGCAGACGGAAAGCTTGTTGCGACGGGGCATACCGACAGTTTCGACGGAAATGCCGTCGTGGTACTCGAGCAGATACTTGCGCGAGCCATCTTTGGAAACCTGCTTGGTGAGTTCAGTCGGCGTATCAAAGGCAAAAGCCTCTTTAAGCTGCTCGCGGAAAGCCTTGGGAAGGTTGGTCATGTCGTCGAACGAACAAACGTTCTTCTCAAAGACCCATTCGATGAGCTGCTTCGCGCGGAAGGCGGGCTGGCCAAGCTCGGCCACGAGCTCGCGAATATCGTTTTGGCTCAAGTCGCGAATGTCCTGAGATTTAGTCCTGGGATTCATGGAAGCCTTTCGATTTTGGGGAAACGTAGAGGGTATCGCTACAATATGGTATCAGCTGCAGAAATTATAGAGGAGGAGTCTGCCCATGCCGGGTAAAAGCCTAGAGAACATGCACGTAGCGGTCTTGGCGGGCGGTCATTCCGCTGAGCGCGAGATCTCGCTTAATTCGGGAAAGAACGTTGTGGTGGCACTGAAGGAAGCCGGCTACACCTCGGTGGAGCTGCTCGATACGGCCGCTGATGACTTTATGGTAACCATGGCAACCGGCGGCTTTGACGTGGCGTTTATCGCCATGCACGGTGCCGGCGGCGAGGATGGCGCCATGCAAGGCGCCATGGAGACCCTGGGTATCCCCTACACGGCTTCGGGCGTGCTTGCCAGCGCCTGCGGTGCCGACAAGGAGGTCTCTAAGCTCCTGTACGCCAAGGCGGGCATTCCCATTGCCCCCGGCCTTGCGCTCGAGGTGGGCGATGAAGTCGATATCGATCATATCGTCGAGGTTTGTGGCGAGCGCTGCTTTGTGAAGCCGGCCGTCAACGGTTCCAGCTATGGCATTTCCCTGGTCCATGAGCCCTCCGAGCTGCCCGCGGCAATCGCCAAGGCGTTTGAGTACGGCGACAAAGTGCTGGTCGAGAAGTGCATCGAGGGTACCGAGATCACCGTCGGCGTGTACGGCGAGGACGACGTGCGCGCCCTGCCGATTGTCGAGATTCGCAAGCCCGAGGACTGTGAGTTCTACGATCTGGACGTGAAGTATGTCGACCCTACGGACATCCATCGTATTCCGGCGCAGATTTCACCCGAGAATTACGCTCGCGCTCAGGAGCTTGCCTGTGCTGCTCACAAGGCCCTCGGTTGCCTGGGCATCTCGCGCAGCGATTTTATCGTGAGCGAGGACGGCCCCGTCATCCTCGAGACCAACACCATTCCCGGCATGACCGATACGTCGCTGTATCCGGATGAGATTCGCCACACAGACGACATGACGTTCCCGCAGGTCTGTGACAGCCTGATCCGTATGGGCCTTCGTCGAGCGGGCATTGCATGCTAATCGAGGGCGCGGTTTCGTCAGGAACGCCGCAGTTTGTCATCGACTCCTATGCCACGCTTGCCGAACGCGCCAAAACGCAGTCCTTCGGCCTTATCGAGGAAGATGTGATTGTCCTCGATACCGAGACCACAGGTCTTTCGGTGCAGGACAACGAGCTGATCGAGATCTCGGCGGCCCGTCTTTCGGGCCGCGAGATCGTCGACCGCTTCGATACCTTCGTGCATCCCAAGCAGCTAATTCCCGCCGAGATTACCGAGCTCACGAGCATTACAAATGCCGATGTGGCAGATGCCCCGTCGGCCGCTGAGGCCGTCGCCGCTCTCGCCGATTTTGTCGGTGGTTGCCCGGTGATCGCACATAACGCCACGTTCGATCGCTCGTTTATCGAGTCGGTCAAAGGCGGCGTCAACGTGAGCGATATCTGGATCGATTCGCTGGCGCTGTCGCGCATCGCGCTTCCGCGCCTGGCCTCGCACAAGCTGTCTTTTATGGCCGATCTGTTTGGCTGTGACTCGGTATCACACCGTGCCAATGCCGACGTCGACGCCCTGTGTGGCGTATGGCGTGTGTTGCTCGTGGCGCTCACCGACTTGCCCCAGGCCTCATGGCGCGCCTAGCCGACATGCATCCGGATATGCCTTGGTCCTATCGTCCTATCTTCTCATTCTTGGCGGGGCAGAACCCTGGTTCTATCTTCTCTCTCAGCGCCGCTCGTGCTGACGTTCTCAAGGCCGATCGCGCCGACGATCGGGTGGACGCCGACGAACTGCCGGTCCTCAAGATGCCGAGTCGTGAGGAGATTGAGGCAGACTATGCGCCGGGTGGCCTGGTCAATCGCATGTATCCCACTTACGAGCCGCGTGATGAGCAGATCGCGATGGCGCTCGAGGTCCGCGATGCGCTGGTCACGGGCACACATCGCGTAATTGAGGCGGGCACGGGCGTCGGCAAATCGATGGCCTATCTGGTGCCTTTTGCCGAGGCAGCACGCCGTAACAACATCACGGTTGGTATTGCGACCAAATCGAACAATCTTGCCGACCAGCTCATGTACCATGAGCTGCCAAAACTTGCCGAGCAACTGGACGGTGGTCTGTCATTTTGCGCTCTCAAGGGCTATGACCACTATCCGTGCCTGCGCAAGCTTGAGCGCATGAGCCGAGGCCAGGTCGAGATTACCACCAAGCGCGATCCGGCGGACACGCTCACGGCGGTCGCGGTCATTATGGCGTACGTCTGCCAATCAGCCGATGGCGACCTCGACTCGCTCGGCATTCGGTGGCGCAGCGTCAACCGTCCCGACTTTACGACGGCCTCGCGCGAGTGTGCTCGTCGCCTCTGCCCGTTTTTCCCTGATAAATGTTTGGTCCACGGCGCTCGCCGTCGTGCGGCGCATGCCGATGTGGTGGTCACCAACCATTCCCTGCTGTTCCGCAATGTCGCGGCCGAGGGCAGGATTTTACCTCCGATTCGTCATTGGGTAATCGACGAGGCCCATTCCATCGAGCGCGAGGCGCGCCGCCAGTGGGCGCGCGTGGTGTCGGCGGACGAATCACGCGTTCTGTTTGAGCGCCTGGGTGGCTCGAGCACCGGCGCGCTAAGCCAGGTTTCCCGTGATTTGGCAACCTCCGAGGGCTCTACGCTCTATCTGGGCCTTACTGCCAAGGAGACGTCGACGGTTGCGCGCGCGGAGCATGGCAATCGCCGACGTGTTCGATGGCGTTCGCGAGCTCGGCCGCCGTGCGCGTGGGGGTTATGACAATGCCAATCTATGGATTGGCCCCGAGCTGCGCGAATCTGACGACTGGCATGATTTCTTACAGTCGGCCTACACTGGCATCGACGCATTGGAACAGGCTGACAAGAGCGTCGACGCGCTGGTGCAAGCCGTCGCCGCCGACAAGCCCGAGGTTGTTGTTGACCTGGGTGATATCTCGCGTCGCCTGCACGAGCTGGTCGAGAACCTCAAACTCATCATTGATGGCACCGATGAACACTACGTGTATTCGCTGCAGGTCAATCGCAGGCTGCGTGCCGGCGGAGAGTCGATGACCGCAGAGCGCATCGACATTGGCGAGGCCTTGGCAACCGAGTGGCTGCCCGAGGTTCACACGGCTATCTTTGCCTCGGCGACTATGACGGTGGCCAAAAGCTTTGAACACTTTAACCATGCGGTCGGCCTCGATCGCATCGGTGCTTCAACATCCTCATCGCTGCACTTGGACTCGAGCTACGACTTCGATTCGAACATGGCTGTAGTCGTTGCGGGCGATATCCCCGATCCGCGCGATCGCGAGAGCTATCTTACGGCGCTCGAGCGCGTGCTGGTCGACGCCCATCTTGCCATGGGCGGATCGGTGCTCACACTGTTCACCAATCGGCGCGACATGGAAGACCTGTACGCCCGCGTTGAGCCCAAGATGGCCCGTGCGGGTCTGGAGCTCGACTGCCAGCAGCGCAACTCATCTCCTCGTCGCCTGCGCGACCGGTTTATCAACGAGCCGACCTCGTCGCTTTTTGCGCTTAAGGCCTTCTGGGAGGGGTTTGACGCCAGCGGCGAGACGCTGCGTTGCGTCATCATTCCCAAGCTGCCGTTCTCGAGCCCCACGGACCCGCTCTCGTGCGAGCGCAACCTGCGCGAAGACCGCGCTTGGGCGCGCTATTCGCTGCCCGAGGCGGTGCTCGAGGTTAAGCAGGCGGCCGGCCGCCTTATCCGCTCGTCGACCGATTGCGGCGTGCTGATTCTGGCCGACCCGCGCCTGGTGACGAAGGGCTACGGAAAGAAGTTCTTAACGTCGCTGCCCACGAGCTCCTACCAGCGCATCGAATCGGCGCAGATCGGTCACTATCTGCAACTGTGGCGCGCACGTCACGAGCGGCGGCGCTAAAGCGGACAGACGAGGGTTTTTGCCATATCGCACAGACGCTTTGACAGGGCGGGTCATCCAAGATGCGGATGGCTCCGCCCGCTGCGATTACCTGGCTCAGTAGCCAACGCTCGGAGCCGTAATGCACGGTTACCGTTGCCATGTCTGCCCCGCTGCGCTCGATTAGGGTGATGCCGGCCCAGTCCAGATGCTCCGCCATATCGAATGGCATCAAGAGCTTTGCGCTACGCTGCGTCCGGGCAAGGGAATCGTGGAGGGATGCGACGCCCGGTGTGTGAGGCACGACGGAGTCTTCCGTCAAGGTGAGTCCCTCGATTTTATCCATGCGATAGGTGCGCTGCTCATCGATCGCGATGTCCCAGGCAATCAGGTATGTTTGGTCGCCGTTTGCCGTAATGCGCAAGGGGTCGACCAGACGCTCGCGTGGCCGCGCATCGTCCATCGAGCGATACGAGATGCGGCAGCGAACACCGTCCTGAATGGCGCAGCTCAGCTGCTGCCAGTGCGACCCGTGGTTGACGGTGTCAAAGACGCGCTGGTTATAGCCGAGCTCTTCGGGTAGAAGGGCATGTCGAATCCGAGCTGCCGTCTGCGGCTCGATCCCCAACGATTCAAGTTCATGGTTGAGCACGGCGCCCTCGGCGGCACTCAGGCGCAACGGTAGCACGCGCCCGGCGTCACCAGTGAGGGCCACGTGTTCGCCGCGGCATTCGCAGATGATGCGCGCGCCCGATTCTCGGTCCGCGAGCGTCGAGACGATCTCGAGAATCTCGTCGAGCGACGCCCCCGTGATGTCAAAGCGGCTGCAAATCTCGGTTCGTGTCATGCCGCCATCGCCGGCGGCGTAGAGGGCCTCCATGATGTCGATGGCGCGCGAGAGTCTCTGCTCGCTGGTGAGTTTACGCACGGGCATGCTCGTGCACCGTCCTTTCTATGAGGTGGTTCCACGCCTGCTTGAGCGATTTGGGGGCCATGGGCCTCATGCCGTCCATGGCGTGGGCCATGCAAAATGAGGCGGCGGCTTCAAGGTCGCGCACGTCAACGGTCCAGATCCATCCCGCATCGGTGTGTGTGAACTCACCTCGCCCGCGCGTGAGGCCGTTGATCATATCGATCTGCGTCTGAGGGGCGAACGAGAACGTGGCTGCAACGGGCGGTCGGTCGGCGAAATCGAATTCAAAGAACAGATAGTCGTTGAGATTGAAGTCCGCAGGGATGGCGTAGGCCTTCGAAGGACGCCATGCGCGAACGATACGGTCGCAGCGGAATGTCCTGATGTCGTCGGTGACATTGTCGAGGCCGCAGAAGTACGCCACGCCCTCGCGTTCGAACATGCCGTAGACACAGACGGTACGTTCTTTCTGCTCGCCGCGTCCGTTCTGATATAAAAATCGCAGCGCGCATCGCTCGGCAAAGGCGCTCCATACCGCATCGACGGTGGGAGAGCGGCGGATCGGTACTTCGTCCACCGCCGACATGCCGGTGAGGTAGGCAATTTTGGAGCGAATATCGGCAAGCGGCGCGGCAAAGGTGGAAGAGCCGGCCGCTAGCGTCTGGTCGATGGCGTTGAGTAGGATATCGGCGTCGTCTGCGGTGATGAGGCCGCCTGCAGCAAACGTGTGCTCGCGGTCGATTGTCCACGAGCTTTCCTCGGTCTCCTGCGCACCGGCGGGGCGAACCTCCTTGATTAAGATGCCACGCTCGAGCAGTTTGTCACGATCGCGCCGAAACTTGCGCTTATCCGAGTCGATGTTGCCCGAGCCATATCCCAGGTCAGAATCCAAGACGATCTGCTCGGTCGTCAGCGGTTCGGGGGAGCTGTTGAGCACAAAGAAAAGATTGAGGATGCGCTGAGCCGTTTTATCGAAACCGGGCTCCGAACTTCCCTTTTTAATTGTCGCGGTCGCGTCGCTTGCCGTCATAGAATCCTCGCATGAGAAGGTAGTTTGCTGCCATGATTTTAGTCCGATATGGAGATTAGGCTATATCCTTGTCCGCTCGGGGCGTTAAGATGGCCCGAATTCGGTCGTTTGCGCTCGCTCGGGGTATACTTTCGACTATATACGGTTCTAATGTGCATGCATTGGGCCTATTTGTCGGATTATGGATGTGGAGCGCACATGGCGAACACCCAGAACTATATTAACCACCTGCTGCAGAACACCGGCATTACGCCGGCATGCAGCGAAGAAGAGCGCTTGGCTGCCGAGGATATCGCTCAGATCTTCCGCAACCACGGCTTTGATCCCGAGGTTCAGGAGTTCAATGCCCCGGCGCCCAGTAGATTGGCATTTGCCGTTACCGGTATTCTTGCGTTTGCCGGCGCCCTGCTGATGGGCATCGGCGCCGGTATCGGCTTGGTCGGCACCTTGCTGGCTATTGTCGGCGCCGTTCTTTACGTGCTCGAGCGCACGGGCCACCCCGTGGTTTCGCGTCTGGGCAAGACGGGCGTGAGCCAAAATGTCATCGCCTACCACAAGGCCTCGGGCCCGCTCGCGTCCCCGCGTAACCGCCCGGTGGTCGTTGTCGCACACTACGACTCTCCCCGTGCTGAGCTGCTCGCCCGCGAGCCCTATGCTTCGTATCGTGCGCTCATCGCCAAGCTGTTGCCCGTTGCCACGGTTGCCCCCGCTGCCGTTGCCATCCTGCGTATCCTGCCGCTCCCCGGCGCGCTCAAGGTTCTGCTGTGGATTGTCGCGATCCTCGCTTCCCTCGTTGCACTTGCCAACGCGGCAAACATCATCTCTAACCGCCATATTCTTCCCTATACGTCCGGCGCGGTGTGCAACAAGTCTTCTGTCGCCGCTATGCTCGGCGTTATGGACAACGTTGCTCCCTTCCAGGGTGAAAACGAGTTTCCCGACGATGTTCCGTTCGATACCTATTTTGGGGAGCAAAAGCGTCGTGCCGAGGAAATGGCGCGTGCAGCGGCGGAGTATGCCGCGGCCCAGCAGCAAAACGACTACGGTAACACCATCGAGTACGAAGAGCCTACCTACGCCGAGGACGAGTTCGGTCAGCCGATTGCTCCCGACACTCGGACCGAACCCGAACAGGGTGAGGCTTTCGACGAGCAAATCGAGGGCTTTGAGGGTGCGTCTGCCGACGAGACGCTGATCGGCGCTATCGTGCCTGAGGATCAGAATCAGGCTGCCCAAGCCGAAGAGTTCAATGACGAGGTTCCCGCTGCCGAGCCGGCGGAGGAGTCTGCCGAGCCCGAGCCCAAGCTCTATCGCAACGCCGCCGGCAACATCCGCTTTGGTTCGGATGCCATCCGTGCGCTCGGAATGCTTCCCGAGTCCTGCACGCTCGATTACGAGGAGGGCGAGGAGCCAACGTTTGAGCCCGAGCCTGCCCCCGTCGTGGCTGCGCCTGCGCCCGTTGTCGCTGTGGATGATGAGTCTGCCGCGGTTACCGCTGCCGTTGCCGATCCCGAGGCGGTGTCCGCGTTCGATCCCGCGGCAGGACTGGACATTTTGGCTCCCGCCGCACCGGCGCAAGACGTTGCGGACGAGTCTGACGACGATTACGTTGAACAACCGAGGCGCGTGTCTTACGAGAGCGATACTGATTTCTCGGCCGAGATTCCCGCGGCAACGCCGCATGCCGACATTGCATCCGCGTTCTCGTCGATTGGCGCCAGCGCTTCCAACTTCTTTAAGGGTGCGTTTGCAAAGGGCAAGAAATTTGTCGACGATTTCGAGGAGAAGCGCGCTGCCGCACGCGAGGCTGCCGAGCAGGAGGCTATCGCTCAGCAGCAGGCAGCCGAGGCGGCACGTGAGCTCGCGGCGCAAGAGTTCGAGCAGAACGAGGCTATGCAGTCCGCGCCCGTCGAAGCCGCCGAAGCTACAACGTCCTTTGAGTCCCAGCAACCGGCGTCCGCGGATGTTGTTGAAGCGACGACGTCTTTCGAGGCTCAGCAGCACGTCGATAGCACCATGTCGTTTGATGCCGCGCAGTTCGATTCCACGATAACGTTTGAAAAACAGGGCACCGCGATTGCCGAGCCCCTTCCTGTTTCCGATGAGCAGGGCGACGCGGCAGACGATGACGAGCCTGTTGATGCTGCCGAAATCCAAGATGCCGCCGAGGACGAGCCCGTCGAGGCCAACTCTGACGAAGAGCAATACGCGGCAGCCGAGCAAGATGATTCGACCGAGGTCGAGCAGGAGGAAGTGCCTGCGGTTTCCGAGACTCCCGAGACGGATGAGTCGAGGCCTTATTCCACGCAGATTTTCACCATGCCGACCCCGAGTGGTTCAGGTGCCACGGTTGCCAATGTCGCTCCCACCCAGGACGAAACGGTCGATTCCCTTATGGCCCAGATTTCCTCCCAGGCATCGCCGCGCCCGCAGATGAATGTTCCCGATCCGGCGTCGGCACCGTCGCCTGCACCTTCCTCGTCTCCGCTGGCTTCGGTCCCCGATCCGTCGCTGCCGTCTATGAAGCAGGCAAACGTTGCGTCTCGCACGTCGCTGTTCGACCTTCCCGACCCCTCCGCACAGGTCAACGATCCCTTTGCTACTGCCCAGGGCCCCGAACCCACATCGGCACCCGTTGCGCCTCCTATGCCCGTTGCGTCGGGCGCACAGCCGATCGAGACCATTTCGGCTCCCGCCCCGGCGGCACCCAAGTCTCGTAAGCGCGGCCTGGGTGGTCTGTTCGGCCGTAAAAAGAAAAACGAGCAGGACAGCATGAGTGACTGGCTGGGCGTCGAAGACGATTACGATGCCAAGAAGTCCGGTCGCGGTATCGGTTCGTGGGATAACTTCGAGGACGATAACGATGGCTGGAAGGGTGGCGCTACGTCTTCCGATGGCGCTTCTTCCGAAGATATGCTCTCGGCTGTCGCCTCTATGGGCGATGATGAGCTGCTCGGTCACGATATCTGGTTTGTGGCAACGGGCGCCTCGGATTGTGATGGCGCTGGCATGAAGGCTTCTTGGCTTCGCATCGCGATAAGCTCCGCGGCGTATTCTTTATCAATCTTGAATCCGTCGGCGCCGGTAGGCTTTCGGTGGTGACGGTCGAGGGCGAACAACAACTGCTCAAGGGCGATCGCCGCATCATGAACCTGGTCAGCAAGGTCTGCAAGTCGTTCCATGTCGATTGTGGCGCGCTCGAGATGCCCTATGCCAAGACCGATGCCTATGCTGCGCTCGAGGCGAGCCGCCGAGCCCTTACCATCGCCGGCGTGGACGGCACGCGTCTGGCTTGCGCTCGTACCGAGGACGACCTGCCCCACAATGTCAACCCGACGAACATTGCTACGGTATCCGAGGTCGTGACCGAGGTTATCCGCCGTTCGTAGACGGAGCTCTAAGGAGTCAACGTGTTTTCGTATATTAAGCGCCATTGGCCTGTCTACGTGATTTTGACCTTGATTGCCATTGCGTTAGGATTTGGGGCTGCCTACATCGTGGGTGCAAAGGGCTCGACCCCCGCCTCCGCAATCAGCGAAGAGGTGGAGCAAGAACAGAGTACGGGTGCCGATGGGATTCCTGAGTCCGAGCAGGCAATCGTTGATGGTGGATCTTCGTCTGCAGAGTAGATGCGGCGATTTAAATGATTGAAAGCGGGCGAGCCAGGGGACTGGCTCGCCCGCTTTTTCATCGCGCTAGCGCTTCTTTGGGATCGACCTAAGGCGAGCGAACCATAGGGCTGCGGTACCCGAGGTCAGGAGCGCGGTGATGCAAGCGGCGATGGGAACTGATCCTGTTGCCGGTAGGTCCTGCGGTAGGGTACAGCGTTGAATGACGCTGTCCTCGTCATGTGACTCAAGTTTATCGCCGCCACCGTTGCGGCAAAGATCGACGCGCGCGCTGTTGGTGAGTGCGGTTTGGGGCGTATAAGCCGACGTTGCCTGCATGTGTACGACTGCGCCCCGAGCGTCTGTGCCAAGGATTGCTTTGGCATCGTCAAGGTCGTCGTGCTCATCTTTGAGATCATCGCGGGTCCAAGAATCCGCATCGCTTCGAGTCGTAAAGTCGGCGGCTACCGCACCGTATTCAATTCGAATGCCTGTTACGACGGTATTGGATGCAAGGTCGAGCTCTTCCGCCTCGAGTGTGGTGGATTCCGTGGTCGAGACATCCGCCTTCCAGAGGCGCCAGCCGTCGTAATCGACGAGGCGGCAGTCCTCACCAAGGCTCTCTTTTACTTCGTCGGACTCAAGCCAAGGATTTTCGTGTCCATCGTCAAGTGTCGCGTTCGCCGGCTCATCGACGTCTGTCGAGTCCAACGGCGTCGTGCGATACCACACGTTGCACAGACCGTTGAGGTCGCCGATGGCGACGGGGGTTTCGATTGAGATGAATCTCGCCGTGCCGTCTTTGGCGCACTCAAGATCATCGGTAATCGTAAACTCATCAACCCAAGTAGCGGAATCGTTTCGAGCGTCGATGGTATAGGAGAAAAGTCCATCCGTATTAGTTTGCGTCGCGGCGCGATTTTTACCATCTCCGTTGGCCAGCAGACCCTTTCCGATAGGTTGGACAAGCTCCTGACGCTTGTCGACCTGTCCTTTGATCTCGATGGGCGCATCCTTCATCGCGACGGATTGGACTTCTCTCGTATCCTTTATTTCAAACGTTATCTCCTTGGCAAGGTCATAGGTCCGCGGAGACATCATTTCGCGCAACGAGTAGGTGCCGGGTGCAAGATGTTCGACGCGGTGCGGCTTGTCGGATGAGGTCCAGGAGTCTATTTCGGTTTTATCGGGACCATATAAGGTGAGTTGTGCGCCTTCCACTTCCTGCTCACCGCTTGCATCGACCTTGGAGATATCAACCTTGGTGTAATCGTCGGATACGTTAAGCCGTGCTTCTACAACGGGCGTTTTCTGGTCGGCATAAGCGAGGTCTACGATATGGGGCGTCCGGTCGAGTAAGAAGCCGGTCGGCGCTTGAGTCTCGACAACCTCGTAGCGCGCGGTGCCAGATCCCAGCGGCAGGTTGTCTGCGCGTGCTTCGCCAGTTTCATCCGTCGCGACGGTCGCGACGGTCTCACCGTCGATCGCGGCAATGCTACCATCGGGGCGCACGATATCACCCGAGGCACGGATCTCAAAGATGGCGCCCGCGAGCCTGCTGCCGTCTACGGCATCGGTTTTAACAATCCTGATGTTTCCGGTCGCGGCGTGGTCATAATACGAGGCGATTGCAACGGGCGTTAGGTTCATGTCGGCGGGTATGTTTACCTCGATCTCCTCGCCGACAAGATAGGGCTCTTTGGCCGAGGTTTCGCGTACATAATAGGTGCCCGGCACGAGCGATTCGGGCAGCGTGACGGTCCCGGTCGCGTCAGTCGTAAAGGTGTCCATTACGTTATGTGTTGGATACCAGCAAGTTTGTGAGACAGATTCGTGATTGCTGTCGAGTAGTTGGAAGGTGAATCCGGCTAGTGGAACAGAAGCGCCTGTTTGGGCATCGCGTTTTACAATCTGGAGATGCGTCGACAGAGCGTGGTTGTCCACGATATATTGAAGCTCGGCGCCGTTGGAAATCTGATTGGCCCCGACGGTCCATTCCCCTGCACGTTTAAAACCCTCGGGGACGGTTTCCGGAACCTCGCGAACCGTGTAGCCGGCACGGTCGTATGGGACGGCTCCGTGGACACCGGCGGGTCGCTTGCCTGCGCCGAACCATGCTTCGGGCTGATCTTTGGTGGAGGCAAAGCCATAGACGTTTGTGGTCAGTGTGCCAACAACCTGCTGAGAGCTGTTGCTGACAACCTCAAAGACAACACCTTCCGCCGGCTGCTCCAGGCCGGATTGGTCGCTATTGCCGTAATCCTTGAATTTGGAAATCTCAAGGTTAAACGCAATGGGGATATCGGAAACGCGAGATTCGATTTCGACCACGCCTGAATCGCCGAGCTGGTCGGCTCCAACGGTATAGGTCCAGCTGTCGTTGGATGGCAGGTAGCCCTCGGGGGTTTTTGATTCGTAGATGGTAAAGGTTCCTAAGGGGACATCGGCGAGGGTGGCCCGACCCGCTTTCGTCGGTCGTGAGGATTTGTGCCCATCCAGGGGTTGATTGCGACACACACGTGAACTCTGCTCCTGCGAGTGAAGATCCCACCTGGGGGCCGGCATTCGTCGCGGCATCGAGTTTTACGATACGCAGATTGATGGTGCCGGGCTGTTCATCAATGGCGACCCGCCCGCCGTCATTCCCCGTGGTAAAGGCAATACGATCGTGGCGGGGGACATAGCCGGCCGGCGCCTTCGTTTCAACTAGGTAGTATGCTGTGTTGGGCAGAAGTGTTGCTTGCGCCCGACCGTTGCTGTCCATCTGGATGGTGCCAACACGTGCGTCGCTGGCGCTCTCAAAAACATCGAATGTTGCCCCGGCAAACTGATAAGTATTGTTTCCGCTGGTAATGGCAGCGTTTGCAGACTGCTTTTGGAAGGAAACAGAGACCGCCGGCAGTACATAGAGCATGTCCTGACGTTTGCTGCCGCCCGATACGGCTCCTAGATAGCGCCGCGCGCGGTGCGGAGCTGCTTTGATGCTTCCTGATTTTGCGCTGTCGTGGAGCCACCGCGCCGCCGCCACGACTTCATTGTCAGTGGTAAAGTGCCCACTCTTGGTTTTGCCCTGAGCGGTCGTGTAAGAGTAGGTACCGTCGACATGGGTAGTGCCGTTGAGCATCCATACGGCAAGCTGGGTTGCGGCGCGGGCACGATCGGGTGAAAGATGGTAACCGCCAAACGACGTGGCGGTAGGATATCCGTGACAAACGATTGCCGCGAACTCGTCGTCGAGCCACACCCAGCCTTGATCAAAGTTGAGCCATGGGCCGCCCGGCTTGGTGGGGCCGGGGCGCTCCTGGTTCATGCAGTAGGCAATCGAGGCGTCTTGAGCTTCATACTTGCCGATGAGGAAGGGCCCACAATCATCGCTAATAGTGCGGAAGCCGAGCTGGTCGTAGCCATCGACGGCAAATGCGGCTCCCGGTGCCAGGCAGCCGAAAAGCAGGAAGAGGAGCAGGAGCAGCGGACCTGTTGCGATTGCGCTGTGGACAGAGCGCGTGGGTGCGTTGGACATGGCTGCTCCTTATCCCTCGTGCGCCGCACGGGGAGGCTGCGACGCGTAGGATGAGGCTACCCCCGAGGTTCATGCGGGTAAGTACCGGAGCCTGACCAAAAGCTTGCCCAATTCCTGACAAATTGAGCTCAAATACAACAATCAAGCAAAAGCGCAGGTAGAAGATAAGGAGAACAGGAGGTCAAAGGTCCTCATCTCCACAATTGACGCGATTTTCAAACGAATCTCCATAGCTAAAACAAGCATCGCCACCCTTGTATCGAACAAGACAACCGCGTTATACTATCCCCCACATATGCGGGCATCGCCAAGTGGTAAGGCATCAGCTTCCCAAGCTGACACTCGCGGGTTCGAGTCCCGTTGCCCGCTCCAGCTAGAAGCACAAGCACGGCACCATTACGGTGCCGTGCTTTTTTCAATAAAGCGCCGGGACTCGAACCCGACAGGGTGCGAGCGTAAAGCAAACGCGAAGCGTTTGTAGCGAGCAGGCGAAGGCGCCGACAGGCGCCTGAAGCCGGTGCGGATTTGCGAAGCAAATGCGCAGATGTCCCGTTGCTCGCTCCAATTCCAAAATGTTAGGTTAATGCCTGCTGCCCATACTTGCACCTGCGCACGGTACAATGGATGGGTTACGACCAACGTGCCAATAACCAAAAAGGAGCCGCTATGATCGATCGCTATACCCGCCCGGAGATGGGACACATTTTCTCCCTCGAGAACAAGTACGCCATTTGGCAGGAGATCGAGGTCTTGGCCTGCGAGGCCCAGGCGGAGCTCGGCAAGATCGGTATTTCCAAAGACGAGGCCCAGTGGATCCGCGACCATGCCAACTTTGAGAAGGCGAAGGTCGATGAGATCGAGGAAGTCACGCGCCACGACGTCATTGCCTTCCTGACCAACATGAAGGAGTACATCGATGCCGATGTTCCCGAGGGCGACCCCAAGCCCAGCCGCTGGGTTCACTATGGCATGACCAGCTCCGATCTGGGCGACACGGCCCTGTGCTACCAGCTCACCCAGGCCTGCGACCTGATCATCGAGGACGTCAAAAAACTCGGCGAGATCTGCAAGCGTCGCGCCTTTGAGGAGCGCAACACGCTCTGCGCCGGCCGTACTCATGGCATCCATGCCGAGCCGATGACCTTCGGCATGAAGTTTGGCTCTTGGGCCTGGGAGCTCAAGCGCGATCTGGATCGTCTTGAGGACGCCCGCAAGAATGTTGCCTTCGGTGCCATCTCGGGCGCTGTCGGCACGTACAGCTCCATCGAGCCGTTCGTCGAGGAGTACGTCTGCGAGCACCTGGGCCTGGTCCACGATCCCCTGTCCACGCAGGTCATCAGCCGCGATCACCATGCCTACCTTGCCGGCGTGCTTGCCACTACAGCGGCCACCTGTGAGCGCATCGCTACCGAGGTTCGCAATCTACAGAAGACCGATACGCTCGAGGCCGAGGAGCCGTTCCGTAAGGGCCAAAAGGGCAGCTCAGCCATGCCGCACAAGCGCAACCCCATCACCATGGAGAAAGTCTGCGGTCTGTCGCGCGTCGTGAAGTCCAACGCCCAGGTTGCCTTCGATAACGTCGCCCTGTGGCACGAGCGTGACATTTCGCACTCCTCTGCCGAGCGTGTCGCCCAGGCCGATAGCTTCATCGCACTCGACCACATGTTCCAGTGCCTCATCCGCGTTATCGACGGCCTGCAGCTGTACCCTGCCCGCATGATGGCCAACCTCAATAAGACCCGCGGCCTCATCTTCTCCTCCAAGGTGCTGCTCGCCCTCGTCGATGCGGGCATCACCCGCGAGGACGCGTACGCCATTGTGCAGGAGAACGCCATGGCAACCTGGCACGAGGTACAGGATTGTGTCTCCGGCCCCACCTTTAAGGAGCGCCTCGAGGCCGACCCGCGCTGCACCGTCAGCCAGGAGAAGCTCGACGAGATCTTTGATCCATGGGACTTCCTCACCCGTATCGACACGGTCTTTGATCGTCTGGAGCAGCTGAGCTTCGAGTAGGTTCGGGCATAACGTTAGCTTTTAGGGCGCTTTGCTGGTAATGTGTGTTGCCGGCAAAGCGCCTCGTTGCATTTAGGGAAAGACGGGGATAATAGTCGTCTCGAATAACATTCTGAGAGGGGATCGCATGATTTCGTTTGATTACAAGCCTCAGGGCGTGTGTGCTCGCAATATTCACCTTGACCTTTCCGATGACGGCAACAAGGTGATAGGCGTTGAGTTTACCGGTGGCTGCGACGGCAATCTCAAGGCAATCTCCAAGCTGGTCGAGGGCGCTCCTGCCGATCGCGTAATCGAGGTTCTCGCCGGTAATACCTGCGGTATGAAAAAGACCTCCTGCGCCGACCAGCTTACGCGCGCCATCGAGGCCGCTCGCGCCGAGATCGCCTAATGGGTATCGCCGATCACATCAAGAACGGAATATCGCGTCGCGGCTTTGTACTCGGTGGGGCTGCCGCGGGCGCTGCCACGGTGCTTGCCGGATGCTCGAAAAAAACGGGTACCAGCGATGATGCCGCCGGCGAGCCGCAGGTTATCAAGGACGATTCCAAAATTATCTCGATTACGGATGAGTATGAGGCTGTCGACATCGATCTTGAGCCGGCGGCGTCGTGGACGCTGCCTCTGGGTACGCTGCTGTACTACTGCGACGGCGATTACGCCGCGGCGATGATGGCGCCCGCATCGGCATTGCACGCCAACACGCTCGGTGTGCTCAACCTGGGCGATGGCTCGCTTACCACATTAATCGAGGATCCTGTCGAGGGCACGGGATATGCATTCTACGATGTCCGCGCCGGCGACGGCGTATTCGCGTGGGTTGAGATGAACTTTGCCAATTCATCGTGGAAGCTCTACGCTCAAAATCTGTCGGGCGCTTCGCTCTCTGGCGATGTGGTTGAGCTCGATCGAGGTGGCAAGGACTATGATCCGCCCCTGTTTACGGCGTTCGGGTCATCAGTCATCTGGTATAAAATGCCTTCGGCAGGCGGCAATAAAACGAGTAGTGATTCGTTTTGCTATCGTCGCTCACTTGATGAATCCAAGGCCGAGACAATTTGGAAATCGACGGGCCGCTTTGCATCGGCCCCGCGCGCGAGCGACGGCATTTTGACCATCTCGCCGCGTGTCCGCAACGACGAGGGCGTCTACTACGGCATAACGGCAATCGATCTGACCGACGGCAACAACACCAAGCGTGCCCAGCTAGTCCTTCCCTCGTCAGTCTCGCCTTTCGAGGCCGTGTATATGGGCGATACCTTCGTGTTTTCTATCGAGGCGGCCTATAGCGGCGTGGCAGCTGGGCAATATGGGCACGTATATCGGTAATGAGGGAGGGCCGTACCTCTTTCTGTCACGCGAGCCGCTCGCATGTGCGGCTGGCAAGAAGAATAAATACCTTGTTAAGGTACAGGCGTCGCATTTCCTGATCGACACCTCTGCCAAGACCTATGGCTCGCTGCTGTCGCCCGACCGCGCTTTGGAGTATGGCGATTATCCAGCTACGGCGGGAAAATCGGACTCATTCCTTACGTACGCCACGGTGCGCAACAGCCAGGGTATACCAGAGACGGTCACTGCACGCCTATTCTCTCTTTAAGCTTAGAGGGGTTAAAAAGGCGCCAACAGGGGAATAAACGCGTTGTAATTGTGAGTACCGCCCGCCGAGCTGCCGCGTCATAGCGGCATCCGGCGGGCTCAGGTGCGTTAAAATGGGCTTGTTCTTAGCTAATTGAGACAGGGGGGCCGTGTTATGGCTTCAGATGCAAAAAAGATTCTGCTGGTCGAGGATGAGAAGGCAATCCGTGACGCCGTCGCTGCCTATCTCGAGCGCGAAGGCTACTGGGTTGTGGGCGTCGGCGACGGCCAGTCCGCGATCGAGGAGTTCGAGAAGCATCAGTTCGACCTGGTCGTGCTCGACCTTATGCTCCCCAAGATTCCCGGCGAGCGCGTTTGCCGCACCATTCGCGATACCTCGGATGTCCCCATCATCATGCTGACGGCTAAGGGCGAGATCGAGGACCGTATTATCGGTCTTGAGCTCGGCGCCGACGACTATCTGATTAAGCCGTTCTCGCCGCGCGAGCTCGTCGCCCGCGTTCGCGCTCTGTTCCGCCGTGCCCATCAGGCCGACGAGCCCGCCGTCGAGGTACTCGACTTCGGCGATCTGGTCATCGATATCTCGGGCCACAAGATCTTGGTCGAGGGCAAGGAAGTCGATCTGACGGCTTCCGAGTTTAAGCTGCTCACCACGCTTGCCCGCCATCCCGGCCGTGTGTATAACCGCATGGAGCTGGTCGAGAAAGTGCTCGGGTATGACTTTGAGGGCTATGAGCGCACCATCGATAGCCACGTGAAGAATCTTCGCGCCAAGCTGGGCGATGATCCCAAGAAGCCCAAGTGGCTCTACACCGTCCATGGCGTCGGCTATCGCTTCGAGGCTCCGGCCAAGACCGATAAGTCGGACGAGAAATAGGGAAATCACATATGACACCTGCGCGCTTTGAAATCGGACAAAAGCACAAGCAGGAGAGCGAGGCGGGTTCCAAGGCTAGTTGGAACACGCCTCGTTCCGATTCACGGCCAACGATGAGCTATCCCTCGCGCATGGCACTTGCTTTTGCTCTGACATCGCTCATGACGGTATTGGTGCTGGTGGGGCGTTGTCTCTGTTGTGTGGGGCACGGTCTTTTCGGATTACACACGCTCCAATATCGTCGAAATCGCAAACTCCGCTGCCGAGAAGTTGGCGACCTCATATGAGGAAAACGGCTCTTGGACCGCGGGAGAACTGCGCACGGTCGCAACGTCGAGTTTGGTTTCCGACGATCTGGGCATGCAGGTCGTCAATAAAAAGGGCGTGATCGTTTATGACGATTCCTGGCCCTCGGCAAGCGCCACCGCCGATGTACGCGAAAACCAGGCTACGACCGACGACACGAGCGGCAAGAGGGCATCGCATAGCCCGGTCTCGTCTGCTCCAACCGACTCCGATAGCGTTGCTAACGTCGAGATTGTAACGTCTTCCGGCGAGCATGTCGGACAGGTAAAGCTGTGGGCCATCGGCTCCGACGCTCTGCTCACCAAGGCGGACTCTGCGTTTAGGGAGAAGACCTTTAACGCCATGGCCCTCGCCGCGGTTGTTGCAATCTGCATTTCGGTCGTTATCGGATCGCTCGTGTCGCGCATGCTCACCAAGCCGATTCATCGCATCACCAGTACCGCAAAGCAAATCCGTGACGGCGACCTGTCGGCTCGCACGGGACTGCGCGGTGATGACGAGATCGATCAGCTGGGTGAGACCTTCGATGAGATGGCCACTTCGCTCGAGAAGGATATGAAACACGAGAAGCGCCTGACCTCAGACGTTGCACACGAGCTTCGCACGCCGCTTATGGCCATGCTCGCAACGGTCGAGGCCATGCAGGATGGCGTGTATCCCACCGACGATGAGCATTTGGAGACCGTTGCTTCCGAGACGCGTCGCCTGGCTCGTCTGGTGCAGCAGATGCTCGACCTATCGCGTATGGAAAACAGCACGGCTCCGCTCAATCTAGAACCGGTGGACATGGTTCCGTTCGTGCGATCGATTGTGAATGGCCAGGAGCGCCTGTTTGCCGACCGTGACCTGCGTTTGCGCTTTGCAGATGAGACGCAGGGCCACGATGACGTTGTCGAGGCAGATCCCGACATGATCACGCAATGTGTTATCAACCTCATGAGCAACGCCATGCGCTACACCCCCGAGGGCGGTTGGGTCGTGGTGTCGGTGCTCAGTGACCGCAGGCACGTCAGCATTGCCGTTTCTGATACCGGCATCGGTATTGCCAAGGACGATCTGTCGCGCATTTTCGGGCGGTTTTGGCGCGCCGATGCCAGCCGCGCCCGCGAAGCTGGCGGCCTGGGCGTCGGCCTCGCCGTGACCAAGCAGATTGTCGAGCGTCACCATGGCTACATATCCGTGGAGTCGGAGCTTGGAAAGGGTACGACTTTTACAATTCATCTGCCCCGCGAGCACACGGCAGACGCGGCATCTACTACAATGGAGCACTAGCTTTTCGCTATTCGGTGAAGGAGGGGCCGCGTCCCTGCCGCTCCGAGTTTGCGAAAACATGCGGGAAAGAACCCGCATTTCTGTCGTATTTAGGTAAGGAGTGACTCACGTGACAACGATGGAGCGTCGTCCGGATTCCCGTGGCAAGGTTCGTGATATTTACGATGCCGGTGAAAACCTGCTGATGGTCGCCACCGACCGCATTTCTGCGTTCGACTTCATTCTTCCCGACGAGATTCCGTTTAAGGGAGAGGTGCTCAATCGCATCTCGGCATTCTGGTTCGATAAGTTTGCCGACATCGTCCCCAACCATCTCGTTTCCATCGACCCGGCGGATTTCCCCGAGGAGTTTGCTGAGTATCGTGACTACCTCGCTGGCCGCGCCATGCTGGTTAAGAAGGCCCAGACGATTCCTATCGAGTGCATCGTCCGCGGCTATCTGACCGGTTCGGGCAAGAAGACCTACGACGAGAACGGCACCGTCTGCGGCATCCAGCTGCCTGAGGGCCTGACCGAGGCTTCCAAGCTTCCCGAGCCGTTGTTCACGCCGTCCACGAAGGCCGAGATCGGTGACCACGACGAGAACATCTCGTTCGAGCGTTGCTGCGAGATCGTGGGCGAGGACATCGCCACGCAGATTCGTGACCTTTCCCTCAAGATCTACAAGGCCGCTGCCGAGTACGCCGCGACCCGTGGCATCATCATTGCCGACACCAAGTTCGAGTTTGGTGTTATTGATGGCAAGGTCACGCTGATCGACGAGTGCCTCACGCCCGACTCCAGCCGTTTCTGGCCTGCTGCCAGCTACGAGGAGGGCAAGATCCAGCCTAGCTACGACAAGCAATTCGTCCGCAATTGGCTCAAGGCCAACTGGGATATGACGGGGGAGACCCCGCACCTGCCCGCCGAGGTCATCGATGGCACGTCCGAGCGCTATCGCGAGGCCTTCCAGATCATCACCGGCTCCCAGTTCACAAGCATGAAGGAGAACGCATAAGTGAGTACCCGTAGCGCCACGAACAAGCGCACGCAATCCCACGAAGTTACCGGGGTTGCGCGCAAGTCTGCCGCATCTGCTAAGCCCGCCCGCCAAGCAGCGAGCTCCGTTCGCGTCGTGCCGGCTTCGTCTAAGGCACGCCGCAAAGAGCTCGAGAAGGGCGAGAACCTCGAGGGCCTCTCTAAAGAGGAGAAGCGCGCCCGCAAGGCCAAGCAGCGCGCCAAGGAGGACCGCATCTATACGGTGTCGAATATCCTCCTCAAGCAGGACGAGGACTACACCAAGCGCCGTCGCATCTGGTGGATTGTGCTCGCCATTGGCATGGTGCTCGTCGTGGCAATTTGGGCCTCGCTGTACTTCGCTCCCGCTGGCATGGTGTCCAGCCCTGTCCAGATGGTCGGCATCGTTTTGTCCTATGTCATCATCCTAGGTGACTTTATCTACGACTTCGCTCGTATTCGTCCCTTGCGCAACATGTACCGCGCGCAGGCCGAGGGCATGTCCGAGAACAAGCTCAACGCTCTTATTGAGCGCGCGGCTGCCGAGGAGGACCAGAAGGACTCCAAGAAGAAGTAGCGTTTGCATACATACTTATCGCTAAGATATAAGGCGCGTCGTTTTTGCGGCGCGCCTTTTTACTGTTCTATAGATAGATGGAGTGGCACATGATTCGAGCTGCCCTGACGGTCGAAGAGGCTCTGGAGGGCATGAAGGCCCTGGAGCCCAAGATTAAAAACTACGCGCGCCTGGTCGTCCGCAAGGGCGTAAACGTCAAGCCCGGCCAGGAGGTCGTCGTTCAGTCTCCGGTCGAGTGCGCGCCGTTTGCGCGCGTGGTGGTCGCGGAGGCCTATGCTGCCGCCGCCGGCCACGTGACGGTCATTTGGGCCGATGATGCCGTGACGAGGCTCACGTACGAGCATGTCGAGAAAAGCTATTTTGAGCAGACACCCGAGTGGAAGCGCATGCAGCTGGATTCCTTGGCCCAGGATGGTGCCTGCTTTGTCTTTATCGAAGGTGCGGATCCTGCGGCCCTCAAGGGCATCGATCCAGCCAAGCCGGCCGCGGCATCAAAGGCGAGGAATACGCAGTGCAAAGTTTTCCGCCGTGGACTGGATTACAACATCAATCCGTGGTGCATCGCCGGCGCTCCGGTCGTGGCTTGGGCGCACGAGGTGTTCCCAGGAGACGCCGATGAGGTTGCAATCTATAAACTGTGGAATGCGATTCTGCACACCGCGCGCGCCGATGGCCAGGACCCGGAGAGCGACTGGGAACTCCATGACGCCGCATTCGAAAAGAACCTGCGTTTCCTGAACGACAATCGTTTCGACTACTTGCATTACACCGCGGCAAATGGAACCGATCTGACGATTGGCATGACGAAGGGTCACGAGTGGGCCGGCGGCAAGGGCAAGACGCCCGATGGACACCCCTTCTTCCCCAACATTCCCACCGAGGAAGTCTTCACCTCGCCCGATCGCATGCGCGCCGACGGTATCGTGTACTCGGCCATGCCGCTCATCCACCACGGCAATAAAGTCGAAGATTTTTGGATTAAGTTCGAGGGCGGCCGCGTGGTGGACTACGACGCCCGCGTGGGCAAGGCAACGCTTGCGAGCATTATTGACACCGATGAAGGTGCCGCTCATCTGGGCGAGGTCGCGCTCATTTCCAAGAACACTCCGATCCGCGAAAGCGGCGTTCTGTTCTATGACACGCTCTATGACGAGAACGCTAGCTGCCATCTCGCGCTAGGTGTCGGTTTCCCCGAATGCATCGAGGGTGGGTATGACATGTCCAAGGAGGAGCTCCTGGAGCATGGCGTTAACGTCTCGAGCACGCACGTCGATTTTATGATCGGCACGGACGACATCGATATTACGGGCATTACGCCTGATGGACGTGAAGTTGTGATTTTCCAGAACGGCCAATGGAGTTGGGAATAGTCCCAGACCGTGGTACAATGCCACCCGCGGGCCGTTAGCTCAGCTGGCAGAGCAGGGGACTTTTAATCCCAAGGTCCAGGGTTCGAACCCCTGACGGCCCACCCAAAGATTGTTGAGACGGTCAACTTCGGTTGGCCGTCTTTTTTGTCGCCCTTTCATGGGTTCGAACCCGTCGGGGCGCGGAGCTGAGTAAACGCGTGAGCGTTTGCCAGCGCAGCGCGCAAGGCGCGAAAGCGCCGCAGCGGCCGCCTGCGAAGCAGGCTGAACCCCTGACGGCCCACCATAGAAAAGAAAGCGATCGACTCCGGTTGGTCGCTTTTTTTGTTGCCGGTGCACGGGTTCGAACCGTATCTATCTATATATAAGAACGCTTGGCGAACAAAACCCGCCTTTTACCGATGGGAAACAAATAACTGATGCCTTTGGAGTAAAGTAGCGCTCCAGAGATGACCGATGTCTCAATACACATAAAACAGCTGGTCATCGCCAATATCAGAAGCCAATGCTTCAGTTTTAACCTCAGTGATGCGACTGAGGGACCTATTCATTTGTGAACAAAATATGGAGTGCGCGATTCCCGCCCCCGGGGCCCCTCCGGTCTGGCAATATATCTCCTTGCCGCGCGGCCCGGT
>ENA-OQJT01000032-OQJT01000032.1-human-gut-metagenome-genome-assembly--contig:-NODE-32-length-28298-cov-1.448156_pt1 | contig 28298 bp, 37 predicted proteins | sample MGYA00242612_ERZ504779 | MGnify/ENA primary metagenome ERZ504779 (study PRJEB26092, sample SAMD00036366) | human gut metagenome | host: Homo sapiens | study: EMG produced TPA metagenomics assembly of...
TCATAAAAGTATTATATTAACTATTAAAATATAATACAATAAAAACAATGATATCGAATCATTGTTTTTTAGCGAGCTTATATCCCCATAAATAAATTTAGGGGCTTTACGCTCGCATTTGGTAATTTTAATATTCAAATTAGGACCGATAATACCTCCAAGAATAATACAAAAAATATCAGTTAGGACACCATAAGGCATAAAAAAACACTCCTTTTATGAAAAAGATGTGATACTTTAACATAAAAGAAGTGTTGATGTCAAGCAAGATTATTTAGGATTATTAGCAACATATTCTTTAATAACTTTTACAGCACCTTCAATGCCTGTACGAGCTACATTGATTATTAAATCATAATCTTTAGGTTCGCCCCAGTTAAGTCCTGTATAGTAATTATAGTAAGAAGCACGTTTTTTGGTCTTCTTTTTTTAATTCAGATAAGGATTTATGATAAACAAGTTGACCTCTAGTAGTTCTGAAATCATCGTCAGCAACGATAAAGAAGCTATAAGCATTATAGTCATTTAAGATATAATTAGCACAACGACCTACAAAAATACCAGATTTATAATAATCAGCTAATTGTTTTATAGCGTTAGATTGAGGTTTAAACATAAACATATCATCATTTTGAACAACATTATCAAAGATATGTTCATATGGAGATTCATCACCATAAAGATTAGTATAAGTGAGATTTAATTCTTCTAATTTACAACCTTTTTCAAGATGTTCAGCAATCAAAGCAACTAATTTTCTATCATAAAGAGGGATTTGAAGTTCTTTAGCTAGAATTTCTGCTACTTCGCGTCCGCCAGCACCATATTGACGACCTATTGTAATTAACATAATATTTTCCTCCTTGAACTTATCTCATTATTAGCAACATTAGCAACCAATATCGCGAAGTTTTTTACCTTCCATAAGATTGCTTTCAATTTTTTCAAGAGAAACACCTTTTGTTTCTGGAACAATGTAGATTGTGCAGAAAATGAAGATTACGTTCAAAATACCATATAACCAGAATGTTTGAGCGGAACCAATACCTTCGAGAAGGGAAAGGAATGTAGCACCGATAATCATATTGGATACCCAGTTTGTAGTAGTAGAGCAAGCTATACCGAAGTCACGGCTCTTAAGAGGTTGAATTTCAGAGCATAAAATCCAGATAACAGGTGCAGCACTCATAGCATAACCAGCAATAGAAAGAATTGTCATACCAACAGCAGTGTAAGAAATCCATTGAGCTGTATTTCCGCCTTCAAACTGCATGAGGCACCAGCCAAGAACGATAAGAGCTAAAGCCATGATACCGAAACCAATTTTAAGTGCGATTTTACGACCAGTTTTATCGATGAACTGCATGGAAATCCAAGTGAAGATAACGAATGTCATACCATCTAAGATAGTAGCAAACATTTGGTCTGTGTGGCTTTCAAAACCAGCAAGACTGAAGATTTTTGGAGCATAATACATGATGATGTTCTGACCAGTGAATTGTTGCATGAACTGTAAGAACATACCAAGGAAAACAACACGACGAACATTTTTATTTGCTCTGAATAAAGAGAAACCAGCTTGTTTAACTTTTAAGCTATCTGTGATATCTTGGAGTTCTTCATGAGCTTTTTCTTTGTTACCACGAAGAACGTTAAGTACTTTTTGAGCTTCAGTTGTAAAACCTTTAGAAGCGAGCCAACGTGGGCTATCTGGTAATTTAGCAACAGCGATTATTAATAAGAATGCAGGGATACTGATGATACCAAGCATAAGTCTCCAGCTTTCTGTTGGAGCAAGAAGTGTATCAGAGATAAATGCAATAACGATACCGAAGTTAATCATGAGCTGATACATGGAAATCAAACGACCACGATGTTCTTTTTCACTCATTTCAGAAAGATAAAGTGGCGCTACATAAGAAGCAACCCCAATGGAGAAACCTAAGATTATACGAGAGATTAATAAAATTTCATAATTAGGAGCGAATGAAGAACCAAAACAACCAATAATAAATAAGAGACCTGCTGTTAAAATAGATTTTTTACGACCTAATTTAGATGAAATCCATAAAGTGATAATAGAACCAATAGCCGCACCAAACATCATAGAACTTACGATCCATTCTTGCATTTGGCTTGTGAGTGATAATTGGTCTGTAATGAATGGCAATGCACCAGCGATTACCCCAATATCAAGACCAAACAACAAACCAGCCATACCGGCTGCAACAGATACTAATTTGCGCATATGTTTACTTTGTTGAAGCGCTTCAGTGTCAATAGCTGTGGACATGAGATAAAACCTACCTTTTCTTTATTATAAAATTAACAGACAATTATAAATATCATACTAATTTAAACAATTTAATGAAGTTGTATGATATGTTGACAAAAAGAATTGTACTATAGTTTTTTTTATTTGACAAGTGCTTATTGCAAATAATTTTAAATTTTTTTGAATTTTTTTATTTAGGAAAAAGATTGGCAAAAAATAATTTCCTTTATATAGATAAAGATGACTATAAAAATTATTTATATAGTGGAATTGTTGAAAAGATTGAAAAAATTTTTATAAATTTTATGTTTTTGCCTATTGAAATTTGTATAACATACATGCTATAATAAAACCATGTTGTATGACAATTATATATTACAATTTTCAAACAAATGGTAATATTAAATATACAACAGATTATAATAGAATTATTTGCAAGTAATAATATAAGTTATATTTTTAAGGAAAGAAGTTGTTTTTTTATGAAAAAATTACAAGACTACAAATTTTGGTTTATCGTAGGTAGCCAGTTCTTATATGGCCCAGAAGCTTTAAAAGCTGTTGAAGAAGACGCTAAAAAAATGGTAGAAGGCTTAAATGCTTCTGGCAAACTTCCTGCAAAAATTGAATTTAAAGCTGTAGGTACTACTGCTGAAGTAATCGATAGATTTGTAATGGATGCAAACTATGATGATACTTGTGCTGGTATTATCACATGGATGCATACTTTCTCCCCATCCAAAATGTGGATTAGAGGTCTTAAAAAATTACAAAAACCATATCTTCACCTTCATACACAATATAATAGAGAAATTCCAAATGAAGAAATCGATATGGATTTCATGAACTTAAATCAGTCTGCACATGGTGACCGTGAACATGGTTTCATTGGTACTCGTATGCGTCTTGCTCGTAAAATTGTTGTTGGTTATTGGGAAACAGAAGCTGTTCAAAACAAAATCGCAACTTGGATGCGTACTGCAATTGGCGTAATCGCTAGTGCTGATTTAAAAGTTATTCGCTTTGGCGATAACATGAGAAATGTTGCTGTTACTGAAGGCGATAAAGTAGAAGCAGAAATCAAATTTGGTTGGTCTGTAAATACTCATGCAGTAGGAGATTTAGTACAGTACATCAACGCAGTAACTGAAGAACAAATTGATGCTCAAGTTGCTGAATATCAAACTAAATATGAAATGAATACAGATAACATTGCATCTGTACGTTATCAAGCAAAAGTTGAAGTTGCTATCAAAAAATTCTTAGAAGATAACAAAGCAGATGGTTTTGTAAATACATTTGAAGACCTTTATGGTATGGATCAACTTCCAGGTCTTGCAACTCAAGATTTAACAGGTCAAGGATATGGTTTCGGTCCAGAAGGTGATTGGAAAATTGCTTGCCTCACTGCAGTTATGAAAACTATGGCACAGGGCGTTGATAAAGGTACTGCTTTAATGGAAGACTACACTTATCATTTCGGTAAAGATGGCGAAGATAGCTATAACCTTGGTGCACATATGCTCGAAGTTTGCCCTAGCGTTGCAGAAGGAACTCCAAAAATTGAAGTTCATGAACTTGGAATTGGTGGCAAAGATGCTCCAGCTCGTCTTGTATTTGAAGGTAAAGCAGGCGGTGCTATTGTAGCTACTCTTGTAGATATGGGTGGTAGAATGCGTCTTATCGTTAACGATGTAGAATGCGTAAAACCTATTATGCCAATGCCAAATCTTCCTGTAGCTCGTGTAATGTGGAAACCAATGCCAAGCCTTGAAGAAGCTGGTGAAGCTTGGATTTTAGCAGGTGGTGCACATCATAGCGTTATCAGCTACACTGTAACTGCTGAACAACTTCGCGATTGGGCTAATATGATGGGTATTGAATTCGTTCATATCACTAAAGACTTAGATATGGATAAATTTAAAGATCAGCTCATGCTTTCCGACATTATGTGGAAATTAAAATAATTTGTTAACTCTCTCTCTTTCCCCCATAACTTTATATATTTTCCCTTAACTGAGGGGGAAAGAATATTTTTTAAAACAACAGCGTATAACTATTATAGTTATACGCTGTTTTTGCTTATTATGTCAGATATAGTTGTAGCAGAAATAGTTTCGTTAGAGATTAAAGCATGAATTAATACATGATATTTTGGTAATTTATCTAAGCCCCAAAGTAATTTTATATTAAATATATCTTCCATTACTTTTCCTAAATCTACGCCAAAAGAATCAAGAGAATGACGCATTTTATCTGGTTTTTTACAAGGTTGATTAACAGTTCTACTGCATTTGCAACAGTAACTACAGCCACCAGAAGATAAGGAAATTGTATTATCATTTTCTAAATTTAGTAGAGCAGTAGCTATTTCATTTTTTAGTTTGCGCAAAGTTTTGCGAGTAAATGTACTAATTTCTTCTTTAGTAGTTAAGCTATTTATAGTATCTTCACTATAATTTATTTGTACAGCTACTAAATAAATAGATTTATATTGGCTCAAATAAGTTTTAGGATTAAAGCTAAGTGGAGGACAAGACCATTTATGATTATAATTATTACATTGTTGGCAATAAGTCAAAAATTTGTCTATGTCTTGATAATTAGAAATAAAATCCTGCATATCATGATGGGCGACTTGGACTTTTGTAGTAAACATAAAAGCACTTCCTTAATTGTTAATTTTTTTTGATTTTAGGTTTGACAGCTATATTTGATAAGCTTATTATTAGTATGAATAAATTATAATACAAGAAGTGAGATTTTTATAGGAGGTCTTTTCATGGACTTATTGATGCAAGGTGTAGAGTATTTTCATAAGGGCGGATTAGTAATGTACATATTATTAATATGCTCAATTTTTATTATCACTATTGGTATAGAACGTTTATTATATTTTATGAAAGCTGATTCAGGAAGAGCTTTTGCACAGAATTTTTATAAATTGATGATTAATAATAAAATTGAAGAAGCTAGAAATTTAGCACAAAATAGCAAGGGGGATTTAGCTTCTTTAGTCGATTTTGCTTTCAATAAAATGCAAAATAAAAATATTAATTTGATGATGTTGTTGGAAGTTCAATCAGGGATAAGTATTTCTAAATTTAGAGAAAGACTTTATTATTTAAATGTAATTGTCACTATGGCTCCTTTGTTAGGTTTATTGGGGACAATAATTGGTATGATTTCAGCTTTTAGCGTATTTAATTTAGAAGAAGGTCAAGCTATTGCTATCACTGGGGGTGTAGGTGAAGCATTAATCGCAACAGCTACAGGACTTTGTGTAGCTATTGTTTCTTTGGCTATTCATGCATATTTTGTGCAGAGAATAGACCGTATCGTAACTGATATGGAACAGGTTTTTTCACTAATTGAAGGTTATATAACTAGAGGTGAATAACAATGCGTTTAAAAGATAGAAGAGCGTTTTCTAAGCCTGAAGTCATGATTATACCAATGATTGATATTATGTTTTTCTTATTGGTATTTTTTATGCTCAGCACGCTTATACATGGTGGATTTAAAAACTATTCCTGTAAATATGCCTAAGGTGCAAAATGCCCAAAGTCAGACAAATGTTAATTATTTAGTCACTATGAAAGCTGATGGCACTTTGTATTTAGAAAATAAATTGATAGATGAAGATACATTACTTCAAGGTGCAAAAGAAAAATATGAAGAAAATAATAATTTTGCTGTAGTAATTCGTGCTGATGAAAATGTAGATTATGGAAAAATTATGGCATTATTAGATAAATTTAAAGCTGCGGGGATAACTAAATTTGGTTTGGCTACAGAGACTATGGTAGATGAACATAAATAATGTCTTGACAGATATATTCTTAAGTGTTATTGTAAAAATGAAATTATTTTTCTAACAATTTTATATTTATTGAGTGGAATAGGTGCCCCTTTTGGGCTTAATAGAGAAAGCAGTAAAAGCTGCTACGGTCCCGCCGCTGTGAAAGTGAGCAACTTCAAATTTATGTCACTGAGATATTTCTTGGGAAGGCTTGAAGAAGCGATGAACTTGAGTCAGAAGAACTGCCTATTTGTCAATCACCGTTATGACCTGCGAGAGATAGGTAGGAGATTTATTATAGTAAACACTATCTCTACAAGAATATTTATTTTGTAGAGATTTTTTTTATCTATAAGCCATAATATTCTCATGGAAATAAGTGATACTCAATAATGACTTTATAATCGAATAGATGAAGTATTTAATATTTATTTAAATATCAAATTTAGGACATTATAAATAAATTAAGAGAGGAACGATATTATGAAATCTAATTGGAAAAAAATGTTAATCGCATCTATGGCATGTGTAGCTTTAACAGGAGTATCTGCAACATCTTTTGCAGCAGGATATAGTTTAAATCCAGAAGTAAAAACAGCAACTCCTGCACTTTTACAAGCTTCTGAAATCGGTGTACGTACATATAATACAACTGATGCAGAACTTCAAAAAGCTCCAAATAAAGATGCTATTGTAGTAATGAGCTTTGGTACAACATACAAAGATACTCGTGCAAAAACAATTGAAGCTACTGTAGAAGAAATTCAAAAAGCACATCCAAATACAAAAGTTGTATTAGCATTTACTTCTCATATTATTATTGACCGTGTAAAAGCAAATGAAGGTATTACTATTCCTACACCAGAAGAAGCATTAGCTCAATTAAAAGCTGAAGGCTATAATCGTATAGCACTTACTTCCTTAGATATCATTCCTGGTATGGAATATGCTTATAAAACAGCTGTATATGATATCTATAAACACAATTCAAAAAAATGACTATTGGTACACCTCTTATGTATTGGATGGGTCAAGAAGGTCAAAGAGATGACGTTGAAGCAGTAATGCAAGCAATTGGTTCTCAAATGCCAAAATTAGGTAAAAAAGATGCAGTATTAGTGATGGCACATGGTACACCAGATCCATCTAATGCTTATTATTCTGTAATGCAAGATCGTTTAAATAAACTTTATGATGGTAAAGTAATGATTTATACAGTTGAAGGCTGGCCATCTCTTGAAGATATTATTCCTCAATTAAAAGCAAAAGGTATCAATCATGTTACAATGATGCCTCTTATGATGGTTGCAGGTGATCATGCAAATAATGATATGGCTGGTGCAGAAGAAGATTCTCATAAATCCATCTTAGAAAAAGAAGGTATTAAAGTAGACGCATACATTCATGGTCTTGGTGAAAACCAAAACGTTCGTCAATTATTTGTAGATAGAGCAAATGAAGCATGGAACGCTCTTGAAGCAGAAAAATAATAGATTTTGAATAAATCCTGTATGCTTGACGCTTTTATATGCCAAGTGTAAAATAAATAAGAGCATTATTTTATTAAGTAATTTAGTTTCTACTAAAATATGCAAAATGTAATACAGTAAGGTATGTGGCAAATTTTGTCACATACCTTTTTATGCAGGAGGATTTTTAATCATGGCAGGAACTTTTTATGGTATTGGTGTAGGTCCTGGGGACCCAGAATTATTGACAATGAAGCTATTAAAGCTATTGAAAAAGCTGATGTACTCATTGCACCAAAAACAGAAAAAAAAGATGGTAGCGTAGCTTTAAGCATAGCTAAACCTTATTTAAAAGATGATATTGAAATTGTATATCAAGTTTTTCCAATGGTAGTTAATTTTGAAACTACTGATGCATGGCAGAAAAATAAAGAAGAGATTTTAGCTTTATTACAAGCTGGAAAAAATGTAGTATTTTTAACATTAGGCGATCCAATGTTTTACAGTACATATATTTATGTATATCGTCTTTTAGCAAAAGAAAAAGATATAAATATTGAAACTATCCCAGGTGTGCCAGCATTTTGTGCGATTGGTAGTAAATTAGGTTATCCTTTAGTTGAAGGCAATGATATCATCAGTGTAATTCCAGCAACTGCTGATAAAGAAACTATTGATAAAGCTTTAGCTGTTTCTAATAATGTGGTAATGATGAAAGTTTATAAAAATTATCCTGAAGTAGTAGATGCTTTAGCTGAAAATGATATGGTGGATAATGCTGTACTTGTAAGCCGTTGTGGTCTTCCAGATGAAGAAATTATAAATGACTTACAAGCTCAAAAAGATAAAAAATTAAATTATTTATCAACTATTTTGACTAGAAGGAGTAAAGGTATTTAATTGCCTTAGATAATGTTACTATGAAAAAATTAAATGGTTTGTTTTGTATATTAGCTTTAGTAATATGTTTTTCAGTAATATTAGTTGGTTGTGGTAGTCAAACAGAGGAAAAAAATGCTTCGAGTGGAACTGATAGTTATTTAACTATTACAGATGATGCTGATAGACAAGTAGTTTTGACGAAAAAACCAGAAAGAATAGTACCATTATCAGCATCTTTTTTAGAGCCACTTCATGCTGTTGATGGAAAAATAGTGGCTAGGGTATCAGCAAAAACAGGTATTCCTAAAGAAGATGAAAATCTACCACAAGTAGGAAATGTCTATAATATTAACATTGAGAAAGTAATAGAAGCTCAACCAGATTTAGTAATTGCTTATAAGGGTATGAATGATAAATTTGTATCTACGTTTGAAGAAAATGGTATTCCTGTAGTTGTTCTTGAAATGCGTACGTATGACCAAGTAAAACATACTGTAGATGTTTTAGGACAGATTGCAGGAAATCCAGATAAAGCAAAAACTTTGATACAAGATATGGATAATAAAATAGCAGAAATAAAAGCCAAATTGCCAAATGAACATAAACGTATAGCGATACTACATAGTACAGCTCAAAATGTAACTGTACAATTAGAAGGTAGTATTGCAGGTTCAACGGCAGAGATTTTGGAATTTGAAAATATTGCTAAGGGATTGACTCCACTAGAAAGCAATCCAACTTCTGCGCCATATAGTTTGGAAACATTAGTATCAGCAAATCCAGATATTATCTTTGTTACAAGTATGGGAAAACTAGAAACTATAAAGAAATCTATGATGGAGAATGTAGAAAATAATCCAGCATGGCAGACTCTTCCAGCAGTAAAAGAAAAGAAAGTATATTTCTTGCCACAGGAATTATTTTTACTAAGTCCAGGCATTCATTATCCAGAAGCGGTTGAAACTATGGCTAAGCTTGTTTATCCAGATAAATTTAATTGATGGTGAATTGATATGACTATGCAAAAACAAGAAGTTTTACAAACTACAAAATTTGGCATAGCGATTAATAAATGGCGAATACTAATGATGATAGTATTCGCCATTTTAGCTTGCTCGGGCATTATATGCAGTATAATAAGTGGAGCAGTAGCTATTCCAATAAGTGAATTGAAAAATATTTTTATCGATGGTGTAAGTAGTCCTCACCAACAGATTTTATATAATATTAGATTGCCAAGAACGATAGTGGCAGGATTAGTAGGTATGAATTTGGCTATGGCAGGAGCTATTTTACAAGCTGTGATGAAAAATCCTTTAGCTGATCCACATATCATAGGGATTTCTTCAGGGGCAGGGCTTACAGGTATTTTAGTGATTGTATTATTTCCTGCTATGGAATATCTAATAACGCCTATAGCTTTTGTCGGTGCTATGATTGCAGCTATTTGCATTTATTTATTGGCATGGAAAAATGGTATAAGACCATTGCGTATTATTTTAGCAGGGGTGGCAGTATCAGCATTTTTAGGTGCAGGTATTTCCGCTATTTTAGTTTTATATAGTGATAGAATACATGGTGCTTTGATGTGGATGGTAGGGGGCTTATCGGCTCGTTCATGGCCACATGTAGATATTATTTGGCCTTATGCTTTAATTGGATTTATTTTAGCAATGCTGGTTCACGCCATTTGAATATTTTGCAATTGGGTGATGATATAGCAAAGGCTTTAGGAGTTAATGTAGAATTAACACGCATCTATTTGACTGCTATAGGAGCATTATTGGCAGCAAGTGCTGTATCTGTAGCAGGTTTATTAGGTTTTGTAGGGCTTATAGTACCACATACAGCTCGTTTGCTTGTAGGTTCAGATTATCGCTATTTGATACCTTCGTCGGCACTTTTGGGGATAGCTGTAGTTACTTATAGCGATACTTTTGCCCGTGTAGCTTTTGCTCCATTGGAATTACCTGTGGGAATTTTCATGGCGATATTGGGAGCTCCATTCTTTTTATTTTTACTTAGAAAGGAGCTTTAATATGGTTAATTTAAAAGTATCTGATTTAATGATAAAAATATATGATAAATTGATTTTAGATGGAATTAATATTGATTTTAAAGCTGAAAAAAAGACAGCTATCATAGGGCCAAATGGTTGTGGTAAATCGACTTTATTGAAAGCTATTTCAGGATTAAATCGTCAGTATAAAGGCGAAATCTTGATTGATGGAGAAAATATTTTGCATTTATCCAGAAAAAATCTAGCGAAGAAAATGGCAATATTACCACAGGGAGCGACAACACCAACAGATTTGACGGTAAAAGAGCTTGTGAGTTATGGTAGATTTCCTTATCGCTCTATGTTTAAATCATTGAATAGTAAAAAAGAGCAAGCGATTATTGAAGAAGCAATGGAAAAAACACATATTACATCTTTTTCTCATCGCTTAGTCAGCACTTTATCTGGCGGTGAAAGACAGCGCACATGGATTGCAATGGCACTTGCTCAACAGCCAAAGATTTTATTATTAGATGAGCCAACTACGTATTTAGATATTGCTCATCAAATAGAAGTCATGCAGATAGTAGATGAATTGAATAAACGCGAAAAAATGACAGTGATTATGGTCTTACACGATATAAATCATGCTCGTATGTATGCTGATGATATAGTTATCTTGAAAGATAAACATGTATTTGAGCAAGGTGAGCCAAATACTGTGCTTGATGTAGAAAATTTAGCTAAAGTATTCGGTGTGAATGCTAAGATGTATCAAAACTATCAAAATCCAGAAGATAAAATAATTTTTCCAGTATCTTTAGTTAAAAATTAATATAATAAGGGGAATAAATATGCTTGAAATAAAATCCCTAAAGAAAAATTTTGTTTCTAAAAATAAACAAGGTAAAAATATAGAAAAAACGGCTGTAAAAGATTTAAATTTGACGATTGATGAAGGCGAAATCTTTGGGCTTTTAGGGCCAAATGGAGCAGGTAAGACGACGACTATTCGCATGCTTACAATGCTAACAAAGCCTACAGCTGGAGAAATTTTATATAAGGGAAAAGATATATTCAGCGACGAATTAAATGTAAAAAAATATATAGGAGTAGTACCGCAACATATAAATTTTGATCAGGATTTGACTGTTTGGGAAAATATGGAATTACATGGAAGATTACATCACATTCCCAAAAGTCAGCGCCATGCTCGCATTGAAGAATTATTAAATTATGTAGAGCTTCAAGATAGAGTTAATGATAAGGTAAAAAGTCTATCTGGCGGTATGAAAAGGCGTTTATTGATTGTGCGAGCTTTGATGCATAATCCTAAAATTTTATTTTTAGATGAGCCAACGGTAGCTTTAGATCCACAGGTGCGCCGACGTATTTGGGATTTAATACGTCGATTGCCAAAAGATGGTGTTACTGTAGTTTTGACTACGCATTACATTGAAGAAGCAGAAAATCTATGCAATAGAGTGGCTATTTTAAATAAAGGTAGTTTAATAAAATTGGATACGCCAAAGGCTCTTTGTGAGCAAATTGGCAAATATGTTGTAGAATGGGATAGCGAAAAGTCTAGAGAGTATAAATTCTTTAATTCTCGTAAAGAATGCGCAGATTTTGCTGGAACTTTAGATGTAGCGACAACTATACGTCATTCCAATTTAGAAGATGTCTTCGTAGAATTGACAGGAAGGACGGTGAGCTGATTATGCTATATGATATTTGGACTGTTTTTTGGCGAGACTGGGTAGTCTTGAAACATCGTATGATAAAATTCATCTTAAGCCGTATGGTAGCACCTATTTTATATATGGTGGCTTTTGGCTGGGGCTTAGGTAGAAGTATTAATACAGGGACTGGTTCGTATTTAGATTTTTTAGTTCCAGGGATTTTGGCTTTGAATTCCATGAATATAGCTTTTAATAGTTTAACTCCTGTACATGCAGAGCGCATATATCATAAATCTTTAGAGGAATATTTAGTATCACCTATTCGACCAATAGCTTTTGTAGCAGGAAAGATTTTGGCTGCTGTGCTTCGTGGCATGATTTCTTCGGCTATTATCGTTGTTTTAGCTTATTTATTTGGTGCAAAATTTGCGATTACGCCATTATTTATAATCATATTGATTATAAATTGTATCATCTTTGCTGAAATTGGTTTTTCAGCAGCAATGACAGTACAGACTTTTGAAGATATGGCAAGATTTAATACGTATATTTTATTGCCGATGTCATTTTTTATGTGGCACATTTTTCTCTACGGATAAATTGCCATTATTACTGCATTATTTTATTGAAGCTTTGCCATTGACGCATACATCGACTTTGTTGCGTGCTATCACACATAATCAAGAGATTTCCATATTATCTATTGGTATTTTATGCTTATATATGATTGTATTATTTATTATTTGCAATCGCATTTTAGGTAAGATAAAAAATTAAAAAATGCACTCCAATGGGAAAATTTTTCCTTGGAGTGCATTTTTATTTAAATTTAAAATTCAATACCTTTTTGGGCTTTGATGCCTTCTTTATAAGGGTGTTTGATTTCTTTCATTTCCGTTACTAAATTAGCCTTTTGAATGATTTCTTCTTTAGCGTTTCGTCCAGTCATAACGAGATGTAAATCAGCAGGTTTTTCGGCGATTAAATCTAAGACATCTTTTAAATCGACTAAATTAAAATCAATAGCATAATTTATTTCATCTAAGATAATCATATCCCATTTATTACTTATCATTTCCATTTTGGCTTCTTGAAGTGCTTTTTTAGCAGCTTCTTGATGGATTTTTATATCTGTATTGCCTCGGCGAGTAAAACCTTCACCGCATTGTTTCACTGTGATATCTGGAGCAAATTTGGCTAAGGCTTTTAATTCGCCATATTTCCAACTGCCTTTGATGAATTGGAGAATTAAAACTTTTAAGCCTTCGCCCCATGCACGGATTGCAAGCCCTAAAGCTGCTGTAGTTTTTCCTTTTCCGTTTCCAGTGTGAACGATTACTAATCCTTTTTTATATTGAGTATCTTGCATTATCTATTATTCACCTACTTATGATTTAGAGACTAAGTTCTTGATATTTTGTGATTATGATATAACCAATGCACATAATGATTAAAAATAAAGTAGAAACATTGTACATTAATTTTATGGTTTGTTGAATATGTTGAGCATTTAACTCATTGATAGCTTCGCCCATATAAGCTCGGAAAGATTGACGACCAAAATAATAGTTTATACCGCCTAGGCGAATATCTAGTGCGCCAGCTACTGTAGCTTCTGTATAACCACCATTAGGGCTAGGATGTTTTTTAGCATCACGCATCATCATTTTTAAAGCGCCTTTGGCATTTAATTTTGAATAAAAAGCTACAATGATTAATAAAAGTCCTGTTATGCGCGCAGGAATGAAATTCAAAACATCATCAATGCGGGCAGCTGTTCTGCCAAAATAAAGATATTTATCATTTTTATAGCCAATCATAGCGTCCATGGTATTGCTCATGCGGTAAAGTACAGCGAGTGGTAGTCCACCGATAAAGAAATAAAATAAAGGTGAGATAATACCATCTACAATATTTTCCGCTACCGTTTCTACAGTGGCACGAGTGATATCTTGTTCATTCATGCGATTGGCATCGCGACTTACGATATAATTTACTTTTTTGCGAGCTTCATCAAGATTGTGATTGATTAATTCATCATAAATATCTTTGCCTGCTTTAGCTAGAGATTTTGGTGAAATCATAAAGCTTAAGATTACAGCCTGGATAAAGATATTGAGCCAACTAGGACAATTAAATATATCAAGAAGTGTGATTATGCCATAAGTTATGCCATAGCTAAAGCACAATAATATAGCCACCAAAATAAAGCCACAGACTAATTTTGTAGGTTCAGTAGCATTATCTTTACGCAATAATTTATCGAGGATATCAATTAATTTTCCCATCAAAGCTACAGGATGATATTTAGAATTAGGGTCGCCAATTATGCAATCAATGACGAAGGCTAAAAAAGCAATTAAAGCTATTTCCATTACATTCAACTCACATTTTTAAAATTTTTCTATGCATATTAATTATAGAATCTAGATATTTTAAAATCAATAAATTACTACAAAAAAAATAAAGTGCTATGGTATGATAAAATATAATCTAAAGATTTTATTATTGAGGTGAGAAAATGAGTGTAGAATTATTACATTACACAAGAGGAAAATATGTAGAAAATATTCATCGAGGCGATGCTGTTTGTGTTGGCGTTGATGGCAATATTATTGATAAAGTAGGCAATGCTCACCTACCAATGTTTTGGCGCAGTGCAGCGAAACCTTTTCAATTATTACAGTTCGTAAAATTAGGTGGCGTTGAACAATATAATTTAACACAACAAGAATTAGCAATACTTGCTTCTTCTCATAGCGGTGAAGATATTCATGTAGAAACAGTAAAATCTATTTTGCATAAATTAGGTTTAACTGAAGAAGTATTAAACTGTGGTTCTGCTCGTCCTATGAGTGGAAAAGCTTTCAAAGAATTAGTAAAAAATAATTTAAAACCATCAGCATTGCATAATCCTTGTTCTGGTAAACATTCAGCAATCATAGCTCTTTGTCAGTTGTTGAATATACCAGTGGAAGATTATATAAAACCAGACCATGAAGCTCAAAAAATCATTCATCAAATAGTAGCTATGTCAGCTGGTATTCCTGAAGATGAATTGGATATTGGTATTGATGGTTGTGGTGTGCCTGTATTTTATTTACCACTTGATAAAATGGCATATGCTTATGCTCGTTTGATGAATGCAGAGGAAGGAAATTGGGGCGAATACACAGAAGCTGCAATAAAAATTCGTGATGCTATGTGTGCATATCCGCAGATGGTTTCTGGAACAGGTAGAATTGATAAAGCAGTAGCAGAAGTAACAAATGGACGAGTATTGGCTAAAATTGGTGCAGATGCAGTATATTGCGTAGCTTCTCGTGAATTAAAATCTGGTATGGCTTTTAAAATCGAAGATGGAAGCTATGCAGCAGTAACTCCAATGGTAATTGCAATGCTCAAACATTTTAATTATATTAATGAAGAAGAATATAATAAATTATTGTCAATGTATCCACCTGTATTGAAAAATCATCGTGGTGATATCATTGGTGAAATTAAAGCTGTTTTTTAAATAGTATTTTAAGTTAATTTGAAATCACTATTATTGTATATTCAATCGATAATAGTGATTTCTTTATTTTATGTAAAAGGAATGTTGAAATGGAAAAGGCAGAGAATTTTTATTGGAAATTATTTAAATCCACATTTATTATCAGTGCTTTTACTGTGGGTGGCGGTTTTGTAATCATACCGCTATTGAAGGCAAAATATGTCGATGAATATAAATGGATAAAAGAAAAAGATGCCTTAGACTTAGTAGCTATAGCTCAATCTATGCCAGGGGTAGTGGCGATTAATTCTGCTGTAATTTTAGGATATAAAATGCGTGGCGTAAAAGGAACTTTGACAGCTTTACTAGCTACTGTATTGCCACCGCTTATCACTTTATCTTTAATTTGTATTTTTTATAATTTATTTGCTACAAATCCATATGTGAAATTGCTATTAAAAGGTATGCAATGTGGTGCTACAGCATTGATTATCAATGTAGCCTACGATTTATTGAAAAAAGAATTAAAGAAAAAATATATATTATCCTTATTTATTATTTGTTTTACCTTTGGCATGAGTTTTTTTACGGATATAAATGTAATGTATTTAATCGTTATTGATGGAATTATTGGTTTAATTTTAATGAGGGATAAAAAATATAATTAAAATAATTAATTTAGTGATAGAAAAATAGCAAAGGATTTTTACCATGATTTATTTAGAATTATTTTGGAGCTTTGTTCAAGTAGGTTTATTTTGTGTTGGTGGTGGATATGCTTCCATGCCATTAATCCAAGCACAAGTAATAGATGTACATGGCTGGCTTAGCATGAGTGAATTTATAGATATTTTTACAATTTCTCAGATGACTCCTGGCCCTATTGGTATTAATGCAGCGACTTTTGTCGGCATGAAAGTAGCAGGGTTTTTAGGTGCTATTGTGGCAACATTGGGATTTGTAACGCCATCGTTTATTTTAGGTATTATTTTAGCAAAATTATTTTTTAAATATGGAAATATTGGGGTGATTAAAGGTATATTAAATGGCTTAAGACCAGCTGTTGTAGCATTAATTTGTTCTGCTGGTATGAGTTTTATATTTTTAGCTTTGTTCAATACAGAAAAAATGCCAATAAATGTAGCGGATATTGATTATTTAGGTTTATTTGTATTAATTGTAGCTTTTATTGCTGTTAGAAAAAAAGTGGGAATTATAAAAAATTTTGGCTGGTTCTGGTGTATTAGGACTTATTTTAGGACTAATTGGAAAATTTTAGGGGGATTTTTTAGCATAATATATTGAATTTATCAATGGTATATATTATGATTATAAATAAGATATATACATATGAAAGAGGCGAAATGAATTGGCAGCAAAAGTATTTACCGAAGAACAAAGAAAAAATTCTCAGTAAAAACCCTAATGTAGAGTCAGTAGAAAAAACAAGAATTATTTATACAGAAGCATTTAAATCTTATTATGTAAAAAATTATTTAGCAGGGAAAAAACCTACAGAAATTTTTATTGAAGCAGGTTTTGACCCATCAATTTTAGGCAATAAACGCATAGAAAGAGCTTCAGCAAGATGGAGAAAATTATATGCTGATGGTCAATTAATCATAGATACTAAAGAAAATATATCAGTAGAAACAAAGGAAGAAAAAATAATGAATAGTGAACCAACAAAAAAAAGAAGAGGTCGTCCTCGTAAAAATCCTGTGGTAGAAACAGTAGCAGAAACAAAAAAAGAAGAATATACAGTGGATATGCCAAAGAAAAAAACGCGGTCGTCCTCGTAAAAATCCAGAAGTTGTATCACAAGTAGAAGCTACAGAAAATAAAGCAAAAACAGTTAAAAAACGTGTAAATAAAATTGCTGCTATGGCGCAAAATATAAAATTAGCTGAACCTGTGGTTAAAAAAGAAGTAAAAGAAGAAGAAGCACCACAGAAAAAAAGAAGAGGCCGTCCACCAAAAAATGCACAAAAAGCAGTAGAAACAAAAGTGGAAACTAAGGTAGAAAAAGTAGAAACACAAGTAAAAACAAATGAACAAGTAGCAAAGAAAAGAAGAGGTCGTCCTCGTAAAATTGTACAAAATGTAGATGAAACACCAGTACAGAAAAAAGAAAATATCGAAGTAAAACCAGTAGTTAAAGCAAAAGAAGAAAGCATTTCTAAAGTAGAAAAAGTGGAAAAAGTAGAAACTGTAGAACAAGCAAATCCAGTAGCTGCTTTAGTAAAAGCTATCAATAGACTTACACGTGAAGTAAATTCTTTAAAACGTTTAGTCGCTGGTAAAAAAAGAATAAAATTATTAAGATGTAAATATCTTTTTATCTCTGTAGAATATATGGGGATAAAAAGATATTTTTTTGGTCAAAATAGAAAAATTATTATAAAAGCTTTTTATTGACCTTTAACCTTTATATTGTTATTATAAATATATTGTAAATGTGAATGTCGTTCATAATTACTTATACATATATTGAATATATAAATATTTGCTTGTATAAACTAGAATTAAAATAAGGAATAGGTGAAATAACTTGATAAGCGTAACGAAATTATTATTTGCAACAGAATATTTTGGAGACTCTCTTCGTTATACAGATAATGCTCATAAAGCAAGAAATGGCGTAAGAGAAGGCATGGGACCAGTAGTAGTTTGGAACTCTACACGTACATGTAATTTAAAATGTCGCCATTGTTATATGAGTTCTGATGCTAAAAAATATCAAAATGAATTGACTACAGCAGAAGCAAAACAATTCATTGATGATTTAGCAGATTTCAATGTGCCAGTATTATTATTTTCTGGTGGAGAACCATTAATTCGTCCAGATTTCTTTGAACTTGCAGACTATGCAGCGAAAAAAGGTGTACGTCCTACATTATCTACTAATGGTACTTTGATTACACCAGAAGTAGCTCGCAAAATCAAAGATATTGGTGTAGGTTATGTGGGCATTTCTTTAGATGGTCTTCGTGAAGTAAATGATAAATTTCGCGGAAAAGCTGGAGCTTTTGAAGCTGCTATGAATGGTATTAAAAACTGTGTAGCAGTTGACCAACGCGTAGGGCTTCGCTTCACTATCAATCATCACAATATCCAAGAATTAGAAAATATCTTTGATTTCATTGAAGAAGAAAATATTAATCGTGTTTGCTTCTATCATTTAGTATATTCTGGTCGTGGCAATCAAATGATGGATGAAGATGTAACAGCTGAAGAATCTCGCCGTGCTATGGATATAATCATTCGTCGCACTCGTGATTTTGAAGAACGTGGTTTGAAAAAAGAAATCTTGACTGTAGATAATCATTGCGATGGTGTATATATGTATTTAAAAGCACTTCAAGAAGGCAAAGATGAACTTGCTCAGCAGATTAAAAAATATATTTCCATGAATGGTGGTAACCGTTCTGGTATGGCTTTTGCCGAAGTTGACCCACTTGGATATGTACATCCTGACCAATTTACACAACACCATACTTTTGGCAATGTTCGTGAACGTAAATTTGGTGATATTTGGCAAGATACAACAAATCCTATTATGGCAGGATTGAAAGATAGAAAACCATTATTAAAAGGTCGTTGCAGTAAATGCAAATTCTTAGATAATTGTAATGGTAATTTTAGAACACGTGCTGAAGCTCGCACTGGAGATTTTTGGGAATCAGACCCTTCTTGTTATTTAACTGATGAAGAAATTGGTATTACAGGAGCTGAAAAATAATGATTATTTCATGGAATACAACAAATGCTTGTAATATGTTTTGCGACCATTGTTATCGTGATGCTGGTTGTAAAGCAGATGAAGAATTAAATACGCAAGAAGCGAAAACGCTTTTAGAGCAGATTGCAAAAGCTGGCTTTAAAATCATGATTTTTTCTGGTGGAGAGCCACTTATGCGTCCAGATATCGTAGAACTTGTGGAATACGCTACAAAATTAGGTCTTCGCTCTGTATTTGGTACAAATGGCACGCTTATCACAGAAGAAATGGCTTTAAAATTAAAAAATGCTGGCGCTATGGGCATGGGAATTTCTCTTGACTCCATGGACGCAGAAAAACATAATAATTTCCGTAAATTTCCTAATGCTTGGGAAGGCGCTGTTCGTGGTATGAGAAATTGTCGTAAAGTAGGGTTGCCATTTCAAATTCATACAACAGTGATGGATTGGAACCAACATGAATTGGAAGCTTTAACAGATTTTGCCGTTAAAGAAGGCGCTGTGGCTCACCATATTTTCTTTTTAGTGCCAACAGGTAGAGGAAAAAATATCGAAGCAGAAACACTTCGCGCTAAAGAATATGAAGATGTTATCACAAGAATTATGAAAAAACAGCAAGAAGTAGATATCGAATTAAAACCTACTTGCGCACCTCAATTTATGCGTATAGCTGACCAAATGGGCATGAAACTTCGTTTCCGTCGTGGTTGCTTGGCTGGTACATCTTATTGCATTATTAGCCCTCGCGGAAAAGTACAGCCATGTGCTTATTTAAATATGGAACTTGGCGATGTTCGCAAAACTCCATTTGATGAAATCTGGAAAAACAGTGAAGTATTGAATAAATTGCGTACTTTTGAATTTGAAGGCAATTGTGGTAAATGTAAATATAAATTCAGCTGTGGTGGCTGTAGAGCTAGAGCTGCTTATTATAATGATGGCAATTATATGGCAGAAGAACCATGGTGTTTATATAGTCATAAATAATAAAAGTGTTGTATATGGTCTAGGCTATATACAACACTTTTTTAGTTGATTTTAATTTAAAATTGTATGCTCATCATTGAATTTTATAATGCGACTATGAGGTAGGGATAATAATTCTTGTTCATGCGTAGAAATCAAAATAGTCTTATTAGCTTTGATAAAATCTATGAGAAAATCTTTAAACCATTGTCTAGTCTTATTATCAAGCCCATTTAAAGGCTCATCAATCATAAGTATATCTGGATTTAGAGCTAAGATTGCAGCAAGAGCCACTTTTTTCTGTTCGCCACCACTTAGATGATAAGGTGGTCTATCTTGTAAATGTTGTATATTTAAATAAATTAAAAGTTCATTTACACGTTGATGAATAATTTCTTCATCTAAATTCATTTGCCTTGGACCGAAGGCGATTTCATCATATACTGTAGCATTGAATAATTGCACATCTGGATTTTGAAAAATATAACCAATGCGTTTATGAAAGTTTTTAGCAAATATATTGTCTTGCAAAGTATTTTTATCGATTTTCTTATTATCAAAGTAATATTCACCTTTAGTAGGAAAGATTAGACCATTTAAAAGTTTAAATAAAGTGGATTTACCACAACCATTAGGACCCGTAAAAAAGATTAATTCTCCAGCATAAATTTCAAGAGAGATATCATTTAAAGCAGAAACTTCTTCATAGTTATAGCTTATATGAGATAGATTTATAATTGGTGTCATAGAAAATATCCTTCACTGAAAAAATAAAATAATAGATAGATGATAATTACGATAGTATGCCAAATATATTTTAATTTAAATTTATGTTTAATAACTGGCGTGTAATTTTCATCAAAACAACGACATATCATAGCATGATAAGTTTCTTTAGTATAAATCTGTGATTTTAGAAATGTAGTGCCTGATATAGAGGCTAGACTTTGATATTTAAAATTATTTTTACCGATAGAGCGTAATTTCAGAGAAATTAATAAATTGGTAAGGGTATCTCCTAAAATCACGATATATTTTAATGTTAAATCTAAGGTTAAAATAAATATCGCAGGAATATGAAATAGGCGAAGAATTTTACTTAGTCTATAAAAAGGGATAGTTTGAGCGATATAAACTAAAAGAAGAACAGTTATAAAAATTTTAAAAGGCAGATAGAAAAGGCGAGTATTATTTAGTAATAGAGAAGGTAAAATTATTATTAAAGAAAATAAAGTTGATATCAAAGTCGGTTTTAATATAGAAATGATGAGTTTAGTATTTAAAGTCGATAAATAAATTAGACTAAAAGCTAAGAGAATTAAAGGAAAAAATATTTTTTGTGCAGAATTTATTAAAATTATGGTGAGAAAAATGAGTAATAATTTTTCACTGGGATTTAGCCAACTGTTTTTATGGGGATAATTATGATGGCGAAGAAAAATTAATTTAGTAGTAATGGAAAATAAAGTTTTTTGCCAAAATTTATCTTTATCCTTTGGGGGTGTGTACTCATCTGTAGTTAAAAGCCATTTAGGAATTTTAGCAGAATTATCAAAGTGATTGTTTTTTTGCATAAATAATACTTCCAAGTATTTTAAAGATAATGATTAAAAGAGCGACACCAATAATAGCTGAAGCTATATAAGCTAAAATATCAGTTGTCCCACTCATAGTATAATCAGGGAAAAAAGCTTCATAATTAAATCCATTTAATAATTTTTCTGGAATAAATCCAAGAGAAACCCCTGAAGAAGTATCATTTAAAATTTCTTCTGGAGCCCATTCACCCCATGCAGTACCTTCAGCTATGAGTCCAATTGGAGAAATGATAATTAAAAATGCTAATAAAGAAAAAATAGAATTTAATTTTATTTGTTGGCTGTCATAAATTATATTTGGAGATGTCTTGAGGATAAAAAGATATAAAGATAAAGTAAATAAACCTTCTGCTATGCCGGCAATTGTCAAATGAGATAAAGCCATGGCAGGTATGGATATCCAAAGAGGATACGGACAATAAAGCGGTTGAGCTAAATTATCTACAAATAATAATGGCTGAATACCAAGTTCTAAAGCTGTGAAAAAAGCAGCTAAATTTATACTGATATAGGCAGATAGAAAAATAGTGCATTTATGATAAAACGGAGATAAATGAATTTTATTTAAAATTTTATAAATAAAAAAGCCTGTGAAAGGTAAAATAAATGCTATATTAAAACAATTAGCCCCAAAAGATAAAATACCACCATCACCAAAGATTATAGCTTGAATGAAAAGTGCTACACTGATAGCTATACAGGCAGCATAGGGTCCTAGCAGTAAAGCAATGAGTGTTCCACCGACAGCGTGGGCTGTAGTGCCATCAGGAATGGGCAGATTAAACATCATTAAAATAAAAGCAAATGCGCCACCTATACCAATTAAAGGGATTTTATCAGCAGATAAAGTTTTATTTATCTTGCGGATAGAATAGTACCAGATAGGTGTCATAGCTACAAATAAAGTAGCACAAGTGGAAGGGCTTAAATAATTATCAGGAATATGCATGATGAAATCCTCCTTATAAATAATATTATTTGCCATCATTATATTATTTATAAATGATAAATATAAGCCTATGTATAGGATAGAAATAAAAATTAAAATAAAATCATGGATATCAAAGCATTAAGCTATAATTTTAGGAAAGTAAAAATATTTTTATATGGGGGTATGGGGGAATATGATAATTAAAAATGAAAGAGGTGTATTTTATGAAATACGATTTAGAAAATATTAATGCTCGCTTTGGCATTGGCAGTCAAAAATGGCAGGAAATGAAAAATAATCCTTTAGTAGATGAAAAAGTAATTCCTTTTTCTGTAGCTGATATGGAATTTAAACTTGCCCCAGAAATCACAGAAGGATTAAAGAAATTTATAGATGATAATATCTTAGGCTATGCAGGCACGAATAAAAAAATATCGTGAAAACGTTTGTAAATGGCAACAAAAACATCATGATTTTACAGTTGATGAAAAATGGCTTGTAGAAACACATAGTGTAGTAAATGCTTTTTTCACTGCTGTAAAAGCATTTACGCAAAAAGGCGATGGTGTGATGTTATTTACACCTGTTTATTATCCTATGTATAAAGCTATAGAAATCAATCAAAGAAAATTAGTGGAAATACCTTTGATTAATAATGGTATGACATATGATATTGATTGGGACTTATTTACAAAAAAAGCTAAAGCAATAGATACAAAAATGTTGATACTTTGTAGTCCACATAATCCTTGCGGTCGTATTTGGACAAGAGAAGAATTAACTAAAATCAGTGAAATTTGTTTAGTAAATGATATTTTAGTAGTAGCAGATGAAATTCATGCAGATTTAATCATGCCAGGATTTAAACATGTTTCCTATGGTACGATTTCTAAAGAAGCATTAGAACATTCAATTATTTGCACAGCACCAAGTAAGACTTTTAATCTAGCAGGCATGCAACTTTCTAATGTATTTATAGCTAATGAAAATTATCGCAATCTATTTAAAGCAGAACAAGCAACTGATGCAGATTTTGCTTGTAGTATTTTAAGTTATGAAGCTTGTCGCTTAGCTTATGAATATGGCGAAGAATGGTTGACAGAGGTCATAAATATCATTGATACAAATAAAAAAATAATTATGGATTTTATGCAAGAGTATTTTCCACAAGTGAAAATAACACAGCTTCAAGCGACATATTTATTATGGCTTGATTTTAGAGCATTTAATTTAACTAATGAAGAATTAGAAATGCGTAATCGCCAAAAAGCGTGCCTTTATTTTGATGAAGGTTATATATTTGGTAAAGCAGGTAGTGGGTTTGAGCGTTGGAATTTGGCTTGTCCAACAAAATATATTTATTGGGCATTAGAGCGTTTATATCAGGCTTATAAAGAGTTTGCTGTGAAATAAATTTATAGATAAAAAAAGAAAAACCTTCTATGTTAGGGCTATACATAGAAGGTTTTTCTTATGCAGTTTGAAGAGTTGTTATCATCAGTTTATCCAAATTAGGAATAATTTTGTTGATAACATGAAAAAGAAGGTGTTCATCACAGCTTACGCCGATGATGTCTGCTACTTGTTTAAGGTTTTGCGTAGCATTTTGAGCAGCAATGCCGTAGTCGGCAAAGAGAAGCATTTCTATATCATTGTCAAAATCACCAACAGCGATAAATATTTTATCCTTGTACATAGGCATTTTGCGTAAATTATCCAACATAATACCTTTAGAAGCATTTTTAGGAATTAATTCAAAATAACTAGACCAAGAAGTAAAATATTTGGCAATTTTATCCATCTCCATAGATTTGGCGAAATTATGGAGCCATGATATCGTATGAGTATTTGTTGTATAGAATTGGACTTTTAAGATATCTAAATCATAAAGGTCATCTAGATTACTTCTGATATAAGATAAATTTTCACGTTTGATAACAGGGTCATCAAATTCTTCTTTAGTGATGATGTAAAAAGTATCTTTAGTATGAAGTTCTATACAAGTGTTAGGACAATGAATTAAACATTGTTTGAGAAAATTGAAAAGAATTTTTGTTTGCAGTGATAATGTTTTTAAGACTACATTATTATTCGTATCTTGCAAGATTGTGCCATTATAAAATATGCTAGGTGCATTTATAGGAAGCTCTGGAATATATTGTTTACAACTGTGGAGGGTTCTTCCAGTAGCTACTGCAAATGTACCACCGGCTTTAGTGAATTCATTTAAAGCATATTTGTTAATAGTGGAAATTTGCGATTTAGAATTAATTAATGTGCCATCCATATCACTGATTAAGAAAACATTACTAAAATCTGTCATAATTATTACCTCAAAATGGAGTTAATTTTGTAGAAGATAGAAGCTACCACGCATAGCAAGTCTTCTTCTTCTATAAATGTATCTAATAACCAGAGGTGCTATTTCCTAACTGATATGCTTTTATTATAAATGGTATATTTTAAAGGATAATGAAGTAAATGTAAAAAAATAATAAAAATTTCTAAAAAATATTGATATTTTATAGAAGTGTTGATGCAGTATTAATGGATAAAGATTATTGATTAATAAAAATTACAAAGAAAGTGTTATTTATGAGAAGTATTACAAAACTTGATTTACAGTATGCACATCGTTTTTATGGTTTCAAGGGCGAAGCTCAATATCTTCATGGGCATACAGGTGTTCTTACTATTGAAGTAGAAGGTTCTATTAATTCTGGCGTAAATATGGTATTCCCTTGTAATGAAATTCAAAAAACTGCATGGGAAGTTTTTTGAATTTTGATCATGCTTTAATTTTGCGTGAAGATGATCCATTACTTATAGCCAAAAAGTAGTCAATCTAAAAATATATTAAATTTCCCCTTTCCGTTTAATATATTTTAGTTGACTACTTTTTCTTTTTATCTACATAATTATTTTAAATTTTATATCTAAGACATTATATTAATTCTTGTAAACAATTCATTATTTTAACATGAGGAAATTTTGCAAAATCTGCTTTAATATTATTTCCTGTTAATACCCCTGCAAAATCCACCTGCGCATTTTGAGCAGCTTGAGCATCTACAATATTATCACCAATGTAAATTACATCTTTTTTATCTACATTTAAACGCTTAACAGCTTCTAAAATTCCATCTGGAGCAGGTTTATACGCATATTTATCCTCACTACCGATAATAAACTCTACCAAATCATCTATTTTATCCCTAGTCAAAGTCTGCATAATACGACGACGTGTTTTACTAGAGATAATTGCTATTTTAGCCCCACGTTCTTTTAAAGTCTTCAATACCATTTTTGTATCATTATATAAATATGTATTCTCTGTCATATATAAATCAGCAAAAACAGTATATTTATCTTTTAATTCCTGTATTTTTGCTTCATCAACCTCTCCAGTCAATATAGACAAAGCCTCACTCATAGGCAGACCAATAGTTCTTTTTATCTCATCTTTAGGACGAAGTGGATACCCCTCCTGCTCCATAAGCAACTCAAAACACTTCACAATACCAACTTCTGAATTTGCCAAAGTGTAATCAAAATCAAATAAATAAACCTTATAGGACATAAAAATTTCTCCTCAATATGTGCAATGTTTGTCTTCTTTTAAATAAAAATGTAAAAAAAGAAAATCGCCCTATGATACTGATTTTACTCTGATAAAAACAATTTTTTATTGCTGTAAAATCCACTAATAGGTACAACATTTCACATAATTTTTCTTATTCATAAACTAATATAAACATTAATTACAATTAAATAATACGTATTTTTATTTCCCGCATTATAAAATTTTAAAGGTAACCGCAAGGTTATTGAAAATAATTATCGCTGAATACGGTTTTAGTCTGAATGTTTGAGCGTAGCGAGTTTCTAAGCGTTGTATGAAGCGATAATTATTTTCAAAATTAAAATTTTATCTGCGGTGATTTCTTTGGTTCGTTTCTTTGTCATCAAAGAAATGAACTAATACTTAAAGTGGGCGATTTTTTATGTTGGAGATATTTTCTGATACTTCGTTATTATTAGCTATTGGTATAGCTTTTATTTCTACATTAATTCAATCCTTGACGGGTTTTGGATTTGCGATTGTTTCTACGCCATTGCTTTTAATGGTCTATGATGCCAAAGAAGTCGTTGTACTTTTGCAATTTTTATCTGTCATTCTTGATACTGTTTTGTATTTTTTGTCAAAGATAATATTGATTGGCATTTTCTAAAACCATTGCTGATTGGTTCAGTAATAGGTCATCCTATTGGTATTCTTATCTATCTATTTGTGCCTACTATAGGATTAAAAATTTTCATTGCTTGTGTTATTTTATCATTCTTATTTCTTACCAAAATTTATCGTAAACAACTGACTGAAACTTCCTGTAAAATTGGTGTTGTTGGTTGTCTATCTGGTATTTTAAATACTTCTACCAGTATGAGTGGTCCACCGCTTATTATTTATTTAACATCTACTAATCGTGATAAAACTTCTTTGCGTGCCACTTGTATTGCTTATTTTACTATTATTAACTACCTAGGTATCCTTGCTTTTTACTTAGCAGGAAAAGATTTTTCATTTGCTATTGAACAAAGTATTTATATCGTTCCATTCTGTTTTATTGCTTTATGGTTAGGTAATAAATTATTTCCTTATATTTCTCAAAAAATGTTTAATCGACTCGTCTTCGTTATGTTATTATTCAGTGCTTTATATACTATTTATTCAGCTATCAATTAAAGGAGAACTATATGAATAAAGTTGCCGTTGTTACTGGTGGCGCTAGAGGTATTGGCAAAGCCATTTGTGATGAATTCAAAGCTCAAAATATTACAGTATGTACTATTGATATTTTATCTAATGATTATTTTGTTGGCGATATTGCTGATGAAAAAATATTGACGCAATTTGCCCAAAAAGTAATTGATGAGCATACAAAAATAGATTATTTAATCAATAACGCTTGTCTTATGAAAGGTGGCTTAGCTACTGCTTCTTATGAAGATTTTCTCTACGTACTAAAAGTTGGTGCTGTAGCTCCTTTTATGCTTACTAAATTATTTATGAACCATCTTCAAAACAATGCTAGCATCGTAAATATTTCTTCTAGCCGTCATTTGATGAGTCAAGCAGATACTGAAAGTTACACTGCTGCTAAAGGAGCAATCTCTTCACTAACTCATGCTATGGCAGTTACATTGCGTGGAAAAGCTCGTGTAAACAGTATTTCTCCTGGTTGGATAGATACTACAAATAGTGAATTTTCCTCAGCAGATAAACTTCAACATTTAGTAAATCGCGTTGGTGTCCCAAAAGATATTGTAAATGCTGTGATGTTTCTTTGCAGTGAAAAATCTTCATTTATCACCGGTCAAGATATCGTCGTTGATGGTGGCATGACGAAACAAATGATTTACCATGACGATTATGATTGGTATTACAATAAATAAAGG
>ENA-OQJT01000033-OQJT01000033.1-human-gut-metagenome-genome-assembly--contig:-NODE-33-length-28287-cov-1.530398_pt1 | contig 28287 bp, 27 predicted proteins | sample MGYA00242612_ERZ504779 | MGnify/ENA primary metagenome ERZ504779 (study PRJEB26092, sample SAMD00036366) | human gut metagenome | host: Homo sapiens | study: EMG produced TPA metagenomics assembly of...
CAACTTTAGTCTTTAGAGCAAATTAATCAGAAGTTGAGAGGAGATCTCTGTAATGTTTATATTTTTTATCTGCGTGTTCACTTTTAGTACCGTTATCTATGATTATATTGGGATATACGTGGAAAGATAAGCCTCCTAAAGATCGGCAGGGGAGTTCGGGATATCGAACTACTATGTCAAGGATGAATGATGAAACATGGAGATATGCACACAGGTGTTGGGGCTGGATAAACTTTGTTTTAGGAATCATTCTGGTGATACTATCGATTTTTATTTTGATTTTAACGAAAGATAATACAAACTTTGAAATGATTTCTGTTTATTTGGTGTTTTTACAATTAGGAATTATGGTGCTTACAATTATTCCGACAGAATTTTTGTTGCATAAGCATTTTACAAAGCAAGGAATGAAAAAATAGCTAACTTCCAATTGGTGAAAATGAAAATCGGAATTTTATGAGGTGAGTTATGTAAAAAGCAAAAGCAATTAATATTTTGGGAGAATTTTGTGGCAAGCGTGATATAGAAGAATTTACACAAAATGTATTAGAAAAAAATTGGAATCAATCAGGCTGATGTAATGGTTTTATTTGGAGGAAGCATTATAGCCGGTGGTGATATTCTTGCTGAAGCCATTCAGAACGAAGTGGCAAAGAAAAATATTATTGTCGGAGGTGCTGGACACACAACAGAGACATTGAGAAATGTTGCTGGAGCAACAGATTATTTTAGGGAATTTAGGTTATTCTATTTTGTAACAAGGAAAGATAGAAAGGTGTGGATGTTTATATGGCAAAGAAATTAGACTTAAACAAACCAGTATTTGAATTGGTTCAGGAATATCCTGAGCTTGTAGATGTTTTAAAGGATTTAGGATTTTCAGAGATTACAAAGCCTGCAATGCTTAACTCTGTGGGACGCATCACAACAATTCCAAAGGGAGCTAAGATGAGAAACATATCCATGATGAAGGTTGTGCCGGCACTTATGAGTAATGGGTTTGAACTTATTGGGAAGATGCCAAATATCTTTGCACTTGGAAAGAATAATGCAGGAGACGAGACCAGCAGTGAAGATGGGGCTTTTCAGGAAAATACAAGAGAAAAGATAAAGAGCTATTTAAAGCGACTTGGAGAAGGCGAAGACTTAGAGAGTGTGCGCAAAGACTTCGTAGAGAATTTTTCAGAGGTAGAGGCATCTGAAATTATGAAAGCTGAGCAGGAGCTAATTAAGGAAGGCACACCAATCACAGAAGTGCAGAAATTGTGCGATGTTCACAGTGCCTTATTTCACGGTGCAACAAAGGAAGAAAAGATTGCAAATGCAGAAAAAGCAGTAGAAGAGTCACTTAAGAAAGAGGAGACATCTAAGAAACTGATGCCGGATGCATACAATCAGAAGCATGCTGCAGCAAAGACTCTTAGAGAAACTGTTGGACATCCGATGTATCGATGGGCTCTTGAAAACGAGAAGATAGCCGCATTGATTCATGAAATTCAAGGGGATATTGAGTCTGGGAATGATGTAGGAGAGAAGCTATCTGAGCTTCGACAGATTTCTATTCATTATGCAGAAAAAGGAGATCTTGTCTATCCGGTATTAAAGGTACGCTATGAGATCTCAGGACCTTCGGATGTGATGTGGACAGTGGATGATGAAATTCGTGATGAGCTAGCTGCACTTGATAAAATATCAGATTATGATGAAGAATGGATGAACCGACTTCAGACAGTTCTCAAACGAGCAGATGAGATGATCTATAAAGAAAATAATATTTTATACCCTATCTGCGCAGTGAATTTCAGCAGGGAAGAGTGGTATGGCATTTACGAGGATGCTAAGGACTATGCACCTGTGTTTGGAGTAGAAATGATCTGGGATGAGGCAGAAAAATATAGTGCTGATAAAAAAAGCAAGAACAGAGGCGGCTCTAAGCGATGGAGAAATCATATTAAGTGGTGGTCATATGACAGTTCCACAGCTGGAAGCACTTCTCAATACATTGCCTATCGAGATTACATTTGTGGATGATAATAATATCAATCGCTTCTTCAACGAAGGACCAAAGGTGTTCAAACGCCCTCAGATGGCGATTGACAGGGAAGTATTTTCTTGCCATCCACCTAAGATAGAACCGATGGTGCGAGCAATTTTAGATGATTTTAGAAATAATAAGCGTGACAGAGTTCCAGTTTGGATGGAGAAGAATGGAAAACCATTCCTTGTAACATATATGGCAGTAAGAGATAAGAAAGGCAATTATCTTGGAACGGTTGAAGTAGTACAGGATATGCAGTTTGCAAAAGAGCATTTTGAACAATAAGGAGGGCAAGGATATGCACCGAATCGTGTGATTAGATCAGGAACGGTTCTGGATACAGCAAGACTAAAAGAACGTCTCGGGGAGCATCTGGAAGTAGATAGTCGAAGTGTTCATGCGTTTATTGTTGGAGAACATGGAGACAGTGAGATTGCCGCTTGGTCAAGTGCCAACGTGTCAGGTATTCCACTCCATGATTTCTGCGAGATGAGAGGGCATCATGACCATGAAGGAGCTAGGTCAGAAATTGCGGAGAAAGTAAAAAACAGCGCCTATGAAATTATTCAAAGGAAGGGTGCTACTTATTATGGAATAGCAATGTCGGTAAAGAGAATATGTGAAGCTATAATCAGAGATGAACGTTCGATACTTCCAATTTCAACAATGATGGATGGAGAATACGGAATCAAGGATGTAGTTCTGTCTATGCCAAGTATTGTAGGTGCAGAAGGATTTATATCAAAGGTTCCCATTTCACTATCTGAAGATGAAATCAATGCATTACACAAATCAGCTGAAACACTGAAATCAGTGCTGGAAGAGGCATTGGAATAAAATTGTTGTGAAATCGCATACAGCGTATGTGGCAAAGGGGATGGGCGCATCCCCCTTTTTTCTATAGTAAAAGTTTCATTTTTTTTATCGTTAACTTCTATAAGATTTTCATCTTGCATACGACCAAGTTCTCTGGACAGTGCACTTCGGTTTACACCTAAGAATTCTGCAAGTGCTGTCTGTGTAAAGGGAACATGGAGATACCCTTCTGAGTCTGGCGCTAAACTATGCAAATAGATTAGAATTCGATCTCTTAAAGATTTCTGATTTGCAATTCTTAGTTTTAGATTTGAAAAAACATTTTGTGAGGCAAGTATTTTGAGCATGTTAGTGGTTAAATTCAGTTGGTAAGAGCATGGACAGGAAGAACCGCTTATAATACCTTTAAGATTAATTAACATAATGGTGCAGTTAGTCAATGCTTTTAGCTGTATTGGACTGTATGGTGTTTGCACGCATGCCAGGGCTTCTGCAAATGATCGACCACGTTCAAAATGATTCATATTGATTTTGCTGTAGTTTTCATTGATAAATGATCCTTCAACTGTTCCATCAAGCACAATTCCGGAATATAACAAAGGTTCTCCTAGGTGTTGAATTAATTCGTCTTTTTCAAAAGAGAGAATTGAGGCCTGGAGGAAGTTGAAAATTTGCGGATAGTGTTCAAGAGGAATTCCTTCAAATAGCTTTGCTTTCGATAGTATCGGAAGATACTTCTGATAATCATCTAGTTTCTTCATATGCTTATTACCATCCTTTCAAATGAAATTTTATCATATCATCGATATTGTTGCTACAGCAACAGAAAAACAAGAGGTCTATGGATAAAATAATAGATGTAAAGAAGAGAAAGAGAGGTGGTAACGATGAAAGAACAAGCTGGAAAAATTATAGATTTTGTAAGAGAAAACAGAACAGTGCCAGGGTGTACCATCTCGAAGCAAATCTATCATGAGAATGGCACAGGGATATCAATTTTTTGCCTGGAGAAAGTATTCTAACACCTATTCAACGGTCGGTTGGAGTTAGTGCAATAAAAGATTCTATATATAAAGAGATTGAATTTCGAAAGGAGACTATTATGAACGAGGTAATCAAGGCGGGAGAAGTATTTAAGTTAGCAGAGTTACTTCCATATCAGGAAGGAAAGATTGTAAATATGGATTTGGCGCATAATGACAAGATGAAATTTGTTGTTATGAGTTTTGATGCAGGAACAGGTCTTTCAGAGCATGCAGCTCCGGGAGAAGCCCTTGTGATGGCACTTGATGGAGAGGCTGTGATTGGATATGAGGGACAGGAGCAGGTGATCCACGCAGGAGAAACTTTTAAGTTTGATAAGTTTGGAAAGCACTCAGTAAGTGCAACAAAGCAGTTCAAAATGGCACTGTTATTGGTTCTTGAGTAAATATGAGGAGATATCGCTATGAACTATTTAGAGATTGAAAAAGTAATCGGAAGACAGATTATTGATTCCACTGCCCCATTGGAAAGCAGCAAGTGCATATAACGAATACTGTGAGCGGGGAGTGGCTTTTAGTCCATCCTCTGCCTTATTACAGTCAATGCGTAACATATATCCGGCAGATGTATAAATGTCAATGCTGTTGTGATACATGTTGTATTTTGCGTAAATGGTATTCATGTTGTGTCTCCTTCAAATCAATAAAAATATAGAAGCATTTCAATCAGTTCACCATGTCATTTTCATTTTATGTTATAATGTGTTATCAGATTTTTTTTGCCCTTGTATTTTCCCTTATCAGAGTTCGTAAACTTATATGGGAAGATATAACACAAGGGAAACAATAAGGGAAAGCTCACCTGCGACAAATCCAGCGTTTTCAAAGGTTTACAGTGAATTTAATAACAAAATATAACAGTTATTCCTAAAACAGGTGAAATCTCAATCGGAATATGAAGGAGGAATATTTCAATGAGCTTTTTTGAAAATACCCGTAAGCCACAAGGATTCGGCGGAAAATTGATGACAAAGATGATGAACAGCGGCCACTCCAGGCTATCGCAATGGGGGTTCTCGAATACCTCTGTAAATCCGGACGCTGAGGTGCTGGATGTTGGCTGCGGAGGTGGTGCAAACATTGCGGTCTGGCTGAACAAATGCAGGAAGGGCCATGTGACAGGATTGGATTATTCGGAGGTTAGTGTGGCAGAATCTCAAAAATTGAACGCTGCCGCCATTCAACAGGGAAAATGCAAGGTCGTTCAGGGAGATGTATCTGCCATCCCATTTCCAGATGCAAATTTTGATCATGTCTCAGCTTTTGAGACGGTTTACTTCTGGCCAGAACTGAAAAAATGCTTTTCTGAGGTAAATCGTGTTTTGAAAGATGGAGGAACCTTCCTGATTTGTAACGAGAGCGACGGAATGAATGCCTCAGACGATAAATGGACAAAGATAATTGATGGTATGAAGATTTATAATTGCGATCAACTTATCACCGCTTTAAAAGAAGCAGGTTTTATGGAAATAAAACCATATGCCGATGTCAAAAATCACTGGCTTTGTATTGTGGCAACAAAATAGATAAATTCCAGCTCGTAGAATTATTAAAAAATCAAGATTTACTTGAAGAACTGACCAAAGTAAAATATGAAGAGGAGTATTTATGTCAAAAAAGTACGCAGAAAGAAAAGATACTATTAAATCTGTGAGATTAGTAATTGACGCATATGATGGCAGAGAACTAGAAATTCCACTTGAAATTTGGCAGGTCGATGTTATACGTGAAATGCTTGGCTTAAGTGTAGATACAACTAATTTAGATACTTATTGTATGCGAAGCAAAGAACAGACCAATGAGACTAATTACACAGACATTATTAATTATATGCTTTTCAAATATGATGAAACAATGGATAAACCTATTTTAGATGCGTTCAGGAGAAGATTACATTTTCAATCCGTGGTGTTAATATCTGGATAAAAAAGAAATGTCCTAACAGTATTCTTCATGTTTATGTGAATATGAATTAATCTGCTAAGGCATTTCTTTTTATTTGTATCTTTAAAATATCATTTGAAATAATCAATTTTTTAGCAAAGTATGTCTTTTTGGTACCATATGAGACGCATTTGTGCAAGATTTCCTCCTTCTTCAGATGTTTCGAACATATGGTTGATTACCTTTTTGATTACCTTTGCTTTTTGGAAAAAAGAAAAAGCCTTAAAACAGCGATTTTACGCAGTTCCTAAGACTTTTTAATACAGGGGATGAGAGAATCGAACTCCCACCAAAGGTTTTGGAGACCCCTATCATACCATTTGACCAATCCCCTATTCAGTTGTCGCTTAACTCAAGCGACTTGTTAAGTATACCCTATGGCGTGCGGAATGTCAAGAAAAAAAATAAAGAAAATTTCACATTGAAAAATTTCGTTACTGTTCACTCCCGTGTCAATCACATCGTTGTTCTGCCCGGAAGTGCGTGCTATAATGATGTCAGTTAAAAAATAACTAAAGTGGAAAGGGAATGGATAAAGTAAATCAATGTTGTATACAATACCTGATTATTATCATGAATTTCGTTGTGTTGCAGGAAAGTGCGAGGACACTTGTTGTGCAGGATGGCAGATCGTTGCGGATGAAGCCGCGCTGGAAAAGTATAAAAATGAGACAGGTGTATTTGCGGAGCATCTGAAAGAATCTATTAACTGGGAGGAAGGAACATTTAAACAGGATAAAGACAAAAGGTGTGTGTTTCTTAATAGATCGAATCTATGTGATATGTATACTGCATTAGGAGAAGAAAGTTTGTGCAGAACCTGTAAATTATATCCCAGACATATCGAAGAATTTGAAGATGTGCGGGAAGTAACGCTTTCTGTATCTTGCCCGGAAGTGGCACGAATCCTGATGAACAAAAAAGAGCCGATGCATTTTCTTTCTTATGAAACAGACGAGGAAGAAGAATATGGTGACTTTGATCCATTTTTATATTCAAAGCTTGTGGATGCCAGAGAAGTGTTGATTGATATTTTACAAGACAGAGAGAAAAAGCTGAATTTACGGGCAGCACTTATTCTGGAAATTGCACGTGATGTGCAGGAATGTATTGATGAAGAAGATATATTTTCTATGGATGATGTGTTTGATTATTATCGGACGGAAGAAGGGATTCACGAAGTTGAAACTGATTTTGCAGAAGCAGATCATCTGACGTATATTAGAAAGATGTTCCAAAATCAGTATCAGATGGAACATTTAAGAGGCGATTGGGAGTCTTATCTTAAAAAAGCGGAGAAACTATTATATGGAAATGCAAATGATAATCTGTGCGAAAAGCACTATATGGAGATGCTAGGAGAGTTTCATACCTGGCTTCAGAAAGAAATGCCGGAGTATGAAATACAATATGAACAGCTCCTGGTATATTTCATCAGTACTTACTTCTGCGGTGCAGTATATGATGGAGAAGCATTTGCAAAAGCTCAGATGGCTGTTGTCAGTACACTTCTGATCCATGAACTTCTGATGGCGCAATGGAAAATGAATGAAAAAGCATTGAGCATAAAAGATGTGATAGAAATTGTGTATCGTTATTCGAGAGAACTGGAGCATTCGGATTCGAACCTGAATTTGATCCAGGAACTGATGTCGGAAAGAGAGTATTAATAAGTGAATAAAAATAAGACCATCGGCTTTATGTTCAGCCGATGGTCTTATTTTTAAGAAGTAGAATCGTTTTTTTATAGGTTGAAAAAATTCTCTTACAGAATTCCAAGATCGATCATTGCTTTTTTCAGAACTTCTTTATGTGCATCTTCCATCTCTGTCAGAGGAGCTCTAAGAGTTCCGACTTCTTTCCCCATCATGTTAAGAGCAGCCTTAACCGGGATTGGGTTTACCTCGCAGAAGAGTGCGTCAATCAGCGGAAGTGCATCTAACTGCATCTTGCGGCTACCTGCGATATCTCCTGAGAAAAATTTATAGCACATATCATGTACATAGGTCGGAGCTACGTTGGAAAGAACGGAGATAACACCGATTCCGCCAAGTGCGAGAAGTGGTACAACCTGATCATCATTTCCTGAGTAAAGATCTACATTACCATCACAAAGATGCATAATCTGTGCGACTGTGCTGATATTTCCAGAAGCTTCTTTAATACCAACGATATTCTCAACATCTTTCACAAGTGTTGCAACTGTCTGTGGCTGAAGTCCACATCCTGTACGGCTTGGTACATTGTACAGAATAGCCGGAATATTTACTTCATTACAAATAGCTGTGTAATGAGCGATCAGTCCGTTCTGTGTTGCTTTATTATAATATGGTGTTACGAGCAGAAGTCCGTCGGCTCCATCTTCCTGCGCTTCTTTGGACAGCTGAATTGCTGTTCTTGTACAATTAGAACCAGTTCCGGCGATAACCGGGATACGGTGGTTCACACGCTCAATTGCAAAACGGATTGTTGCAGCGTGTTCTTCTTCTGTCATAGTAGCAGATTCACCTGTTGTTCCACAGATGATGATCGCATCTGTACCGCCTGCGATCTGCTCCTCTAACATCTCATCTAATTTGTCATAATTGACCTCAAGATTCTCTTTCATCGGAGTAGCAATCGCTACACCTGCGCCTTTAAAAATTGCCATTCTTTTTATCCTCCTTAAACATGGTGAAACAAAGTATTACTGGTCATAGCAGGTTATTGGTTACTGTTCATAAGTTCCCTGCGAACGATAATCATAATAGCCATGAACGGTAACTGTTTAATATACATCTATGCAAGAAAGCGTAAACTGTAAATAAACATAAAAGAAACGGCAAGATGCGCCGTCCCCAAATTACATCATGTATCTAACGTTACTATACGTTTCCGTGTTTAAGCAAATAATAACACCGAGGGTACAATGATGTCAACATAGTTTCGGGATTTCTTTCTTATTTATAATACCCTGTTTATAAGCACATCTTATAAGAATTGATTATAATAAAGTATAACCGATTTTTTGACTTTTTTCTTATACATATGATATCATTAATCTGCTAGATGTGTGAATGACAAAGCTGTTTCATTTGCACTTTTTTTATGCTTGCATGTTTGTCTTTTGAAAAACAATCGCAAGAAACGACATAAGATAACAAGAGAGAATTGCGAGGATGAGAACCGCGATCCTCGGAAAAGGTATGTGGATAGGAAGGAGACCTACTGTGTTAACAATCGGTAATTACGTGAAAGTTAAGACACTGGAGGAAGCTTACGAGCTGAATCAGGCAAGAAACAGTCGTATCATGGGCGGCATGATGTGGATGAGATTAGGAAATGCGAGAGTGAAGACGATCATTGATATGTCGGATCTTGGTTTGAATGAGATTGAGGAGACAGACCATGTCTTCCGCATTGGAGCAATGTGTACACTGCGCCAGCTGGAAGAGCATGAGGGGCTGAGAAAATTCTATGGGGACGGAATTGCAGAAAGCCTTCGTCATATTGTTGGAGTTCAGTTTAGAAATCAGGCAACAGTTGGAGGCAGTATCTATGGAAGATACGGATTTTCTGATGTGCTGACTGCATTACTGGCATTGGATACATTTGTGGAATTATATAATGGCGGAACTGTTCGACTTTCTGAGTTTGTAAACAGAAAAGCAGATAAGGATATTCTTGTATCTGTAATTGTCAGAAAGAGTAAGAGAAAATTCCGTTACGAATCAATTCGTCAGACAAAGACAGATTTCCCGGTGCTGACATGTTCTGTCGTAACAGGAATTTACAGAGGTCAGGAGTCCTGGTTCTTTTCAGTAGGAGCAAGACCGATGAAAGCGGCATTGCTTGAAAAGCAGTGGGAGATCCCAAAAGATGCTACAGACGAGCAGCTTACAGAGTATGCAAAACGTGTGGCAGCAGAATTTACTTATGGAAGCAATATGCGCGGAAGTGCGGAGTATAGAAAGCACCTTGCAGAGGTTCTGCTTCGCAGAGAGATGCGCTCAATTTTAGATGAATATAATGCGGAGGAGAAATAGGATGGAAGTACAGTTTACTCTGAATGGAAAGAAAGTAAGCACAGAGATCGCAGCAGATACAGTCCTTTTGAACCTTCTGCGTGATCTTGGATGTAAGAGTGTAAAATGTGGATGCGAGACAACAAACTGTGGTTTGTGTACAGTATGGATCGACGGAAAATCCCGTTTGTCATGTTCTGTTCTTGCAGCAAGCATTGACGGACATGAAGTGACAACACTTGAGGGTGTAGAGAAAGAAGCTGCGGAATTCGGCTCATTTCTTGCACAGGAAGGTGCAGAACAGTGCGGATTCTGTTCACCGGGATTCATTATGAACGTACTTGCAATGTTCCGTGAATTGAAGAACCCTTCGATAGAAGAGATTAAAGAATATCTTGCAGGTAATCTGTGCCGTTGTACAGGATACATGGGACAGCTTCGTGCAATCCAGAAATATATGGAAGTAAGAAATACAGCAGTTAATATTACAGTAAAGAAAATGGGCGGGGAGGAGTAAGAATGGAAAGAATAGATAAAGTTCAGAATCTGATTCCTGAGAAACCGGAATTTGTCCACAGCAATCAGGAAAAAGGAGAAGATGTAGAATCCCTGAAGATTGTAAACCGTCCTGTTGTTAAGAAAGATGCGGCTGCACTTGTAACAGGAAAAGCTGTTTATACGAATGACCTTGCACCGTCAGACTGTCTGATCGTTAAAGTTGTAAGAAGTCCATATGCACATGCATTAATCAAGGATATTAATACAGCTCGTGCCGAGGCAGTACCTGGAATCGAATGTGTTCTTACATATAAAGATTGCCCGAATAAGAGATTTACAATGGCTGGTCAGACATATCCGGAACCAAGTCCGTATGACCGTCTGATCCTTGACCAGAGAATGCGTTTTGTTGGAGATGCAGCTGCTATCGTAGCTGGAACATCTGAAGAAGCTGTTAAGAAAGCAATGAAGCTTGTTAAGATTCAGTATGAGGTTCTTGAACCGGTACTTGATTTCCGTACAGCGAAGGACAATCCGATCCTTGTTCATCCGGAAGACAACTGGAGAAGTCTCTGTCCGGTTGGAGCAGACAACAAGAGAAATCTCTGTGCACATGATGTGAGTGAGGATGGAGACGTAGAGGCAGTTCTTGCAAAATGCGATCACGTGATCGATCGTGTTTACCATACAAAGGCAAACCAACAGGCGATGATGGAAACATTCCGTACTTATACATATTTAGATGCATATGGAAGACTGAATGTTGTTGCATCTACACAGGTTCCATTCCATGCAAGAAGAATCCTTGCGCATGCGCTTGATATCCCGAAGAGCAAAGTACGCGTGATCAAGCCAAGAATCGGCGGAGGATTTGGTGCGAAGCAGACAGTAGTTGCAGAAGTTTATCCGGCACTTGTTACCTGGAAGACAGGAAAACCGGCGAAGATCATTTATACACGAGAAGAGTCTTTGATCGCTTCTTCACCGCGTCATGAGATGGAACTTCATGTACGTCTGGGAGCAGATAAAGAAGGAAATATCAAAGCAATTGATCTCTATACACTTTCCAACACTGGAGCATTTGGTGAGCACGGACCGACAACAGTAGGTCTTTCCGGTCACAAATCTATTCCGCTTTATGGAAAGGCAGAAGCATTCCGCTTCACATATGATGTAGTTTATACAAATGTAATGTCAGCAGGAGCTTATCGTGGATACGGAGCAACACAGGGACAGTTCGCTGTAGAATCAGCTGTAAATGAACTTGCAGAAGTTCTTGGAATGGATCCGACAGTGCTTCGTGAGAAGAACATGGTACGTCAGGGCGATAAGATGCCGGCTTATTATGGCGAAGTTACAAACAGCTGTACACTCGACAGATGTCTTGCAAGAGCAAAAGAAATGATCAACTGGGATGAGAAGTATCCATACCGTGATATGGGAAATGGAAAAGTCCGTAGTGTCGGAGTTGCAATGTCCATGCAGGGATCAGGAATCTCAGCAGTAGATACAGGTGCGGTTGAGATTAAAGTAAATGATGATGGATTCTACAGTCTGATCATCGGAGCTACTGATATGGGAACAGGATGCGATACAATCCTTGCCCAGATGGCAGCAGAGTGTCTTGAATGTAAACCGGAAGAAGTTGTTGTATTCGGAGTGGATACAGACATCTCTCCATACGACTGTGGTTCTTACGCATCCAGTACAACTTATGTAACAGGACAGGCTGTTGTTAAGACTTGTGAGTCCCTTCGTAAGAAAATCTGTGAACGCGGAGCAGAGTATCTCGGATGTAAGCCGGAAGATGTAGATTTCGACGGAGAATATGTAACAGAGCTGGCAACAGGAAAGCAGATCTCAAGAAGCCAGATCGGAAATAACGTAATGTGCTTCAGCAACGCACCACTATCCGCAAGTGAAGCATTTTCCTCACCGGTATCTCCACCGCCATTCATGGTTGGTATGGCAGAAGTTGAGATCGACAAAGAGACAGGTGTACTCGAACTGATCGATTACGTAGCAGTTGTAGACTGTGGAACAGTTATTAATCCAAGTCTTGCGCGTGTACAGGTAGAAGGTGGAATCGCACAGGGAATCGGTATGGCACTGTATGAAGATATCGTATATAGCGAAAAGGGAAAGAACTTCAGCAATTCCCTGATGCAGTATAAGATCCCGACGCGTCTCGATGTCGGAACAATCCGTGTTGAGTTTGAGAGCAGCTACGAACCGACAGGACCGTTCGGAGCGAAGTCTATCGGAGAAATCGTAATCAATACACCATCACCGGCAATCAGCAATGCGATCCAAAATGCAACAGGAGTGATCATTAGAGAACTGCCGATGACAGCAGAGAAGATTTACAGAGGAATTTGTGAGCGTTAGACTTCGGATTCTGTTTGAAAGTATAAAAAATGAGAGCTGGAATAGTTACTATATGTGGGAGCTGTTCTGGCTCTCATTTTTCATGTTGACATTGCCAGAAGATCTAGAAAAATACCTTCCAAAATTATAAGATTAATTTTGTGGATGCAGAGCGACTCACAAATGTTGAAGAATTTTCAGAGGATTTACAGGTGATACTGGCTATGCTAAGATATAGAAATAGTAGAGCAGAAGGAGAAGGAAAACATGAATGCAGTAGAAGCTTTAGATGAATTACAGCGCAAAGCAAGACATGATGATAAACTAAGAGAACAGTTCATAAAGACAAGGGATGCAGAAGATTCTCTTGGAGCATTCTGCTCTGTATGTCGTGAGGCGGGTTATGAACTTTATCCGATGGATATTGTGCAGGCAGGAGATGAATTTTATGCCGCAATGAAGCGCAGTACGAATGGTGGCGGAGAGAATTCGCCGGTACTTATAGGTGAGGATGATCCTTATGAATTGTTTTTTGCAGGACTACAAGAACAGTTACAATAATTTTAAAAGTAGATGGAAAAAAGTGAGTACAAGGAAGGTTTATTTATGATAAATATAATTCGCGTCGGAAGAGAACGCTTGAAAGAAGCGTATGAAATTGTAAATAAGGTAGACCAGAGGATGAATGTTCCGGAATGGTTTGTCGCAGAACCGTATGAGGAATTTGATTTCTGGATGAGAGAAGAACGAGGACTTTTGTATCTTGCTGTTGATGAAGATGAAAATGTAGGAGCCATGTTCTTCGTAATTTTGCCGGGACTGCATCCTGATAATCTTGGATATGATCTTAGTATGGAAGAAGAGCAGCTGAAACTTTGTGCAATGATGGATACAGCGGCGGTACTGCCGGAGTTTCGCGGGCATCATTTACAATATGAAATGATGCAGCATGCGGAAGAAGATTTAAGACAGCTGGGATATCAGTATCTGCTCTGTACCGTACATCCGGAAAATGTTTTTAGCAGAACGAATGTCATGAAACAAGGATATAAGAAGATGCTTACGAAGGAGAAATATGGTGGATTCTTAAGAGATATCTGGATGAAAGATATTATATGATTGCGAGAATTGCATAGCAATGGAGCAAGCCGGTTACATCAGTGAGTGGCAAAATTTATTTTTGACACTCACATTATTATATAATATAGAAAAAAGAAAAGGTATGTGGTATACTCTCGACATAGTTAAGAAATGACATAACAGAAACAGATAGAAACAGATTTCTAGAAACAAACTGACAGAGACATGCGGATGAAAGGAGTAACAGAAATGGAGACATACATGCAAATGCTTGGAAGACTTGCAAAGAATGCATCCCGCGGAGCGGCAAAGCTTGGAACAAAAGCAAAGAACAGAGGACTTCTCGTAGTGGCAAATGAACTTGTGGAAGAGAGAGAATTGATTTTACAGGAGAATGCAAAGGATATCGAAGCTGCGAAAGATAAGGGCGTGAAACAGTCGTTGATCGACAGATTGGCACTGACGGAACAGCGAATTGAAGATATGGCAGAAGGTCTGCGTGAAATTGCTGCACTGGATGATCCAATCGGAGAAGTACTTGGCATGAAGACAAGACCGAACGGACTTCGTATCGGAAAGAAACGCGTACCGCTTGGCGTTGTCGGAATCATCTACGAATCCAGACCGAATGTGACAGCAGATGCATTTGGCCTTTGCTTCAAGACAGGAAATGCGGTAATTCTCCGCGGCGGAAGTGATGCAATCCATTCTAACAAGGCAATCACGCGTGCAATCAAGACAGGTCTTCGCAAAGCAAAGTTATCCCAGGATCTCATTCTTCTCGTAGAAGATACAAGCAGAGAAGTTGTAAATGAGATGATGAAGATGCATGGTTGGATCGATGTTCTGGTTCCGAGAGGTGGAGCAGCACTTATTGCAAATGTAGTTGCGAACAGCACTGTTCCGGTAATTGAGACAGGGACCGGAAATTGTCATGTATATGTTGATGAGACAGCAGACATTAAGATGGCAACAGATATTATTGAAAATGCGAAGACACAGCGCCTTGGTGTGTGTAATGCATGTGAATCACTTGTGATTCATTCCAAGATTGCAGAGGTAGCTTTGCCTAAGATCGTAACAAAACTGAAAGAACATGGAGTAGAGATTCGTGGAGATGAGAGAGCGCAGGCAATCAGTTCTGAGATCATCCCGGCAACAGAAGAAGACTGGGGAACAGAGTACCTGGATGCAATCATTTCCGTGAAGATTGTTGATTCCATTGATGAGGCAATCACACATATCAATACATATAATACAGGACATTCAGAATCCATTATTACAAAAGATTATGATAATGCATTGAGATTCCAGGATGAGATCGATGCGGCAGCAGTTTATGTAAATGCATCAACAAGATTTACAGATGGATTCGAATTCGGATTCGGTGCTGAGATCGGAATCAGCACACAGAAGCTTCATGCAAGAGGCCCGATGGGACTCGAAGCATTGACAACAACAAAGTATATTATCTTCGGAAACGGACAGATCAGGGGATAGTATAGATAGCAGGTTTTAAAATCCAGGTCAATTAGTGTAAGTTAAATAAACTTGTCTTTGACCTGGATTTTATGTATCATAATTCAAGTCAACTTATGATTTGGCTATAAGCTTGCCTGGAATTCACAAAATTACAATCCAAGTCAACAACATTTCTATAAAATCACATTCCCTCCCCCAAAAAGCATCCTATTAATAAAATAAGAAGAAAATAAAAAACTTATAAAAATAACAATCAGTGTTGACAAACAGAAATCGAGGTGCTATCTTAGTATCTGTAAGGTGTTAGCACTCAAAAACAAAGAGTGCTAATAACAAACAAAGATGAGAAGAAAGGGGAACACAGAGATGTCTGTAGAAGCTGAATTAAGTGAAAGAAAACTTACGATATTGAAAGCCATCATACAGAATTATCTGGAGACTGGCGAACCGGTCGGATCACGAACCCTTTCAAAATACACAGATTTGAAATTAAGTTCCGCAACGATAAGGAATGAGATGGCAGATCTGGAAGACCTTGGTTACATCTTCCAGCCGCATACATCAGCAGGAAGAATTCCATCAGATAAGGGATATCGCTTTTATGTAGATCTTCTGATGGAGAACAAGGAGCAGGAGATCAGCAGACGAGAGGATGCACTTCTCGAGAAGACAGATAAGGTCGAGAAAGTACTCCAACAGGCAGCAAAGGTTCTTGCTTCTAACACCAATTATGCGACGATGGTTTCCGCACCGGTCAACAGCAGGAACACATTGAAGTTTATTCAGCTGTCACAGGTGGATGAAGAACAGATTGTAGCAGTTATCGTACTTGGTGGTAATGTGATCAAGAATAAGATCATCGAAGTTGGAGAAACCTTAAGTAATGAGAATCTGTTGAAGCTGAACATGCTTCTGAATACGACACTGAATGGATTATCTATTGATCAGATCACATTAGGTCTGATCGCAAGATTAAAAGAACAGGCCGGTATCCACAGTGAGGTTGTTGGTCATGTGCTTGACGCAGTGGCAGAGATTATTCATGTCGATAATGATATGGAGATCTACACAAGCGGCGCAACGAATATTTTTAAATATCCGGAGCTTAGTGATAAGCAGAGTGCACAGGAGATCATCAGTGCATTCGAAGAGAAACAGCAGTTAGCTGATCTGGTGACAGAGACGTTGGCAAGTGAGGAGAACAACGGCATACAGGTTTACATCGGAGATGAAACTCCGGTTAAGACGATGAAAGACTGCAGTGTTGTTACCGCCACTTATGAACTGGGAGAAGGCATGAAAGGAACGATTGGAATCATCGGTCCGAAGAGAATGGATTATGAACATGTCATGAAGACGCTGAAGACTTTACAATGTGAGTTGGATGCGATTTATAATAAAGAACCAAAAGAATAGGAAGGTAGAAAGCTGGTGACAGAGAACATGAGCAAAGAAGATATGGTAAAAGAAGCTGTTGAAGAGGCGAAAGCAAAGGCTGCGAAAGAGCAGGCAGAAGCTGAAGAGACAGTAGAAACAGAAGATGCCCAGGAAGTTGAGATTGAAGCGAAAGAAGCGACAGAGGAAGCAACTGAGACTGAAGGAGATTCAGAAGCAGCATCAGAAGGTAAGAAAAAGTTCTTCGGAAAGAAAGAGAAGAAGGACAAGAAAGACGAGAAGATCGAGGAACTCACAGACCGCGTTACTCGTCAGATGGCAGAGTTTGATAACTTCCGCAAGAGATCTGAGAAGGAGAAATCCCAGATGTACGAGATCGGAGCGAAAGATATCATAGAAAAGATTCTTCCGGTTGTGGATAACTTCGAGCGTGGACTTGGTTCCGTACCGGAGGAGGAGAAGAATGCTCCGTTCGTAGAAGGAATGGAGAAGATCTACAAACAGCTTATGACTACACTGGAATCCGTTGGAGTAAAACCAATTGAGGCAGTTGGTCAGGAATTCAATCCGGATTTCCACAACGCAGTAATGCATGTGGAAGATGATGAGCTCGGTGAGAACATCATCGCAGAAGAATTCCAGAAAGGTTACATGTACCGTGAAAGTGTTGTGAGACACAGCATGGTAAAAGTAGAAACTAATTTGATTTTTAACAAGATTCAGAGATTAGATAGAGGAGGAAATTTATCATGGGAAAAATTATTGGTATTGACCTTGGTACAACAAACAGCTGTGTTGCCGTTATGGAAGGTGGACAGCCAACAGTTATCGCGAATACAGAAGGCGCAAGAACAACACCGTCTGTTGTAGCATTTACAAAGACAGGAGAGCGTCTCGTAGGTGAGCCTGCAAAACGTCAGGCTGTAACAAACGCAGCAAGAACAATCTCATCAATCAAAAGAGAGATGGGAACAGATTATAAAGTAGATATTGACGATAAGAAATATTCTCCACAGGAGATTTCTGCAATGATCCTTCAGAAACTGAAAGCAGATGCAGAAGGATACCTTGGTGAGAAAGTAACAGAAGCTGTTATCACAGTTCCGGCTTACTTCAACGATGCTCAGCGTCAGGCTACAAAAGATGCAGGTAAGATCGCAGGACTTGATGTAAAACGTATCATCAACGAGCCTACAGCAGCTGCACTTGCTTATGGTCTTGACAACGAGAAAGAGCAGAAGATCATGGTTTACGACCTGGGTGGTGGTACATTCGACGTATCCGTTATCGAGATCGGTGATGGAGTTATCGAGGTACTTTCAACAGCTGGTAACAACAGACTTGGTGGAGATGACTTTGACCAGAAGATCACAGATTACATGCTTGCAGACTTCAAGGCAAAAGAGGGCGTAGATCTTTCTACAGATAAGATGGCTCTTCAGAGATTAAGAGAAGCAGCAGAGAAAGCTAAGAAAGAGCTTTCAAGCGCAACAACAACAAATATCAACCTTCCGTTCATCACAGCAACAGCTGAAGGACCGAAGCATTTCGATATGAACCTTACAAGAGCTAAATTCGATGAGCTGACAAGAGATCTCGTAGAAAAGACTCAGGAACCGGTAAGACGTGCACTTTCCGATGCAGGAATCACAGCTTCCGAGCTTGGACAGGTACTTCTCGTTGGTGGATCAACACGTATCCCGGCTGTTCAGGAAGAAGTTAAGAGACTGACAGGCAAAGAGCCTAGCAAATCTCTTAACCCAGATGAGTGTGTAGCACTTGGTGCTTCCGTACAGGGTGGTAAACTTGCAGGAGATGCAGGCGCAGGAGATATCCTTCTTCTTGATGTAACTCCACTGTCACTGTCTATCGAGACAATGGGTGGTGTAGCTACAAGACTGATCGAGAGAAATACAACAATCCCGACAAAGAAGAGCCAGATCTTTTCAACAGCAGCAGATAACCAGACAGCTGTAGACATCAACGTTGTACAGGGTGAGAGACAGTTCGCAAGAGACAACAAGTCCCTCGGACAGTTTAGACTTGATGGAATCCCGCCGGCTCCACGTGGAATCCCGCAGATCGAAGTTACATTCGATATCGATGCAAATGGTATCGTAAATGTATCTGCTAAGGATCTTGGAACAGGTAAAGAGCAGCATATTACAATCACAGCAGGTTCTAATATGTCTGATGACGATATCGATAAAGCTGTAAAAGAAGCAGCTGAATTCGAGGCTCAGGATAAGAAACGTAAAGAAGCAATCGATACAAGAAACGAAGCAGACGCTATGGTATTCCAGACAGAGAAGGCAATCAAAGAGGTTGGCGACAAAGTCGATGCTACAGAGAAGGCAGCTGTAGAGGCTGACGTTCAGGCACTGAAAGATATCCTTGCAAAATCTGCTCCGGAGAACACAACAGAAGAGCAGGTAGCAGAGATCAAAGCTGCGAAAGAAAAACTGATGGAGAGCGCACAGAAACTGTTCACAAAGATGTATGAGCAGGCAGGTGCTGCAGCAGGTGCACAGGCTGGTCCTACACCAGAAGCTGGTCCGGCTCCGGATGGTTTCCAGGGTGATGATGTTGTAGACGGAGACTACAAAGAAGTCTAAAATATAGAAAAGATGCCGGTAAGACAGAAGAGAAACAGGCAGCAGGGCATCAGATAAATGAAGCATGAAGAGAAATTCTACGGAGCTTTGTAGCTTCGTAGAATTTCTTGAGGTTAAGAAAGAGATACAGAAAGGTTAGTATTTGTGTTATGGCAGAGGCAAAGAGAGATTATTATGAGGTGCTCGGCGTAAGCAAAGATGCAGATGATGCTACAATCAAGAAAGCATACCGCCAGCTTGCGAAGAAGTACCATCCAGATATGAATCCAGGGGATAAAGAAGCAGAAATAAAGTTCAAAGAGGCTTCCGAAGCCTATGCCGTTCTGAGTGACGCTGACAAACGTCGTCAGTACGATCAGTTCGGCCACGCTGCATTTGATGGCGGTGCCGGCGGCGGAGCAGGTGGATTCGGCGGCGGATTTAACTTCAATGGAGCAGATTTCAGCGACATTTTCGGAGATATCTTCGGAGATATGTTCGGTGGTTCCAGAAGAGGTGGCGCAAGCAACGGTCCTATGAAAGGGGCTAATATCAGAAAGAGCATTCGCATCACATTCGAGGAAGCTGTCTTCGGATGCGAGAAAGAACTGGATCTTGTGCTGAAAGATCCTTGCGAAGACTGTCACGGCACAGGTGCAAAGCCTGGAACATCACCGGAGACATGTCCAAAGTGCGGCGGTAAAGGTCAGGTCGTATATACATCCCAGTCCTTCTTTGGAACCGTACAGAATGTACAGACGTGTCCTAACTGTGGTGGTTCCGGTAAGATCGTGAAAGAGAAATGTCCGAAATGTGCAGGTACAGGATATACATCCAGCAGAAAGAAGATCAAAGTTACGATTCCGGCAGGTATCGATAACGGACAGAGCGTACGCATCCGTGAAAAAGGAGAACCGGGAGTTAATGGCGGACCGAGAGGAGATCTCCTCGTTGAGGTTAACGTATCCAGACACCCAATCTTCCAGAGACAGGATATGCATATCTTCTCAACCGTTGCGATTTCTTTCGCAGTGGCTACACTCGGTGGTGATGTGAAGATTCCAACCGTAGACGGAGACGTTCTCTACACAGTAAAACCGGGAACAAAGACAGATACAAAAGTACGTCTGAAAGGAAAGGGAGTTCCATCTCTTAGAAATGCTCAGGTAAGAGGAGATCATTATGTAACATTAGTGATCCAAACACCGGAAAGATTAAGTGCAGAGGCGAAAGAGGCTCTGAGAAAATTCGATGAGCTTAGTGGAAATTCACTTCATCAGCATGATGATCTTGCATCCAATGCTGCGAAATCAGAGAAAAAAGGTAAGAAAAAAGGATTCATGGATAAGATGAAAGAAGCCTTCGAGGATAAAGAATAAAACAGAGAATGATGGAAGCGGCAGGTGCTGACCGAGAGGTTGGTGGCTGTCGCTTTTCTTTACATTCAAGATAGCGGCATGATAATTTTTCTATTCACTATCTTGCTATGACTCCGACTCACAGGTATAATGGAATAAAAAAGCAAGAAGATGACATTTACAACATTTTTTCAAAGGGGAAAGTCCATACAGAGATCAGACTGGAAAATCGAAGAGTTTTCAGTCAGTGAGGCGGAGGATAAAGATTATATCAGTGCGCAGGTTGCCGGGAGTGGAGAGAATTATTACTCTGTTACAGGAGAATATGATTATACAGATCATGAAGTTTATGAGATGACATGTGAGTGCCCTGTGTATTACAGTTATAATGGGTTGTGCAAATCAAGCAGTTGCTGGATGTGCACATGAGAATATTGTAAAATTGCAGGAAAAGAAGGTGACTTTCATCGTGAATCAGATCGTTTTGACAGGAATGGTGCTTTCTGTCGCACCGGTGGGCGAGTACGACCGCAGAGTTGTTATAATTACAAAAGAACAGGGGAAGATCTCAGCCTTTGCAAAGGGATCAAGAAGACCGAACAGTCCATTGGTGGGGGCGGTGAACCCATTTACTTTCGGTGAATTTACGATGTATGAAGGTCGTTCTTCCTACACAATTCAGTCTGTAAATGTATCCAATTATTTTTCAGAATTGAGAGCAGATGTGGTAGGTGCATATTATGGCTTTTATTTTCTTGAAGTTGCGAATTACTATGCAAGGGAACGGAATGATGAGCGAGAACTTTTAAAATTGCTTTATCAGACGATGCGTGCGCTGACAAATCCACATCTTCCGAATCAGTTGATCCGTTACATTTTCGAGTTGAAAGTGCTGACAATCAACGGACAGGGACCGCAGGTGTTCCAGTGTGTACAGTGTGGCGACCGGACGAGGCCGGCAGTGTTCAGTGCGGCGAAGGGCGGACTTGTGTGTAATGAATGTGACGGACAAGTGAGAGACGGAATGTTTCTTGACAGTTCTACGCTGTATACGATGCAGTATATTGAATCCAGTACAATCGAGAGATATATACATTTAACGTGAAGCCGGAAGTGCTGGAGAAGCTTGGACGCGTGATGGGACGCTTAATGAAGATGTATGTAGATAAGGAATTTAAGTCTTTGGAGATCTTGGAAACGCTGTTATGAATACTATTGAAAGGAAAGAAAAGAGAAAAAATGACGGAAGAGGACTCCCTGAAAGACATGATATTGTTTCTACAGATGAGATTCTGCAAAGAGCAGATGAAGTTATGTATGAATATAAGCGGAAACATAAAGAGAAGTACCTAAAACAACTTGAAAAATAAGGCATTAGTCGTTATAATAGGAAACATTGATGTACAAAGGGGAATATCTTTAAAGGAAGATGTGAATAACTTCTGTGAAAAGATCAATCAGAGTGCATAAGTTATGTAAATAAAGTAAATGATAAAGAAGAATGTGAGGAACATACAATGGTTGAAAAGACAATGGACAAGATCGTAGCACTTGCAAAGTCAAGAGGATTCGTATATCCGGGTTCTGAGATCTACGGCGGACTTGCCAACACATGGGATTATGGTAATCTTGGTGTTGAACTTAAGAATAATGTGAAGAGAGCATGGTGGAAGAAGTTCATTCAGGAGAATCCATACAATGTTGGCGTTGACTGTGCAATCCTTATGAACCCACAGACATGGGTTGCTTCCGGACATCTTGGAGGATTCAGTGATCCGCTGATGGACTGTAAACAGTGTCATGAGCGTTTCCGGGCAGATAAGATTATTGAAGATTATGCAGCAGAGAATGGAATCGAGCTTGAGAGTTCTGTAGACGGATGGACACAGGAGCAGATGGCAGCATTTATCGAGGATAATAACATTCCATGTCCGACTTGTGGAAAGCATGATTTTACAGATATCCGTCAGTTCAACCTGATGTTCAAGACATTCCAGGGTGTTACAGAGGATGCGAAGAACACAGTATACCTTCGTCCTGAGACAGCACAGGGTATCTTTGTAAACTTCAAGAATGTACAGCGTACATCCAGAAAGAAACTTCCATTCGGTATCGGACAGATCGGTAAATCTTTCCGTAACGAGATCACACCGGGTAACTTTACATTCCGTACAAGAGAGTTCGAGCAGATGGAGCTTGAGTTCTTCTGCAAACCGGACACAGACCTTGAGTGGTTTGATTACTGGAAGAGCTTCTGCCTGAACTGGCTGTCATCTCTTGGACTGAAAGATGAGGAAGTACGTTACCGTGACCATGATCAGGAAGAGCTTTCCTTCTACAGTAAGGCTACTACAGACGTTGAGTTCCTTTTCCCATTCGGATGGGGTGAGCTGTGGGGAATCGCTGACCGTACGGATTATGACCTGACTCAGCATCAGAATGTATCCGGACAGGATATGACATACTTTGATGATGAGACAAAGGAGAAATACATTCCATACGTTATCGAGCCATCACTTGGTGCTGACCGTGTTGTACTTGCATTCCTTTGCAGTGCATATGATGAGGAGAATATCGGAACAGAAGAGAAACCGGATATGAGAACTGTACTTCATTTCCATCCGGCACTTGCTCCGGTTAAGATCGGTGTGCTCCCACTTTCCAAGAAACTGAACGAAGGCGCAGAGAAAGTATTTGCAGAGTTATCCAAGTACTACAACTGTGAGTTCGATGATCGTGGAAATATCGGAAAACGTTACCGTCGTCAGGACGAGATCGGTACTCCGTTCTGTGTAACATATGACTTCGATTCTGAGGAAGACGGAGCTGTTACAGTACGTGACCGTGATACAATGGAACAGGAAAGAGTTAAGATTGAAGATCTGAAAGCATACTTCGAGAAGAAATTCGAGTGGTAAGATAAATGAGAAGAGCCCGGACTGTAGTTCACAGGTAAGTTTGTGGATTCAGCTTGGGCTGTTTCTTTATAGATTTTTTGAAATAGCATGGAAGATAGAACGTTGCTGGTCGCACATCGTGTGAACAGTAACGATAGAACAGGAGGAGAATGACATGGACAGAAAAAATGCATGGACAACTTACAGTAGGGAAGAGTTGGACAGATTAGAACAGGTGAATACAGAATACAAGAGCTGTCTCGATGCCGGAAAGACAGAGCGCGAGTGTGTTACATTGGCAGTTGAAAAGGCAAAAGCAGAGGGATATAAGGATATCAGAGATGTCATTAAAAACGGTGGAGAAGTGAAAGCCGGAGATAAACTGTATGCAGTATGTATGAACAAAACAATTGCGCTGTTTCATATGGGTACAAAACCGTTGACAGAAGGTATGAATATTCTTGGAGCTCATATTGATTCTCCACGCATTGACGTAAAACAGAATCCATTGTATGAGAATGAAGAGTTTGCTTATCTTGATACACATTATTATGGTGGAATCAAGAAATATCAGTGGGTGACACTTCCACTTGCACTTCATGGAGTGATCGCAAAGAAAGATGGCACAACTGTTCAGGTGAGCATCGGTGAGAAAGAAGATGATCCGGTCTTTGTTATCACAGATCTGTTGATCCATCTCGCATCGAAACAGATGGAGAAAAAGGCTGCAACGGTTGTGGAAGGGGAAAAACTTGACCTTCTGATCGGAAGCCGTCCGATTGAGCAGGATGAGACATTAGAAGAGAAAGAAAAAGAGGCTGTAAAAGCAAATGTAATCAATCTTTTGAAACAATATTATGACATGGAAGAAGAAGATTTTCTCTCAGCAGAGCTTGAAATTGTTCCGGCAGGAAAGGCTCGTGACTGTGGATTGGATCGCAGTATGGTGCTTGCTTACGGACAAGATGATCGTGTGTGTGCATTCACATCCCTCTTTGCAATGCTCGATGTGGAAGAAGTAGAGCACACAGCATGCTGTATTCTTGTAGATAAAGAGGAAATCGGAAGTGTTGGCGCGACCGGAATGCATTCTCGTTTCTTTGAAAATACAGTTGCAGAACTTGTGGCACTGACAGAAGGGGAGTCTGACCTGAAAGTCAGAAGAGCGCTGATGAATTCCAGAATGCTTTCTTCTGATGTGAGCGCAGCTTATGATCCGATGTATGCTGAAGTATTCGAAAAACGCAGTTCTGCATTCTTTGGAAAAGGACTTGTATTCAACAAGTTTACAGGTGCTCGCGGAAAGAGCGGTTCTAATGACGCGAATGCAGAATATCTTGCAAAGATCAGAAATGCAATGGATGCGCAGAGTGTTGCATACCAGTTCGCAGAACTTGGAAAAGTAGATGCCGGCGGTGGTGGAACAATTGCTTACATTATGGCAAATTATGGCATGGAAGTCATCGACAGCGGTGTCGCAGTGTTGAGTATGCATGCGCCGTGGGAAGTGACAAGCAAGGCAGATGTGTATGAAGCTTATAAGGGATATAAGGCATTTGTTGAAGAAATGAGATAAAGATTATGTACTTGTTGATTTTGAGGAAAATTGCATGATGTTGGTGGCGGAAACACCATAGCAATGATATGTGTAAATTGTATATTAATCACAAAAAAATAGTTGTTTCCAAGTTCTTATAAAGCATGGACAACTATTTTTTTGTGCATGTTGCACATTGTATGGAGATTAATGCAAATATGCAAAATGACAGCCTGATGGACGATGTGTTTACAATTTGTGAAAGATAGGTTAACCAATATGAAAAGTATACAAAAAGCATTTGTAAAAATTGTATATAATTACGAACAAAAGACTTGACTCATAAGTGTAAAACTATTAAAATATTATATGCGAAATAAAATTATTTTATTTGTAAAAATTATTTTAGGAGGTCATTGATCATGGCAAAATGGGTTTATATGTTCACTGAAGGTAACGCAGATATGAGAAACCTTCTCGGTGGAAAAGGCGCAAACCTGGCAGAGATGACAAATCTGGGTCTTCCTGTACCACAGGGGATTCACAGTAACAACAGAGGCTTGTACACAGTACTATGAGGATGGCAGACAGATCAACGATGAGATTATGGCTCAGATCATGGAAGCTATCGATAAGATGGAAGGAATTACAGGTAAGAAATTCGGAGATAAAGAGAACCCGCTTCTCGTTTCCGTACGTTCAGGAGCTAGAGCTTCTATGCCTGGTATGATGGATACAATTCTTAACCTTGGACTTAACGAAGAGGTTGTTGAGACACTGGCAAAAGCTTCAGGCAACCCACGTTGGGCTTGGGACTGCTACAGAAGATTCATCCAGATGTTCTCTGATGTAGTTATGGAAGTTGGTAAGAAATACTTCGAAGAACTGATCGACAAGATGAAAGAAGAGAAAGGTGTTAAACAGGATGTAGATCTTGACGCTGATGATCTTAAGAAACTTGCTGAGCAGTTCAAGGCTGAGTACAAAGAGAAGATCGGAGAAGACTTCCCGACAGATCCTAAGGTACAGCTTATGGAAGCTGTTAAGGCTGTATTCCGTTCATGGGATAACCCAAGAGCTAACGTATACCGCCGTGACAATGACATTCCTTATTCATGGGGAACAGCTGTCAACGTACAGATGATGGCATTCGGTAACATGGGAGATGACTGTGGTACAGGTGTTGCATTTACACGTGACCCAGCTACAGGAGAGAACGGTCTGTTCGGAGAGTTCCTGACAAACGCTCAGGGCGAGGACGTTGTTGCCGGTGTTCGTACACCAATGCACATTTCCGAAATGGAGCAGAAGTTCCCAGAAGCATTCGCACAGTTCAAAGATGTATGCAAGACTCTGGAGACTCACTACAGAGATATGCAGGACATGGAATTCACTGTAGAGCACGGTAAACTGTACATGCTTCAGACACGTAATGGTAAGAGAACAGCTCAGGCAGCTCTTAAGATTGCCTGCGACCTTGTAGATGAAGGAATGAGAACAGAGGAAGAGGCTGTTGCAATGATCGACCCTCGTAACCTTGATTCCCTGCTTCACCCACAGTTCGATGCGAAAGCTCTGAAAGCTGCTACACCAATGGCAAAAGCACTTGGAGCATCACCAGGAGCTGCTTGTGGTAAGATCGTATTCACAGCTGATGACGCTGTAGAATGGGCTGCAAGAGGAGAGAAAGTTATCCTTGTTCGTCTTGAGACATCACCAGAAGATATCACAGGTATGAAGTCTGCTCAGGGTATCCTGACAGTTCGTGGTGGTATGACATCTCACGCAGCTGTAGTTGCTCGTGGAATGGGAACATGCTGCGTATCTGGTTGTGGTGACATCACAATGGACGAAGCTAATAAGAAATTTACACTTGGTGGAAAAGAATTCCACGAGGGAGATGCAATCTCACTTGATGGATCCACAGGTGCTATCTATGACGGAATCATCCCGACTGTAGACGCTACAATCGCTGGTGAGTTCGGAAGAATCATGGGATGGGCTGACAAGTATAGAACTATGAAGGTTCGTACAAACGCTGATACACCGGCTGACGCTAAGAAAGCTCGTGAGCTTGGTGCAGAAGGTATCGGACTTTGCCGTACAGAGCATATGTCTTCGAAGGCAACAGAATCGATGCATTCCGTGAGATGATCTGCTCAGAGACAGTTGAAGAAAGAGAAGCAGCTCTTGCTAAGATTCTTCCAGAGCAGCAGGGAGACTTCGAGAAACTTTACGAAGCTCTTGAAGGTAACCCGGTTACAATCCGTTTCCTTGACCCACCGCTTCATGAGTTCGTTCCTACAGAGGAAGAGGACATCAAGAAACTGGCTGACGCTCAGGGCAAAACAGTTGACCAGATCAAAGCTATCATCGACAGCCTGCACGAGTTCAACCCAATGATGGGACACCGTGGATGCCGTCTTGCAGTTACATATCCAGAGATTGCTAAGATGCAGACAAGCGCTGTTATCCGTGCAGCAATCAATGTAAAGAAAGCTCATCCGGATTGGAATGTAAAACCTGAGATCATGATCCCACTCGTTGGAGATATCAAAGAGCTCAAATACGTTAAGAAATTCGTTGTAGAGACAGCTGACGCTGAGATCGCAGCAGCTGGAAGCAACCTTGAGTACGAGGTTGGTACAATGATCGAGATCCCAAGAGCTGCTCTTACAGCTGATGATATCGCAAAAGAAGCTGACTTCTTCTGCTTCGGAACAAACGACCTTACACAGATGACATACGGATTCTCCCGTGATGACGCTGGTAAGTTCCTCGATGCTTACTATGATGCTAAGATCTTCGAGAACGATCCATTTGCAAAACTGGATCAGGTTGGTGTTGGCAAGCTCATGAAGATGGCTATCGAACTCGGAAAACCGGTTAATCCAAGCCTGCATGTAGGTATCTGTGGAGAGCACGGTGGAGATCCAAGCTCCGTAGAGTTCTGCGACAGCATCGGACTTGATTATGTATCCTGCTCACCATTCCGTGTACCGATCGCTCGTCTTGCAGCAGCACAGGCAGCAATTGCCAAGAAGAACGCTTAATTATAGTTGTTAGTAGATTATACATAGAAGCTTCTTTGGAAGTACACTGACAAGTGAATTATAAAAAATAGAATCTCCCCTCATATCTGATGGAATCAATTAGATCCCATTCAGTGTGAGGGGAGATTTTTTAATATATTAGGAAAGTCCTTTCCTAATATATTAAAAACGCTCCGCTTAG
>ENA-OQJT01000034-OQJT01000034.1-human-gut-metagenome-genome-assembly--contig:-NODE-34-length-27468-cov-1.563586_pt1 | contig 27468 bp, 31 predicted proteins | sample MGYA00242612_ERZ504779 | MGnify/ENA primary metagenome ERZ504779 (study PRJEB26092, sample SAMD00036366) | human gut metagenome | host: Homo sapiens | study: EMG produced TPA metagenomics assembly of...
CGAAAACAAAAACCATTATTTTAGGACAATAAGCGGGAATCCTCGGCAATTCAATTACCGAGATGAAAGCGCAAGATTGTGCTGGGGTATATTTTTACCCCAGTATATCAAGTTGTACGGTTATTTAATCTTCCCAGCCAGATAAAGCAGCACCGCATCCTGAAATTTCCTCGGATTCAGTGAACATTTCTTTTGAATCGCATTCAATTTATACTGCAATGTATTTTTATGGAGAAAGAGTCGTTCGCTTGTGGCGGCAAGGGACATTTCTTCAGAAAAATAAACTTCCAGCAGGTGCAGTTCTTGTTCATTGAGCGGGGCGATTGTCTTGGCTAAAAATTCTTTCTGATTTTCCGGTGCGATCGTAGAAAGAATCAGTTCAAGTGTCAAATTATCAAAAATAACATAGTGTTCAGATGAAATTATAAGGCTGTGCAAAGCAGTTTCAGCAGATTGATAGGAGATATGGAGCTGGAAGAGTGATGTCGGTTTTCCAACTGCAATATCTAAAATATCGAAATGTTCTTTTGCAAAGAGTTTAAAAATATAATTCTGTTTTTCAAAATCAGTTTCTTCGATCAAAGCAATAAAATCCCCCGGATAATTAAATGTGTGAAGACAGACATGTGCCTGTGCAAACATTTGTTGAATTTTCTGTTCTAAAATAGAGCGGTTTGTAATTGGATTTTGTTTATTTGTGCGAATAAGAACAATTCTTTTCTTTGTGTTGAGATCAATCTTAAATTCATGTAGACAGGAGGTGAGGTATTCCTGATTGTCGGTTTCATTTCTGATCAAAGACTGAATGACAAAATGTTTTTTATCGGCCTGTCTGCGGCTGTACTGATTTAGTTCCTGCTCCCGGATCAGAAGATTGGTGATGCGTTCTGCGAGATAAGCATAACTGCGGACTTTATCAGGTATACCGGTGATTCCGATGACGGCCAGCAGATGTTCATTATGATAAAGCGGAAGATTGATTCCCTGTTTTGTGCCGGAAAAATTGTTGTCTTCTGTTACTTCTAGTACAGAACCGGAAGCAGCGGCTTGTTGTCCAATCTCGTGAAAGGTTCCGACACGGGATGAGTCTGTGCTGGCGAGAATGATACCAGATGGAGCAATAAAGTTGATGTCATGATCACAGACATCTTTGATCGTATTTACGATTTGTTCTGCGAGTTCGCGGTCAATTTTAGTTATCATAGAATTTTTATTATATCCTTTCTTTTGATATAACTGTTCAGAGCAACCTCCAAAATGCTACGCATTTCGTCGGTGTGGCGTATCCGCCAAATAAAATTTCAAAAACAGTCTTAAAAATGCAAGCATTTTACATCTGTTTTATGAAATTTTGCTTGGCTCTGAACAGTTACCATTTTACTATAAAATGTTATATATAACAAATAGCAATAGAATAAATTTGAAATAATGTTATGCGTAACATGTTTGTGAAACGGGAAATGTGGTATCCTAACATTAATAAAACACGGAACAGACATGGAAAGGAGTTTATTATGAATATAGTAACAGCAATTGATTCCTTTAAAGGAAGTATGACTTCTATGGAAGCAGGACAGGCAGCGGCAGAGGGAATCCAAAGAGTGGATGTGGATGCAGAAGTGATTGTAAGACCGTTAGCTGACGGAGGGGAAGGTACAGTAGAGGCTCTTGTATCCGGAATGAACGGAACATTACAGAAAGTACAGGTGACAGGACCACTTGGCGAACCGGTGATCTGTGAGTATGGTATCATTGAAAGCACAAAAACAGCTGTGATCGAGATGGCGGGGGCCGCAGGAATTACACTGGTTTCTGATGAAGAGAGAAATCCGCTGAATACAACAACATATGGCGTGGGAGAAGTAATCCGTGATGCGATTGACAAGGGATGCAGACGTTTTCTTGTCGGAATCGGAGGAAGTGCGACAAATGACGGGGGAGTCGGGATGCTTCAGGCATTAGGTTATGGTTTCCTTGACAAAGACGGAAATCAGGTTCCATTTGGTGCAAAGGGCTTGAAAGTTCTGGAGGAAATCACAGATACTTATGTGCTTCCGGAATTAAAAGAATGCAAGTTTAAGATTGCATGTGATGTGACAAATGCTCTTTGCGGAGAGCAGGGATGCAGCGCAGTATTTGGTCCTCAGAAAGGTGCAACACCGGAGATGATCTGTCAGATGGATCAGTGGCTAGGATATTATGCAGCATTGGCGAAAGAAAAATTCCCAAAGGCAGATGCAAAGCAGGAAGGAACAGGAGCAGCAGGAGGCCTTGGATTCGCATTTCTTACATTTACAGATGCTGTGTTGGAATCAGGAATTAAAATCGTGTTGGAAGAGACACAGTTAGAAGAGTATGTAAAGGATGCAGACCTTGTCATCACGGGGGAAGGCCGGATGGATGGTCAGACAGCGATGGGAAAAGCTCCGGTTGGAGTGGCTGCACTTGCAAAGAAATACGGCAAGCCGGTACTTGCATTTGCAGGCGCAGTCGAAAGAGATGCCAGAAAATGTAATGAACATGGCATTGATGCATTTTTCCCTATCCTGCGTGGTGTGGTTACGCTGGAAGAGGCAATGAAGAATGAAAATGCTAAGAGAAACCTGGCAGATACTGCGGAACAGGTGTACAGAACATTTACAATTCTTTGATCATACAATATTGTTTTAACTGAAAATGAGGTTTCTCCACGATTCCGAATGTCTTGAATCCAAGATGTTCATAGAATGGTACATTTTTCGGATTATGTGTCTCAAGAGAAATCATCATATCATTGCGGTCGGCGCAGGTAATGACTTCATTCATCATCATTTCTGCGAGACCGTGATGTTGAAATTTCGGATCAACGGCGAGGTAGATGACATGAAGTCTTCGGGTTTCATGAAGCTGGGCGGTCCAAGCGGAGTTGAGGTAATCTTTTCCGAGGACAAAGTTGAAAAATGTCTTCATTGTAGGATCTTCGTGGAGCAGCCAGCCATCTGTGATAAGGCTTTCTTTCAAGCTGACAAAATAATTATAAAATGCATGACGGTGATCGGATTCGTCAGAAAGGATCAGGACTCCCTTCAACTCAGGGCTGTCAGCAAAGACTTCACAGGTTTCAAATAATTCAGTTACGTCGCACTCAAGAAGATGTGGCAGCAGACGTTCTTTTGTTGCTTCATCTTCGATCAGAGTGCTGTAGAGCGGGTCGTTCTGAAAGCAGACAGTCAGTATTTCTTTAAGGCGGTCAAGATCCTGTTCCTGTACTTTGTAGAGCTTATCGCTATTCATTGGTTTTCTCCATTCTTTTCTTTATTATAATGTGATGATGTTTCAAGGCAATCGTTTATCAAAGCCTGGATTTTATCAACAGATTGTTTCATATAATGTAAATCATCTTTTAAGTAGGCTTGCTGGCGGCGGATAGCGGCTTCAAGTCTTCTGATCTCAACATCAAGAGAACCTGGGATTGCCATCTGATCCAGTTCTTTCAGACGCTGGACAAGGCCGTAGAGATTCTCATGGTGAAGAATGCGTCCGGCGCCCCACATCAGACGGTCTTTTGGCTGATGTAAAATATATTCCGTAAAGTGATAATAGACTTCTTCATCGAATAAAAATGCGTAGCAGTTATTATCAACTTCATAGAGTGCCTCCAGTGCGGCAGTGATGTTCTGGCTTTCCAGTGCATGGACTGCCTGCTCCAGGTGACAGAGGTTCTGACTGGCAGCAGCATGAGGGAAGCAGACTGCGTCCTGCCAGTCGAGGCGGACGAAGTAGTCCTGCATCTTCCGGAAAATGTGCAGCAGTTTAGAAGAAAGTCCGGACACCATTGGGAAGTCAGTGGAAACAGTATGGTTGTTGATCTCCTGAATCTTTTCATATAATAAATCGGCAGATTCACATACCTTTGAAATACTTTCCAGAAGCACCGGAATTTCTTCCAATACTTCTGCCGGGGCATTGGACTGTGCTGCAAGACAGTCGGCGACGGAACTTTTCATTGCCAGAAAATGTCTGGAAAAGTCAAGTGGCGGAAGTGTCAGCTGATCCAGTGTAACTAAAAGTCTTGTATAGAGCTCATGGTGGAAACGGTAAACTGCTTCCTGATAGAATTCTTCATTGTCATATTGGGAGTGGTAATGCGTTTCCATAAACGGTCCTGCGCTGAAATCATTTACGGTAGATGGAATACCGGAGATGGCGATGGAAAAATCATCCGACCATGTCTCGATTGGTGCAAGTACTGTCAGCCCATCAGGGTAAGCTTCCTTTGGAACAATTATATTTTCACAAAAATGTTTCAGAAAATCAGCAGACTCATAAGTAGAGCGGATTGCATCCTGTGTGTTATGGGCGTGAGCCGGAAGTTCAAAGTTGAGATCGGCGATCACGCGGCCCTGCCATTCCGGGTGAACACGGAATACCTGATTCCAGGCTCCGGTTGACCAGTCGAATTTAGAATCACAGACACCCCACTCTTCGGCAGCAAGGGCACATACTGCGATTGTATAGCGCGGTTGATAGCCACTGTCAATCAGAGCCTTTATGATTCCAAATGTCATAGAGACCGCACAATTGTCATCCTGAAATCCGTCAAAATAGGAATCGTAGTGTGCGGAAAGCAGAATCATTCGGTCGTCCCCTTCAGAAGCGGCAGTTCCCGGAAGATATCCGGTAATGTTATAAGCCGGGCGGTTACGTTCAACCCAGGAAGAGGCGTTGAGTTCAACTGCGACAGAGGAAGGATGAGATACTGCAGGATCTTCGGGACAGAGAAGTTCTTTTAAATAAGAAGCATCCTGTCTCGAAAGAGAGAATGCAGGGGCATATTCCGGTCCGGCGATGTCCTGAGCGTTGAGTGCCCGCGGATCAATCTCAGCATAACCCTGTGTCTGGACAGCAATCAGTCCGACAGCACCTTTCAAATATGCCTGATAGACAGGGTAGTTGATCCACCATTCATCACGCTGGTTGATATCAGCAAGAACAAGCTTACCACGGACATTGAGCCCTTCATAGTCCGATGCGGTTCCACGGCCGACATAGACAAGATCATAAGTCTCGAATCCATCTGTCTCAAAATTCGTCTGATAAGCACCCATCTGACAAGTATGCAGTTCTCCATGTTGATCCCAGAAACGAAGCACGGCACGTTCAAAGGTCCAGGAATCCAGCCAAAATTCATCCTTCGTCACATTCTGAAGTCCGATGCGTTTCATTTCTTCGTATAAAAAATCCCCTGTCTTATGTTCCGCATCAGAACCGGCAGTTCGGAAACCGAGTACCGGATTGGTTTTGTGAGTCTCCATCTGCTTTGCCAGCTGATAAGAGTAAGTAATGTCTAGATGTGAAATGCATTCGTTGATTCTGTTTTCTGTCTTTGATTCCATTTATATCACCTCTGAAAGTCTGAGCCTGTTGTATGTGTTTGAGTTTCTGCGCTTATTTTAGCACTGCATGCAGAGTGTGACAAGAGTAGAAATAATTTCCCGCAAGCTCGATCAGTGTCCGCGCCGGCTTGCTGATATAATGTCCCTTGCGATATGCAGCAACAATCTCCCAGGAAGGATGGTCAGGTAATTGAAAATAGGTAATTGCCTCATCTTCCGGATCCATATAATACATCGGTAAAATTCCACAGCAGATATTTTCATGGATCATGGAGATGATCGCATGGTTATTTGAAGTCTCGAACAGAACATTAGGGGTGAATCCGGCATTTTTAAAAACGGAATCAACGATCTCCCGGATGGTGGAGGTTTTCTGCGTGAGGACAAAAGGCTCTTCTCTGAGCAGAGCCAGATCACCGTTCTTCATATCTAAAGCAGTCACAAGCTTTGTTGGAACGGCAAGAACCATTTCTTCCGAAGCTAGTGTTTCATAGATGATTCCTGATTTTTGCTGCGACCTGGTCAAAGTCATAAAACCAAGGTCAAGTTCACCGGATAAGAGAAGTGGATGCTGATCACGAACGCTGCGTTCAATCGGTTCCACTTCTATACGTGGACAAATATTGTGGAACTTAGGGTAAACACTGGTGAACATGGCAATTCCGCGGCCGGGAGTGAATCCGAGAGTGATATGACCTTTCTGTGCTTCGCAGAGATCGTGAATCTGATTGTAGGCATTCTTCTTTATAAGAAGAATGTCTTTTGCTGCGTTGAGATAGATTTCGCCGGCAGGGGTTGGGTGCCAGTCAGTCCGGGAACGGTAGAATAGCGGAGTGCCGAGCTCTTTTTCCAGCTTGAGAAGCTGTTGGTTGAGGGCAGACTGGGTGATGAATAGCTTTTCGGCTGCATGGGTAATATTTTGTTCTTCTGCAATTTTTAAAATATATTCAATCTGTTTTAAATCCATAGGAATAACCTTTCTGCTGATTCTGTGAATGAGCCTTTACATTTCTATTTCCAGTATAATTCGACCGATATGGAATGACAAGAAAAACTATTAAAAAAATTAAGAGAAATAGAAAAACAATGAATTTTACTTATTAATAGTAAGAGCGTATGATAAAGCTATAAAGAACAGCAAAGAAAAATGAAACATTTCTTGCTAAGCGAAAAGGAGGAATCATTCATGGCTAAGCGACTTCTTGTAAAAGTGAATGAAGCAGACAATGTTGCAATTGCAGTGAAAGAAATCAAAGCCGGAACACAGGTTTCAGAAGATCTGGTTACCCGTCAGGATATTCCACAGGCTCATAAAGTAGCACTTGAGAGAATCCCAAAGGGACAGCCGGTGATTCGTTACGGTGTTATTCTGGGGTATGCTCTGGAAGATATTGAAAAGGGAGACTGGATTAATGAATTTATGTTGGAGCTTCCGACACCACCGTCTGTTGATGATATGGAGTATGGAAAAAAAGATTGTAACAGATCTTCCGACACCGCCGGTAACAACATTCGAAGGATATAGGAATCCAAATGGTGGATATGCAGGAACGAGAAATATTCTTGGAATCAGCACAACGGTTCAGTGTGTAACCGGTGTACTTAATGTGGCGGTGAAGAGAATCAAAGAAGAACTGCTTCCAAAATATCCGCATGTGGATGACGTAGTTCCAATCAATCATGCGTATGGATGTGGTGTCGCGATCAATGCACCGGAGGCGAAAGTGCCGATCCGTGCTTTACGCAATCTTGTACATCATCCGAATTTTGGCGGACAGGTGATGGTTGTTGCGCTTGGATGTGAGAAATTAACAGTGGAAAAATTGCTGGACGAGGCAGATATTTCCCCGGAAAATGTAATTGTTCTTCAGGAACAGAAAGGTTTCGATGCCATGGTAAATGCCATTATGGAGATGGCAGATAAAAAACTTGCAATTCTTGATCAGAGAAGAAGAGAAACATTACCGCTTTCCGATCTTTGCATCGGTATGCAGTGTGGCGGAAGTGATGCATTTTCAGGCGTCAGCGCAAACCCATCTGCCGGATACGCAGCAGATATGCTTGTAAATGCAGGTGCAACCGTAATGTTTTCAGAAGTTACAGAAGTAAGGGACGGCGTACATTATATCGCAGAACGCTGTGTGAGCAAAGAAGTCTGCGACAAACTTGCGGCAGAGATGAAATGGTATGATCATTATCTGGAAGAGGGAAATGTTGACAGAAGCGCTAATCCAACTCCGGGAAATAAGAAAGGCGGACTTTGTAATATTGTAGAAAAAGCAATGGGATCAATTGCTAAATCAGGAAGCTCACCGATCGTGGAAGTATTATCTCCGGCAGAGCGCCCGTCAAAGAAAGGTCTTATCTATGCAGCAACACCGGCCAGTGATATTGTCTGTGGACCTTGCCAGCTTGCATCCGGTATCACACTACAGGTATTTATGACCGGAAGAGGAACACCTTATGGACTTGCAGCAGCACCGGTTATTAAAGTCTGTTCCAGAAATGAGATGAAAGAGATGTGGCAGGATCTGATCGATATCAACGCAGGTCCGGTTGCTACAGGTGAAGCACAGATCTCAGATATCGGTACAGAATTATTTAATAAAATTATTGCGGTTGCAAGCGGAAAAGATCAGAGCTTTGCAGAAAAATATAAACTCCACAATGATCTGTGCATCTTTAATCCGGCACCGATTACCTAAGATATGTTTTTGAAAAATTCTTAGTCTCCTAAAAAGAATATAGAGCTGGCCGCAGAGCGTGCTGCGGCCGGCAAATACACGAACAGAAAAAGAATCTTGTCCCAAATGCTGCGGAGAAGATTCTTTTTCTTTTTTATAATTGTAGGGAATAAATTTGTTGATAAAATAGTGAAGTGCGTGATAAGGTAAAAGAAAGTGAATTATAGTCGGAGGCATTTATTATGGTTAAAATAGGAATGTTTCTCCCGGAAGAGCGGATGGTCGAACCGGCGAGAAAAATTATAGAAGAAAATCATCTGGATGTGGTCTATCTTGAGGCTGTGCATACAGTAGATGCAGTGAATAAAGCAAGAATTGCAGTGGAGGCCGGAGCCCATATTCTGGTTGCCAGAGGATATCAGGCGAAGTTAATTAAAGAATATACAAATATTCCTGTTGTTGAGATTCGTTTTCATGCACAGGAGATTGGTCTGCTCATTCAGAAAGCAAAGACGATTCTTAAGAAAGAGCATCCACATATTGCATTGATCGCATTTGAAAATATGCTCTGTGATATGTCGTATATGGAGCAGCTGTTTGATATACGACTGGATGTGATTTATCTAAAACGTATTGAAGAGGCTGAAAGCATTATTGCAGATTTTGAGGAAAGACCGGATCTGATCATTGGTGGAGAAGGAACCTGCAGGGCAGCAGAAACGATGGGATATTCGACGCTGTTTTATCAATCCACGGAAGAATCGTTAAAAGAAGCCCTTCTTGCAGCAAAGAATGCGTCCTATGCAGCTGAAAGTGAGAAGCGTAATACTGCGCAGTTTGAAACAGTACTGGATACGTCCTTTAATGGAATTATCAAGGTGAACGCAGAAGGAAAAGTGATTGTAGTCAATAAACTGGTTGAAAATTTGTTAGGAAAGAATAGTGAAGATCTGGTTGGAAAGAGCCTGACAGAGATTCTCCCCGGAATCGATTCGCTCTTGATCGAGAATATTTTAAGCGGAAAGAGCGAAAGCTATTCCACTTCTGTTTCTGTCAGGAGAAAGACCTGGATGGCAATGATTGCACCAATCCAGTATGACAATCAGATTACAGGAGCAATTTTGTCTCTTCAGAAGCTGGCAGACAATTCAAAAAAGACCAAGGATATCCAGGGAGATATGCTGCTGCATGGATTTGCGGCGCAGACCAAATTTGAAGATATTCAGACAGAGAATGCACAGATGCGAAAAATGCTTGAAACTGCGAAAATGTATGCCTTGTCTGAACACGCAGTTATGATTTATGGGCAGGCAGGTACAGAGGATTATCTTTTGGCAGAAGCAATTCACAATAATAGTATCCGCAAAGTGGGTCCATATGTCAGCATTAATATGCGGGGAATGGATAAAGAACATCAGATGGAAGAGCTTTTCCGAAGAGAAGCCGGAGATACAGTTTCAACTTTTGGTGCAAAGGGTGCAATGATAAAGGCAAATCACGGAACCTTATTTATTAAAGGAATCGAGCATCTGACTTTGCGTGTACAGCATCAGATTTTGCGTACAATGTTAAGCAGGGCGCAGATGAGAACAGATGCACAGCCACTTGATACATTGGATGTAAGAATTATTGGATCATCGAAGATAAATCTGAAACATCTGGTGGAAAAGGGAGAGTTTAGCGAGGAATTATATTATATGCTGCAGAGCCTGGTACTTGAGATTCCTTCATTGAATGAACGCCCGGAGGATCTGAGAAATTGTTTCGATAAAGAATTGAAGATATATAAGGAAAAATACAACCGTCCGCTTAGCGTAACAGAAGGAGCATATAAGAAGCTGCAGGAGCTGAAGTGGACAGGAAATGGAATCCAGCTACGGTCATTTTGTGAACGACTTGTTCTTACAGCCAAAAAACGCATGATTGATGAAGTCGTTCTTCAAAATTTATATGACGAACTGTTTCCACATGTGGAAGAATCTCATGGAGAGAAGAGGATTCTTGTGTATCGTTCTCAGGAGACAGATGAACTTGAGGAGCTGCTTGAACGTTTCCACGGAAACCGGAAACTGGTGGCAGAAGAGCTCGGTATCAGCACGACAACTCTCTGGAGAAGAATGAAAAAGTATGGAATAGAAGCCTATTATGGTGGAAATGAATTACTATAGGAACAGGTAAATGTATACAGGGAGATAGTTTAAAACTGTCTCCTTTTTTGATGTGAAAAACTGTATTTTGTTATGTATAAAAATGAAGTGAGAATTTGTGCAGAATTCATAATGTTTCAAAAAATGAAAAAATGATTACATATGATGAAATGAATGGAAAGAAATTGAAATTGAAACAAATAAGAAAAGACAGAAGCGAAACATAATGAAATAAAAATGAAATACACAATTCAAAAAGTGAAAACTTATGAAATCTACATAAATCAGAGCACACTCCATTGAACAATCTGTCAATGGAATCTTTGTACTCAGTTTTGTACAATATGCATGTCAGATAGATAAGTTACCTGACCAAAGGCAAGGCAGGCAACAAGAAGCGCGCGAATTATCAAAGACGATTAGGAACAAGTTGAAATAGCAGTAATACAAAATATCAGAAATCTGAGAGGAGAAGAACAATGAAAGTTGGATTTATCGGACTTGGAATTATGGGAAAACCAATGTGCAGAAACCTTATGAAAGCAGGATATGAAGCTGTTGTATATAACAGAAGCAAGGCAAGCGTAGAAGAATTGGCAGCGGAGGGAGCACAGGCAGCAGGAAGCCCGGCAGAGGTGGCAGAGAACTGTCAGGTGATCATCACAATGCTTCCGAATTCTCCTCAGGTCAGAGAAGTCTGTTTAGGAGAAAACGGAATCGCTTCCGCAGCAAAAGAAGGAACGATCGTGATCGATATGAGTTCGATCGATCCGGTACAGTCGAAAGAAATCGGAGCAGAGCTGAACAAAAAGGGAATTGACTTAATGGATGCACCGGTCAGCGGTGGAGAGCCAAAGGCGATCGACGGAACAATTTCTGTTATGGTCGGAGGAAGCAAAGAGAACTTTGATAAGTACTATGATTTATTAATGGCAATGGCAGGATCTGTAGTGTATGTCGGAGAACTTGGATCCGGAAATGTAGCAAAGCTCGCAAATCAGGTGATTGTAGCATTGAATATTGCGGCAGTGTCTGAGGCACTGACACTTGCAGTGAAAAATGATGCAGATCCGGAGCTTGTATATAAAGCTATCCGCGGAGGTCTTGCAGGATCTACAGTGCTTGATGCAAAAGCACCAATGATGATGGCTCACAATTTCAAACCGGGATTCCGTATTGAACTCCACATCAAAGACCTGAATAACGCACTGAATGCAGGTCATGCAGTAAATGCAGCACTTCCACTTACTTCACAGGTAATGGAGATCATGCAGTCACTTAAGGCAGACGGAAATGAAAAGATGATCACAGTGCAATCGTAAAATATTACGAGAAGATTTCTGATACATCTGTTGAGAAAAAGAATTAAGAGAGGTAAGAACTATGAGTGAATCAACCAGAATGATGCTGGGGCTGGTGATCGGAATAGCGATAATGATCGTCCTGGTTATGAAGACGAAGGTACATACATTTATTGCATTATTGCTCGCAGCATTGATTACAGGATTGATCGGGGGCATGCCGGTCGCAGATATTACAAATGCAGCCGGAGAAACGACAGTCGGAGTTATGACCGCTATCAAAGACGGATTTGGAAACACATTGAAAAGTACCGGTATCATAATCGGACTTGGAGTTATGATGGGTGGAATCCTGGAAGTTTCAGGAGCAGCGGAACAGCTTGCATTTACTTTTATCCGTGTGATTGGTAAGAGAAAAGAAGAATGGGCACTGGCAATCACAGGATGGGTTGTATCCATCCCGGTATTCGCAGATTCTGCAATCGTTATTTTTGCACCACTTGTAAAAGCAATGTCTTCTGTAACAGGAATCTCTGTTGTAGGACTTGCACTGTCACTGGCCTGCGGCCTTCAGCTGACACACTGTCTGGTACCGCCGACACCGGGACCGCTGACAGCAGCTGGAATGCTTGGAGTTGATGTGGGTCAGATGATCATGATCGGAGCAGGAATCTCTATTCCGATGCTGATTGTTGTAGTATTCTACTGTAAATATATTGGAAAGAAAATTTATCAGATTCCGAATGAAGATGGACATGGATATGAAAGAAAAGAATTCAAAAAAGAATATATCAAATCCATGGAAGAAGTTGAAAAGCTGGTAGGAGAGAAGAATCTCCCATCATTCACAGCATCTATTCTTCCGATTATCATTCCGATTGTTTTGATTTTTGTTAAAACATTCTGGGGACTGTTTGGAACAGGTGAAGGAGTGGCAAACACAATCATCAGTCTTGTAGGTGAACCAATCTTTGCACTTGGTGTTGGAACAATCATTGCGATCTATGGACTGGTAAGAAAAGAAGATAATAAAAAAGTTATCGGTATCATGGATACAGCAATCAAAGATACAGGTATTATCATGCTGATCACAGGAGCCGGCGGTTCTCTTGGAAATGTAATCAAAGTCAGCGGTATCGGAAATGTTCTTGGAGAGACAGTTGTAGGACTTCCGCTTCCGGCAATCCTGATTCCATTTATCATTGCAGCACTGATGAGAATCGCGCTTGGATCTGCAACAGTAGCAATCACAACAGCAGCATCCCTGACAGCACCACTGATGGCATCAATCAGTGTATCCCCAATCCTGCTTGCAGCTTCCTGCTGTGTAGGAGCAATTTCATTCTCCTACTTCAATGATAGTGGCTTCTGGGTATTCAATGGAATGTTCGGTCTGACAGAATTAAAAGATCAGGTAAGATGTAAAACAGCAGTGTCAATGATCATGGCAGGCGTTGGAATTATAGAATTACTGTTATTACAGTTTGTGTTATAAATTGAAAGGAGTTTTTTATTATGACATTCGTACCAAAGGGAATTATCCCTCCAATTATCACACCATTAACAGATGAGGGTGAAGTAAACTATCCGGTATTAAGACAGATGGTAAATCACCTGATCGACAACGGAGTTCACGGTTTGTTCCCACTTGGAACAACCGGAGAATTCTACGCATTCGATGATGATACATACAGAAAGATCCTTGAGACAGTTGTTGACGAGACTGCAGGACGTGTTCCGGTTTATGGTGGAGCAAGCCACATTACAACAAGAGGAGTCATCAGACTGGTAAAGATCTGTGAGGAGGTCGGAGTTGATGCGGTTTCCGTACTGACACCGATGTTTGTATCTCAGACACAGGATGAGTTGTACAACTACTATAAGACAATCGCAGAAAATACAACACTTCCAATCATCATGTATAACAATAAACCAAAGACAAATGTGACAATCACACCGGCAACAGTTGCAAAACTTGCTGATATTGAAAATATTGTTGCTGTAAAAGACAGTACAGGTGATATGACAAATGCTGCAGAGTATATCCGTCTGACAAGAGGAAAAGATTTCTCTGTACTGATGGGAAGAGATACTTTGATCTACGCAGCTCTTTGCTACGGAGCAACAGGAGCAATCGCATCCTGTGCAAATGTAGCACCGAGAATTGCAGCGGATATCTATGATAAATACGTTGCAGGAGATCTTGAAGGAGCTCTGGAAGCACAGTTTACATTGGCTCCGTTCCGTATTGCATGCGGTATGGGAACATTCCCGGCAGCAATCAAGGAAGGTCTCGTTCAGGAAGGAATTCCGGTAGGAAAATGCTTAGACCCGATCGGCGAACTGACACCGGAAGAGAAAGAGAAGCTGCATAAAGTACTTGCAGATATGAACCTTGTTTAAAACAAGAAGTTATTAAAAAATGTTAATAAACTAAAATTTGCTGCCATGATTTCGGTGGTCGGACTGCAAGTCAATCTCCGGTCCGATCACTGAAGTAAAAATAAAAGTAGAATAGAAACAGATAGAGAAAAAGTTCGTGTATAAAAGGAGAAATTGTTATGTCTAGAATCGTAAAAATGGAAGTATATCCAGTAGCCGGAAAAGACTGTATGGAACTGAATTTAAGTGGAGCACACGCACCATACTTCACAAGAAATATTGTTGTTCTTTATGATGAGAATGGAGAGACAGGAGTTGGAGAAGTTCCGGGAGGAGAGAAGATCACAAAAGCACTTGAGGAATGTATCCCGCTTGTTGAAGGAACAAGGGTTGCTGAGTATAAGAGCACACTGCTTAAAGTAAAAGCACATCTTGATTCTAAGGGTGAGGAAGATGTCAGAGGAAACCAGACATTTGACCTTCGTACAGGAGTTCATGTAATTACAGCAATCGAGGCTCCATGTCTTGATCTCCTTGGAAAGCAGCTTGGTGTTCCGGTTTGTGAACTTCTCGGAGACGGACAGCAGAGAGATAAAGTAAGAATGCTTGGATATCTCTTCTTTGTAGGAGACCGTAACAAGACAGATCTTCCGTATGATTCAGAGCTGGATTCAGATTGTGCATGGTACCGTCTGCGTCACGAAGAAGCACTTACAGCAGATAAGATTGTAGAGATGGCACTTGCTACAAAAGAGAAATACGGTTTTAAAGATTTTAAACTGAAAGGAGGAGTTCTTGCAGGAAACGAAGAGATGGATGTGATCCGTGCAATGAAGAAAGCACTTCCGGACGCAAGAATCGACCTTGATCCAAATGGTGGATGGCTTCTTGAAGAAGCAGTTGAATATGTAAAGGGAATGGAAGGAATCCTTACATACTGTGAAGATCCATGCGGAGCAGAAGGTGTTTATTCAGGAAGAGAGATTATGAGTGAATTCCGCAGACGTACAGGTTTCCCGACAGCAACAAACATGATCGCTACAGACTGGAGACAGGTTGGACACTCTCTGGAATCTCAGGCAGTTGACATCATCCTTGCAGACCCACATTTCTGGACAATGAGTGGTTCTGTACGTGTAGCTCAGATGTGCCATGATTTTGGCTATACATGGGGATCTCATTCAAATAACCATTTTGATATCTCCCTTGCAATGTTTACACAGGTTGGAGCAGCAGTTCCGGGAGAGTACAATGCACTGGATACACACTGGATCTGGCAGGAAGGTCTTGAAAGACTGACAAAAGAGCCACTTCAGATTGTAGACGGATGTGTAGAAGTTCCAAAGAAACCAGGACTTGGTATTGAAGTGGATCTTGAGCAGGTGAAGAAAGCACATCAGCTGTACCTTGATAACTGTCTTGGAGGAAGAGATGATGCAGTAGGAATGCAGTATCTGATCCCGGGATGGAAATTCGATCCAAAGAAACCTTGCCTTGTAAGATAAAGAGAACGACAGTAGAAAATGAAACAGAAGATTTACATTCCTCAGCCAATCGCTGCAGCGGGAGAGGACTATCTCATAGAAAAAGGCTATGAGATAGTCCGCGGCAGCGGAAAGACAGACAAAGAATCAATAAAAAATGATATTGCAGTATGTGATGCAATGATTCAGCGAACTGCAAAAGTAGACAAGGAGATACTTGAAGCAGGAAAGAACCTGAAAATCATAGCCAGACATGGGGCAGGATATGACAATCTTGACTGGAAGGCTGCGAATGAGTTAGGTATTTATACGACTTATTCACCGGACACGACGACCTTATCTGTTGCAGAATTCACTATAACGGTGATTTTAAATCTTGCAAAACGTCTGAAAGAATCCGAAGAACTTGTAAGGAATGGAGATTTTCAGAAGAAATTTTCACTGAAAGGGACCGATGTAGCAGGAAAGACACTCGGGATCATCGGTTTTGGAAAGATTGGAAAAGAGGTAGCAAGAAAGGCAGCGCTGGGGCTGGATATGAGAGTCATCTCTTATGTGCCACGTCCAGAAGGAAAAGAAATTCCAGGGTATATAGAAATCGTATCCTGGGAAGAACTTTTGCAAACATCGGATTATATCAGTCTGCATGTGCCGGGAGGAGAAAAGAACCAGGGAATTATTTCAAAAAAAGAGTTTGCCATGATGAAGAAATCCGCTTCCCTGATTCAAGTTTCCAGAGGCGGCGTTGTTGATGAAGAGGCGTTAGCAGAAGCAATCAGGAACAGTCAGATCAGAGGTGCGGCGGTGGATGTGTTCTCAGAAGAACCACCCAAAAAAGACAATCCATTATTGAAACTGGAACAAGTGATCCTGACACCGCATATTGGTTCCAATACGGTGGAATGTATGGATCGGATCGCACTGGATGTGGCGGAGGATGTACATCTTGTCCTTTCCGGAGAGAATCCGAAACATCCAATTAAAAGATAGATTATGACAGAAGAGGAAAGGCAGCGGGAAAATGGAAAAAGTAACTTTAGACCCGGCAATTAAATTCGGAGCTGGGAGATACAGACAGGAAAAGAATTTACTTGAAGAGTGTGGAAAAGAAATTTCACGTTTTGGAAAGAGAGTATTTATCATTGCCGGAAACAGAGCGTGGGATGCAGTGAAAGAACGGATGATTCCGGGATTTGAGAAGGCAGGAATTGAGTATGAATTGCACCTGTATAGTGGAAAGTGTTCTTATGAAGCTGCCAGGGAATATGCTGAAAAATGCAAAGTAGAAAACTGTGATGAGGTAGTTGGAATCGGTGGTGGACTTGTTATGGATTTGCAAAAGCAGTCGGTGAATATGCAGACACCGGAGTTGTCAACATTCCAACATCAATTGCAACATGTGCCGCATTTACAACAATGAGTGTTATGTATACACCGGAAGGCGCGAAGAAGGACTGTTGGAGATTCGAACATGAAGTCGATGCAGTTCTTGTAGATTTGCAAGTGATCGCAGAATGCCCAATCCGCTATGCGGCGGCCGGAATTCTGGATGCGATGGCAAAAAAAGATTGAGATACAGAACGGCAAGCCGAAGATGTATCTCAGTGAAAATAAAATCGATCTGTTCAGTGCCTACAAGATGGCAGAGTATACTTACGAGGTGCTTGTAGAGTATGGTGCACAGGCAATTGAAGATATCCGCCATAAGAGACTGACAAAAGCAGTGGAAGATATTACATTTATCAATATCGCTGTAACCGGTGTGATCGCGAACATCACGAAAAGCTTCTCACAGTCAGCGCTTGGTCATATGATGTATGACGGTGTACGAACCTATTTTACAAAGGAAGCAGAGCATGCGCTGCATGGAGAAATCGTGGCAGTGGCACTGTTTACACAGCTTTATTACAATAAATTAAGTGAAGATAAAGAGGCCCTTCGTCTGTTCATGAAAGGGATGGACATGCCATTAACTTTGCAGGAGCTTGGAATCGAGCCGACGCAGAAGAATCTTGATATTCTGGAAGCGTATCTGATTGATTCTCCTTATGTAGAGCAGTCAGAAGAGAGCTTTAAGCTGCTGCATGAAGCAATGAAACAGATGTGTTAAAAGAAAGGAAATAATAGAATGAAAGTAGGATTTATTGGACTTGGAATTATGGGAAAACCGATGAGCATGAACCTGTTAAAAGCAGGAAATGAGCTCGTTGTATTTGATTTTAATGAGACAGCAGTTGCAGAGGTTGTTGCAGCAGGTGCAAAGGGAGTAAAAAGCGGAGCTGAAGTAGCAGCAGAGTGTGACACAATCATCACAATGGTTCCAAACTCACCACATGTACGTGCAGCATGTCTTGGAGAAGGTGGAATTGCAGAGGCAGCAAAACCGGGAACAGTTGTAATTGATATGAGCTCTATTGATCCGGTAGAATCTAAAAAGATTGGCGCTGAGCTTGCAGAAAAAGGAATTGAACTGATGGACGCACCGGTAAGTGGTGGAGAGCCAAAGGCAATCGACGGAACACTTTCTGTTATGGTTGGTGGAAAGAAAGAGACATTTGACAAATATTATGAACTGTTGATGCAGATGGCAGGTTCTGTTGTATATGTTGGAGAACTTGGATCAGGAAATGTTGCAAAACTCGCAAATCAGGTAATCGTTGCACTGAATATCGCAGCAGTATCCGAAGCACTGACACTGGCAAAGAAAGCCGGGACAGATCCGGAGCTTGTATATCAGGCAATCCGTGGAGGTCTTGCAGGTTCTACAGTTCTTGATGCAAAGGCACCGATGATGATGGATCACAACTTCAAGCCGGGATTCCGTATTGAACTTCACATCAAAGACCTGAACAATGCGCTGAACGCTGCACATGCAGTAAATGCATCTCTTCCGCTTACAGCAGAGATCATGGAGATCATGCAGTCCTTAAAGGCTGACGGAAATGAAAAAGATGACCACAGTGCAATTGTAAAATACTACGAAAAAGTATCTAATGTGTCTGTAGAAAGAGAAAACTAAGATTAACCATTTGTAAAAATATAAGTTATTGCCGGTCATGGGAAACTGTGGTCGGCATTTTCTATCTGAATAAAAGGTCAGGAGGAAGAACAGAATGAAATTACATATTATCGACGAGGCAGAACGTTGCCTGAAATGTAAAAAACCACTTTGTCAGCAAGGGTGTCCGATTCATACACCTATCCCACAAATCACTCAATTATTACTTGAAAACCGTTTGATGAAAGCCGGTGAAATCCTTTTTGCAAATAATCCAATGTCCGCTGTCTGCTCCACTGTATGTAACCATGAAAATCAATGTGAAGGCCATTGTGTTTTAGGAAGAAAGAGCAGTCCAATCCATTTTAGCAGTATTGAGAATTTCATTTCAGATTCTTATCTTGACAGGATGGAAGTGCCGAAAATAGAGAAAAACGGAAAGAAAGTAGCGGTGATCGGTTCAGGACCGGCAGGAATTACAGTTGCTATCAAGCTTGCATTAGCAGGTTATAAAGTAACGATTTTCGAAGAACGAAGCAAAATAGGCGGTATGCTGCAATATGGAATTCCAGAATTCCGTCTTTCAAAATCTGTGATTGACAGATACAAAAAGAAAATGGAAGAATTGGGAATCCGGATTCGCCCGAATACCGTGATCGGAAGTGCAATCGTGATCGATAATCTGTTCCGCGACGGATACAGCAGTGTCTTTGTAGGAACAGGAGTATGGAGACCGAAGGCAATCGGAATTAAAGGAGAGAGTCTTGGAAATGTATACTTTGGGATTGATTACCTCAGAAGACCGGAGGCACATCAATTGGGAGAGAAAGTAGCTGTTATCGGTATGGGAAATGTTGCGATGGATGTAGCCAGAACTGCATTGCGTCATGGTGCAAAAGAGGTTACACTGTATGCAAGAGGAAAACGCATTTCCGCAAGCTCTCATGAGGTGTCTTATACAAAACTGGAGGGCGCAGACTTTGTGTTTGGAAAGGCAATAGAGTCGATCAATGAAGCCGGTCCGATGTTTAAAACAAGTATATTTGATGAAAACAATAAAGTGATCGGATATGAAGAAAAATTAGATCAGGTAGAAGCAGACTCTGTAATCATTTGTGTGAGCCAGGCACCAAAGAATAAGCTGGTACTTACAACGGATCAGTTAAAAACGACAGAGAAGGGACTTCTTCTGACAGATGAGAACTGCATGACAACACATGAAGGTGTTTTTGCAGCAGGAGATGTTGTACAGGGAGCGAATACGGTGGTTCATGCTGTAGAGGAAGCAAAACGGGCTGCCGAAGGGATGATTCGATATATGGAAAGGGAAGAAAATGAGTGATTTATATCTTACATTAAAAAAATGGAATGAAAATGCCGCGTCTTGGTATGGGAACCTGGATGCTTGGTGAACATCTGTCAATCTACCAGCAGGAAAAGAAGGCGCTTCAGGCAGGGCTTGATGCAGGATTTACTTTAATAGATACAGCTGAAATGTATGGAAATGGACTTTCAGAGAAATTAATCGGGGATACGATCCAGGGATATTCTCGAGAAAAACTCTTTCTTGTTTCAAAGGTATACCCGCACAATGCAGGACGTCCGCAGATTTATGACAGTATTGATCAGACATTGCATAATCTTAAAACAGATTATCTGGATATGTATCTGTTGCATTGGCGCGGAAGTATTCCGTTGGAAGAAACAGTGGATGCAATGGAAGAACTGGTGAAAAAAAGGCAAGATCAGAAGCTGGGGCGTATCCAATCTGGATACATCAGATATGAAAGAACTGTTTTCAGTTCCAAATGGAGATCACTGTCAGGTGGATCAGGTATTGTATCATCTGGGATCCCGTGGGATAGAGTATGATCTGATGCCCTGGCTGGAAGAACATCAGACACCGATTATGGCGTATTGCCCACTTGCACAGGCTGGAAGCCTGCAAAGAAGCTTGTTAAAGAACAAAGAAGTGCAGAAAATAGCAAAAGCTCGTGGCATTACACCGATGCAGGTACTTCTCGCATTTGTTCTTCGGAAAGACCAGGTGATTGCAATTCCAAGAAGTGGCAGAACAGAGCATGTACTTCAGAACTGGGCAGTAAAAGATGTTATCCTTACAGACGAAGAATACGCTGCTCTTGACCGTGCATTTCCTGCACCGGAGTATAAGACCTATTTGGATATTGTATAGAATAAGCTGTGAGAAGAAGTATTGTGAAAATATAACAAAAACGTGTGGAAACGATTACATTGTCTTGAAATAAACAATGTTTGTCAACGAAATCAATGACAAAACGATGAAAAACAGAAAAAAATTAAGTGAATCTGTCTCTAGAAAAAGAAATCTCTGAATGCTATTCTGTTAGTGTAATAAAGGAAAATAAGAATAGAAATTTTAAAGAGGGTTTATAGGAGGCAGGGAAATGAGAAGAGTTTTGCAGAATCTGATCATCGCATTTACAGTTATCTTTTTGTTTACAGGCATGTTTTTATATAGAAAATCAGAATATGTGGAAGCAAGTGGACAGTATACAAGTAACATAACAATCCGTAACACTTCACCGCTTGAACTGGAAAATGTTCAGATTAAGTTCAACGGAGCAGAAACAGTAACAATCGGGGCAATGCAGTCTGGAGAGAAAAGAGTGATTGAGATTCCGGAAGAAGCAAAACCGGCAGTTACAGTCCAGGTGAGCGGAACATCTGATCTGGCCGGAAAATTCGCCGGACATTTCAGCGGAAGAATCACAGACGGAACAGAAGCTATGATTTATCTTGAAGAAGATATGACACTTGAAGTTTCATCGAATGTGATAGATGATTGAAGAGAACAAGACTTATAAATTTAAAGTCTTTCATAATATGAAGAGAGTGGACAGCAGAAATTAGTTTTGCTGTCCACTCTTTTTATGATATTATGTAATTGTTCAGAGCCAAGCAAAATTTAAAAAACAGGTATAAAATGCTTGCATTTTTAAGACTGTTTTTTTGATTTTATTTGGCGGATACGCCACACCGACGAAATGCGTAGCATTTTGGAGGTTGGCTCTGAACAGTTATGCTATTATGAAGAAAGAAATGACATCGGTGAAAATTATATTATAATAATAGGAAAGGATAATGATAATGAATCAGAAAATCATTCTTGCATCAGCATCTCCGCGCAGACGAGAGCTGCTTGCGCAAATCGGTTTAGAATTTGAGGTAAAGGTAAGTAATAAAGAGGAAGTCTATACAAGTACAAAACCACAGAAGATTGTAGAAGAACTTGCATTGATGAAAGCAGAAAATGTTGCATCTGATCTTCAGGCAGAGGGAGTAGAATTGAAAAATACAATTGTGATCGGAGCAGATACAATCGTTGTACGTGACGAAGAAATCCTTGGCAAGCCAAAGAATGAAGATCATGCATATGAGATTCTTCTAAGCCTTCAGGGAAGAGCACATGAAGTCTATACAGGTGTTGCAATTCTTTCCTATAATAATGCAGGCGAGAAAGAAATCATTAACCATGCGGTAGAGACAAAGGTTCATGTGCATGAGATGAGCGAAGAAGAAATCCGCGCGTATATCGCAACCGGAGATCCGATGGATAAGGCGGGAGCTTATGGAATCCAGGGAAGCTTCGCGGCATATATTGATGGAATTGAGGGAGATTATTATAATGTAGTCGGACTGCCGGTGTCATATGTGTACCAGCAACTAAAAGAATACTAAACATATATTGTTACATTTGTAATCATATGGTATAATACATATGTTGTCGCTCCTAATCTGGCAACAGAAAGGGGGTGTTGGCGTGTCGATACTGATATCATTCCTTGTTTCCGTCGTAGCAAGTATAATTGGCTATTATGTTTGCAAATGGCTAGACGGTGACGACAGCGACAATTAGCCTGAATGGATGCTCAACCATTGAAAAATAAAAGAGAAAAAAACCCCACGAGGTGCTAGCTCGTGGGGTTTTTTTGTGTTGACATATCATAATGATATCATTCCTTAGCTACAATCACTATATCACATAATCGTAGCTAAAACAAGTATATGTTGAAAAATTAAATTTTATTTATCACACCTATGCTATGGTTCAAAAATGGGTGCTTTTCTTTTGAGAAAACAAAATCGTAACAAAAATGTAACATCTGTTTTTGTTATTATTCTGAAAAGGATACGAAAAACAGGAGAAAAATTATCATTAATATACAAATTAAGACAAAGTGTCTATGAATTTTTTTTTGAATCGTACAAATGTACAGAAATAAAAACAATTTTATTGTGGAAAATGCGCATAAAAAAAAGAGCGGATTCTAAAATGAGAGCGAAAAACGGTAAAAAAAGTAATAAAAAATAGATAAAACGTAGAATGAAAAAAGAGCAAATTGAAATAAAAAAAGTGGTTTTTTTATGAATTTAACTTGTTGAAGCGGAGCGTTGACAAAGAGAAAACATGGGAGTAATATTTAGTCAACTTTTCGGAGAACATGACGTTTTAATGCGATTATAAGCAGTAACATTTGCCATGCTGTATACGAAAAGTGACAAAATACAGCAATATACATTAGGTAGAAAGGGAGGGAGCAATACGGGAAATCTGGCAGACAATCTTATGGAAGAACTGAATTGTGAGACAGTGTTCACACTTCCGGTTCTTGGCGGGATCAATGAATCTGTAGTAGTTACCTGGATCATCATGGCAGTGCTTGTGATAGCATCCATTATCCTGGTAAGAAACTTAAAGGTTGAGAATCCCGGAAAAGTGCAGTTGGCTCTCGAAGCCGGTATCGGCGCCGCTGAGGACTTCTTTGTCGGAGTACTTGGCAAAGAGAACAAGGGTTATGTACCGTATCTGATTACGGTTCTGTTATATCTTGCTTGTTCAAACACAATTGCACCATTGTTTGGCTTTAAGCCTCCGACGAAAGATTTGAACGTGACGGCAGCCCTGGCAATCATGAGTATGTGTCTCATTGAATTTTCAGGTATCCGCAAGAATGGATTCGGACATTGGGCAAAGCATTTTGCACAGCCGATTCCAATTGTAGCACCGATCATGATTCTGGAAATCGTCATCCGGCCGTTGTCGCTTTGTATGCGACTCTTTGGTAACATGCTGGCAGGATTCGTAGTCATGGAACTTTTGAAAGCAATCGTTCCACTGATCATTCCGATTCCAATCAGTTTTTACTTTGATATTTTCGACGGTCTACTTCAGGCATACGTATTTGTATTCCTGACATCTCTGTTTATGAATGAAGAGATGGAGTAAGAACTTAACACATTCTATTGAAAAGAAAAGGAGATTAAAATTATGTCAACACTTATTGCTATTGGAGCAGCTATCGCAGTATTCACAGGTATCGGAGCAGGTATCGGTATCGGACATGCAACAGGTAAAGCAGTAGAAGCTATCGCAAGACAGCCAGAGGCAGAAAGCAAGATCAGTAAGAACCTTATCCTTGGATGTGCTCTTGCCGAGGCAACAGCAATCTACGGTTTCATTATTGGTATCCTGATCATCTTCTTCCTGAAATAAGAAACGAAAAGAATCTTATGAAAATGATGGAAGCAGATAACAGGAAAGGCAGGTGTAAAAGGTGCTTCAGTTAAATATGAACCTTGTCTATACCATTATCAACCTTATTGTTCTCTTCCTCCTGTTGAGACATTTTCTGATCAAACCGGTGAGTGATATCATGGAGAAGCGCAGACAGATGATTGCAGACGGTCTTCAGAGTGCACAGGATGCACAGAGTGATGCGCAGAAGATGAAACAGGAATATGAAGATGCTTTAAAGGGAGCGAAGCTTGAATCAGCTGCGATTGTTGAGAAGGCACGCTCAGAGGCTAAGACAGAGTATGACCGCATCGTAAGTGAAGCAGGAAGCAAAGCCGGAGATCTTCTGGAAGCTGCAAAAGAGAATGTACGTATTGAACGTGAGAAGACAATGAAAGATCTTCAGACTCAGATTGCAGGACTGGCTATGGCATCCGCGGAGAAGATCGTGGGCGACAAAGAGCAGAACATTTATGACCAGTTTTTGGGAGAAGTAGGTGGGACAGATGAAGACACAGACAAGTAAAAGTCAGATTTACTGCGAGGTGGCAGCAATCAGATATGCGCGTGTTCTGTATGAAGTAAGTGTCCCAAAAGAAGCTGTACAGAAAACACGTGAGATTTTTGAGGAAGTACCGCAGCTTCACGAGATTTTTCGCGAATCCTACCATTGAATTTCAGAAAAAAATGAATGTGGTAGACAGAGTATTTCCGAAGGAGATAAGAAATTTCCTTAAAGTAGCGTGCAGATATCAGAGAATGAATCTGATCGAAGATATCTTCACAGCATATGACAGATACTGTGATGAACAGAATCAGGTTCTGAACGCAGTTCTGACATGTATTCAGCCTCCAACGGAGGAACAGAAAAAAGGAATGGAGGCGTTCCTTTGCAAGAAATATGGCGCAAAGCGTGCTAAAATCGAAGTTCGCCAGGATAAAGCACTGCTTGGAGGATTTATTCTCCGGGTTGGCAGTGATGAGTATGACTGGAGTATGAAAGGACGCCTGAACAGATTAGAACAAAGATTGACCTGGAGGTGAACAAGGTGAGTTCAATCAATTCAGATGAAATTATTTCTATCCTGAAAGAAGAAATAGAGAATTTTGATACAATGAGTAAGGACAGTGAAGTAGGTACTGTTGTTACTGTCGGCGATGGTATCGCCACAATCTACGGGATTGATCACGCCATGTACGGGGAGATCGTTACTTTTGAGAACGGCCTTAAGGGAATGGTACAGGATATTCGTAAGAATGAGATCGGATGTATCCTTCTTGGAAGCGACACAGGAATCCGTGAAGGCACAAAGGTAGCCCGTACAGGAAAGAAAGCAGGCGTTCCGGTTGGAGACGCTTATGTAGGAAGAGTTGTCAACGCCCTCGGTGAGGCGATTGACGGAAAAGGTGAGATCAAATCTGACGACTATCGCCCAATCGAGAATGAGGCACCTGGAATTGTTGATCGTAAGTCAGTAAGCGTTCCGCTTGAGACTGGTATCCTTTCCATTGATGCAATGTTCCCAATCGGCCGTGGACAGCGTGAGTTGATCATCGGAGACCGTCAGACAGGAAAGACATCCATCGCACTGGATACGATCCTGAATCAGAAAGGTAAAGATGTAATCTGTGTCTATGTTGCAATCGGACAGAAAGCATCTACAGTAGCCAAAGTTGTTAATACATTACAGACACACGGAGCAATGGATTATACGATCATCGTATCTTCTACAGCAAGTGACTGTGCTCCGCTTCAGTATATTGCACCATATGCAGGAACTGCTATGGCAGAGTACTTTATGCACAAGGGAAAAGATGCACTGATCATTTATGATGATCTTTCCAAGCATGCGGTTGCATACCGTGCACTTTCTCTTCTGCTTGGACGTTCTCCGGGACGTGAGGCATATCCTGGAGACGTATTCTACCTGCATTCAAGACTTCTGGAGAGATCCAGCCGTTTGAGTGATGAGATGGGCGGAGGTTCTATCACAGCACTTCCGATCATTGAAACACAGGCAGGAGATGTATCAGCATATATTCCGACAAACGTTATTTCCATTACAGATGGACAGATCTTCCTGGAGAGTGGACTTTTCGCATCAGGAATGAGACCGGCGGTCAACGTTGGACTTTCCGTATCCCGTGTTGGTGGTGCAGCTCAGACAAAAGCAATGAAGAAAGCATCAGGAAGTATTCGTATCGATCTGGCACAGTATCGTGAAATGGAAGTCTTCACACAGTTTAGTTCAGATCTTGATGCAGCTACAAAGGAAGAACTGGAATATGGAAGTGGTCTGATGGAACTTCTGAAACAGCCACTGTATCATCCACTTTCCCTGCATGAGAAAGTAATTACACTGTGTGCAGCAACACATAAAGTACTCTTAGGTGTTGAGAAGACAAAAATCAAACAGTTCCAGTATGATATGCTTCAGATGTTCGAGATAGAGCATCCGGAAATCGGTCAGGAAATCGAAGAGAAGAAAGTCCTGACAGAGGAACTGATCGACAAGATCGTAGAGACAGCGAAGGAATTCAAGAAGAGCAGGTGTTAATATGGCAAATATCAGAGAGATACAGAGCAGAATCAACAGTGTCAAAGACACAATGAAGATTACCAATGCAATGTATATGATCTCTTCTTCCAAACTGACACAGGCGAGAAAGAAGCTGGCAGATACAGAACCATATTTCTATGCGCTGCAGGGTGAGATCAGTCGTATTTTACGTCATCTACCAGAATTACATCATAGTTATTTCAACAAGAGGGAAAACATTCCGGCAGAGGAACGTAAGATTGGATCGATCGTTATCACGGCGGACAAGGGACTGGCCGGTGCATACAATCACAATATTGTGAAGCTTGAGGAAGAGATTCTTTCCAAGCCGGGTCAGCATAAGCTTTTTGTTGTGGGAGAGCTTGGACGTCATTATTTTGCAAAGAAGGATGTAGATATTGATACAACTTCCGTTATACAGTTCAGAAACCGACCATGCATCGTGCCCGTGACATCTCAGCGGTTATTCTGGATCAGTTTAACAATCATGAGCTGGATGAAGTTTACGTAGTATATACACGAATGGAAAATGCAGTTCAGTCAGAAGCGGAAGTGTTAAAACTTCTTCCACTCGAGAGAGGGGATTTTGGTGAAATGAAGATGCCTTTGAATATGTATCGAGAGGAAATCGAACTGAATCCATCTCCTATGGATGTCATGAACAGTATTGTACCAAGTTATATCAACGGTATGATCTACGGATGTCTGGTTGAGGCTTATGCCAGTGAGCACAATGCCCGTATGATGGCAATGAAGTCAGCAACAGACAGTGCACAGGATCTGATCAAAGATCTGTCAATCCTCTATAACAGAGCAAGACAGGCTGCGATCACACAGGAGATCACAGAGGTTTGTGCCGGCGCAAGAGCTCAGCAGAAGAAGAGTTAAAATGTCGAAATGCGTTACAGACAGCAGGTTGTTGCAGTTTGTAATGACTAAATATAAGAAGAGAGAGAGAACATGAAAGTAAAGGACGAAT
>ENA-OQJT01000035-OQJT01000035.1-human-gut-metagenome-genome-assembly--contig:-NODE-35-length-27043-cov-1.249628_pt1 | contig 27043 bp, 34 predicted proteins | sample MGYA00242612_ERZ504779 | MGnify/ENA primary metagenome ERZ504779 (study PRJEB26092, sample SAMD00036366) | human gut metagenome | host: Homo sapiens | study: EMG produced TPA metagenomics assembly of...
CTGCCGCTGCGGATGGTGTTGGTGCTCTTAAGTCTGCCACATAATCGGCAATCGTTGTATCTGTCTCATGTCCGACTGCAGAGATCACCGGAACACGACAGTCAAAAATCGCACGCGCAACAGCCTCCTCATTGAATGCCCACAGATCTTCAATGCTTCCTCCGCCTCTTCCGACGATCATGACATCCACCTGCTTCTCTTCCAACATATGGATCCCTTTCACGATACTGCTCACGGCACCATCACCCTGTACCAGTGCAGGATAAAGCAGGATCTGGACAAATGGATTCCTTCTCTTTGCCACATTGATGATATCTCTGATCGCTGCTCCTGTCGGTGCGGTCACAACCCCGATCGTACGTGCATAGCGTGGAATCGGCTGTTTATACTCTGCTGCAAACATTCCCATCTCTTCGAGTTCCTTCTTCAGTGCCTCGAATCTTTCATACAAAAGTCCCGCACCGTCTAAAATGATCTCTCTTGCGTACAGCTGATACTTTCCATCCCGTTCATAGACGCTGACCGCACCCAGCACTACTACCTGCTGTCCTTCCTCCATATGAAAAGAAAGCCCAGACCTTGAGCCTGCGAACATCACGCAGGCTATCGTGCCGGACTCGTCTTTCAATGAAAAATATATATGCCCTGATGTGTGGTACTTTAAATTAGACACCTCACCCTTTACATAGATTCGGTTCAGCATGAAGTCCTGGGTGAACATATTCTTAATATAAGAATTAACCTGCTTCACCGTATAGACATTTTTCATTCTTTCGTCTCTTCCAGTGAACGCGCAATCTTGCCAAGTACTCCGTTGATAAATGACGGAGCCTCATCTGAACTGAACATCTTTGTCAGTTCTACTGCCTCGTTAATCGCAACTCCTACCGGTACCTCGTCATCCCACTTCATCTCATATACCGCAAGTCTCAGAATGGACAGATCTACTTTGTTCATTCTTGTCGTCTTCCATCCCTTTGCATTGGCATTGATCAGTTCATCAATCTCTTCTGTCTTCTCAAGTACTGCCGCATATTTTCTCTTAATATATTCTTTATCCTTATCCGCTGCATCTTCCAGTGTAGAAAAATAGTATTCAATCTGCTCCGGCATCTCCTGCGGATCATTAAATTCTATCTGAAACAACATCTTGAAAATGTGCTCGCGAAGTTCTTTTCTAACCATGTTGGCTGATTCCTTTCCTGTTCGCTTTTATTCCTGACTCTCCATCTCGACTCCTGCAACCTTAATGTTCACATCAGCCACTTCAAGTCCTGTCATATTCTCAATTGCATTCTTAACTTTCTCCTGCACTCTTGCAGACACCTCAACGATGCTGTAATTGTACTTCAGGTTCAATGCCAAGGATACAGTCACAATACCTTCCAGTACATCAACCTTCACACCTTTGGAAAGATTCTTCATTCCGAGCTTTCCGATCAGTTCATTCGTGATGTTTCCGGCCATAGAAGCAACACCTTCCACTTCTGTGGCAGCAAGCGCTGCAATGATCGCTACAACTTCATCTGCAATCTTAATCTCACCTTTGCTTGCGTCGTTCTGTATTGTATAAATATTTCTTTCGTCCTTTGCCATAATCAAAACCTCCTGTTTTGTCTGATTCTTTCTACATTATATCAAAAATCTTTCTATTTGAAAAGATTTTTATGAACGTCCGAATTCTGACAAAATAAGTCCTTCATTTCTCTCTTCTGTCATACGGATACTCCACTCATGCGCAAAGAGAAGAAGCGGACGTCCCTTCAGATCCATGATCTTCTTCATATCAGATGTTCCGCTCAAGCGATCCATATCGATCTCTTCATTCTCGATCCAACGGATGTACTCATATGGCAGATTCTCCAGACGGATCTCCACATTATATTCATTCTGAAGACGATACTTCAATACATCAAACTGAAGTACACCTACAACACCTACGATGATCTCTTCCATCCCCGTGTTGAATTCCTGGAAGATCTGGATCGCACCTTCCTGTGCAATCTGATTGATTCCCTTTACAAACTGCTTTCTCTTCATCGTATCAACCTGACGGACACGTGCAAAGTGCTCCGGTGCAAAGGTCGGGATTCCTTCGTAAGCAAATTTCTCTTTTGATGTTGTCAATGTATCTCCGATTGAAAAGATACCCGGGTCAAATACTCCGATGATATCTCCGCCGTAAGCCTTATCGATCATCTTTCTTTCACTTGCCATCATCTGCTGCGGCTGGGAAAGACGCACATCCTTTCCTCCCTGCACATGATAAACACTCATACCGGCCTCAAATTCTCCGGAACAGATTCTCATGAATGCAATTCTGTCTCGGTGGGCTTTGTTCATATTCGCCTGGATCTTAAATACAAATGCTGAGAAGTCTTTTTCTGTCATTGGATCAATCTCGCCATGATCTGATTTTCTCGGAAGCGGAGAGGTTGTCATCTTCAGGAAATGCTTCAGGAAAGTCTCTACACCAAAGTTGGTAAGAGCGGATCCGAAAAATACCGGTGAAAGCTGTCCCTTATCAACCAGTTCCTGATCAAACTCAGCTGCTGCTCCGTCCAGAAGTTCAATCTCATCTGCAAGAATGTCTTTTGCATCTGCTCCGATCAGTTCTTCTGTCTCCGGTGCGTCGATCGGTATCATCTTCACTTCACCCATCGCAGTACCTTTTTTCGTGTCTGAGAACAGCTCAACTTCACGTTTCGCTCTGTCGTAAACTCCCTTGAATTCCTTACCGGAACCGATTGGCCAGTTAATCGGACAAGTTGCGATTCCAAGCTCTTTCTCTATATCATCTAACAATTCAAATGTATCCTTCGCCTCACGGTCGAGCTTATTGATAAATGTAAAATTGGGATGTGACGCATCACACAGACTTTAAACAGCTTTCTTGTCTGCGCCTCAACACCCTTGGATGCATCGATAACCATAACTGCGGAATCCGCTGCCATCAAAGTACGGTATGTATCCTCTGAGAAGTCCTGATGTCCCGGTGTATCTAGAATATTAATACAGTATCCGCCATAGCTGAACTGAAGTACAGAAGAAGTTACAGAAATACCTCTCTCCTTCTCAATCTCCATCCAGTCGGAAACCGCATGCTTCGCAGTTGCTTTTCCCTTAACAGATCCTGCCTGGTTGATGGCTCCTCCGTACAGAAGGAATTTCTCTGTCAATGTTGTCTTACCGGCATCCGGATGGGATATAATGGCAAATGTTCTTCTTTTCTTTATCTCATTCGTAATTTCTGACATTTCTAATCTCCTATCATTTTCACGCAATAGATAACTGTCCGCAGGCATCCTGTAGACAGTTACATAATAAACCAGTAAATAGTGTATCACAAGTCCTCTCTGACAGCAAATCTTTTATAAAAAGTTTTTCCAAAAATATACTTTCTATTCATGAATTGGTGTAATTACAATCTTCTCCGGCTTTACATCCGACTTTCTTGTCACAATATCCTCAATCTGGGCACGGTTTGCATCCGTAAGCTCCTCTGCATTTACAACAACATCTGCACTATCTTCCCCCAGACTTACTACTGCCTCTGAAAATCCTTTTGTTGCCATCAATGTCTCAATTTCCATCTCCGTCTCTGATTGTTTTGTAAGCTCCACCATCTGTGCAACTGCATCTGACTTTTCCTCTTCACTGAGCTCCGTATTGTCTATGATCGACTGCAGTGTTTCTTTATTCTGGGCACGCACCTGTTCTCTTGTAACTTTTGCCTGGGCTACCGTAGTCTGGGCTGAACCATTTGTGAGAACCGCCTCTCCAGGTGTTCCTTCTGTTTCAGAATCATTACTTTCAATTTCTTCGCTTCCTGCTTCTGTATCTTCCTGTGAAATATCCAAAAGTTCCTGATTTGTAAGATCTGCATTAGCTTCTTTTGTTCCTTTCGCATTCTCGCCAAACAGACGTCCCGTGTAGTTCAGATATCCTGCTGCCGCGATCATAACCGCAAGTGCCACAATGATCAACTGGTTTTTTCTTCACTTTTCCTTTCATTAAGATAAACCTCCTTTTATGTAGGCGCACGTTTCATTATTTTTATCTTATGCGCTTCTACACCAAATAATGCCTGCACCGCTTCTGTCAGATTCTTCGCGACAACTGCATTCCCACCTCCATCTGCTATTACAAGAATGCCCTCCACTTCCGGTGCATTTTCTTTACTTACATATGGAGTCTGCGTTCCGTCTGTCCCCTGACTGTACACGGTCGTTTTATCCAGAGATTTCTCTTCACTTTCTCTTGTCTCTCCCTGGCTGTCTGCTTCCTTCGTCGTCTGATGTGTGCTTTGCTGATCTTTTTCAACCACCTTCTGTCCTGTAGACTTTAATGTGATCATCACCGTCACCTTTCCCGCCCCATCTACAACACCAAGTGTCTGCGCTGTCTTCTGTTCCAGATATTTTTCATAGTCTGCCATGGAATCTGTCTCATACGTCTCTCCTTTCCCGGATTTCCCGTCAATCTTTGTATCCTTATCCACCTCCCCTGTCTTCGGAACCGGAACCGCAACTACAAGAAGCAGCAGTCCACACAGGAATAAAATGGCTAATCTTGTTCTTTTCTGACCACGATCCGCCTGTTTTATCTTCCTTGTGTATCCCACGATCCTTTCTTTCCACTCCTGCCAATTATTGTCCAATTCCGATTTCCTCCCGTTTTATAGAATCCGACATCCGCTCTATTTCTTTTTCATATTGCTGATACACTTCCCTTTGATAAAATTGCTCTGCTTTCAGTCCTTTCAACGCCGCAACAGGGGATAGTGCAAGCAGGATCAGGACAAGTCCACAGAAAAAACGAATATATTTTTCATAATCTTTTCCCGGAATTACCTGCAGAACTGCACTCATGACGAGAAGCATTGAAATGATTTTTTGTATCCATTGTGTAAGCATCCGGCAGATTCCTCCTCTCTCCTCTGAAACCTTAAGATGTTACAGCCACCACAAGTGCAATGCTTAAGACAAACAACAGTGTTGTGGATGCTATTACCTTCACCATAAGCTGATAACCGGAACTAACTCCAGATATGCATGTTGTAATTCTCCGATCAGAAACCGGTTGGACTAATGCCGCCACAAGTTGGTACAAAAATGCCAATATCAGAAATTCCACCAGTGGAATAAGTGCCAGGACAGCTATAAAAATCATTCCTGCTACACCGATTCCATTCTTAAGAAGTACTGCAACTCCTAATGCAACATCCATTGTACCTCCGGCAACATCTCCGATCCACGGAACCGCCTCCAGTGTTCGTCCCGCAGCAGTCATTTTCAAAGAATCAATTGCCGGATTCAAAAATCCCCGGATCAGACTGATCCCACTCACAGCGGCAATCATACTTTTCAGACTCCATTGGATACATTTTTCCAGAAGTTCTGCAAATTCTGAGAAAAGATCTTCTCCGGTCAGGCAGGATAAGACCCTCACCATCCCGTAGATCTTCACAGCCGGTAAAAGAAAATGAAGTACAAGCAGTTCCACCAGATAGATCAGGAACAGTATTGTATTATAAAACATCAACGCCGAACTGCTCTTTCCGGTAAATGCAACCGCCAGAAAGAAACTTGGGCAAAACACCTGCATCAATTGGACAAGCTCTCCTGTTTTTTCTTCGGCATATAAATTCATCGATTGATATGCTTCCAGACAGATTGCGATCACAACAAGATACAAAATATAAAAACCCGCTTCCGCTGTCTGTCTGTTTTGAAAGATACTTGTAAAATTCGAGAAAAATGCAGCCGCCACTGTAATCAGCAGCAGGCGCGCCAGATTCTTCCTTCCTTTCTGAAAAACAGAGAACACCTGTCCTGAAAAAAACTCAAGAAATCTTTCTCCCAATTCCTGCGTATTTCCGCTGATCAGCATCTCTGTAAGATCACGAAACCGAACTTTTTCTCCCAGTTCTGTCTCTCCTGATAACTGATCGATCTGTTTGAAATCAAATTCATCCAGCAGACTTTCTTCCATTTGTTCCAGCTCATCCTCCAACATCCCGGAACGATCTTCTGTTTCCTTTTCCTCCGCTGTACCATGCTCTGCTGCATACACGCTGCCACATCCTGTCACAACCGTAAATAAAAACACAAAACAGAAGAGCTTTTTCCAAAAATGTTTTTCCCTTTTCATATCAGAAAATCTCCGATTAGTTCCAGCAGCGAAAGAAGTACCGGCATTCCTATCGCAAGGATCGTCAACTTTGTAAAAATCTCAATCTGTACAGCAATATTCTGATACCCTGCATCTTTACAGATTCCGGATGCAAATTCAGCCACATAAGTCACACCGGCCATTTTCAACAGAATACTCATCTGTCCGGCATCCAGTTTTATATAATCTGCAATTTTCTTTACTGTCCGCACAAAGATTTCAAGTCGTGAAAGCATACAAAGAAATAAAAACAAGCTGACTGCAAGACTTACATAAATGCCATATTCACTTTTCCCACTTTTAAACTGCAAAGCAAGTAATGTTCCCACGACACCCAAAAGTGCGATTTGTATACTGTTCAATTCTGTTCCGCCCTCCTTAAAGAGAAAACAATTGCCGGATCGAAGAAAATAAGTCATAAATCGCCGGGAGAACCCAGGATAATACAAGAATCAGCCCTGCAAGACTTGTCAGGAATGCCTGTTCCTCTCTGCCGCTATGCTTCAAAACCTGACTCAGAATAGATACAAGAATTCCCACCGCCGCAATTTTAAATATCAGATTGATGCTCACATTCTCCCTCCTCTCCCTTTTGTTCCCGCCCTTTTAAAGCAGAAGGATCACAAGAAAAATCCCTCCTGCCGCCCCCAGCCAGCTACCGAGCTTTTTCTTCTCAGACGTTTCCGCAGTTCTCTTTTCAATTTCCATATCCAGCCTTTTTAAATGATACTCCAGCAGACGAACTACACCTTCTCTGTCTCCTATTTCAAGCAGTTCCCCAGGTTCGCAGATCAGAGGATTCATTTTCCCTCTCCATTTCAGTTCCGGAAGATCTTTTCCTATCGTATCTGTCCACAAGTCAGCAAACCGCTTTTCCTGTGTGCCCTGACATTGAAATGCCAGATCCATCAGCCAGTTTTCATAAGGTTCCTTCTCTCTTGATGCAATATTATAAAAAATTTCCGAAAGCGGAAGTCCTGCATACAGTAATTCGCCTTTTATTTGTTCTATAATTCTGCGAAAATGACTCAATTCTTCCAGATAATTCCGAAGTTCTTTTCCATACATCCATCCTGCTCCGGTCGTTGCCAACAGGATCAGAAAACATCCGACTAATTTCTGCACAGCACACGCCCCCGCTCATCATAGATTTCCCGAATCTTGCCAGGACCGTGATCCTGTCCAAGCACAACATAACGCTGAAACATTCTTCTGCGGATCAGGTCACCCAGGATCGGCTTTTTAGAAGCCTCATCCATATCAAGGCTGTGTACACTCGCGATCAGCCGGCAGCCGCACTGCATGGCATATTCAATGGCATGGATATCCTCACTTGTGCCGATTTCATCCACTGCGATCACACGCGGCGCCATAGAACGGATCAACATGATCATCCCCTCCGCTTTCGGACAACAGTCTAAAATATCAGTCCTTGTACCCAGATGATTCTGCGCGATTCCAAGATAACACCCACCAAGCTCCGATCTTTCATCTACCACACCGACAGAACACCCTTTTATGTATTCATTTCCATCCGATATCTGACGGATCAGATCACGGATCAAAGTAGTCTTTCCGCAACACGGCGGAGAAATGATCAATGTATGGCAAATCTGTTTATTTTCCGTAATATATGGAATCAATGCGTCAGCACACCCAAGTACTTCGTGAGAAATTCTTACATTTAGCGAAGAAATATACTGTATATTTTTTACTTTTTCATTTTCTATAATTACTTTTCCTGCCACCCCGACCCTGTGACCTCCTTCCACTGTAATAAATCCCTGTTTCACTCATTTTCATATGCATAGAGCGAATAATGACAAATATATCCCATTGTCTCACCAATATCTTCTTTCGTAACCAGATACGGGTGTGCCGGGTCCGGAAGAACCCGTTCCTGCCCTCTCATCTGAATCAGCAGCGGCTGACCTGTACGTATCCTGATCTCCTGCAGTTCCTCCGGATTACTGACGGATTCTTCTACAAGCTTACGGATTTTTTCTGCCAGCAGATTCCAGACCTGCATCTTCTTGTTCTGTCTTTCCATTTCCATCTTGTCCACCTCTCCAGTTGTTGTCCGTACCCCTCCTCTCTACACAATATATGGATAAGATTCTTAAAGTATTCCTTGCACATACAAGAAAAGAGGAACAAAACCCAGTTCCCTGAATTCTGTTCCTCTTTTTTTATTCTTTCTGATTCTTATTCTGCAACATCTTTCATGCTGAAGCTGAATCTTCCCATCTTATCTTTACCAAGGCATACAACCTTCACAACATCACCGATGCTTACAACGTCTTCTACCTTGTCAACTCTCTGCTTAGAAAGCTTGGAAATGTGTACCATTCCTTCTTTACCCGGTGCAAACTCAACGAATGCTCCGAATTCTTTGATGCTGATAACCTTTCCTTCAAAAAGCTGTCCTGCTTCGTAATCTGTAACGATTGTCTGGATGTACTTCGCAGCTTTCTCCATGTTCTCTTTCTCTGTACCGCAGATAGATACATTTCCTTCATCATCGATGTCGATCTTAACACCTGTCTCGTCGATGATTGCATTGATTGTCTTACCACGCTGTCCGACAACATCACCGATCTTCTGTGGATCGATCTGCATCTGAATAATCTTCGGTGCAAACTCTCCAACTTCTTTTCTAGGCTCAGCGATTGCTTTATTCATAACTTCATCCATGATGTAAGTTCTTGCTTTCTTTGTAGCAGCGATTGCTTCTTCGATGATCGGTCTTGTCAGTCCGTGGATCTTGATATCCATCTGGATTGCTGTGATACCTTCGTGAGTACCTGCTACCTTGAAGTCCATGTCTCCGAAGAAGTCCTCGAGTCCCTGGATATCTGTCAGTACAAGGTAATCATCATCTGTCTCACCTGTTACAAGTCCTGCAGAGATACCTGCTACAGCAGACTTGATCGGCACACCTGCTGCCATCAGTGACATACTGGATGCGCAGACACTTGCCTGTGATGTAGATCCATTAGACTCAAATGTCTCAGATACTGTACGGATCGCATATGGGAACTCAGACTCGCTTGGAAGTACCGGAAGAAGTGCTCTCTCAGCCAGTGCTCCATGTCCGATCTCACGACGTCCCGGTCCTCTGGAAGGTCTTGTCTCTCCTACAGAGTAGGACGGGAAGTTGTAGTGATGCATATATCTCTTTGTCTTCTCTGCTTCATCAAGACCGTCGAGCTTCTGTGCTTCAGAAAGTGGAGCAAGTGTTGTCATTGTGCAGATCTGTGTCTGTCCTCTTGTGAACATAGCAGAACCATGAACTCTCGGGATCAGGTCTACTTCTGCTGCAAGCGGTCTGATCTGATCGATCGCACGACCATCCGGACGCTTATGATCTTTGAGGATCATCTTTCTTACTGTCTTCTTCTGATACTGGTAAACAGCCTCACCAGCTTCGCAAGATACTCTTCGTTGTCTGCAAATGCTTCCTCGAGTCTCTCTGTGATCACACGGATATTCTCTTCTCTTGTCTGCTTGTCATCTGTAAATACAGCCTCTTCCATCTCAGCAGCCGGAACGATCTCCTGGATCGCATCAAAGAGTTCCTGCGGAACAGCAAAGCTCTGATACTCATGTTTCGGCTTTCCACACTCTGCAACGATCGTGTCAAAGAAAGCAATCACTTCCTGGTTCAGATCATGTGCTGCAAAGATAGCTTCGATCATCTTCGCTTCCGGAACTTCTTTCGCACCGGCCTCGATCATGATAACCTTTTCCTTTGTAGAAGCAACTGTCAGTGCAAGCTCGGAAACTTCCTTCTGTGCTGCTGTCGGGTTGAATACGAACTCTCCGTCAACGAGTCCAACCTGTGTTGTAGAGATCGGTCCGTCAAACGGAATATCAGAAATACTTGTTGCAAGTGCAGCACCGAGCATAGCTGTAAGTTCCGGGCTGCAGTCCTGATCTACAGAAAGAACAAGATTCTCAAGTGTTACGTCATTTCTATAATCTTTCGGGAACAGAGGACGCATCGGACGGTCGATGACACGGTCTGTCAGGATCGCATTCTCAGATGCTTTACCCTCTCTCTTATTAAATCCTCCCGGGATCTTTCCTACAGCGTACATTCTCTCATTATACTCTACGCTGAGTGGGAAGAAATCAATTCCTTCTCTCGGCTTGTCAGATGCTGTTGCTGTACACAGTACAGTTGTGTCACCATAATGCATCAGCACTGCACCATTCGCCTGTTTTGCCACACGGTCAACATCCACGCGCAGTGTTCTGCCGGCCAGTTCCATTTCAAACTTTTTTATACATGGTTTTCTCCTTTTTATCTTATCTTCGTTTTATATGAGCAGAACAATTCGCTCCGAAACTACTGAAAAATGTACTATTCCATAGCAATTGAAGCCCACTGTAATCGATTGATAATACACTTTTCAGTGGTCTCGGTTCTTCTCTGCCCACAAGCTTTTAAATTATATCATATTCCATAATAAGAAGTAAATAGTTTTCCAAAAAAAGAACAAAAAGTACCAAAAATTCAGACAAAAAGAAACAGACCAGAAACCACATCATCAGATGCAGCTTCTGATCTGTCAATTGATCTTCTTTTTTGGAAAATCTTATTATTTTCTCAGACCAAGTTTCTCGATCAGAGCACGGTATCTCTCGATATCTACTTTCTTGAGGTATGCAAGAAGTCCTCTTCTCTGTCCAACCATCTTAAGAAGTCCTCTTCTTGAGTGGTGATCCTTCGGGTTAGCTTTGAAGTGATCTGTCAGCTCGTTGATTCTTGCTGTAAGGATAGCAACCTGTACTTCCGGTGATCCTGTATCTCCCTCTGTTCTTCCAAATTCTTTGATGATAGCCTGTTTCTTCTCTTTTGCGATCATTGTAATATCCTCCTTAAAATTCTTAGTTAAACCGCCTGGCATTAAGCAATGGTCGGAGTGATCCGATTACCGAACACCGGCTGATTTGATACCTCGGATAGTATAGCACAGAGATATCTGCTTGTAAAGCACAAATTTAAAATCTTTTATCTTTCATCGAATGGATGATTTTTCAGATATTCCTCTCCGTACCGCATATCTTTCATCACGCGGTCTTTGAGTTCTTCAACCGAATGAAATTTCGTTTCCGGACGTTCGAACTCCAGGATCTGCACTGTGGCAGTCTTCCCGTAAGCATCGCCTTCATATCCGTAAACATAAACTTCGAACAACCGTCTTTTTTCTTGCGCAACGGTCGGTTTCACCCCGGCATTTCCCACACCGCCATACCATACACCATCCACAAGGACACGGCAGGCATAGACACCGTACTTTGGCAAGATTTTCTTTTCCTGCGGTGCAAGATTCATTGTCGGAAATCCAAGTGTTCTTCCAAGCTGTTGTCCATGTTCCACAACACTGGTGATCTCATACGGATACCCCAGAAGCTTATTTGCAAGAGGAACATTTCCATCGAGGAGAAGTTCCCTGATATAAGTGCTGCTGATCTCCCGGTCTTTGTAATATGCTTTCTCGACCACATCAACTGTATAGCCATATTTCGCTGCATATTTCTCCAGCATCTGGTGATTTCCTCTTTTTTCATGACCAAAGTTAAAGTCCGTTCCGACAACAATGTGTGATGCGTGCAGCTTCTTATGCAGGATTTCATCGATAAATTTCTCTGCTTCCATCTCCATCATTTCTCTCGTAAATGGAATCTCGATCAGATAATCTACCTTGTCCTCAAGAAATGCTCTTCTCTCTTCATTTGTCATCAGACAGTCTCTGTCCATATCAAAGGCACAAACGACACTGTCGCAATCTTCCTTCTGCGCATATTTCATTATTCTGTTGAGCAGCTTCTGATGTCCTCTGTGCAATCCATCAAACTTTCCAAGCGTTACCGCTGTGTGATTTCTTCCGTCAAAGGCATCTAATCCTTTTATATATTGCATGTCTGTCTTATTCGTCCTTTATTTCTCAATTTTCTCTGCTTCAGGATCCAGAAACATTTTCTTAATATGGAACAGCTTCTTCGGTGCACGATACTGATAAAGGCCAATAAAATTCTTTCTGGAATCATATACTCTGACTTCCTGTCCATCTGTCCACTCTTCTTTTTCTAACAGAAAACGCTCCGGAAGATCATTTCCGTTATAAGACATCCATGCCTTCGCATCCGTCACAGTAACGGCCGGCAGTTCCGCGAAGATCTGATCCAGCGGAGTGAAAAGTTCTGCACCTTCTCCCTGTTCCATCTTCTGTCGCACTTCATCCAGTGTTACCGCATCTTCTTTCAGGAAATGGCCGACTTTCGTACGCTCAAGTTCTTCCATACAGCCGCCCACCTGAAGCTTCTCTCCAATGTCATGGCACAAAGTACGGATATATGTTCCTTTAGAACAGTCCACCTCCATACGCACATGCGGAAGATTCATCTCCAGAATGCGAATTCCATGGATCTGGACTTTTCTGCTCTTACGCTCCACGGTCTTTCCTTCACGGGCAAGCTCATAAAGCTTCTTCCCATTCACTTTCAACGCAGAGTACATTGGCGGAATCTGATCATATTCTCCGATAAATGATTCGATACAGGAACGTACTTCCTCTTCCGTCAGATCGCCCGGATCCCTCTCCTCCAGAACCTCTCCGGAAATGTCCTGCGTATCTGTCGTCTTTCCTAAAAGCAGCAGAGCCTCATATGTCTTATCATGATCTGTCAGAAGCTCACAAACCTTTGTTGCTCTTCCAAGACACACCGGAAGGACTCCCGTTGCATCCGGATCAAGCGTACCTGTATGACCGATCTTCTTCTGTCCAACAACTTTTCGAAGAACTGCAACCACATCATGAGAAGTATATCCTTTTTCTTTGTAAATATTAACTATTCCGTTTATCATTTTTTCTCGTTTTTCTCTTCTGCCGCTCTAAGCTGTCTTTCAATTAAAAGTGTCAGATTGTTGATCACATCATGCGGGGAACCTTTCATTGTAACACCGGCTGCTCTCACATGACCGCCACCACCGTAATATTTCGCAACTGCACTTACATCAACGATTTCTTTTGATCGAAGGCTTACTTTAAAAGTCTGCGGTTCGAGCTCGTAAAGAAGGATTGCAACCTCCACACCTCTTGTCTGACGCAATACGCTGACAATTCCATCCAGATCAGACGGTTTTGCCTGGAAGAACTCCATTTCTTTCAAACGTATCACTGAGACAACCGCCTTCTTATTCAGGATCATCATACTCTCAAGAAGTGCCTTCCCAAGCATCTGATTCTGAACATAGGATTTTTCAAAATATGTTCCGTCAATGATTGCGCTTCCATTGATCCCTTTTCTTAAAAGTGCAGCACCGACTTCCATTGTCTCCGGTGAAGTACAGGAATACTGGAACACTCCGGTATCATGCACAATCCCCATATAAAGGAAAGATGCGATTTCTTCCGTAATCTTCTCCTCATCCAGCAGACGGAAAACAAGTTCAGAAGTAGAACTTGCATCCGGCACGATATAATTCGTGTCTGCAAAAGACTCATTACTGACGTGGTGATCCACACATAAAGTTTCCTTTGCATTTTGGAACACCGGCTCGGAAAAACCAAGACGTCTTTCGTCCCCGCAATCCAGACTGACGAAAAGGTCATAAACTTTGCCTTCTACAATCTCATGCTTCGGCACATCCCGGTGTCCCATCATCTGAAATGCTTCCGGAATCTCCTCCAGATACAGATCTGTCTCAATCTCCGGATAATAAGTGGTCAGATAAAGATATAATCCAATTGTAGAACCAACGCAGTCCCCATCCGGACGAATGTGTCCGCCAATGGCTACACTGTGTTTCCCTTTTAATACATCGTTTAATACGATCATCTATTCCTCAGCTCCATCCTTCAAATCTCTTGTCACTTCGTCAATTTTCTTGCTGATATTTACTCCATATTCAATGGACTGGTCTACGATAAATGTAATCTGTGGTGTGTTGCGCATATTCACTGTACGTGCAAGTTCTCTGCGGATATATCCTCTGCACTCTGAAGACCTTTGATCGTATCTTCCTGTGCTTTCTTGTCTCCGAGAACACTGATATATGCCTTGCATGTCTTAAGATCCGGTGCTACTTCAACAGCAACAACAGATGTCAGCGGTGCAACACGTGGATCTTTGATCCCGCCACGCAGGATATTACTCAGCTCACGCTGTACTTCTGCATTGACTCTTGTATTCTTAATACTGTTCTTTCTCATGTTATAACTCCTTTTTATACAGAAAAGTTACTCCTGCAATGTATGACCCCTGCACGAGTAACAATTCTGTCACCTGCTGACAATTACAACACTCTGCAAATGTCAGCATCTTTTATTCTTACTTGCGTTCTGTCTCTACCATCTTGTAGGCTTCAACCTGATCGCCTTCTTTAATGTCATTGTAGTTCTCGAATACGAGACCACACTCATATCCTGTTCTGACTTCCTTCACGTCATCTTTGAAACGCTTCAGAGATGCCAGCGGTCCGTCGAATACAACGATTCCGTCACGGATCAGACGAACAGAACAGTTTCTCTCGAAGATACCGTCAAGCACATACGCACCGGCAATTGTTCCAACTCCTGATGCCTTGAATGTCTGACGTACTTCCGCATGACCGAGAACCTTCTCCTCAAAGACAGGATCAAGCATACCCTTCATGGCTGCCTCTACATCTTCGATGGCATTGTAGATAACTCTGTAAAGTCTTAAGTCAACACCCTCGCGCTCAGCGATATCTTTCGCTGTTGCATCCGGACGAACGTTAAATCCAATGATGATCGCATTTGATGCAGATGCAAGGATAACGTCAGATTCATTAATTGCACCAACACCGCCATGGATGATCTTAACAACAACTTCATCGTTACTCAGCTTCAGAAGACTCTGCTTGATTGCCTCTACAGATCCCTGAACATCAGCCTTAACAACAATATCAAGTTCTTTGAGGTTACCTTCCTGGATCTGGTTGAACAGATCATCCAGAGACATCTTGGACTTCGTCTCTTCCAGAAGTTTTACCTTGTTCTGGGAAATAAATGTCTCTGCAAACGCTCTTGCTTCTTTATCAGACTCACATCCTACGAATACTTCTCCCGCATTCGGAACATCATTCAGACCAAGGATCTCAACCGGCTGGGACGGACCTGCTTCTTTCACACGTCTTCCCTTGTCATCCATCATCGCTCTTACACGACCATGAGCGCTTCCTGCTGCGATCGCATCTCCTACGTGGAGTGTACCTTTCTGTACAAGAACAGTTGCAACAGATCCCTTACCTTTATCAAGCTCAGCCTCGATCACAAGACCACGTGCGGCACGGTTCGGGTTCGCTTTCAGTTCCATAACCTCTGCTGTCAGAAGGATCATCTCAAGAAGATCCTGGATTCCTTCATGTGTATGCGCTGATACCGGAACAAAGATTGTGCTTCCGCCCCAGTCTTCCGGAATCAGTTCGTATTCTGTCAGTTCCTGTTTTACACGTTCAACATTCGCACTTGGCTTATCGATCTTGTTGATCGCAACAATAATCTCAATTCCTGCTGCTTTCGCATGGTTGATCGCCTCAATTGTCTGTGGCATAACACCGTCATCCGCAGCAACTACAAGGATTGCGATATCTGTAGAGTTTGCTCCACGCATACGCATTGCAGTAAATGCCTCATGTCCCGGTGTGTCGAGGAATGTGATCTTTTCTCCGTTAATCTCAACAACAGATGCACCGATGTGCTGTGTGATACCACCGGCCTCACGACCTGTTACATTACTGTTACGGATTGCATCCAGAAGAGATGTCTTACCATGGTCAACATGACCCATAACACATACAACCGGTGGGCGTTTTACCATAAGGCTTTCGTCTTCTTCATCCTCTTTCAGAAGTTCTTCGATTACATCTACAACTTCTTCTTTCTCACAGAGAACATCGAATTCCATCGCGATCTCTTCTGCTGTCTCATAATCAACTTCCTGGTTTACAGTTACGATCTTGCCCTGCATGAAAAGCTTCTTAACAATAACAGAAGGAACGATCTTCATCTTATCAGCAAGCTCTTTAATTGTAAGAACTTCTGGAATCACGATCTGTTTGATCTGCTCTTCCTGCTTCTCTTCCTTCACCTGTGGCTTCTTCACTTCCACTGCCGGTTTCTGCTTCTTGCCTTTTCTTCCTTTTCCTTCGAAAGCTTCATCTCTGTATTCTTTCTTCTTATTATCTCTTTCTTTGTCTTTCGCTTTGTTCTCTGTGTCTTCTGCTGTTCTACGATCGGTGTAGCGTCACTTCTGTCGTTTCTGCGATTGTCATTTCTTCTGTCAGAGCGCTGTCCCTGTCCGCGTCCGTCTCTTCCGTCACGGTTCTCTCTTCCATCACGGTTGTCGCGTCCCTGGAATCCGTCACGTCCTCCTCTGTCAGAACGCTGTCCGCGTCCGTCTCTGTCCTGACGTGGTCCTCTGTTTTCGCCTCTGTTCTCGCCATTAGAACGTCTGTCTCCAAATGGTTTCTGTCCCGGTCTGTCAGAGCGTACCTGTCTTCCCTCACCACTCGGACGTCCTGTTCTTTCTGTTCTTGATCCCTGCGGTCTCTCAGAACGTGCTCCGTTCTGTGCCGGACGTGCCGGTCTGTCCTCTGCTGCACGAACCGGTCTTTCGCTTTTTTGCTGCCGGTTTCTCTGTACGAGCCGGTTTTCCTTCACCATTCGAACGGCTCTGTCCTGCTGCCGGGCGTTTTCCATCACCGTTTGGACGACCCTGGTTCTGTCCCTGACGTCCCTGTCCCGGACGTTTTCCCTGCAGTCTGCTGCTGTTCTTTGAATTCTGTGGGCGAACTACAAATGCAAGATTTTTCTTCTTTGGAGCACCCTCTTTTTCTGTTGTTTTATCTGCAGCCATCTCAGCATCTTTGCCAGCTGCTTCTCTTCTAATATCTTCTGCCACGTTATCCTCCCTGGTGTTTAAACTCTTTTTATTTTCATTCTGCATCTTCTCATCTGCCATATAAATCTACCTCCTTCAAGCAATCAACGGGGAACCTTTGTCTTCTACTCCCATTCATCAGGTACGGGATTTCAGTTCTTTTAATATTCCTTTTGCAAATCCTTCGTCTAATATCGCCAGAGATGCACGGAATTGTTTTCCCATCGCATGCCCCAAGGTATCTTTATCTCCGTAAACTATCATTGGAACTTTATAAAAATTTACACATATCACGGAATTTTTTCTTTGTATTATCTGAAGCGTCTTCTGCAACAACTACAAGGCTTGCTCTTCCGGACTTTGTCTGTCCTTCTGTCATAAATTCACCGCTTGCGCAGCGCCCCGCTTTCGTTGCCAGACTGATCAGAGACAGTACTTTATCTCTAGCCAATCTCATCCATCTCCTTTTCCAGCCGTTCATATACTTCCTGCGGTATTGCCTGCTTAAAGGAACGCTCCAGTCCTCTGTTCTTCACAGCCTGCTCAAAACATGCCTTCTGCGGACAGAGATACGCTCCACGTCCGTTTTTCTTTCCGGTTGTGTCAATGACAAATTCTTCTTCCTCTGTTCTGAGGATCCGAATCAGTTCCTTCTTTGGTTTCATCTCGCCGCAGCCTACACATTTACGCATAGGTACTTTCTTCTTTACTGCCAAACAATTCACTCCCTCAGATCTTACTCTTCGTCTGTCTCAACGAATTCAATCTCATCTGCTCCGTCTTCATCAGCTGCATCTGCCGGAACATCATCGTACTCTTCTTCCTCTTCTCCGACTGTATAGCCTTCTTCTCCGACCATACCCATCTGCTCCATGTAGTTCTCCGGGAGATCTCCACACTCAATTGCCTGTGTCTCACTCTTGATATCGATCTTGTATCCTGTCAGACGGGCTGCAAGTCTTGCATTCTGTCCTTCTTTACCGATTGCAAGTGAAAGCTGATAATCAGGAACAATAACTCCTGCAATCTTCTCATCCGGATCAGCCATAACAGAAATAACCTTCGCCGGGCTGAGTGCATTCTCAATCAGAAGTGCCGGATTCTCATCCCAGTTAATGATATCAATCTTCTCACCACGAAGCTCTTTTACGACTGCATTTACTCTTGCACCGTTCATACCAACACAAGCTCCGACCGGATCAACATTCGGATCGTTAGACCATACAGCCATCTTTGTACGGGAACCAGCCTCACGGGCAATGCTCTTGATCTCAACTGTTCCGTCCTTTACCTCTGCAACCTCTGATTCAAACAGACGTTTTACAAGTTCCGGATGTGTACGGGATACAAGGATTTTTGGTCCCTTTGGTGTGTTCTTAACTTCTACGATATAAAGCTTAATACGCTCTGTCGGCTCGAAATGCTCTCCTTTCACCTGTTCGTTCTCTGTAAGGATTGCATCTGCTTTTCCAAGATTCACACTGATATTCTTGCCAATATAACGCTGTACGATACCTGTTACGATATCCTTCTCTTTCTCGAAATACTGATCAAATACTGCCTTGCGCTCTTCTTCTCTGATCTTCTGAAGAATCAGGTTCTTTGCATTCTGTGTTGCAATACGTCCGAATTCCTTGGAATGAAGCTCAACCTGTGCGATATCTCCGATATGAAGTGCCGGATTGATCTTCTCTGCATCCTCAAGACTGATCTCGATTGCAGGATCAAATACTTCTTCAACAACTTCTCTCTCTGCGTATACAGAGTAGTCACATGTGTTGCGGTCCATAACGATCTTAATATTATCGGATGTTCCGAAATGGTTCTTACATGCACTTAAAAGTGAATTCTCAATGGCCTCCAACATGACATCCTTGCTGATGTTTTTCTCTTTTTCAAGAATATCCAATGCTTCGAGTAATTCTGTGTTCATTTTTCTTTCCTCCTAAATTAAAAATCCAAAGCCTGACGGATCAAAGCGATTTCTTTTCTGTCAAATGTCTGCTCTGTCTCATCTTCGTATGTGATGGTCACTGTATTCTCATCATAACTCTTTAAAATTCCGACGAACTCTTTCTGTCGGTCGATTGCACGGTATGTGCGGATCTCTACTTCTTCTCCAAGATTTCTCTTAAAATCCTTCTCTTTCTTAAGTGGTCTTCCAAGTCCCGGAGAACTTACTTCAAAGATATAGGAGTCTTCAATATAATCCTTCTCATCAAGGATATCGGAGAATCTCCTGCTGACTGCCTCACAGTCATCCACGGCAATTCCGCCTGGTTTGTCAATATACGCGCGAAGGTACCAGGTACCTCCTTCTTTCACATATTCTACATCTACCAGCTCAAACCCGAGTTCCTCTACGATAGGCTCGAGAAGTGCTTCTGTCTGCTGTTCATAATCTTCTCTTCTGGACACGCTGCGTCAAACTCCTTTTCTTCTATAATATAGTTTGTGATCTGATTCATAAAGAATTTTCCATATCACCAAAGAAGAGTGAACTTTCGTCCACTCTTCTGCCAATTCCTTATGTAACTATATTTACTCTAGCACTTTTCTTTGAGGAAATCAAGGGTTTTGCACATTTTCTTACAACACCTTAGAAATCCCCTTGACTTTCTCTTTCTTCACCGTCTCCGCTTCCGGCAAGACTTCTAGCGGCTTTTGGTTCCTGTTCCATCCCGTTTCGCCAATTTCAGGCGGTTCAGTGAAACTGTCTTTTCTCCATAAGTAATCTTCGTCTCTGTTCCTTCTTCAAAAAGATAAACTTCTTCTAATTCATCCTTCTTCTGAAGCTTAATTCCTCTGACACCGACAGCTGCTTTTTTCTTCTCCGGAACATCCGCAGATAAAAACCTCAGGAAATATCCGTTCTTCGTCTGAAGGACAACATTCTGATACTCCGTCACAACCTTCACTGCGACAAGCCTGTCTTCTTCCTGCAGCTTTGTTGCCGCGATCGTGCGCTTGGATACCTGGAACTCACTTCCATCCACACGCTTGATCATTCCCTGTGCTGTTGCAAACAATAATTTTGAATAACGCATCTGCTCTTCTTCACAGATCATAACAATCTGTTCTTCACTGCTTGAATAATTACTTACATTATCAATCGGAATCCCTTTGTCTCTGAACTTTCCATGTGGAAGATCAAGCACCTTCACCTGATGCATCTTGCCTTCATCTGTAAACAGACAGAGTTTTCCAATGTTCATACAATGCACAATGTATTTATTCTCTTTGTCTGCAGCTTCTTTATTCCTCTCATAGACTCCGGTATCCACTGTCTTCGCGTAACCAAAGCGATCCATCAGAAAGACGACCTGCTGCTCTTCAATCTTCTTCTCTTCAAAAACAGCTTCTTCTGCATTCTCCACAACGGTACGACGCTTTCTTCCGAATTCTTTTTTATAACTGTCAAGCTCTTCCATGATCACGCCTGCCATAGAATCATAGTTATTTAAAATATCTTCATAACGGGCAATATTTTCTAATGTCTTCTCATGTTCTTTCTGAAGTGCTTCAATCTCCAGACCGATCAGACGATAAAGACGCATCTCCAGAATTGCCGTTGCCTGACGTTCTGTAAAACGGAGCATTGCCGCCATCTTTTTGGAAATCGCAGACTTGAACTTAATGTTTTCCGTCTCACCGTTTACCAGACAGGCACGCGCATCTTTTACAGATTTACTTCCTCGTAAAATCTCAATGATCAGGTCGATCACATCACATGCTTTGATCAGACCTTCCTGAACTTCACTCTTCTCCCGCTCTTTGCCAAGCAAAGTTGTATATTTCCTCGTTGCAAGCTCAAACTGGAAATCCACATGATGTTCTATGATCTGTTTCAGACTTAAAGTCTCCGGTCTGCCATTCGCAACCGCCAGCATATTTACGCCAAATGTATCTTCCAGACGTGTCTTCTTATAAAGCATGTTCTTCAGGTTCTCAACATCCGCACCACGCTTCAATTCGATCACGATACGGATTCCTTCTTTTGAAGACTGGTTTGAAATATCAACGATATCTGTCGTCTTCTTGGATTCCACAAGATTGCAGACATCGTTTAAGAACTTTCCGATTCCGGCTCCGATCATCGTGTATGGGATCTCTGTGATCACAAGCTGCTTCTTGCCGCCTTTTAATTCTTCCACTTCCACTTTTCCACGCAGCTTGATCTTCCCCTGTCCGCTCTCATAGATTGCCGGAAGATCATCCTTATTGACCACAATTCCTCCGGTCGGGAAATCCGGTCCTTTGATATATTTCATCAGCTGCTTTGTAGTGATCTTGTCATTCTTCATATATGCCTTGACCGCATCGACCACTTCGCAGAGATTATGTGTCGGGATACTTGTCGCCATACCGACTGCAATTCCTTCCGCACCATTGATCAGAAGGTCGGCACACGCATCGGAAGCACAAGCGGTTCCTTCTCCGTCTCATCAAAGTTCGGACCAAAATCAATAACATTCTTATCCAGATCGGCCAGACATACTTCCTGCGTGAACTTCGTAAGGCGCGCCTCTGTATAACGCATCGCAGCAGCTCCGTCTCCCTCAATGGATCCAAAGTTACCGTGCCCGTCAACAAGAACCTGTCCCTTCTTGAAGTCCTGCGCCATTACTACAAGAGAATCGTAGATGGAACTGTCTCCATGCGGATGATATTTACCCATCGTATCTCCGACGATACGTGCACTCTTACGATAAGGCTTATCATAACGGATACCAAGCTCGTACATATCATAAAGTGTACGACGCTGAACCGGCTTGAGACCATCACGGACATCCGGAAGTGCTCTGGCGATAATAACACTCATCGCATAATCAATATAAGATTTCTTCATAAGATCAGAATATTCTGTCCTTATGATCTGTGATTCATTACTCATTCTTCTTCTCCTTAGATATCCAGTTCTGCCTCTGTCGCATTTTCATAGATAAAATTACGACGCGGCGGTACTTCAGTTCCCATCAGCATCTCCGTTACACTCGAAGCCATTCGGGCATCCTCAATCTCTACTCGTTTCAACATACGTCTCTCCGGATCCAGTGTTGTCTCCCAGAGCTGCTCCGCATCCATCTCTCCAAGACCTTTGTAACGCTGAAGTGTGAACGGACCTGTATGTGTCTTTCTATAACGTTCCAGTGCCTTATCATCATACAGATACTCTTCTTCTCCACTCTTTGGCATTGCCTTATAAAGTGGCGGCATTGCAATATATACATGTCCTTCAAAAATAAGCTCCGGCATAAAGCGATAGAATAAGGTGAGCAATAAGGTAGAAATATGTGCACCATCGACATCGGCATCGGCCATGATGATGATCTTATCATATCTCAACTTTGTAATATCAAAGTCATTTCCGTATCCTTCAGAAAATCCGCAGCCAAATGCATTGATCATCGTCTTGATCTCTGCATTGGCAAGCACCTTATCAATACTTGCTTTCTCGACATTTAAGATCTTACCACGGATCGGAAGGATTGCCTGGTAATTTCTGTTTCTCGCTGTCTTCGCAGAACCACCGGCGGAATCTCCCTCGACGATAAAGATCTCGCACTTCTTCGGATCTCTACTCTCACAGTTTGCCAGCTTTCCGTTACTGTCAAAAGAATACTTCTGCTTTGTCAGGAGATTGGTCTTTGCCTTCTCTTCTGTCTTGCGGATCTTCGCAGCTTTCTCCGCACTGGAAAGAACTGTCTTCAGTGTATCCAGATTTCGATCGAAGAAACGAACAATCTCTTCTCCTGTTACCTTGCTGACTGCTTTCGCCGCATCCGGGTTATCCAACTTTGTCTTCGTCTGCCCCTCAAATCTCGGATCCGGGTGCTTAATGGATACAATTGCAGTCATTCCGTTACGGATATCTGCACCGGTAAAATTCGCATCCTTTTCTTTCAGGATTCCTATCTCTCTCGCATACTGGTTCATGACCGTTGTAAAGGTTGTCTTAAATCCTGTCAGATGTGTTCCGCCCTCTGCATTATAAATATTATTACAAAATCCAAGTACATTCTCATGAAACTCATTCACATACTGCAGGGTTACCTCTACTTCAATCCCGTCTGCTTCCCCTTTAAAATAAACCGGGTCATGAAGTACTTCTTTCTTACGGTTCAGATCCTGGATAAATCCAATGATTCCTTCCGGTTCATGATAAACGATGTGCTCAACACTTCCATCTCTCTTATCATCAAACACGATCGTCAGATTCGGATTCAGATACGCAGTCTCATGCAGACGGCTCTTAACCTCTTCCGCTTTGAACTTCGTCTTCTCAAAGATCGTATCATCCGGCAGAAAATTTACCGTTGTTCCCGTCTTTCTCGTCTTTCCGATCTTAGGAAGAAGTCCATCTTCCAGTTCGATCACCGGGATTCCTCTCTCGTACCGGTCATGATGAACAAATCCATCCCTGCTGATCTTCACATCCATATAAGTAGAAAGAGCATTTACAACAGAGGAACCTACTCCGTGAAGTCCACCACTTGTCTTATATGCAGAATCATCAAACTTACCACCTGCATGGAGTGTCGTATAAACCAGACGAGCCGCAGATACACCCTTCTGATGCATATCAACCGGAACTCCACGACCGTTATCTGAAACGGTTGCAGATCCGTCTTTTTCCAATGTCACCTGGATCTCACTGCAGAATCCTGCCAGGTGCTCATCTACTGCATTATCCACGATCTCATAGATCAGATGATTCAGTCCTTTTGTAGAAACACTTCCTATATACATTCCCGGGCGTTTCCGTACTGCCTCAAGACCTTCCAATACCGCGATACTCCCTGCATCGTATGTATTATTTCCCGCCATTACTCTTTCTCCTTCTTTCTCGAACTCAAACTGTTCTATACAGTCAATCAACAAATATGATATCATTTAACCATCTGATTTTCAACTTCTTTTTCGCTCATATGTTCTGTCAACCTTCTTCTGATAGGAAAGGACTGTAACTGTCCAACAACCGTTTATTCTGTAACTACCCGCTTTAATGTCCGTTCCAGTACCTCCATTGCATTCTTCATCTCTTCCACCGTATTTGTCTGCGCCCCTGCTTCGATCAACAGAGACTTTGGCAGCAGATGAAGATTATAACGGTAAGCTTTCAGATAAATATGCCTTGCAAATCCCGGGTAATACTGTTCCGATGCAATCTGCATCTGCAAGGAGAACGCCAGATTATCCTGGATATATGGATTATACAGATAGGCAATATCGCCATTTGTCCGTGTCCTGCTCAATCCATTAAAATACATAATCTTCGCAGTCGGTTTTCCATTCACTTCCGTTACCAGATGTGTATTCTCATTTACACCGTCTCTGTGAAGATCGATTGCAACTTCAATCGTCGGATTCGCTTCCAGAACCGGCCGTACTGCACTTTCTGCATTCTCATATGCCCTGCTGCGGTCAAGCTTCCCATTAATAATATCATACACTCCGCTGTCATGAAGCGTCTCAATCCCATCCGCATTTAATAACTGCGTCAGATATTCCCCAATCCCAACGATGCTTGTAGATGGATCACCCGGTATGGAGTCGGCAAATTCTTCCTGTGAATGCGTATGAAAGATCAAAATTTTCGGACCTCCTGTACTTTGATCTATCTTCATACTCCGGTTTAAAAGATCATCCACATTAAGCTGCTCCGGTCCGATCATTGTAGAACTGTCTATTGTATAAAGATTGCTTGTCAGATATTCAAAATCACGCAGCCGCTCAATAGAAAGATCCATTCCCGGAACCGGCTGTTCTACAGCACTTTCCTGTGTTTCCGGCTCTGCTCCGACCAGTTTTCCCTCTTCATCTACCGCATGTTCATCATTTGCCTGACACTGAAGAATCCATGCAATCGTCTCCTCATCTTCCAATACTTCCTCCGGTTCTTCCTTTCCCCTTTTTTCTGTCTGATCTTCCAGATATCCTGCCAACGGCATCCACACATGAAGTGGAAGCCTGAAGATCTCTTCCCTTTCTGATTCCTGTTCTTTCTGATAAGAAAAAAGCGGAAGGTACAATTTCTGCGCATAAATCTGACTTTCTTCTAATAAAAATGTTCTCCCCTCTTCCAATGACCGGCCCATCCCAATTCCTAACGGAATACCTGACAGAACCAGAATCACCCCATACCATTTCATACGTCGGATTGTTTTTTTCTTATACACACGCATTGCAGAGTCCTTCCGCTCATTTCTATCATTCTATTCACTTTCTCCTGCATTTATATCAGAAAAAAGAAGATTCAAGGACGCTGCTATCGTATGACTGATCTGATGAACCATTTCATCCACATCTTTTGGTGTCACAAACATTCCATTTAAATGTGGGGAGATCAATTCTTTTACAAACTCATATTTTTCCGCCGCACTATAAGAGCGCAAAATCTCTCCTGTACTCCTTAATGCCTGCGACTGCTCCAGTGCAGTGATGAAATTTTCCATCGTATCATTGACGATCGTTGCCGCATCAACAACCGTAGGCACTCCGATTCCAATCACAGGAACCCCCAGAGATTCTTCCGTCATTGCATTCCTGTAATTTCCAACACCGGAACCCGGATGAATTCCTGTATCGGCAATCTGAATCGTCCGGTTCAATCGTCTGCTGTTTCGCGCAGCAAGTGCATCCACTGCAAGGATCAGATCCGGCTTCGTCTCATGGACAATTCCACGGACAATCTCCGCCGTTTCCATCCCCGTCTGTCCCATCACGCCGGGAACAATTGCACTAAGAACAATCAATTGCTCCGTACGCATCGCATATTTCCCGTATTCTTTTACTATATGCCGGTTTACCTCCAGATGATCTGCAACATAAGGGCCAAGCGCATCCGGTGTCACTGCTCTGTTACCGAGCCCGACAAAAAGAATCTTTAATTCTTTTCCATCTTCACAGGAAATTTTATGAAAAATCAATTCCCGGATGCAATCACAGATCCGTTCCTGTAATACCCTGCTATTTTCTTCCACCTCCAATGCCAGATCCGGAGATTCCAGTGTCAGATAAATGCCTGTCGGTTTTCCCATGATCTTCGCTCCATTCTCCGTCTCGATCACCACACGGGTCAGCCGGATCTCATTCTCCTCGTCATACTCTTCCTCCAGAACAACTCCCTGCACTTCTACATTGTCAGATGCAAACCGTTCCTTCTCCTCAAGTGCAAGATCCGTACGCACACTGTAATTTTTCATCATAGCCTCCCTTTTCTCCGTGTCAATCAGCGGAGTGATTGACACGGGAGTGAACAGTAACCATAATTTGTCTTATTACGCCTATTTTTAGCATTTTTTTGTAAAATATGTATTGACAGAACACGTTTGTTGGACTAGAATAAATGAGTATGTTTCGATAGAACGTCCGTGTCCGAGTCTATTGAACACATGAATCACATTTGAAAATCATATGATAGAATATTTTGGAGGTGCACACATTGGCTAATATTAAATCTGCAAAGAAAAGAATTTTAGTAACAGAGACAAAAGCTGCTAGAAACAAAGCAATCAAATCTAAGGTTAAAACAGCTGTAAAGAAAGTAGAGACAGCTGTAGCTGAGAAGAATGTAGAGGCTGCTAAGGCTGCTCTTCACACAGCAATCGTTGAGATTTCCAAAGCTGGAAGCAAGGGTGTTTATCACAAGAAAACAGTTTCCAGAAAGATCGCTCGTCTTTCCAAAGCTGTTGACTCTATCGCTTAATTATAAATAGAGAATAGAATTTTCAGGCGCATCTGCTACCGTCATGGCAGATGCGCCTTTTGTTATACGTTCAGAGCCAGGCAGTTCTAAAGATACAGATACGAGCCATGCTCGCATGAGCGAGATTCTGTATTCTTAGAACTATGTGGCGGATACGCCACATCGATAAAAATGCGTAGCATTTTTAGAGATGCCTGGCTGCTGCACGACGCCTCAGTCAAAAAAGACCGGCACTTCCAAGTCTTA